>JAAUXT010102277.1_pt1 | contig 20527 bp, 20 predicted proteins | sample 7278171 | NCBI WGS metagenome assembly JAAUXT01 (sample SAMN14350112, study PRJNA611818) | marine sediment metagenome | isolation source: surface marine sediment (1.8m) | place: French Polynesia: Moorea | collected 2018-08 | reverse complement strand
GTGGACCGTCGTGGAACTCAGGGCATTCACCCCATGAAGGCGGCGGAGTTCACGCACGATGTCGCAGTGTCGCTGACCTTGTCTGGCAAGCAGGCGGACCTCAGACCTTTGGACCTCCTTGGAGTGGTCCATGGTCAATTTCGACCACAAAAAGTCCGACTTCTAACGAGAAAACACAGTCTAAAAAGTCTGGAGCAAATGGTTGAATTCAACAGGATTGACCGAAGCCCTCCGTGACTGACACGAATAGGACCGCAAAGTCGCTGTACTCGCACTGTCTGACCCCGCATGCCATCCACACGCATCTGAGGACTGCCCCGCATGCACATGCCAGAGTACATACCGATCGGTCAGATTTGTCGAGGGCTTACTCAAAAATTCCGCTCCTAACCGATCAGACCTCGTAAAAGCCGCTGCAGCAGCCTGGGAAAAGGCGCCGCCAAGTTTGTCACATCATAACGCTCCAGCGAAATGAAGTTATGAAAAGATGATGCATTGATGGGCCGGTCCCACTTGACCAGAGCAACCAACTGCAGGCTTTCAGCAGGACCTTCCTGCAGGGACTTCTTGCAGGAGTAGCCATTCACCGCTCTCACTCATATGTGGCATAAAGTAAGCAATGGATTGCCTTATTCAAGAGTCCCTCGGCAGTCCTCTTCTCCATTATCGCCAAAAAACAAACTGCAACCAACTGCCAGAACCCATGATATCCACAAATGAAATATGAATATGATTCATAAATTGCTTTGTCAGGTTCCATTTGCCCTGGATCACGAGAGCATCTTCTCCTTCCAAGCGAGAAAGATGGATCGACTGAGCGAGAAAATTCGAAATGACTACATCGGTAATTGCACGCAATTTGAGTGGTAATAGATCATCCCTTTTTAGCAATTTCAATAAGGACATTAATTTTGTCCGCTCTGGAGCAGTCACGATTGCGACGTATGTTTCTCTAATGAATTTTCTTCTGATTGAATACGGTGAAGCTTTTAGAGTTTGTAGCTGCAGCCCGAGGCTGGAGGAATTTATGACAAGGAATCAATGAAGAGTGAGGAACAGAGATTGTACACATGGAAGGCACCAGAATCAATAGCAGTTGAGTGTCGATGCAATTTCGCATTCAATGCAGCAATCTCGAATTAATTATGTTTTGACAACAGTTTAATAATTGAACAGATCTATCACTTTTTCACATGACACCGTCCCTGCGGTGATAGCTTTCATACACTTGAGCAGCAGAACAAGAAAGCCCCGAAGATCCCCCGGCTTCACACTTCATCCTCCCTCAATTATCTTGTGAACCGCCAAAACGTCATCAAACCGCGGACGAGATGGCGCAGCGAGGGGAAAGTGGCCAGTCGAAAAAATTGGCTCTGACATATTCATTTCAGAAATATTTCTCAGGAAGAGTTTTGTTGCTGAGCGGTCCACCATTCCCAAGAAAAGTCGCGCGGCCCACGAAAATGAGATCCGAAGCCCTCCACCGGTATCTCCACAGAAAGGAATTCCTTTCTGTCCCTTGTGCAGGAGGAGTGACAGACCTGGGGAACAACCCCAACACGACGGCATCGCCTTCAAAGCGCAGCTTTTCTCTGTGTGCGCTCTCTCCGCGGGTCGAGCAATCCAACTTCTGAGATTCTCGGGACTAAGGTTTTCAGGCAGTAAATGAACAAGCGCGTATTTCGTCTGAAAGGCCAACCCCTATCAACTGCTAACACAATTGCCGTGAAGTAACATTCTGCATTATCTTGTTATGATTGCCTCGCGGAATATCCTCTGGCCATGGGCTTTTTCATCTGTATCGAGGATTCAATCAGGATCGCGACTGCTGATGAGTGGCCACGTGTCAATACAACGACCAGGACCCTCAATATCGCTCGCGTGACCTTCTGCTCCGGGGTGACACAGACTCAGAGTTGGCCCCGACTTGAATCCCGTGTAATCCAGGCTCTCCTTATTTTCTTTAGGTGGCTGCCCAACTTGATACTTTGCCCAGAAATATGATGGAATCTCTTAACGTTGCTCATATCTTCCATCAGGATTGACCCTCGGTCTGTGATTGCATGTATAAATCCCTCATTTCAGACGCACTGCCTTTATCAATAGTCCGTCTATTATTGAAGAAATATATTTCTGGCGAGGAAGGTCGTATCAAGTGGCGAAGGGACTCCACTCCGCAAGTCTTTCAAAAGTTCACGTGCAGATATTCGAGGCAACTTCCTTCCTTCCTGCAGGCACCAACATCCCTCCATCTACTCTCGCTGTTCCAGGTTCCGGATTTGCTGTCCGCTGCCAAGCTTTGATGCTTTCGAATTGAACCAGCAGATCGTTGAATCTTTTGCAAGTGGAGTAAAAACTTAGATGTTTATTGTAAAACACAGGTATCACCATGTTGTTGACATCTCGAGAGGACTGGTTGCCCTGAGTAAATTTACGCCTTTCTGTGTTGATTAGCACAAGATTATGAACAATTTTATTTTGCGCATGACAAGTGTGTGTAATGGATGCCACTCCAGCTATCTTCCAGACCAGTCAAGGGCCACTACTTAGTGGTATCTATTTCAGCGTCTGCAGTCTGCAGATGCATGATAGGCCGTCTGGCATTCCCAAACACAACACAAATGGAAAAGGAAACTTCTCTCTCCTGTGTTGGAAACTGAAAACTTGAGTGGATGCTGCATGGCGACCTCCACAACATTGTTGGGATTCTTGGCACAGAGGAGATATTTTGCAGGAAGGAATGATCAATCTAGTCTTTCACTGTTGATCTGGTAATGCAAGCAGTGAGTACGTTAATTTGAGGGAAAGGACATGAGGCATTGATATTGCAGGGGATACTCGATCATTACCACAGACAGACTGAAGCTGTCCGCGGTGGATGTGTCCCTCAATTACCATCGTACTCCCGTCCCACTCTTCTCCACAGACACAGGAGAAGCTGCCTCTTGCCCGGCTCTGCCAGCAACACCCACCCCCTTCACCGGCATTAACTTAGATACCTCGGCTGCAGCCAGCAATCTCTAATCATATTGGATTTTCTCAATTAAAACGTCAACTACAAGGGGCCGCAAGACGCTGGAGAGGAATCACTAATTCACATTTACTGGCCAGATAATGATGGCATTGACGTGACATGCAAGAGCTACACCGTGGGCTCGCCAGCTCGGGTCTATCAGTGACAGTGCTTCCATCCCCAGCCCGCAGTCTCCCTCTCTCCTGCCGCTGCCAGTCTCTCTCCCTGCCCGCCGGTGAGGGTTTTCGCATTGGTGCCGCTGCGGCAGTTTTTTGGCACCTGCGTCAAACGCAGGTGGCAAAATGTTTTCACATTGGGGTTGCGTCAAGGACTTTGCCACAGGTAGCAAAACTACCATTGTATTTTCAACGTAGGTTTTGCTGCAGTGTCAAAAATTGGTCTGGTCTGATAATTTTGACACTGCAGCAAATTTTGTGAGCGTCAAGCGGCACACAAAGTTTGCTGCAGCGTCACCAATGTAAAAACCCCCAGTCTCTCTCTCCTGCCACCAGTCTCTCTCCTGGCGCAAGTGTCTCTCCTGCTGCCAGTCTCTCTTTCCTGTCGCCTGTCCTTCCAGAACTTTGCGACTGACTGACCGTGTAGCGTGTCTGTCCAGTGCAAAAGAAAGCACCCATCCAAGCTGGACACGCCGCTTGTTTTATTTCCCTGAGTTTTTACAGCCTGGAATCATCATCAGGAGTAGAATCTCCGTGAAATGACCCGCCTGACGTACCAATTTGAAGCCATCACAGCACATCATCATATCGCGACCACAAAAGCTCCCCCACCGAGGATCAAAGAACGCGCTGGCACAATATTGCTGGCAATCGGTAATTAAATGCGCAGTGTTAATGACACCCGGTGAAGCGGGGAGGGTCTTCCGACTCATTTGTGAAATATGCCCATCAGTCTGTCGGCGGGGGGTGTACTGATGAGACAGGCTTGCCCCTGTCTTGTGACTAATGTTTCTCGAATCTGTGTTCCACCTCTGACATCTGACATCGCATCAGACAGACCACCGAAAGAAAAACCTGCTCCAGCAACCTGCATTCAAACAGCCAGAAACCAGAAACACAAAACACGTGCCCAAAGCGCACTGCTTCCTTTCTTTCTGTGGCTGATGTGATCAGCAAAACTTCTTTTGACATAAAATGTAAATAAGCGTGAGGACATTCTGGGTTCTGCGTGGCGCGGGTTGCGTGACTGCATACTCGATGGGCTGGTGATATGTGCATTATGAAGTAGCGGGGACCTCGCTATCAATATGCTTTGATTGCTATCCATCATAATCTGCCAGTGCCCGCAGTAATAAAGCAACCACTTTTTATATCACGCAGTCACCCATCCCTTTCTCATAAACTTATCACCACTTCAAATGAAACGTAGTATTAATCTCTCGTGTTTGAAGTAAGAAGCTACTGGACACTTGTGCGAAACGAGAAACGCAACACACTTTGAATTCTTTCTTTGCCCCATAGGCTTCTGCTGTTTCTGTGTTTTTGGTGGCAAAACATATTCAAGAGTCTTGCCAGACTAGATGGAGTCTGTGCAGATGCTGCTACCTGCAGGTGCAAACAGGCAACAAACAGCAGCTTCGGTGGAGCAGATGCGAAAAACAGAGATGTGAGCAGTTTGCAGTTTTACCTACGCTGTGACTGCCTGTCCTTCCACAGAATCAAACCAAAGTCCAAAACGCTTATCAGCAGCTGTAATCTCGAGGAAAAAGCTGGCATGGCAATAAATCCAAATAATGATTAGAAATTTTAATTCATATCAATCATTGTGCGTATCGGGGACGGTGATGACTGCGTCTCTCAAGAGGCAAATTTAGGAGACCACATCTCGGCGTGCGGGGGTCCATCCCAACGCTCACACCCTCCCCTCCTGATTGAGGGATCCTGACCTTTGCCCCCCAAACCATCCCACGCCAGAAATTCTGCAGGGGTCAAATGAAAACATTTCTCTTCATCTTGGGAGGGCTATTTGTTGCAATTTTACACTTGAGGAGCCACAAAATGTGCCACGTTGATCCAGTAATTGGAGGGGTGAAAATTGAACCATTATTCATCATCAAGAACTTCCCCTATCTAATTTTGAACTCACGATTTCACAAAATTAAAAATATGTAAAAAAAGTCAAGTGCTTGTTAGTCAATTTAAAACAATTTAGCAACTTGAAACTTTCAAAGACAAAATACCGTAGCAATCGACTTCTATTCCCACGACCCTTCAACCAAAATCTATTTTCCCCACTTACAAATTGAAAAAACATCTGGGTGGTTTTGCTCAGAAATCCACGCACTGGAGGATGGACACCTACGTTGATGCTGTATCGACCTACCAGGGAAAATGCATTATTTTCATGACATAATCACAAACAGAGCCCATGAATAATTGAGCCCACTAATCAATGTCTCACACAACTGAGGGATTTTCAGGATTCCTATTGGCAGGGCGCATCCACTCTACGAGTGTCTATCGTGATGCGAGCGAATTATCTTGTGTGAACAGAAGCCTGCAATCACCGCCGCCGGCTCCCTCCATCCATCTCTGTTACAAACTCACATTTCATCCCATTGTTGCGCCGCATTGAGATGAGCTTTGCAAAAACCACTTTTCAGCTTTTCCTGTTCGGGACAAAAACAATTCTTCTGAAACACAAAAGCGACTGACATGCTTTTGGGGCGATCGTTACTGAGTTCGATGACAATCCAATTCCGCACAACACACACAAGTTTTTGTGTGTTTCTTTATGAATGGCTTTTCCGATCACAAAAATAGGCAACTCGAGTGACTGTGTGTCTCTCTCTTCTCTGTCTCGCACTCCTATACAAGAAGGCACGAGATACGCGCGTACGACAAGAGCTGGATCTCCAACAGGTTCTTGATTCAGCTCTGGACGCACAGTCGTACTTGAACAACCACATTACGTCGTGAACAACAGACTGGATCAAGACGCGTCTCGACTGCGTCTTGTGTTCAAATCCGTCGAACGCCCCCCCCCCCCCACAGATTCCTGGAAAACAGCTTCAGGCTCATTAGACGTTCAAACGCGAGTGTTTTGTGCCTCGTTAGTGCGACACAGATCGCTGCACCGGACCCAGATCTCTGTTTCACTGTTTCAATTGCTTTATCTTCCAAGTTCAGAGGCGCAACCCGATTTATGCATTGTAGCTTTAACCTTTGTCTCACTCGGGGATGTTTTGCAGCTTGGTGGTTGGATTGTCTTGCAAACTTCAAACGTCGCTGCGCGGAGACCACAAACAGAGTCTCCTGAGACGTTTTGCGGAAATCCAAAACCACACGGGTGACGACAAATTTGCCTGTTGGAAATGGGAGATTTTTCATTGCTCTGGAAGAAAGTAAAAAAGAGACAAAACTACGTACATGTATCAATGTCGTCTGCTGTCCACAACGATAAAACACTCCAACAGAGCGACCAAATTCTTCAACAGATGGTTGTGTTGATATTTTACGCTCTGACAACAAGCACTATTGTCTCCTATTCATTTAAGCAGCAGATAAAGAAGTTTCATGTTGAAGAGGAACATCAAGTGCAAATCATTTCCTTCCATCGTCCGCAGAAACTTGATCCTGGAAAGTACTTGAAACTATGTCTGTTTATCCTGAGAATCCACACAGTGGAAGCACCCTGTTGCGGGTTAATATTGGTTAAACTGTGGGTAAACAGACACAGGAGTACACGGTAAGAGTACGCGGAAAATAGATAGCGGAGTGTTGTCAAGTTGGGCTCCCTGCAGGCGCCCCGTCCTGCGATCGTGTTCGCGAAGTTCTTGGACCCTCACTTCGGAGTGGTGAGGACACCAAATGTTGCAAGAAACACTTTTGAGAAACAATTCAAAATCCCCCTTTCGCCAAAAAGTTCAACACTGGATGGAGTGTGTGGTAACTCCACGCACCTGTCCACCGGGTGTTTGTGGAGCTCGAGTTGACTTTGCGATTGTTCCTAATTGCTTCTGCTTGATAAAGATGAGTGATCAACGACAGCATTTGCGTGGTCACAATTTTACCATAACAAAGGGAATCTCACAGCATGAGATGCAATTTGTTACTTTTAATTGGCATTTTATCAATTATTGCTCCTATTATCCGTGGACCTTCTGCATAAGCTCGCGACGGTCCCATTATTCTCTTCAATAAGCCACCGTTTGCTCTTCAATATACCTGAGCGTTGATTGTTCTGAGCCGCAGATTCAGCGCAGATCAGTGTAAATCTTCATCCGGACGGAGCCATGAAATCAATTGTTTCTTATTGTGACTTACGGCCTCGGATCCTGATTTCGCATCGGGATAACAATGGCTGCTTGGATCACCTCTGCAAAGTCATTTTCAAGCAACTGCTTTTCTTTGTTGAGTGGGAAAAAATTGGGGTGCCTCGTGCGCAGTTCTCATGCATCTATTTATCGCATAAAACAATCAATCGCGGCTCCGCGGGGATCGATATCGCCTGATTGATACGACTCTGCTGTTTGTCATTCACCGAGGACGCTTCCCGGGGAGAGGCAGCGATAACGTCCTCAATATCACGCCACGTCAACCTGCAGGGACTGCACCGACTTGCAGACACACACACGCGCGCACGCACACTTCCCAACACACACGCACACGCACAGACACACACATACAACGTTGCTGAAGATATAACACGCCCTCAACCTGCAGGGACTGCACAGACTTGCAGACACACACGCACGAACGCACACTTGCTGACACACACGCGCGCACACACGCACACACACATACACACACACAACGTTGCTGAAAATAAAACGCCACCTCAACCTGCAGGACTGCAGGGGGTTGGAGACACACACACAGGCGCACGCACACCAACAGACACACACACGTTCACACACCAACAGACACACACGCACAGATGCCACCAAAAGAAAACACGAACACACACGCACGCACACCACCAACAGACACACGCACGCACACAAGCATACCAACAGACCCACATAACAGAGACCCACATAACATTCTTGAAAAGACCAACGGAAGACTGTTGACCTCTCCGCCTCAAGACGATGCATCACGCAGCAATTTCATGGCTTTTTGAAACCAAAGCATCAAGTGTTTAGCGGCGTTAGTGCCACCCCCCGCAGAAGAAAAAAAGAAAAAAATGTGGCAAAACAAACATGGCGGACGACACGACACCGCAGTGTGTGTCATCTCACCGGGATCCATGGAGCCTGGTGCATCCTCCTTGTGTTCCCAACACCGCAGAGATTGTTGCTTCGGAGACGCCGGCGCCATTCAGTGGGACGTTTGTTTGATCGACTTCAGATCTTGTTATGAATTCCACTGTCAAGACGACAGGGAACAAATTTGTGCTTCGCGGGCGTCTGCGAGTATCGTGTGATTCTCGTGGGACCCAAGTCACTTGGTACTGTCGAGGACGCCACAGTTCTATCAGTACGATGAGGGGCCTTGGCTGCAGATTTTTCAAAAGAATTTTCAAATCAGATCTACCCAGACTGGAGTTAGACACTGTGATTGAGTCAAAACTACGGGCAGACGTGAATGAAAGTGAACAGCACATCTTTTCAATGGGTTTTGATTCACTTCCTCGGAATTGACCTCGGCACAAAAGCTGCAGCCTGGAAATGTCTGTGTGCAGCAAGTGGAAGTAACCGCTGTTGTGTCTCCCGCGTTGTTTCACCTGTGCGAGACTGCCCTTTCGCATGCTGCAGACAGCTGAAAAACTTCCCCATTGTGAGACAATTTCCTGGCTTTTGGATGAACATTCAAAGCCTATTTCTCTGATCTATTCCTATTGGCAAGCCTGGCAGTATTTCAATGGGACCCTCCCATTTGTAGAAACGCATCATTGGTCGACGCTCAAAGCGACAACCACACAACCGTCTGAAAACATCAGAAAACCATTTCGGCAGGCATTGAAATGACCCATCGCTTTGTTCTCTGCGTATTCTCGTGATTGTCAGCCATGACTCAAAGAGAGACGGCGATGCAGCGCTATTGTTGACTTCATATTCAGGTTCACATCCCTGCAGACAGCGAGTCCCTGCCTCATGTCACGCACGTGGACGGACGGCTCTTTCAAAGTCCGGTTCTGGCGACGCGCGACTGAAGCAGACATTCCCCAGTGATCAGGAGTTTCACTTCTTTCACTCGGTGGGCTGGCCAATTGTGCGTTCAAGTCTGCGCGTGTAAGCATGCAGCTCTGAAAATTTCTCGGAGTTCGAGAGCTCCACCTGCAGATTCGTACAACATAAAAATTTGGTGTTCAACGCATCAAATTCAGATGTCTCACAAGACGACCAGCCAGTGAACACTCGTGGCTTGATCTTGTGAGACATCTTTAGTTTGAGGCATTGAAGCTCCACCGAGGGAACGCCATTGTACAAGTTTGCAGACGGAGACTAGGCCTGTTCGCACACCCACTTACCTGTTGGTGCGCCAGCTGCAAAGAAACGTCGGACGTCGTCTCTTCAGGGACGTCATCGTCTTCGCGTCTGGCGTCGCATCCGGCCTCACCTCCGACGTCACGTCGAACGTCACGACGCTCTCAATGCACCGCGACTCCGCTCATCTGCAAATACAAACGACAATCTAACAAATTCCGTCCAACACCACAGGACCACTTTTCTAAACCTCTGGACACGGGTCCTTCTCTCTCATTTTGAGCGTAACACAACACACAAATCCAAACAACGCTCACAAAACGCGAAAAAAATTTTGAAACTGGAGGCGTGCTTCTCAGGGCGGTACAAGATACCCGTCGTGGTTCGGAAAGGGAAGTGCAATCTATTTAGCAAGGCACGTTATCAGCCGGGGGAGGGGCGACGCCTGCGGTGGCGTTTCATGTTCAGGGGACCATATTGCACGGTCGCTTCAACACCATCACCTCCAATAAATTCCAGACGGAACCTTTCAAAGATTTCTCATCCCGCCCCGTCGTCCATCACCAACAGAGTTTGATAGATGGGCGAAATTTTATCTCCAAATAGTTCAGAACACATTATCTTCAACGACACTGACTTTGCAAAAACAACTGTCGCTTTTCGGATTTGAAAGTCGCTGCAGAGTGATGTGTCCGAGGGGCTGCCAGATCAATCAGGACTGGGTTTAATTACACTAATCAATGGTTAAAATCCATTACCTGAAAGCAATGCCCCAACACCAGCCATTACTCCTGTATTTGAAACGTTCAGGGAATCAATCTGTGTTGGGGTACGGCGGGATATTTTGCCCCGTGAACACCCGATTATCAGAAATGAGACGGAGGGCACGGTAACTCGAGACCCTCGACTCCCCACCTGAACTGCATTGATACTCACCTGATTGGAAAAGACAACCCAAAGGTTGTCTTATTCATTTGCTCAAATATGCTCTGGGGCCGAAAGGGAAAAACGCAAATGAGTGAGCAAATGCTACCTGAGCAGAAAAAACGTTATCATTGCCCGTTGTACAAATTAGAGACAAGCCTGAAATGGGTGGTTTCGCTTTATGCACCAGGAGCAACACCTGCTTCGCAGTCACGTTCAATCACTGTCCCCGTGCTCCACGGTGAAGTGACCGCCGAAGAATCCTCGGGTGGGTGGGTGGGGTGGGGGGTGCTGTCCCACGCTGCACCACCACAACATACCGCCTATTGAACACTCGAATACAACTGCAAGCTATAATCACAGGCATTGCTCAAAACAAGTTTACTTTAATTATCCTTTGCATGAGTGTCTCTGAAAGCGTGCGAACAACAGCCGTGAAGCTTTGCGTTTTCAAAACACCACAATGGGGAGAATAGGAGACGTCGTATTTCCGTTTGCGACCAGGAGCAGTGAGGTATTCACCCCGTTTGTTTGGGTTGACTGGGAAAAAGGATACCAGATTCAAAGGGAATTACGACCCGTTATAATGAGGAGATGCTGAAGAAAGAGAAAAGCGCAAAATGCAGACATGTCGCTCCATTTTTTTGTCAATTATTTCACAAACTCACAACACTCGGGGTGGTGACCGGGGCTTATCTCAGAGAGTCTTGTCAAAATTGTACGACTGTGCGCAAAAAGAGCGGCAGGTGTGGTTTCATTGGGTTTGTTTGAAAACTGTGCTCGCGTTCGCTGCGTTGTTATCTTATCACTTTCCGAAGCACAACAGAAGGAGCACAGGGCACATGTCAAACATTGCTCCCTGTGAAAATACAGGGGACAATCAGTTGCTACGAAACAAGATTTCTCCTGACATCAATAACTGCGGATGCAAAAAAGTGTGGGTTCCAATCAGACATCAAATTGGCATCTTTGCTTCTCAGAAGAGTCTTACTGATAACAAAACACCTGCCTCCGCGACTCGCTGTTCACAATGAGGAACACATGAAATCATTTGTACGACAAAAACCCTGCAAAAAATTTGCTTCCCTCTCACCACATTGAACACAAAAACATCATGGAGTCAACGATAACGTGAAGTTCATAAAACTTGTGAGTGAGAAGCGTTGGGACACAAACTTAGGAACATCGTGTCCTGGTCAGACTTTCAAGAAATTTTGACAACAGGCCTTCAGTCAGAAAACATCGGAACTGAAACGAGTTTGACAAAAGCAACACAGCGACGCCATGACAACCGCGCCCAGTTTTCAGAAACCAAAGCGGCGATCGTTGTGACGGGTCAGGTGATCCGAGCCTTTGTAGTCAGTGTTTTAATTTCCTGGCGGTGAAGCTGGACTAAATCACGACGTCAATGGCGCGATGTCTGTCACCCGAGATCCGATACAACTTCAAACCCTCGTGGGGCTTTTTCGCTCCGAGCTGGATGTGCCGCTCTGTTGCCATCGCTGATGACCTATAAACCAGAGCTAATTGCGGGAGAGAACACTTGCCTCAACATTATCCAAACTGTAATCATACTCAATTAAATGAAACCTCAACAGTGGTCATGCTTCTTGCAAGTCCAGCTCGCTCTGAAAACAGCTTGATGATTGGCAAATGGCTCTGCGCGTCCACGATCAACATCGCAGCGGCCCCCCCCACCCTCTGTGCAATCAAATCACAACTCAACCAAAATATAACCACGGACAAAAGTTCCTCAAAGAGTTTCTTCCCAATTTGAGTTTCAAACATCCAACTGTCGTTTGAAGTTTTCCACAAATTTTCAGACGGAAAGTTGTTTTGTAGTGACGGACAGCGCAACACACATTGGGTTCAAAGCACTTGTGACACCGCAATGAATTTTAATGTGTGTACTGAGCCACAGCTCCGAGGAAATCTATCACTGGAGAATGTTTGAGGACAGGGCAAATAAAATGACAAGATACTGAAGGCTCATCCAAAACCATCAAGTGTCTGTTGATTGCGCAAACTTTAGTTTCCCATGGTGTCAACCTACATTTTTCACCCATGATGAATCGTTGCATCATTTACAAGATGTACAAAGAAATGTCGAAAAAGCTTGCAAAGTGCTTATTGACACAGGACAGACGACATTGGGCGAACTGCAAAGATGTTCGCTCACACCTGTCAAGGACTGAGGCCAGTTAGTACAAGATACACAAGCCGGTAGAAACACTTTTTCCTTTCAATTCAATGCCCCGAGGCACTTCCAATTTAGTTCATTTTGAAGAGAACAAATGACGAGCCTTTTTCGTTTTGTTTTGCGCCTCGCTGTGTGTGACGCGGTGTCGTGCGCGCGCAGTGACGTACCGCGGCGTCGGGGTAACGCAAGGTCACGCGTAACGACGACGCCCGCGGTGACACGATACGCCGCGCACACATACCTGCCACCAATTGTCCGCGAGCACAATTTTTTAATGAAACCGCGAAACACACAAAAGTGCAAAAGGAAAGAGTTTCAACGCGCTCGCTGCCAGAAGTAATTGCAGAAAGGCACCTCTCATCCTTGTAAACAACTTGATAAATCAGTTGTTTACCAGACTCGCTCGTATTTACAAAAAGCTGATGGAAACCAAATAAGGCCTTGGCTTTTTGTGGTGATTCTCGCTCCGTTCTGTCGCGCAATTATGGAGTTTTACTGTTAAGTCTTGAAGTGCGTAAGACAAATTAGCGCGAGGTTCTGGGGATTCTACGAAGTGGCTGATCACAGATAATGATAGATGAGCCGAACCTCGTCTCTTCAGATGACACTCCCCAAGTTGACAAAGACGGCGTAATATTAGCCCAGCACTCAACCGCCCGCGATTCGAGGTGCATGTTGCGCCCTTTCCCAAATATTTGGTCAGAAGAGTTTTGTCTAACACAACCGCATTAATGGCTGAAACAATGCGTCTTCTTCTATCATCCTGCAGACATGTCGTGTCACTGAGGCATCGATTTTACCCAATTTAATCCAAGTCGGAGCGGAAAAATCCCAAGATGTTACTTCATTAGCATCGAGCCCAGCAAAGACTCGGAAATGAAATATTAATGAAAAATCATCAGAATTAACGAACGCCGCAGATGCGGAGAGGATCGGAATCTCACTTCATAATGGGCTTCGGTTACACAACAGATGATCAAACAGCCACGAATACTGTGTCAATAACCACCTGACAGACTGATTAAGACCGCTGCACCAACAGCAGAAGACTGGGAACCTTTCAAGCTGTCCAACCAAGATGCGTCGGGGAAAGCGCGCAGGGTCTTCTGAATCCAACAACACGAACTGCACGACAGTGGGTGATTTGGAGATGGAGGAGCTGAACAATTGAGCAACTGCCCCACACCCCACTCTTCTAGTGGATGTGGATGATCAAAAACATCACAGATTCCCTTATCTGACGCACGCACACTTGTCGGGAGACCTCGTTTGCCACAAACGCATTATCACGCTGACAAAAGGGCGTGCAGGGCTATCTCGCTCGCGTATCTCACTGAAAGTTCAAAGAATGATACATCACCCTCTAATTTTCACACTATCAGCCGCAACGGGCGCAATCGCTCAAAGGGCCGATGTTGTCCGAACATTTCCGTCCCAGCAGATTCAACCCGGATTCATCCAGAAAATTTGCAAAAACGCAGCGGAGTTGTGTGGGAAACCAGGACTCACGTCCGAACCACGAGGAAGATAAAGACTTCCACCTGTGCGTTGTTTGACTGGTTCCGCTTTGGGTACTCAAGAGAACCCCCGAGTCTTATCAGAAAGCGTCCTTCCATTCGCGTGTACACGTAACAGTATTTCTAATCTTCTTCACGGTTTCTCTCGAGTTGATGTTGTTTGAGGAAGTTTTCTCGGATAACAATGAGACTGAGGCGTCAAGTCACGTCTCCTGAAGCCGGTCTTGCAGATAACAATTCTATTTGGTAAATGCAAATAGCGTGTTTGATTCAGCAACCTCAAGATACGTCAAGATATCATTTGCCATGGAGTCCAGCAAAGTTAATCCTGTCAGTGCAAGAGAGCTGTGCTTCACCATTTCTTCAGATTGAACTAGTTCCTGATAAATCAATTACCAGAGAGAGTACCTTTGAGTACCTCTCCTTTCGATTCTGATTGCACGAATCTGATATTTTACATCTCAGCTGCTCACTTTTGAATCAATCAAGTGGATCCGCCAGCGCAGGAATTCTCAGAGTCCGCTTCGGGTTAAGAGGGTCGAGCAAAATCAAAATCCCTCTGTTATCTGAATAACCTGCGTTATCAGAAAGAGCGACAACCAAGAAATATCAATCCCACGATTCCAAACATCACTTCATGGGATTGAATTGACCACTTGAAGGCACCAGCGACGAAGGTCTGCATGCGCAGGACGCCGCACATTGCTACTGAGTAGCCGTGATAAGATACTTGTAGAAAGAAAGATACTCAAGGGCGAAAAACCACACACAGTGCTGGAAAACCAGTAAATGAGATTCAAAGACAAAATATCATCAACAGGGACACAAGCTACTTGTGAACAAGCGTTCTGGAAGTGGACAGTTTGCTGTTCATGCTCGATTTCTCCACTGCATGGTCGCCCAAAGCTGTGCACAGTGCAGCCTCAGAAAGCCAGGAACCGGACACCGTATTCACTCGTGCAAAGATGCAACATTTTGCCACATAAAAAGAGCGTAAAGGGAAATCGTGTGTCTTTTGCATGGATGTGACTTGACCATTGTTTCAATGGAAAGACAAAGGTGCGTCTTCGCTTCGGTGTGACTTGGGCACGCGTGGGTGAATACATATGGCAGTTGAACAGTACTTGCTTCACGCTGGCGAAAGAAAAGAACTTTGCCGAGTCAAATACTGGAAACATGAAGACATTCCACCCACATCAAACACAAGTTGTCTGTTTCTGAGTGACAGAACATCCACTAACAAGACCAAAAAGCTGGGCACTTCTTTCATTTCTTATCGTGATTTCTCGGAGTCATAATTTGCTAAGTGACAGCTCGGTTCTCTTTGATTTCACAGGATCTCGATTGACTGTGACAAGATGTTCGGAGTTACCACGAACCACCTGCAGTTGGACTCGTCTCTGGGTGCAGCTGGACTCCCCTGGGGTGTGAAAAGCCTTTGATACGCCGGTACGCCGGGCCACTTCAGATGCGCCCCGGGATCCAGGGCTAATGCTTCTTCACTTCTGGGGAACTGCCAGTCAATCGGGGCTTCATTAGACATCGAATTTAATAAAATGAGCTGAGCGCCGTGTCATTGTGACGGACGGCTAAATTGGATGGCAACAAAATGAAAACAGCAGCCACGAAACCAAACAGTAACAAAGTGATTTTGTCTGTCACGGGCGACGAGGATGGAACTGTGGGAACCAATGGAGAATGCGACAGGCAGACTTCGTTCGTGCCGACCTCAACGTCGCGGTTCTCAAGTTCTGGACGAGGATTCTCCCAATTGGCAGCGTTTTGCATTCAATCTGGCGCCAAATGTTGAATCCCGACAAGGTGTGGCCGCTTCTGATGGAATTTCCAGCGGAGAGTAATTGGCATGGCGACATTTCAACTTTTTCTGATGAAGTGTCACTCAAACTATCAAAACATGGCGCTCACCCGATACTCACAATGTGAGGAGCTCGTGCCCTATCCATTTCGTGTGCACATCGGGACAAGTCTGGAATTAATTGCTTAATTTGATGCGCTTCGAGAAGGAGCCTTGTTTGCGTTCGCAAGCGTAAACAAAACGTCGCAGTGTCTGATTGATGGGGCAGCGAGAGAAGAGCGCAACTTGACGAAGATTCGCTCCTTCTTTCCGTCTTCTCTTCAACAAGAACAGGACAATGCAGTTGCAGAGTTTAAAAATAGAACATTATTTTTGATAAACAATCCCACAAAAAAAGTTCGGTGCGGATGGACGCCTCACACATTTGGGAAGAGATGTCAGCACCACCTTGACGATATTTCTATCGGTCTCAGATGCGAACAGAAAGGAACTGCGCTTTCCCCAAAACTGAACGTACGCTGAAACGGTTTCTTGAAACCAGCATGGTTTCATTCTACAAGGCGTACGCAAAAGAATAAATACCCTACAAGTACCACAAACCAGGCAAATACAAAGGACAGTACCGCAAACAAAGCCATTTCTGTCCAACTTCTTTGATTCGGGAGAGGCGAAACGCCCAAGCAAAACGCAAAGGTGCTGCAAATTGAGCATGCACCAAACTCCCGAGGGCGCCACTATCAACGAAAACCTTGCCAACGTTTCACAACGCGCTCATCAAGGCTTCTTAGTGGTTCTGTCCAACGCTCAGATGAGGTGAGAAGCACTTTTGTCATTGCAATTCCACCTTTTTGACGAAGTACTTCATCTCAAACGTGTAAATTCCGGGCGCTATCACGCGCAGAGTTTCGTGCAGAATCACAGCGGTCACACCCCAGATCCTGTGCTCCCCTCCCGGGAACTCAGGCATCGCCACGTCTCTCCCGGGGTAAACCTTGCGGACCGGGCTGGCGCAGAGAGACCGCAAGCTCCTGGCGAACACCTCAGATACCTGCAGAAAACGGTTCTACTCAGCTTTGTTACGGAATCGATCCCTTGTGTACTTTACCGCGTACAGCTCCATGTGTACTTTTGAAGAGCTGAGAACCACAGTTCAAGGCTTCCCTGATAGAATTCCACTGTGCACACAGAAGTCTCAATAAACAGATTGAGCAAAGGTATTTGGTTTGTGACTGAGTCAACAGAGACAGGAGGGATTGGCTCCTCTCTCTTGAGGCAAAGCCGCGACAAGGCCCAGTTAGCCAGCAGGCTCAGGAACGACGCTGACCCGAGCATGACTACATTACAGCTTCAGAACGGAGAACTGTCTGTCGAAGGATACCTTTGTTTGGACAATTTCGTTCTCCAGAAAGTTCCGGCTGTCGCAACACGTACGTCTGCAATGCTGCAGGTCTGGTGTGAGCAGAACCTTGACACGTGTCTGCAGTCTGCTCTGAGCGAAAAAAAAAACCAAACAACAACGAATTCGGAGTGCGATACTCACTTCGTTACGACTGAAGTCTATTTGGTCCAGGTTCACGTCGCCAAGATGGCCGACCACAGGAGTGACGAGCGTTTTGTATTCCTGAGAAATCACAACAAGATTTGGTTGTGAGAACGAGAATGTGCAGATTATGTTGCACTTTGCATTCGGTGAGGTTTTGGCAATTGAACAACACTTCAACAATTTGTCCAACAGATGCGACGGTTGGGTTCGAAATGTACAACATATTAATTAAGGACATGTGACAAGTCGCTGGACGACTTTCGCTGCCATGAAAGTCTTGGTGACACACCATCACAAACACGTTGACGTTTCAACACACACACACACACACACACACACACACACACACACACACACACACACACACACACAGTGACTTCCCTGAATCGAGAAACAGTTGGATCTACCTTTCCAGGCACAGGAGGCATTTCTCCCCAGACGTCCACCTTCTCCGGGGGAATCCTGAGCTCCTCGTGCGTCTCTCGCAGCGCCGTGTGTGTGTAGCTCGAGTCCGTGTCGTCCCGCAGTCCACCCGGGAAACTGAAGCGGAGAACCACGTCCTGAGTAAAGTGGAATGTGTTGGTGACACACACACACAGACACCACACACTCACACCACACACACACCGCCCGGGAAACTGAAGCACAGAACCAAGGTCGGAGTTCACACACACACACACACACACACACACACACACACACACGGCAACTTTGCACGAGCTCGATCCAGGTCAAACAAGACAAGTACTTCACGGAACGACACCATCAGGACGATCTGTGTCCCAAGAAAAAAGCTGTTGGCAGACCAAGCTGATGAACTCCTCACCTCACTTCACCTTTGTGATGAGACAAGTCGGTTGACCGGAGAGTGAAGAGGACGGAAGGTTCACCATTGATGCGACACAGAGGCACCAGCACCGCAGCTTTCCTCATCACCCTCTTCTTCGCCCAGGCGGGCACTGTTCTTTCTGGGTGCAGTCCCACCAGCTTCTCTTGCACACGACCCTTGTTTGAATCACTGAGGACTGTGTCGAAGGAGACGACTGCACTTTGAGACCTGAAGACCAGCTTCGCCACACGACTCGCGCGGAGCTTCAGATGATGTGCTCTGCAGGTGCAGATTCCGACGCGAAAACTCATCATGTTTGACGGAAAGGCACCAAGACACCTGTTGACTCCGGGTACTGGGTTCGGTCAAGCATTGAAGGTCAACTCTGCAACAAAAGAGAGCGAAGAATGTTGCAACGCTGTCGCTCGTAAAACAACAGAAAGATCTCGCTTCACTGCAGGCAGATCAATCAACCAAGTTCGTACAGTGGAGTTCGACTTTTGACAAACTTCATTGTTCTTTGACAGGGTTATTCGATCGAACACGCTACAAACTCCACACAGGCAGCTTGTCATGATCTCTATATCTTACCAGCAAGTTATGCATGTTACTAGTAATTGTTCCGAGAAAGGGAAACGTGTCTGGCAAGTTGCATGTCACATTCCACAAAAATGTTTTTGAATTTCAGCTTCACGCTGCTGTCTGCTTCACCTCCATGCAATTCCAGAGACCAGAACAGGGGGTCACTAGACTAGAAAATAAATTCAATGTGTGTGAATGACAAAAATTAAGGCACAACACATTGAGTAAAATGTGCGAAAATTACAAATGTTCAGTTCAGTTGTAAATCACAAAAGAAGTCAAATATATGTGCAATAATTGAATCAACCTCAGAGGCGCTTGACAGGCGGAACGAAACGAGCCACTGCTCACCGCGCGACAACTGAGCAGAGACAATAAAATGGCGGCACCAATGTTGAGGTGCTTTTGCACGAATGTTCGTTGTTCTTCTGCAAAACTGAATCACTGTGCACCGGCAGCATGTTACAAAGCACCAGAGATTACCTGGGGTGTCGGCGGATTTTCGCCTGGCAAGAGATTCATGTCATCAGAAAATGGTGAGAGTATATTGCTATTTTGTGAGCGATAATGCGTGGAGCCTGATGTGAACGCCAATGGACAACGACCTGGCTGACCTGACACTTTTGTCCTTTGTGTCACAGAACTCCGTCACACGCCCAAATGGAAGACCTGTGTAAACACGAGAAAAAGGTGTGTGGGACCCGTATCAAACAGGACCTGCATGAGATCATGACATTTGTTGTTTCAGCTTCAGTCCAGGGGAGCACAACACAGGGGGCGTCTCGTGACCCAGGTCCACTCTTCATGAACGCCGAAGTTCAGCGTCTGTTGAAGAAAGTGACAACTCTTGATCATGAACGAGTATTCAAAGCCAGACTAGGTCGTGCGCGAGTACCTGCGTACAACCTTATGACTGCTGGGCAGCTCGCAGAGGTGGGAACACTTCCTTTGTTTTTTTTTCTGAGCAAAATGAGTGTTCTGTTGATGCTTCAGTCAATCTTCTCGTGTCGGTGTGCAGAACTACCGGTACAGCCAGCCAATGACAAGTGAAAGGATTGGTGACAGAACGTCTCCTCCCCGTTGAAGGCGAAAACTTCCTGAAAGCGTCTTTGTGTTGTGGACAGTCAATTTATTCGTGGTGTTATCAAATTTCAGCTCGAGAGTACAACAGATGCGAAAGTAGAGCGACTGTTACAAATGCCTCCGGTTGTCAAAAGGCGCGAAGATGTGTCTTCTGTCATCACGGAAGACAAGGATATTGATATGCACACGACGGAAAAGTTAAATTTCGTGTTCACTGACATCACGCACGGTCTGCCAAAGAGGGTGAGTAGTGTGTTCACGCTTTTAAATCTCTACATTTGTACACGAGGGCGTCCTGTCCACAGGAACGAAACTGAGTTGTTGCAGAGAGGCCAAGACCACAGATCTGTGACCACATTTTGATCACCAATTCATTCTCTCCAAGAACCCCGATTTTTCCACATTATCTTTTCCCACAATGACGTCTGTCTGCACCGGAAGGTGTTCTTGTTTTTAAGCGTGTGGTCGCCCGAAGGGCCGTATACCACACGCTTAATGTAATCACCATCAGTCTGTATGTGTGTCCATCTGTGTCAAAGTGGGTCTAACCAGGGGGTTGGGGTTGGACCCACTTTTGGAAAAATGGTCAGTGAGCATCACTGATCATTCCTGACCATTTTTCCCAAAGTGGG
>JAAUXT010072159.1_pt1 | contig 20527 bp, 20 predicted proteins | sample 7278171 | NCBI WGS metagenome assembly JAAUXT01 (sample SAMN14350112, study PRJNA611818) | marine sediment metagenome | isolation source: surface marine sediment (1.8m) | place: French Polynesia: Moorea | collected 2018-08 | reverse complement strand
GCAGACACCCCTTGGGGTACCCTACAAGTTGCACATGGTATCATTTCATTCTGCTCCGATGAGGTGTTTTCCACCAAAAAAATTCCTGACTATACCCTTAAATTTTTGGCAAGTTGGGGTGTGACTCAGATTCCTCAACTTGCCAAAAATGTAAGGGTATAGTCAGGAATTTTTTTGGTGGAAAACACCTCATCGGAGCAGAATGAAATGATACCATGTGCAACTTGTAGGGTACCCCAAGGGGTGTCTGCATGCACTCTGATTCCAACCTGTCATGCCTGGAACAGGAGTAAAACGTTGATGTTTTATTTGTCAGAGACCCCAAAATCTGACATTTTGAACCCCTCTCAAATCCCAACCAGGGCTTCAATGCGTTTGTGTTTGTTGTGTGTGTGTGTGTGTGTGTGTGTGTGTGTGTGTGCGTGCATTCACCTTGATGAAGAGCGCGAGGTGCGCCTGCGTCACCTCCCAGTCGCGCAGCGTCTCGAGGCGGCGTCGCGTCGCGCGCAGGAACGCCGCCAGGAGCGCCACCGACCCGCCGGCGTCCGGCGCCAGCGAGCGCAGCTCCACGTCCACGTGCGCGGCGCCCAGCGTCCGCAGCAGCGCCAGCGCGTCCGAGTCTGCGCAGCACGTGACCAATCCATCAACCAATCAACAGGGTTTTCACACAGATGACACGGCGTCAAAATTCTGACGCGACGCCAGGAACGGACTGAACCATTTCTTTTTCTGAGGCTCTCCATTGGGTGTCATGTTAAATTTGACACCAAGGTGTCAAAATTTTGACGCTGGCGTCAAAAAATCAGACGCCGCCCTGTCTGTGTGAAAACTTAAATGGGTCAACAAATCAACCAATCAAGCACAGCCGGCGATTCAGTAGATGACGCTGGATTAGATGCGCGCGCATTTGATACGACGTCCCAGTTGGAAAACTGCGAACATCGCGGGGTGGCGCGCAGGGGGGGGGGGCTGAAGAAAAACACCCGACGTTCATCGCAGTGCCACTTCACGTTGCTGCGCAGTTCTGAACGTTTTCAGTGACGTGACCGCGCATGGGGTGAGACACGGATCAAAACGACCGCCATCACCGAAACTCTCGCGTACTCGTGTCAAAAGCGCACCCCAGTTTTACCCTCGCCCTGGGGTGATGAAGAGATTCCCTCCTATTAATGCCCCTTTGGGGTACAAAATTTGGGCATCTGTTGGTAAGTCTGGTTCTCACATTGTTCCTCCTGCAGCAGTTTCCCGAACGGAGACAGCGGCAGCAGCGACGTCGGCACCGACTTCTCCTTCTGAAAAGATCACACAACTTGAAAACAAGAACACTTGACGACACGGACACACGTCTCACGCCGAACCACGCTGGCAGCGCTTTCAACTCTTTTTCTGACTGGGAGGCCTGGGGCAACAGGGGGTCAATGGAAGGGAACACATTTCTCCTGATTGAGGAAGTCTGTTCAATCATGCAAGGGCATCCGCCGCTTTACAAGCAACATGACCCCCAACCAGGGGGTGGGTGTACTGACAGGGGGTGGGGTGTACTCACCTTGGGGGTGGGGTGTACTCAACTCAGGGGCAGGGTGTACTCAACTCAGGGGTGGGGTGTACTCACCCCGGGGGCAGGGGTGTACTCAACTCAAGGTGGGGTGTACTCAACTCAGGGGTGGGGTGTACTCACCCTGGGGGCAGGGTGTACTCACCTCGGGGGTGGGGTGTACTCACCTCAGGGGCAGTGTGTACTCACCTCAGGGGCAGGGTGTACTCACCTCGGGGGCGGGGTGTACTCACCTCGGGGGCAGGGTGTACTCGCCTCGGGGGCAGTGTGTACTCACCTCAGGGGCAGGGTGTACTCACCTCGGGGGTGGGGTGTACTCACCCCGGGGGCAGGGTGTACTCACCTCGGGGGCGGGGTGTACTCACCTCGGTCGCAGTGTGTACTCACCTCAGGGGCAGGGTGTACTCACCTTGGGGGTGGGGTGTACTCACCTCGGGGGGAGTGTGTACTCACCTCAGGGGCAGGGTGTACTCACCTCAGGGGCAGGGTGTACTCACCTCAGGGGCAGGGTGTACTCACCTTGGGGGCAGGGAGTACTCACCTCAGGGGCAGGGTGTACTCACCTCGGGGGCAGGGTGTACTCACCTCGGGGGCAGGGTGTACTCACCTCGGGGGCGGGGTGTACTCACCTCAGGGGCAGTGTTCTCGTCGCATGGCGCGGCGAACTGCAGCTCGAGCCCGGCGACGGTCGGGAGGAAGAAGGGCGCCGCCTTGGGCGCCTTGGGCGGCTGCTTCGGCTTGTTCCGCGCCTGTGGGCGGAAGAGCGCGACACGTGACATCATTGAAATAATCAACGTATTTGTTCATCACAATTCTATAGTCCATACATAACTCGTCATGGCTCAAATATATTGCATGAATGAAAATGTGTGATTTGGTTCAGCGTAATTTTTCTGAAATGGCTGAAAGTTTTCGTAATCAAAATAGCTCTGGGTTCCACGTGAAACCCGAACATCCGGACACAGACGGTGCGACCTCCGTATGGTGGGCAGGGCTCTGCGTGGTGCACCCTGCCCGGCACTGGGTGCACCCTCTGCTTGCACTGGGTTCACAACACCCAGCACAAGGTCCATGACACTCAAAACCAAGTGCACCCTCCCCAACACTGCGTGCACCCTCATCAGCCCAAGGTGCAGCCTCTCCAGCACTCTCCACGACACTAGGTTGCCCCTCCCCAGCATCAGGTGCACCCTCCCAAACACTGGTTGCACCCTCCCAGCACTGGGTGCACCCTCTGCTCCCCACCTGCAACGGTGCACTCTTCCTGATCCCAGCCTGGTGCCGGGTGCGTCCTTCCAAACACTAAGTGCACCCTGCCCGGCGCCGGGTGCATTGTCTGGCTTCAGGTACACCCCTCCCTCTACTGGGTACACCCTCCCCAGCACCAGGTGCACCCTTCCCCGCGCCGGGTGCACTCACTCACCTTGATGACGTCGAGGTTGAGCAGGTTCTGCCAGCGCGACGTGGGCAGCAGCGACAGCGTCACGAGGCGGTCCGAGATCTGCTCCGGGGACTCGAAGGCGTCGTCCCCGGGGGCGGCCCCGCCCCGCGCCGCGGGCCCTGCACCCTCAGCCCCGTCCTCCTCCTCCTCGTCGCGCAGCCCTGCAAACACCAGAGAGCACATGGTGCACACGTGCAGATTCAAGCATGGGACAGTGTGGCTGAGTGACGCAATGCGCTTGACGAGGCCGATTGAGAAGGAGAAAAGCGCTTTTGAAAATTTTAAAGGAAATCTTGCGTCAATCTGCCAACAGCGAGTTTTAGCGAACAGCCCACAACCTGGAAACGCAAGCGCAAACGTCAACTTTTGGCTATCACAACATGCAAAAAGTTAAGTCTGGGTTTCCAGGGTTGCGGGCTGTTCGCTAAAACTCGCCATTGGCAGATTGACGCAAATCAGTGGGAACTTCAGACAACAGAACTGACGCTGGACGCATCTTGCGTGACCCAAAGCTGCAACATATATGCACGCCTCTTTCCCATCATTTGCACGAACGCTTCATTTCGGACACTGCGTTGTCAACGGAGGAAAACCTGGCCGCAAGTGTTGCGATGCCCCCCGTGCGCAGAAGCACGCAGAAGACGGGTTGGCCAAGCATCACACAGGAGAGACACGCGCGCATGCGCACAACACGACCAATCAGCACAACGCAGCGCACGCACACACAGCTGAAGCGCACGCATACCCATAGTGCACACACACGCACTCCCAGCCGCACCACACGAACACCCCTTCAGTTCACGCACACCCACATCCGCACCTTGACTGACGATGTGTGTAGATGGCAGCTCGAGCGTGTGCGGCTCGAAGTTGGCCGGGAGAGGGCGTAGGTCCACGTGCGTGTAGAGCGCCATGTTGGACCACAGGTAGACGCCCACGTCGTCCACGTGTGACGTCACGAGGAACTCCCCGAGCGGACTCAGGTCGAGGCTCGACACCGGCTCCGTCACCACGAAGCAGTCCACGCAGCTGCAACCGGAAGTGTGACAAAACCACGTGACACAGCTGCACTGAATCAAAGGAACTTCCGGTACAAAGATTTCACGTTTTGTGTGGTTCGGATCGGTAGCCAGCCCCCTCCCACTGAGACGCTGGTTCCGTTGCTGAAGTCCGACATTCATGCATTTTTGCGTCACGCGTTGGGACTCTTGCCAGTCACCGGGCGCGAACCCTTCGCAACGTGCTCATTGGTTTGGAAAGACAAGAACCAAGAGCGTTGTCCCGTTGAAGACGCGCGGACACGTGTAATCATTCACGGGCCTCGTGCCTGCCGAGTGCTGTGTGCTGGAGCAGGCGGAACACCCTTGGACCTGCTCAGACGCTGGACATCACAAGTGATTGCACTAGACGCGCTGCGCGCGCGCGCGCACGCACCTGCCGGTCGGGAGGTCCCAGGTCCGAACCGTCGAGTCCATGGCGGCGGTGAGCAGCCAGCGTCCGTCCGGGCTGAACGTCTGAAAGGCAACGTCACAAGTCACGTGAGAACTGCGCGGAGACGCGACGACACGTCGTCACATGTCACGTGGGAACGATGCGTACGCGTGATGCGTCAGGGAAGCATGCGTGTGCTGGCCTGGCAGCACCCTGTCAGGCCGGACGTATACTCAACAGTGCCACAGGAGAAGCACGCTCCTGTCGCCGTGTTCATACATGTGAGATGGGACAGGCTGGGATGGGATCGAGATGGGGTGGTACGGGACGGGGCAGGACAGGACGGAATGGGATGGGAGACAGGTGCATACCACGTCAGTGAGGGAGCTGGTGTGTCAAAACAAGGTGCTGGGCTCGGCTGGACTGAGTGAGACAGGAGGTGTGGAAGCTGGTGAGGCACCGGGACAGGACAGGACGGGACATGACAGGAAGGCAAAGGACAGGACAGATGCCTGTCACGTTGTCTGGTATCGTGCTGAGATATTCCAGCACAGGACAGGATAAGACATGTGCTATGTCAGTGACGCAGCTGGTCTGGTCAGGTGCTGGGTCAGGGAAAAGATCGGATACGATGGGACGGGACACGCACCATGTCGGTGAGGGAGCTGGCGTGTCCGATGAGACGCCGCACGACGCGTCGCGTCTCGATGTCCACGACGTGCACCGAGAAGTCGTCGAGCGCCGCGGCCAGCATCCCGCTGCAACACGCGGAGAGACGCGCCGTCAACGCACGTGCGTCGGTCAAACACGTGCGCGCAGGAATGCGTGCGCAGCGCGCAACACGTGCGCACAACAACACGTGTACAGAGCGACGTGTGTGTGCTGCGCACAAAATGATTTTCAACACTTGAACACAACAAAAGCGCACAGCGCTACACATGTCGCTCTGAGGTCAAGCACAGACCAGGTAAAATCAGAATATTTTTGTGCGTGAAACTCCTTCCACGTCGGCCGTTCAGTCCACCCCTCTGTCACGTACTTGTCTCTATGGAGACGGAGGAAGGCGACCTGCGCGTCCATGACGACCGTCTCCAAGAGCTGTTTGCTCTTGAATTTCCAGACGCGCACGCGCGCGTCCGCGCCGCCGGTCAGCGTCAGCTGGTTGAGCGCGTCCACCGCGACGCCGCGCACACACCCCGCGTGCGCTGAAAGTGGCGGGAAAAGGTAAAAACGGCGGGAAAACGTGAAAATGGGAACACGTGATAACGGCGGGAAAACGTGTGAACCTTTTTTTTCTGGGATGGGGGGGGGGGAGGGAAACAGAATTTGCTGAAGCATTGCTCTCTGCATCTCCATAAATTGCACTCACCTGTCGGGTTTCCATAGGAACCGCGATGCAGCCCTGATTGCATGTTGAACACGTCCACGTGACCGGACGAGTAGCCAACCACAGCGAAGTTCCCGCATGACGTCACAGCGACGCACTGCGAATCACAAAGCTCAAAGTCAGACCCTGGAGTGCCTTGCACGTGAAGTGTGTTCAGCTCGCACTGTTGTTTCACACTGGAGGGACACACGTTGCGTCTTCCCCACTCAAGGCAATAGGCGTTGAACCCACTCGTGACGTCAGCACAACACCTACGCATTAGTGTGAACCGCATGTGTGTGTGCGTCTAGTTTGTGTGTGTGCGTGTGTGTGAACGAGCACAATGATGTGTGACGTGTGTTTGTCTGTGGTGTGTGTGTGTGTGAGTGTGTGTGTGTGCCCCCCACGTACCTGCGCAGTGGTGTGTGCGTGGCGCTCGTGGTCGCTGAAGCGCTCGTGGCGCAGGCGGTGCGCCCCCATGCAGCCGCGGTTGTAGTCCCACGTCGTCACGTCGCTCACGCCGGCGTGACACGCCGCCACGCCGCACCAGTCGCTCTGCCGACTCGTCTCTGTTACCATGACAATACAGTGTCAAACCCGTCTGAGATTTTCAGGGTGCTTTGCATCTGAACGCCGTGCACATGAGAATGGAAGACCCACAAGCAGAGTGAATGTTGATTGAAGTCCTAACTGACGAGAAGGAGGAGATTCGGTGGGTCGGTGTGAATAGACGTTTTCTGTGTGTGTGTGTGTGTGTGTGTGTGTGTGCGTGTGTGTGTGTGTGTGTGTGTGCGTGCGTGTGTGTGTGTGTGTGTGTGCGTTTGTGTGTGTGTGTGTGTGTGTGTGCATATGTGTGTGTGTGTGTGTGTGCGTGTGTGTGTGTGTGTGCGTCAGCATGCGTCCGCACATGTGTGTGTGTGTGCATGCACACGTGTGTGTGTGTGTGTGTGCAAGGATGTGTGTGTGTGTGTGACATACGTGTACGAGTAACGTCTGTGTGGATGTGTGTGTGTGTGTGTGTGTTTGTGTGTGTGTGTGTGTGTGTGTGTGTGTGTCTCACCTGAGGCGAGTCGGGTGACGGGCGGCATGCAGTGCTGGTCGAGCTTGAGGCCGGCGCGGCGACTCTTGTTCTTGTTGGAAGACGCGCGGCCCAGACTCTTGTTGTGACGATCGTGCAGCGTCGAGAAGGAGCGAACCGTGCTGTCCTGACCTGCCGTGCACGCAGCCATGGTGAGCGACAAGAATCAACTTTGAACACAGACGCGCGGTGCTCCCCCTGACCACCACAAGGTGGCACTGGCTGGCGAGTGAGGGAGACTGGTGGAGATCACTACCAACAAAAGGGAGCCAGGGGTGCATGCAATTGCCTCAGCCTATTGCCAGTGGAGTGACACAGGTTGTTCCCTGACCCCCAATCCACACCGAGTCCACCAGTGCATGACTTATGGCTTTTATGACATTCCACATGTGATTGGGGTTGAAACCCATTTCCAATCATGGTTACACACAGAACAAACACAACTACTCACTGCCCATTTACTTTTTCTTTCGCATGCGTGATACCCATTTTAGTGTGCTGTGACCCTGGTGTGCCTATGCATGGGTGCATTTGGTGTGGATTGGGGGTGAGCTGTTCTTTCTAGACACAGGGAAAATCGTGTTGAGAACGGAGAACATGTCAAGGCGGATAAACGCTGGCCAGCGCACGCGCACCTGCCGTGAGTATGTTTTTGCCGTCGTTGCCGTGGTAACGCACGAGCGTAGGCGGCGCCGAGTGACCCGAGCGTACGCGCAGTAGACGCCCGCCGCCGTCCGGCAGGTCGAAGATCCAAATCTGCAGGGAACAGACATACACGTACCGTTAAAACAGGATATAATCAGGAGGTGTAGCCCCTCCCCCCCCCCTTCCGTGCTGGGTCAATTGCCCATGCCACTTCTCCAGTCAAAATCAAAATGCGGAATCTTCAAACAAGTTGTCCAGGAGCAACCAAGTTCAGTACAGAACACAAAGAAAAATTTCCTGGTTTTGTTTTTTGTTTTTGAGTGATTCCAACCCTCAAACCTGATGAAGAATTCCTGCACACAATCAGATTTGTGCCAGTAAATAAGCGGGGGGGGGCAGGGTATTACTGGGGGGGTGTTGCGCCCAAGGCATTTCATTTCGAGTTCAGAGGTACATTCCACAAGAAACTCTCAAAGCTTCACAGCTCCATTTCTGACACTCAACATGAAACTGACCTTGGTCCGAGTCGACACTGACCTTGAGCGAGTTGTCTGAAGATGACGTCACCATCAGCGGTTCTGACGGCAAACACGCCATCCCGGTGACGGCGCCGCCGTGCGCGTCGCGCATCTGCGCCGCCAGACGGCGCTGCTCCAGGTCCCACAGCGCCACGTGACCCAACGTGCTTCCGGTCGCCATGATCGGGTGGCCATCTGGTGGGAAAAAAAAACGTGTTCAAGAGGAGAAATTGTCCGTTTCAATCCCAGGCACTGAACACATCTGCCGTCCAACCGACCCGGAACTGAACCCAATTCGGGTCCCCAGTTCTCTCACCTGTGCGGAACACCACGCATGTCACGGGTCCCCAGTTCTCTCACCAGTGCAGAACGCCACGCATGTCACGGGTCCCCAGTTCTCTCACCTGTGCGGAATGCCACCCATGTCACGGGTCCCCAGTTCTCTCACCTGTGCGGAACGCCACGCATGTCACGGGTCCCCAGTTCTCTCACCTGTGCGGAACACCACACATGTGACGGGTCCCCAGTTCTCTCACCTGTGTGGAACGCCATGCATGTGACAGGTCCCCAGTTCTCTCACCTGTGCGGAATGCCACGCATGTCACAGGTCCCCAGTTCTCTCACCTGTGTGGAACACCACGCATGTGACGGGTCCCCAGTTCTCTCACCTGTGCAGAATGTCACGCATGTCACGGGTCCCCAGTTCTCTCACCTGTGCGGAACGCCACACATGTGACGGGTCCCCAGTCCTGTTTGAACTGCACGACCGTCTCGTCGTAGCGCAGGTTGTGCAGCAGGACGCGGCCGTCCGAGAGCCCCACCGCCACCACGTCCACCGCCGGCGCCTACAGCCAGCAAGTGAAGACCGTGTACACCAATCTGGGATCCATTCCTTGGGCCTCAACAGAAGTCAACGGGCACCGGGCCACACATTCAGCGAACTCAATCTCCGATCCCGACAAAGCAGAGATGCAGACGCACGCATGTGCACACAAAACGCTCGAGTCCAGCTCCCAGCATATATTGAGCGATACCGTAAAGGGCCAAAACCAGTGCAGGCACGCGCGCACGAGCACACACACCTTGACGCAGGACGGACACACACACACCACGGCACAGGACACACACACACACACCTTGGTGCAGGACACACACACATGCACCATGGTGCAGAATACACACACACACACACACACACATCGTCGTTGTGGACACACACACACACACCGTGGTGCAGGACACACACACACACACCGTGGTGCAGGACACACACACACACACACACCGTGGTGCCATGGTGCAGGACACACACACACACACACCGTGGTGCCGGACACACACACACACCGTGGTGCAGGACACACACACACACACCATGGTGCAGGACACACACACACACACCGTGGTGCAGGACACACACACACACAAACACACACACACACGCACGCACCGTGGTGCAGGACACACACACACACACACACACACACCTGCTCGAGCGCGGTGACGCCGGCGCCCCACCCCGGGAACGTGTAGACGAGCCTCGACTTGAGCACGTTCCACAGCTGCAGCGCCCCCTGCCGACTCGCGAACACCAGCTTGTTGAGGTACGTGCTCGGGTGCAGCACGCACGTCACGTCGAATGTGGGCGCGTCAAACTCCAACTCCAGGTACAACTCTGTAATATGTGCGTGTGTGTCAGGTATGCGTTCACGTGAAGCCAGTAGGGGTCGCGGTAAAAGTTTCAAGTGGAGGAAGAACCCTTGGCATGCAAAACGGAAGTGTGCGTTCGATCGATCGATCGAGAGAGAGAGAAAGAGAGATAAATAGACGGAAAAGAGAGAGAGAGAGCAAGAGTGTGATTGTGTTTGTGTGTGTCTGTGTGTTTATGTACGTGTGGAGAGAGAAAGTGTACGCACATCACTCTCTTGGGGAACAACTCAAGGCATAGTGGCACAAATCGTAACCAACGTCAGAACAGAGTAGTTGTCCCATCAGCGCATGCGCACGCACCTTGTGAGTGGATGTCCCAGATCTTGACGTGGCTCGCCCGATCCACGGACACAAGGTGCTGTCCGAACGGCAGCAGCAGGTGCACCGGACTGGTGTGGCCCTCGTACCGGTACTCCACCTGTCAATCCATCAATCAATCAGCCAATCGATCGATCACAGCGACTCACACTGGTGAGAAAGTGTTTAGACAGAGTCGTATTGATGTCAGTTGGAAGTTTGTCCTGACGGTGGCGGCTAGACCGGAAATATTGTTCTTGCCGTTTTTCCTGTTCCTTGCGTAAACCGCAGTGTGTGTGTGTGTGTGTGTGTGTGTGTATGTGTGTGTCACTTGTGGCAACTGCCCAACCTAACACCGTGGATGCGTGATCAGATGTGTGTGTGTGTGTGTGTGTGTGTGTGTGTGTGTGTGCCGTACACGTCTATGCGCGCATGTGTTGGGCGCCTCACCTGTTTGTCCCGTTTGAAGCCCTGCACTGCGCAGCCGCAGGCCGTGAACACGTGGTACGCGTCGACGGCGAGACACGTGATCTCCTCCGGGTGCGAGTCGCCTGCGGAGTGGACCACGTGGTCAGATACTGCAGATATTCAATTGTTTTGCGCGGTTTCGTGCGACATCACGTGATGTTAGTTTCGCAAGGCCCAGTCACACATTTCTTCTGGCTGAGAATCAGAATCTCTGTGTTCGCGATGCAATACCAGTTCCTGTTTTAGATCCTAAGTTTGTTGTGACAGCCAGATCCATTGCCGCGAAGTTCACGCGTGATACGTATAAACTTCGGGGGTGGGGTGAGAGTCGAGGCCCCATGGAACTACTCCCACCTTCAACTCTTCAGAAATGTCTGGTGTGAGATGTGATACTTACTGACGCTGACGATCCCAAGTTTCGAACACTGCAAGAGAAAAGGAAAGGTCTGTGTGTCTGAGACTGGAGACTCGAGCGCGATGCACGTGGTACATCAACACCACTCCAACGACGCCTCAGGCAGACCTCTCTCAAACAAGACACCGGTTTTGTCTCATCACAGTGTCGAGTTGTCTGTTCTACGCGTTTACCTTGAAACAATTCTTTGGTGTCTTCAATGCACAAATCGTCGACCTATTCGTTGCGTGCAAAACCACTGCCAACTGCATTGGGCAACAACATTGGCCAAAACCTTGTATTATCGCTCAGTCAGGCATGGTTTACCCACGTTGTACGTGTGGAAGGCGTTTCCCACGCACGTGACGACATAATTCTCCTTGTGCTTCTTGTTGTATCTCACAGCGAGAGGGACGTGGTTGCTGACGAACCCGAGGGCTCGGAAACCCGTGAAAATGCGACTCGAACCAGACGGCATGTTTACACTTGACTCGTTTCCTTCACTTCTCACTCCAGCGAGACGCCGCGCGCCGGACAAACAGATCCATTCGCGGATAAACTTACGGACAGTCAACATTGGCGCCAATGTAAAAACCACACCGAAGCAGAGTAGGGTAGTTGAGAATTTTGACACATTGCCATTCTTTCAGAGCCCAGTCCCTGATCTCAACCCGACCTGAAACCAACAGCTGTTTTCAAAAGTCTGTTGTCTTTTCATCATCCACATTTATTTGTTCACACGTTCAACATTCACTTTCTCCAACAATCAAAATAGACAAGCCACGAAATTTTTTACACGACTCCATAATTTTACGACTGTCACTTCTCCACAGTGGACACGCTCGCACACGCACTCGCACACACACGCAACACACAAGCACTACAAACACAAGCACACACACACACGCACCACACAAGCACTACACTGTACTTGTAAACACAAGCACACACACACACTCACACACACACACTCACACTCACACACACACACTCACACACACACACTCACACTCACACACACACACACACACACACACACACACACACACACACACACCGAGGCGAGCTGAATGATCAGACTGAATGATCAGATGTCAGATTCTCCTCTGTGTTGTCATCACTCGACCGTGGTCCTCCTCCTGTGTCCGTAGCGTCGTACCGTCAGCGGGGCGTCCAGGTCCTCGATCCGCTTCCCAACCTTCACGATCTCTACGACAACGAAAAGAAAAACTCTCAGGGTCGACATACAGTGACGATTCGGGGGGGGGGGGGTACCCCATTCACCACAAATTTGTTTGGTCCCACGCTGAACTTTGTGCCGCATCGCTTCAAGTTTAATTCTCCGACGTTGAAGTCGCCCCCCCCCCTGGAGGTCCCCTGTGCCCATGACCAGACCCTGTTTCCGCCGCTGGACACACCCGGTTGAACCAGGAATCTGGGCACTTCCGGTGTGACCAGAGTCCCAACCCAAGTGTGAACCAGGCCCTGTGTATACGCGTCCTGTACCAGTGTGAACCAGAGCAGACCCCTGGACCACTCCTGTGTGAACAAGACCCCCAGACACATCATGCGAACCAGACCCTTGGACCCTACCTGTGCTAACCAGACCCCTGGACCCTACCTGTGCGAACCAAGCCCCTCTGGACCTCTCCTGTATGAACCAGACCCATGAACGTACCTGACTTGGAGAGGTAGCCGTTGCGGTCGCTGTCGAGCCTGCGGAAGAGGCGGTCCACGCGCACGACGTCCATGTAGCGGCCGAGGCTGGTGCGGCCGAACCGCACGAGCTCCGCGCGCGACACCTTCCCGTCTCCGTCCGCGTCGCACAGCTCGATGAGCCGCCGCAGCCCTGCAAACAGCGCGTCCGGGGTGAAAGGACCCTGCCACCACGGGTGTCTTGTGTCTGGTGTAAGAGAGAGCTGCGAGCACCGCGCATACGGGGGGAAAGGGCCCTGAGATGTGTGAAACAATCTGGAAACACCACGCGACCAGTTGTCAGCCCTTCGTTCATCAGTTGTCTGACCTTGGTTCACCAGTTGTCTGACCTTGGTTCACCAGTTGTCTGACCTTGGTTCACCAGTTGTCTGACCTTGATTCATCATTTGTCTGACCTTGGTTCACCAGTTGTCTGACCTTGGTTCACCAGTTGTCTGACCTTGATTCATCATTTGTCTGACCTTGGTTCACCACTTGTGTGACCTTGGTTCACCAGTTGTATGACCTTGGTTCATGAGTTGTTTGACCTTGGTTCTGCAGTTGTCTGACCTCTCAACCAGTACAAACTCTGCACAGTGGTTTGGAAGAAGTTTCGGTTCTGGTTTTATGTTTGGTTTTGGTTGACTTGAAATTTTGCGGGCTCACTCTGGATTGGGATGTCTTTGTTTCAAAAGTGAGAGAACTGGGAATCTGCGAGTACAGGGTGTGATGGGAACACTGACTTGACCACCTTCTACATGGTATGTCACTGCAACATGCCTACGACATCACGCGCCACTCACAGGGAAACGATACACCCAGGCACGGCAACGCGCGGCGCGCACAGACGCAGCGTCTCTGCCCAACAGTCCCAGGCCTGCCTCGTACCTTTGACGCGTCCGTGCTCACGTAGCGTCTCCACGTCCATGTAGACGCCCTTGTCCGGGTCCGCGGCCTGCGCCAGCGTCTCGACGGAGCCTCCGTCGTGCGTCACCGTCACCTTGCCGCGGATCGGGCCCTTCTGCCGCAGCATCTCGACGCGCCGCACCGGGGGCAGCCGCCCCGCCGAGTCCCGCAGGATCGTCACCACCTTCTGCGGGGGTGCAGGGCGGGGCGGGGGTGCGGGGCGGGGCGGGGGTGCAGGGCGGGGCGGAGCTGCCGGTTTCGCAGGAGCCGGCATTGGTGCAGCCGGCTTTGCTGCGGCCGGTTTTTCTGCAGCTGGTTTTGGCGCAGCCGGTTTTGGCGTGGTGGCTGCAGGTTTTGCTGCTGCAGCTGTGGAGGCTGCCGGCTTGACAGCTGGTTTGACTGGGGCTGGTTTTACTGCTGTAGTAGGCTTCGGAACTGCTGCGGGCTCTGTTGCTGGTTCTTCTGTTTCCGCCGGTGGCTCAGTTGGTGCTTCAGCCGGCTGTGTGGCTGGTTGCTCTGTGGCTGCAGCTGGTTCTGCCTCTGCTGCTGGTTGTTCTGGCTCTGCTGCTGGTTGTTCTGTTGCTGCTGCCGGTTGCTCTGTTGCTGTCGGTTCGGTTGCAGCTGCTGGAGCTTCTGTTGTGCTCTGAGCAGGAAAGGCAGGTCTGGCTCCCTGCAGTGGTTTCGCAGGTGCTGCCGGCTTTGGTGCTGGTTTTGGCGCTGCCGGTTTTGGTGCTGCTTTTGGCACTGCTGGTTTTGGTGCTGCCGGTTTTGGTGCTGCTGGTTTTGGAGCCGGCTTGGCTGCCGGTTTCGCTGCTTCAGGTTTGGCGGGCTCTGTGGGAACTGCAGTCTCGTCCAACTTGGTTGTGCCCGTCGCAACCGCAGTGGCCTGCGCCGGCTTCGTCACCGTCGCCGCCGGTTTCCCGTTGTGCGTCGGGGCGTCCTTGACGACCGGCTTCACCGGCGTCGCGCGCGCCACCGGCGTCGCCGTGGTAACCGTGGTAACCACAGCCGACGGGTTCATGGACACCTCCTTCAGCGTTTTGCTGATCTTCTTGACCAGTGTCGCGGCTTTAGGATTCGTTTCCTTCAGCTTCTTCACAATTTTCTTGACGGGGATGGCGGACGCTAGTTTGGGTGGAGGGGCGATATTAGGAGTCTGCGCAGAGCCCTTCCCCCCGGCGCCCGGTGAGGTGTCGCTGCCCGGGGGCCCGGGCCCCACGAGGGGCACCTGGGGAAGGTCCGGCCCCGCCGGCCCCGCCCCCGCTGGCGCCATCTGTGCGCTCGTGATCTCGCCTCCCTTGGTCTTGAGTAGAAGCGTCGAAGGAGCCGCCTCCGGGTCACTCGGCTTCAGGACCACGGGGACGATCTTGGTGGGTTTCTTCTTTTTCTTCTTCTTGGGTACCACCAGCTTGACGACCTTGATTTTGGAGCCTTTGGACTTGGGTACGACAACCTTCTTCAATTTGGATTTGGAGCCCTGGGGTTTGGAGGGTTTTGGGTCCACAACGACTTTCTTGGCTGACGGCATCTTGATCGTGGCTTTCTTCACCGGTGGAGTTTTAAGCACGAGTTTCTTTCCCGCCTTTTCCTCTTTGATGGATTTGAGAATTTTCTCCACGCGCTTTGACGGCTTCTTGGGTTCTGTCGATGGTTTCGCTGTCGTTTTCGCAGCTTTGGTTTTCGTTGCTCCAGATTCCGTTTTCACCATCTTCGGCAGGTTCAGGGCTGGGTTCTTGAGCGCTGTCTTCGTTGTTTTCGTGAATTTCACTTTGGCCGGAGCGTTCGGGTTCTTGACCTTTGACTTCGCAACCTCCGCTGCTGGTTTCGCCAGGGTTTTCGTCGCCTGCTTCTCCTTCTGGCTGCTCGCGCTGCCGCTCTTCTTCGTCACGGTCTCTTCCCCCGCAGCTGCTGCTGCTGCAACGTTCTTGTTCGTCTCAGACTTCACGGCTTTCGCCTGCACGATCGCCTTGTGCGTTTTCACCGCTTTCTTCACCGCGACCTTCGTCGCCTCGGCGGCTTCTTTGGTCGCCTCCGCCTTGATCGACTCCGCCTTCGCCACGGCTGCCTTGGCCGCTGCGACTTTGGCCTTTGCCGCTTTGGCCGCGGCTTTGGCGTCTTTGTTGGCGGCGGCGTTCTCGGCGATCGCCTTGGCAGCCTTTGCCTTGAGTTCCAGCGCTTTTGCCTCCGCTTTCTTGACGACAGCGTCCTTGGTCGCGACGGCCTTGATCGCTGCCGCTTTCGCCTGGGCTGCTTTTTCAGCCGACGAGGTTTTGGAACCACTTTTGGTCGTTGTAGCTTTTGCAGCTGACTTTGTCTTTGTAGATTTGGTTGAGGCTTTGGACTCCGGTGAGCCAGTTGCAGTTTTAGCGTGATGAATTTTCACAGTTTTAATTTTTCCCGAAGGACTTTTGACCCCAGCAAGTTGGGGCGTGTCCGTTTTCGCAGCGCCAGTGCTTTTGTCCTTCTTTGTCTTTACGTGCACTTTTGACACTTTTGTTTTTTCCTCAGGTAAATCCAACTTTGGCACGTTTGCGTTCTCCGCGGGTTCTTTCTGCACCGCAGCGCTCTCCCTGGACGTCGGCCCCTGGATCTCCTGGGATCTCGGCCCCTGGATCTTGGTCGTGGACCGCTGCACCACAGTCTGGATTCTCCGACCCCACGGCTTTTCCTGCAAACAAACCGGACGCATTTAGAACTGAGCTCCTGCAGGTGTTCTAAATAAGGCGTGGTCAGTGACTGATTCCCGTTTCCATAACGACGCAACTCTTGACGACGCATTCTTGGTTTACACAAGACGGAAGGCATTCCTTTCATTGGGTGCATCTCCATGAGAATCAGAGAAGCACCCCTCCCCACCATTGAAAGCACCCACCCCCACACCCACACCCACCCCCGTTGCTGGACCCTGGAAAATGGTACGCTGCAGCTTATTCCAAGTTGCAAGTTTCTGCTCCCTGACCCCAATCCAGGATCCGCCAGACGACTGTACGCGAGGATGATAGAGATTGCGCCTTGCAATAGGATTAGGTCGCCTCATAAGGGGATCAGCGTGAGGCAGGTTTGATGGATCTACTCACAGACTCTTCCGCGGCCCGGGGAACGGGTCGTGACATCGACAGATACGGCAGCTGAGAGAAACCAGAACAACACAACGTTATTTCACGAAGCTTATTGGCGCACGACTGCGACAGTCTGACACCTTCTGCAGTGAACAGGACAAGAAAGAACGAAGAAATCGTGCGAAATGGCTTCTGATTATATTGGAGGACCAGCAACAGCAAAAACTCGAGTGTTCACGCTCGGGAAAAGACGCTGAACACGATTTGGTGTTGTGACGTCACCAATTTGACGCACCAAAGCGTCGCACTTGGCGCGCTGCGTCGGTGCACGAGCCACACTGGTTCTCACTTCAATCAGGGATTGATCCAGAGGCTCCAGACATGTTCTCTGCCTGACTCGCGAACAATTTCAAGTTTCCCTCTTGCTGTACGCTGGCAGACACAACTGTTTCAATTTACAACTGCAAATTTCTTCAAGGTTGATGGCGCCTCCCACCTGTGTGGTTTGGCTCCCCCCCCCCCCCCACACACACACACATGACAAAATTCTGACCCCTGGGCAGAAAGAAAACGACTCACGAGGACAGCGATGAGAAGGACGCAGTGCGCCGCGACCGCTGGGAGCTCCATAGTCGCTGCAATCACACACATTCTGAATTGTACAAGGTCTTTCAACATGTGGACCACTTGACTTCCAACGGCTCAAGACCCCCCCCCCCAAACCACGAAAAAAGAACAACTGCCCCCCTCAATTTTGTGCGGAATTTTTCACTTGTTTCATTTGTTCTTCTTTTTGTATTTGAAACTTTTGAAGTCGAAGTTGGGAGCCCGCTGATACCAACCACCGACATGTAGGAAGTTCGCCCTCCCTCAAATTTTGAGCCTCTTCCAGTTGCCAGCCGAGAATGAGGTTGGACCCCCATCCCAAGCCTGGCTCCGCTGGAGTTGGCACCGCGGACCTGCCATGCATGCCCAGAATGCACGAGACGGTCACACACACCCACCACACACACACACACACACACACACACACACACACACAAACACAGAGGCAGGCTGCCTCTCCCCACCCCGCACTGCCAAAACAGGTGGACTGAGGTTTGAACTCTCGAAGGCACTGGATTGTTCCTGTTCTGGACAATGCGGATTGAACTGGATTTGCTCGATTTGGTTGAGTGTGAACCAAATGATTCGTTGTCAGAGCAGTTTTCTTTTGTCTGGAGATGAAATGGCGTGGTTTTTGGCAGAAATCAATTTCGGGCACTTGAAATACAAATCTTGACAGTTCCTTTCACAATCGCATGCACAAGAGCGCGTCTTTTACCTGGACAACCGTCGAAACTACATTTGTTTTTGTTTCTCTGCAAAAATCTGCAAGAACGATCTGCTCGTCGAAAAGCGACGTCACAATTTTTCGACGCGATGTCGATGAGCGCAGAAACTGACGACGTCACCGTCTCCACGGTTTCGCGGGAAACGGTTAAATCCAGTGGCGCGAATTTGGTCTGGCGGGAAAAAAATGAAGCTGCGTTCTGAACAGTTTTCTGGAGATTTTGTCAATTTTATTCCTCAAACCAAACCAATTTGCGTTGAACGATCGAAACAAGTCGCTGAAGCCGGTTCTCAGCTGTGTAGTCCTGTTTTCATTATTGGTTTCGGTTTCAGTGCGCGAAGGAGCCAGATTGTTTGGACCTGAGTTTTCTCAGAGCGTGGCCGATCGAGGACAGACGAAAACTTTTCGACGCTCTTGTCTTCCCCTGAAACAACAAATTTCGTTTCAATGTCACAAGAAGGCTGTCGCCCAAAAAGCGCGCGGTCTTACGCCAGTGCAGAAATATAAACAACCTGAAAGATTTATTGGCCATTTCAGAAAATTTTGAAAATTTGGTTGGTTGAGTTGAGCCAGCCCATGTTGAGTTACTGGTTGGGGGGAGGGGGGAACTCAACAAACTGAAAATTTGTCAGAATCATTTTTAGCCAATTTTGGAAGAAACAAACAAGAAGACTATGCCTAAAAAGTGTACGGTCTCACACCAGTTCAGAAAAAATAATTCACCTGATGGATTTTTTGGCCATTTCAGAAAATTGTCCATGTTGAGTTAGCCAGCCCAAGCATGTTGAGTTGATGGGGGGGGGGGAACTCAACATGGCCGAAAAATGAAAAATGCTTGAATGGCCTGAAAATGATCTTGGCTAAATTTCACTCCTTCCTGGTAACTCAACATGGGCTGGCCAACTCAACATGGGCAAAATATCAAAAATGCTCAAAATGGCCCAAAAATGATCCATACAGACTGATGGTAAATACAACAAGCGTCCTATCGAGGACCATGTGCTGAAAAAAAATTTCCATGTTGAGTTGTGGGGGGTAATTCAACATGGCCAAAAAATGAAAAATTCTTAATAAAATGGCCTGAAAATGATCCTGGCTAATTTTCACCATGTTGAGTAACCCCCCAGAACTCAATATGTACACACACACACACACACACACACACACACACACACACACACAGACTGATGGTGATTACAATATGCGCGCGTCCTATCGAGGACCGCGCGCTCAAAACATTTCAAACTTGTGGTGAAGACTGCTTTGGAGGGGCTGGGGCAGCAGTCCACTCTTTCAGATTTTTGTTTTGCAGAATCATGAAACACGCTCAACATCCTTGGTTTACTGTTTCTTCTGACCTGAGACTGGATCCGCCTGGGGAACGGCAGCGGCACGGGTCCCGCCGACGCCGCCCGAGGCGCCCCCTGGGGGATGGGGCCGCTGCTGGACGGGAAGAGCGGCGCGTCGTGCTGCGCCATCTGGTCGAGGTCGAGCGACAGCGTGCGCTCGGCGCGGATGGCCGGTTTGAGGGAGGAGCCGGACTGCCGCAGCTCCAGGGTGCGACGACTCGACACTGCAGGGGCCACAGGAGCAGCTGCAGGGGCAGAAAGGTGGACGTTATTTCACAGGGGTTCAATGAGTTGTGTTGTTGCGCGCTGCGTTGTCGATTGCGACTCAACGCTCTGAAACAGACCTCAGAAGGAACACGACGGGAAAAAACCTTTTTGCCAGAAGGAAAACGATCGACATGGTGTTTTGCTCCAGCAGAAAACGATCTCCATTGATTGACAGAAACAAAACAAAGAAACGAGCGGGGCAATTCAACTGAAACAGACCTTTCTCCGGCGGCTTGTCGTCCGGGTGGTAGACGAATTGTTTGAGCATCTTATAGCGACTGTTGTTCAGGTAGGAAAAGTCTGAAAGAGACACAGAGAATCTGACTTGTTGACGTGAAGCGAAAGGGGAAGTACGACGTCACCAAAAATGTCTTGAATACTATCTGCAGCACCGAATGCTTCAGAATACCCAGAATACCCTGGGAAACACCAAGAATTCCCACATGCAGAACGTGCATCGCATCCCCTGGACAAGGCGACACCCCTCGTGCCACTGTTCATCTCAATGAGTGATGCATCCAATCAGCCAAGTGCTTCAGGCAGCGTGAGAACACAAAGTCTCACGAATACTGCATCTCCTGCTTCATTGAATGAATCAGTCAAGACCGCTGTCTGCCTCGCACAATCTTTCTGCATTGAGAACTTGGTTTGGTTTGGATGTTGAATTGGAAGGTTGCTGTGAGGCGCTTACAAACAGGTTTGCAACGTTGCGTCCGCCTGTGTGAAGTTTTTGATGCTGGATCTTTTGTCTTGTGCCGAGGCACAGGCAGCAAACGACGCACGGTGCACCCCAGACTGAAGTTCTGGGTGTCATGTGTGGTGCCGCATGCACCCAATGTGAACCACGCGTGATGTGTGGTACACCGATTGTGAACCAGTGTGATGCACCCAGTATGAACCATGTATGATGTCTGATGCACCCAGTGTGAACCAGTGTGATGCACCCAGTGTGAGCCATGCATGATGTCTGATGCACCCAGTGTGAACCAGTGTGATGCACCCAGTGTGAGCCATG
>JAAUXT010001827.1_pt1 | contig 20531 bp, 32 predicted proteins | sample 7278171 | NCBI WGS metagenome assembly JAAUXT01 (sample SAMN14350112, study PRJNA611818) | marine sediment metagenome | isolation source: surface marine sediment (1.8m) | place: French Polynesia: Moorea | collected 2018-08 | reverse complement strand
TGTTATCTTTTTATTCCATGCTAGCTCGCAAACCTTGGGGCCGTCCAGAGAACACGAAAGGGACGATGGGCATGCACCAGAAGTTCAGGGCCCTGCGACCAACATTCCTTACGGACAGGGCGGACCACTGAAGCCTTCTGTTCGCGGACCGAGAAGCATCTTGGCCACAGCCGGTGTGCTAGTGCCGACACTTTTTGCCACACTTCGCCTTAAATACGTTCTCATTTTCAGACGCAAAGAGAGCTCGCAACCAACTGCGATGGATCGGTAAAACACGGAAAATGGCAGGAACCAGCGGGAACTCTTTCAGTGGCTCTTACCGGGTTCACAGGAGGTTCGGTGATCTTGTTCGGGTTACTGTAGTCTGTTGGTGACGCCGCTGGAGATTTCTTCTTGTCTTCTTGGTCCGGGTCATACTGCACACAAATGAGGAGCATGAAACGGTCTCAATGGCTGGCAAAATGGGCTCCAAACGCTTGTTTTCTTTCAAATCTACAACAAATTTTCCGACAGCACATGTACAACACCACTCACTCACCTTGCTAATGTACGGCCTTGGGACAAGCCCAACTTTCCCCTTGCCGTCTTTCGCCGTCCACCACTGTTCCTCGTCTTTTTGTAAGATGGTGAGGATTTCGCCCTTGCTGAACGGCAGATCCTCCTGGTCCTGTCAAAAGAAACCAAGGCGTCACTCGGCACCACCAGCACGAAACCGTGTTCAAAAGGTTTCCATGACTCGAAGGTTCGAGGGGGAAAACGAAAAGCCGGAAAAAATCCCACTCACATTGCCGGGAAAGTCGTATTTGGCGATGTATTTTTCCCTGGGAGCCTGCAACAAGAACAGCGTTTTTCACCAACATGAATGACAGCAAGTCAAGCAGCCAGCACACCAGTTCGCAACGGCCATGGCCAACAGTTTGGAAACACTACTCACGGGCCGTATGAGAGAAGTTGTGTCCAAGTAGTGCGTCTTGTAGAAGTTGAGCAAACTGGGGAGATCTGGAAACTCTTGGTCGCCAATTCTGAACCGATTGGCACCACCAACTTGAATGATGTTGATGATATAATGGCTGACTTTGTTGTCTTCCCTGCGTTGAAAACAAACACACACTTTCACTCTGGGCTTGTGTACTTTGGGGACTTTTTTCTTGTGTTCTTTTCAGACAGTTTGGAGGAACATACCGGTAAACTGCAAAACAATTCTGGACTTTACCTGACACACAGGACGAAATCTCCTTTGATAGAATTGCTGTCTCTGACTAGAAACACTCCACTGTCTCGTTCCGCCATCAGCGTGTTGTTCGCATCCTCCCGACTGAGCGATCCGAAGTACCAACTGAAAATATACGATTTCAAAGAAACTTCTAAGAAACGTTCCACCACAATAGCACTTGCTGCCCCAAATAAATCGCAACGTTGGGGGGCTTTTTACGACACCGCCTCTCTAGAAAGCAACTGGAGTCGATGGCAACTGACAACAATTGTCAAGCATCTGGAGCAAATGTTAAACAGTTTGTGTTGTCATCTTTCCTGCTGACAAGACCACGCAGCTGGACCAGTCGGAAGGGACAAACTAGCTTCACTGCAACAACTGATTTCTTCCTGTTCGGAGAAGGGACAACATCGTTTTCTCACAATCAGAACTGGGAAATTTTCCATTTTGCTTCTGGGACAAGACTAACTCTGCTGCCGTCATCAGGCCCGAGGCATGCGGAAGCTACAATCATAGTGGTGATTCACAGAACGATCCGTCGATCAACAGAATCTGCCGTGGATCGTGCACAGAGACTCCGCGTGGGGCGGGTCACTCCGATCTCTCAAAGAAAGCGAAATCCAGTTTGGCCCAAAGATCGTGACAGGTCCCCGCCCACAACTGTGTCAACCGTGACGGAAGCTGGGAAAAGAGGTCGTGACCCAATTTCTATCTCTTGTTCTTCTTTCGGCAAAAGATATAGTCTGTTCACAAACAAATGCCATCAACATTGTACCAGAAAAATTTAATCTATCTTTGACAGCTCGTCTCTTGACGCCAACATCTGCGCCAAGAGATGGAAACACGAAACGGAAGTCGGGCATGACACCCCAACACGAACCTGTTTTTGTCCTCTGGGTCGAACTCTCCGGCCATGTTTGAAAATCCTGTGACCAGAACTTTCAACAAGTCAGCTTTGAAGTAATTTTCTGGCAATCACTGCTTTTGCAACGTCTTGGGTCCAAGTGTCAGATCAACAGGTGCTGCTCATTCAACGAAAACCAGTCCAACTGTCCCGAAACTTGTCTGTGCCTTCCCTCCGCACGACGTGGGATTGCGGCTTCAACACTGTCCCTCCCTCTTCTCACGACATGTCAGCAATCTTTGGTTTTCTGCATTTTGCCAGTTACATCCCACAAACTTTGTGTTTTACGATTTCTCGAAATTTGAACAAAATCTACTCAAAGTGTCAATTTTATATCCGACAGGTGGCCAAACTTCCGGTTTCCCGGTCGGCGTCACGGAGTCTTCCGGTGGCGGGAGCGGTTACGGTTTGGACTCAAACACAATTCGGTATCCCGTCACGCATACCAAATATACAAACAAATATAGAGGAAGGCTGTGTGCTGAGAAGTGTTGTGTAGAAATAATTCATTATGTGGCTTTTGTCAACAATTGTTACTCTTGTCCTGAAAATTTATACTGTATCTACAAATTAGCTGTACATGTATGTGTGAGATCCCAAGATATAAAACTGGGAATGACTTCATCCAGAGTCCCAAATTGGCTTTTCTGTGTCAGGGTCAGTCTCTGTAGTTGTAGGCTTTCCACAACAAACTCGCTTTTGAAAAATTGAAATTAAATTGAACATTGAACATTCACCTGTATGTGGGCGAATTCTCTGTCATGGTACATATAAAAATATAGAAACAAATACAAATTTACATAACATGATTCTTGCAAAAAAGAAATTTGAAAAAAAAAGTATGAAGAAGAAAAGTGTGGGCTGAGACCGTCACCTGACCCTGGCGGTGACCACCATCTGGCAACATCAGATGGCGCTGAGCACTAAAAATCATGGCGGCAACTGCGAAAGTGCCGGCGCCCATGTGCAAGTGGATATTTGTGTTTGTCCTTTCATTTACAGGAATAAGTTTCACACAGGGAATAAAATTAAATGTGCCAAAGGTTCTTCTGCCATACTACAGTTCTGCGGCGACTAACTTCACTTTGGAAGCAGACTACGGATGTTTGAAATGGTGAGTTGACATTTCTTGCACCACAAACTGACAGGAAACATCCCCGATTGTCCTCTCCTCTCAGTCACACTCATTTGGACGACTTGAATTCTGAATTTCTGGATGGCAACGGAGATTACGATGACAGTCGTAGGGCAAACTTGAATCAAAGAGGGCGAGCAAGGGACTAGTTCGCTGGTTTTTCGTTGTTTGTGATTGTGTTTGTGATGGTGTGAACGACAGGGAAGACAGTTGTGAGATCATCTCATGTCTGAAACAACGTGTTTCAATGACAGCCCCAGCAGTCGGAGAATGTGACTTGGTTCGAGGGTGGGAGCTTGGATTGGGGGAAGGGAGAGGGCATAACATTTGACTGACCTTCCCTGCCGCACCACCACCTGGTGCTCTGCCCTGAAGGAACATCGCACAATGACAATTCAACTGTCGGACAAACTATATTTTTTTCGGATCGGCCTCTTTACGACAGCCCTCTGACATTGCGCGTTGGACGAAGCCAGCATGTTTGTGACTTTGATCCTTTTGTCGCCTGAGATTTAATTTGTTGCAGTCACTGCAGACACATTCAAGGAGCAGGGCTTGGTGTTTCTTGCGAAGTGCGTTTTGCTGTATTGTGCAGATGCTGGCAAAAACGGAGGCAGTGGCTGTCGGGAGGTGGGGGGGGGGGGCGAACACTCACCCCAGTGAATCTTCAGTGTGTGTGTGGCAGGGAGGGATTGTGATAACCACCCAAGATTTCTTTGTACCCTCTTTTTGATTACCTGTGGTGTGAGTGATGCTGGGTACGTACGAGTTAGGTCCTGGTTGTGCGTCCTTGGTGGGTCAACTGGTTGTGAACTGTTGGCGAATGTGCCTTTCGTTAGTGATGCACCAGGGGGTTTGATATTTCCTGATCTTGTTTGTCCCAGGGACTTGACACCACACCCACTTTTGAACTCCACCCTGTCCAACCCTCCAGACCACCAAATTTTTCTGGGTGGTGATCGTGAACCCATTGTTCATGGGTCGCACCTCTTCTCCTGCTCAAACCTCTGTCAGGAGAGAGAGTCGACAGTGAGTTTATGTCCTGATTTCGTGCGCCATGTTTTCAGGAGATCATCGCGGCCAGAAATCGCGACGATCGCCCCGGTGGGTGTGTCGGACCCTGCGGGCTGCGCCACGCAGGCGGTGGTGACGGCCGTGTCCAAAACGCCCAGCAGGATGACCTCCATCATCATTGCCGAGGATCCAGGTGCGTGCCTGTGTCTTGATTATCACCATGAAAAATTGTAAAATTGTTTCCCATCAATGGTAAGCTTTGAATTGAAGCACAGAACACTTGTTTGGGAGGGACTTGAAGTGCACTTGTCTCCACGGTGGTGATGTCGCTGTTTCAGTGTCGGGTCAGCAGGTGCGGTGCGACGTGATCGTCGACAAGATCGACGCGATCGACATCGAGACGACGACGCGCGAGCTCTACCTCGAGGACTCGCCCGAGCAGTTCGTGCTGCGAGGCCTCGATGACGAAGGTGCGGGGCTGGTCTCGGACAGGGTTCTCTCACTGTACAAAAATGGTTCCTGTGAAATCACACAATGAATATTCGAGACCTTTGGTCGAGAAAGGAGTTGTGTGATTGAACAGGAGCCTTTTTTGAAAGGTGAGAACCCATTTCCACCATGATGCGAGCACATGACTGGTTTTGTGATCACAGAGATGTAGAACGCTGCTTCGTCCCTGCTGATATTTTGGGATGAGCAAGTCCGTCTGGTCTCCGCCAACGTACCCCAATTGTCGTAATTGTACGGAGAAGCAAATGTCAACAGAGCAACTGGTGGTGAATTGTTAAACCGAGCAATTCATCAATCTTGAGATTTGGTTGTCTGTTGAACTGGAAAATGGGGAACCATACGTGTGAAAATTCAGGGCGCGCCTCCCTCCCTTGTCACGTGGTGTGCGGTTGTAATCAGGATGTGTTCTTCACTGGCAGGAAACGTGTTCAGCAGCCTGGAGGGCATCGCGTTTGACTGGAGCCTCATTTCAGACACCGATGTGGATCAGGAGAGTATCGTGGACGCCCACAACATCATCAGGTGTGTTGTGGCTCTTTCATCGCTTGAACTGCTTTTGTCAGCCAGCGTTGCACTGTGATGAAAGCATGTTTCGCGGTTGTTCCATTTGCAGAATTTTGAAGTTCTCAGAATCCAACTATGAAACACCGAGTTTCATAGAAACGATGGAGCGTGAAGGGAAGCAGGGATTCAGCATTCTGGTGGAAGGAATTCGAACTGGATCTGCAAAGGTCACTGCGAAACTGGACGACCCTGCTTACAAGGTAACGATTGTTTGTGCTTCCGCAGAAACTCCATCCGTCTCGGTAGATTTTGAGTGCGCTTGCAGACAGTTCGAGGCACAGCTCTGTTGCACACACTTTTGCAGGACTTGAGGTCCACCGTTGTGAGACTGATCGTCATCGCGAACATCATGCTGAACCCGCCCCTCGTCTACCTCATGCAACACTGCAACGTTCACTATCGCGTGGAGCTGCTGAAGCAGGGCAAAGTGCACCGTGAGTCCCAGTACAACCACGGACATTGTCTCGCGAGATGTTAAATTTGCTGGATCCACCGCCTGTTCTTTGATTTTTTTTTTTTTTTTTTTGGCAGCTATTCCCATGCCGTCACAGCAGTACTATCTGGACGTCGTCAACAGTTCGATCGGAGAGCTGGACGTGAAGACTTCCATCGTCACAGCCAAACAACAGGGCTTCACGGAGGTCGTGTTGAAAGACAAGAGTACGTGAAAAACGAAAGTTTGCAGACAGCGGAAGAAGACTTGTTTTGTGTTGAGGACTGCTTTTTGTTCTGGAATTTAACTTTTTGCAGATATCAAGGTGAAGGAAGCGTTCCGCCAGCCTTCCGCCGGTCTGCACGTCGTCACGCCTGGATACCTCGGTGAGTGATCACCGCACGACGCATTTTGCTTGTGCACAGAATGCAGGTGAAAATCCACTGTGTGATTTCTCGGTGTTTGCAGGATTTGTGGTGCTGCCGGGCAGGAAGTGGGTGTTGGAAACACAGCGGAACTACGAGATTCTCATCGAAATTTATGACAAGGACAGCCACAAAATCTTCCCTTCGGACGTAAGTTTGTTCAAGAGAAGGAGATTCGCAAGCAACGCGCCTTTCGACCATTTTCCGGCTCTTGTGCAAACGTCTATCTTCTCGTCAGACTGTTCAACGTCTCTTTCGCAGAATGTTCGGGTTGACGCGACCTTTGACCCCGAGTACTTCCACGTGTACTCGCCGTCGGTGAACGGGACCTACCACACGGTGAAGACGCTCAAGAGAGGCAACACCGTCATCGACGGTCATCTGAGAGCAGTTCTTCTCGACGTATGTTGAAATTGCAGTGAAAATAGTGACTGCGGGGTCAGCATATTAAGTCTGGGTGTGCCAGTATCTCGCTCGTGTGGGTTTAACACTTGCGTTGCGTGAGTACCGTACCGTCTCGCGTATGAGACGCTCTCATGTATGAGACGCACCCCAAGATTTGGTCGTATTTTCTGGTACCAGGGTTCATTGAAAATATAGTAAATTCACACACATGTACAAGACACACCCCTTCTTTTGAAGTTCAAATTTCGGGCAGAAATCTTATACACGAGACAATACGGTGTGTTCGTTGTTGCAGAAGCGCGTCCCGAGGCTGTTTTTTGCAGAGCCAATTGCTGAAGTTTGTGTCTTCTGGGGTGACAATCCTGTGTTCCTCGCCCCAGAAAATCAAAATCATCGACCTTCCTCTTGTCCTGTGAAGACCACGGACTTTGGTCATCAGGTGCCCTGGGAAACGCGACTGTGCTCAATGCGGGGCGTTCGTATCATTGGCGCTATTCATTCACTCTTTATGACCCCCTTGCTTCAACAGAGCGGCTACGAGTTCACCATCACCCCGATCATCAAGAACCAGCAGGACGTGGAGATCTACGACCCGATCCGGGTGGCGCCACCTCTGCTTGTCTTCCCGTGGGACCCGAGCCGCGCGCACGGCTACCACTACCCGCTCACGGTACGGTAGAGGTCACTCAGTGCACCAGACAAACCGGATTCTTGATGTTCGAGGCCTAACAGTTAATGTTCGAGGCCTAACAGTGTCATGGTGAAGAGTTTCTCTTGTCATTTGACACAACTAAAACCTGTGCTGTTGTGCTTTGTCGGACGCTAAGGTGCAGCGCGTCGTGCTTCATCGTGGTGTGTACTGGCAGGGTATCCCTTCCCCGGCGCGTGTCCACACTACTAAGTGTTCTTGTTGTGTTCAGGCAACGGGCGGCAGCGGGAACTACACGTGGAGCACGTCGGCGTCGGGCGTGGCGAGCGTGAACGTGCGGGGCGAGATCACGACGGACGCGGCGGGCGCGTCGACCGTGACGGCAGCCGACGTGCGCAACGTGCTACACACCGACTCGATGCAGGTGCGAAGCGACGGGGCAATTCTGCGCACCCTCCTCCCCCCCCCAGCACTTTTGCAACAAGAAATAGTTGAAACAGCGTCGGTGACTGTGCTGCTGGTTTTGTTCGTCGCAGAAGCTTGTCCTTTCGGTTTGCGTTAGTGGGTGACAGGTTCGGGTCAGTGACAGAAAAGAATGTCTGAGAGTGATCACGTGTCTGCTGCAGGTGCACGTGGTGCCCCCTGGCGACATGCAGTTCGTCTTGGGAACCGTCGAGGCTGAGATCGGCACGACGCTCGAACTGCCGCTCGCCATGTTCGGCATCATCAAGAAAGGTACAAACAGGGACTGTTGGTCTCTCATTGATTCAGACGGTTTTACAAAGAAGGTTACAACTCCGCGCTTTTGTCGTTTCAGGGGAAAAAGTGAAGTTTGCTGATTGTCGCCATGTCCCACTCCAGATCACTTTGTCTGACGGAAGCGTGTTCACACACGTACCAGGTAAACAAAATGAAACAGTTGCTTGTTCTTGGCGTCGAGAGATTATTTGAGAAAAAAATCTTACAACGGTTGTGTTCGTCTCAGAAATGATGCCGGTGCCCGAAGGCGGCTGCGTGGCGATCAAGGTTCGCGCGCGCAAGCTCGGCCACACCGAAGTGAGGGCCGTGTACGAGCGGGAGAAGACCAAGCTGACTGCCACCATCACCATCGCTGCGTACAAGCCTCTCAAGGTAAGAGACGATCTGAAGAAAAGATTGCGAGTTCCGTGGTGATTTTGTGATTCGTGAAGACATTTGCAAACTGCAGCAATACAGACCGGTAAAGACAGAATCGTCGGATCTAAATTTGGTGCTGGTCTCACTCAAAGCATTTGTGGTCCTGTTGCCAAGACCCACGATTGTGGAACGTGTGTTGAGATTGTGGCACACGTGTCGAGTCGTGTTTCAGCCGATTGACCCTGAGGACATCGCTGTGGTCGCGGTCGGCTCGTCCAAGGAAGTCGTGTTCCACGGTGGACCGCAGCCCTGGGTGCTCGACTCCTCCAAATTTTCACAAACACGTGAGTGACTGATTCGGACTTGTAGCTCGAATATTTGTTGGACTGTCGCAGAATACACTCGCATCGTTTTGTGTTTCAGTGAATGCTGGGAAGAAGGAACTCATCAAGATCGCTAATGTTCGAGGTTTTGGTTCTCAAAGTGAGTTGTTCTCGTGTTCTGATGTTTCACCCGTGTTGCGTGGGAGCAGATTTCGTCCATCGCGGAGCCCTGTCACTGGAAATGTTCCTTCTTGCAGAAAGCAACCACATCTTCAGAGTTCTCTGCAAAGATCTCGGAGAACAAGAGTTGATTGTCACTGTGCAGAATGGCATCACTTCAAAAAACAAATTCCCTGCCAAGGCCACGTCCAGTGTTCGGTGAGATCAAGACAATCGCCATTGAAAGTTCATTTGCTCACCTTTTCTTTCCCTTTCAAGGGCCTTTAAATTCTATTGCACGCTGTGTTTGCAGATTTTCCTGCGCTGAACCAGTCGGATTGCACCTGACGCCGAGAATTCTGCACCCTGAGGGACGCCCACCCTGCCCCATTCCGCCCGATTCACAGGACGCGGTTTGTATTTCACTTCTCAGCTCAAAGTTTCTCAATACTTTTGTGCATTATGTTTTCATTCGCACCTCGTAAGTTCTGACCTCACAAAGTTGGCTTTGGCATTGTTTGTTTTCTTCCACAGGTGCCCGTGCACAATTACAAAGACTTGGATATTCTGGTGTCCGTCACTGATTCAAGTGGCAGAAAATTCGACAACTTTTCCTCCTTGGCGTTCGACTGGACTTTGTCGAACCCGAACGTGGCGGATTTCGGCAACAATCAAGTGATGCAGCTCACAACAGAAACAACTGGTCTCGGCAAAGTCATCCCAACGTGTACGTTTTACTTTTCCGGAGTTTCAGCAAATCCAGGTACGAGAGACATTCGTGAAACTGGACCCAATTGCAGCGGGTGTTTGTCTTTTGCTTCAGATTTCCACGTGTTGCTGATGAAGGGGAAACTCGGAACCCTCAGCGTGTCGTCCAAAATCACCGGCTACAAGCGCAACTACCTCAGTCTGGAAGGAATCCAGTTCGATGTGAGTCGTTTGTGTTGGGTTTGATGTATTGTCGCTGAGAAAAGAACGTTGTTAGTTGCAGAACAGACCCAGAGAGGGGAAATCGTGCTGTTTGTGTTGCAGGAAATCATCAGCCCACCGATCCGAAGCACCCTGGACCTGATCTCTGTTGAAGACGCCACGATAGATCCTGACTTCATTTCCGTCTTCAACCACCCTTCAAACAAGGTAACTGACTCGATATTGATGGCAAACAAACGAAGCAGAAAGAAAAAAAGCACAAACTTGAGGAAATTTGTCTCATGTTTGAATGGAATTGCATATGATTTCTTTTCTCTCACACAGCCGACGCTGAAAGTTCTTGGTGGCTCCGGTCACTTCCTGTTGGACCACGGGGACACACAGTTCGCCAAAGTCTTGTACGAGCAAAAATCTAGAGCTATCGAGGTGAGTATTTATTTGACTGATTTGTCGATTGCCAAAAATAGTTTGTGTGTGTGTGTGTGTGTGTGTGTGTGTGTGTGTGTGTGTATGTGTGTGTGTGATCTCAATTCTACACGAACACGTTTTGTAGGTGACGCCCTTGATCGACGGATCGTTCGTGATCCGCGCTCTGGATCTGTGTTTGGAGTCTCGGGAGGAGGCGCGAAGTCAGATCCACATCTCCGGAGTCTCGGCGATCCAGCTGAACGTCGTGGACAAGGTCAGTTTGAAACGACCCGGAAAGTGCTGCGCTGAAATATACACGTGTTTATTTTTAGTCGCGCGAGCGCGATTTGAGTAATTGGTATCCCGTCTATCTGTACACTCCTCAGTTTCCATGACTGGGGGGGGGGGTTACTACATGAAGGAAATTTTGAGCTGCCCTCAGAAAGAAACGTGTGCCGCCCCCCCCCTTCCCGCCCTGGTCACTACATCATGGAAAAGTTGAAGGTTGGAGTTTGGGCTTTGAAAAATTTTCTGAAAACTGAAAAACTGCTGTTGGACTTCAAACATACTCATGCAACTCTGCGCGCGACTCAAATCCAGGGGGATTCTCGTTCTAACGAAACTGTGCTTTGTGCAGGTGGAGCTGACGAAGGAGATCAAGGCGCGCGTCAGTGTGCTGGACAAGAAGGGGAAACCTCTGCGCGCCGCGTATTACCGCCTCATGAACCTGACCCCGATCCCCGGGTCCGACATCATCTCTCTGCGACCCGACGACAAGAAGCCCGCAGACGGCACCTGGATGCAGTACATCGTGCACGGCGCGTCGTTGGGCCGGACGACGCTGCAGTTCACGGCGCATCCGCCAGGGTCGAAAACCATTCACAGCCAGAGGCGCGATATCCAGGTGAGGACGCATGCGTGGCGAATATCCACACGTGCCTGTCGGATTTGGCGACGTGCAGATCCCTTTGTGACGTCACGACGCGCAGCGCCCGTTATGACGTCGCTGTTGATGGTTTCAGGTTTTCCCGCCTCTGCGTCTGGAACCGAGAAACATCACCATTCTGGTTGGATCGCTGTTCCAAGTAAGTTGCCCATCGATGTGAGAGAAGAACTTAGCTGCGAATTCTTTGGGATTTTTGCTCGAGTCCCCGATGTACTGTGAGAGAACAGCAAAAGTTTCCTGTTTGCGTCGTGTGGTGCAGAACTCGATCCTGTCCACAGGTGACGGCGTACGGAGGTCCGCAGCCGCAATCCAACATCGAGTACAGCATCGTGGACGGGAGCGTCGCCGACATCTCCTCGAGCGGACTCGTCGACGCGCTCGAGCTCGGACGCACCGTCGTCGTCGGGAAGGCCGTCGGCTACGACTCGGACACGGGCGCGCGCGTCGTCTACTCACAGGTGAGGGCGCCACGCGTTCGCGCCGCGCGTGCGTCGATGAGCTTTGCTCAGAAATAACGTCAGTGGTGTGGGGAAGGTTCTTTGTGATTTCTGTTGTGAATTCAAGGGCCACTTTGCTTGAGCCAAAGCCAATTTGATGCTTTTCATGTCCAATTGTTCTTCGTGTTTTTCCTGCTTTGGAGAGACAAAAAGTCTTTTCCCAGGACCAAGTGAACGTGCACGTGGTGGAGCTGGACGGCATCAAAATCTTCGCGCCACTGAAGAGGCTTCAGACGGGGACGCAGATGCCGCTGTACGCGATGGGAGCGAACGAGTTCGAGACGCCGTTCACGTTCGGAAGCGCCCTGCCCCCGCTGTCGTTCAAATGGTCCATCAACAACAAGGAAGCAGCGACCATCGACTCCGTGTATCACAAGGTAACGACGTCGTCTGGGTGTCGAGGGTGAAACACACTTCAAAAATAAAAATTGAACAGGATTTTCTTGCCGAGAATATTGTCTGACGTGAAAACACTTTGGGTTCGCAGAGCCAAATGAAGGTGAAGGCAGAGAGCAACTTCGCTGTTCAGTTGTTCGCCAAACAGCCGGGTCACGTGATTGTCACGTTGAGGGTCACGCCGCATCCGTCGAGCAGACTGCAGATCAAGGACAACAGGAAACTGACGGACGAAGTGCAGATCCAGGTCAGTGTTCGCAGCACGGAAAATTACGCTGAGCTGTGTGTGCGTGTGTGTGTGACTTGACTTGACTTGACTTGACTTGATTTGACTTTCCATTTCACAAACTTTCATGGAAACATCCTCCTTCACGCAGGTCTTCGAGCGCCTGCAGCTGACGAGCCCAGAAACGTGTGACGGAACCATCATCATCACTCCCCATACAGAGGCGACCATCAAAACCAACAGGTGAGAAGCAACGCGTGCGTCGCCATTCCGAAGGCCTGATTCTTCTTCAATCGCGTTTTTTCCGTCAACAAGCAGTGTATCCTGTTGACAGCAGCGCCAATTACATGTCAGTCTTCGCGTATGCGCAGGGACGGCACTGCGCAGCTGCAGTACGAGATCGCGCTGAGCGCGGGGCAGGAGGCGGCGGCGCCGCAGCTCGTCCGAGTCACCGACCACGGGCAGCTGGTGACGGGCGCGTGGACCGGACAAGCGAGCCTTCTCATCACCGCGCACGAAGACTTCGCCGTCAACCAGTCGCTCGTCGTTCTCGTCAAGGTGTGTGCTGCTTGTTTGTTCGTTGTGCGTGTTCGTGCTTGAACTAATGCTCAGTGTCATGCGCTCGGTGTCATACTCTGAATAAGATACAGTTCAAAAGTATGTGCGGAGAAACCCCCTGCTCGACCCCAAGTATAACCATTTTCCAAAGAACGAAACATCGAAGATCCAAGTTGCCAGAAGTACACGTGCTACCAACTCATTCTCTGAAAAGGACGGGCATCAAATTTCCGAGTTGATGTTTGGCCTTGGTGTGACCCTGACCTGACACCAATGGGCTACAACCTTGTCGCGCGTGTTCCACGTCTGATCTGCATTTGACGCGCAGGTGAAGCCGATCTCGTACCTGATGCTGAACGCGGACACGGCGCTGCACACGTCTCCGGACGCCAGCCTCGCCACCGTCCCCGTCGGTACCGCCATGCACTTCACCGTCACCTACCACGACGACGTCGGGGAAAAATTCTTCGCGACCAACACGGCTCTCAAGTTCAGACCCAGCAGGTGAAGATGGATCGTCTTTTCTATGCAGTTTGCTTCATTTTGAAGCGTTGAAATGCACGTGCCCTTCATGCACATGTCAGAACGTGATCTTTCCCTTCAGGTTTGATTTGATACACGTTGCGCACGGAAGCACTAACGACACCATCGTCGCCAAAACCACAAGTGTCGGCCAAACGATTCTCAAGATTTGGGACGACAACAATCCTCGTATGGCGGATTACATCAACATCGACGTCGGCTACGCCATCAAGCCGGCGCAGGCGAACGTGACTCTGGGCGACGTGGTTTGTCTGACGTCACCTGTCGTCACAGCTTCCGGTAAGACTTGACCGTCAGTTGTCAGCTGCTCGTAGTTTTGATTTTGATAATTTTGCGAGGCACTCAGAATCACGCTGATGTTGACTTTGGTTTAGGAGACACACGCGACCGTAAGTAATTTGAGAACTGCTTGCCTCAGCGTATTATTTGCCTGCAAGTTTTGTTGTGTGCACTTTGAGCGTCCGAGACGCAGCGCAGCTTTTGCAAGCAATGAATGGTCACCGCGTTGTAACTGGTACTTGAATGCTTTCATTGTGGTTGGTGCACCCGCAAGTGTCATGGGAACCTGTTTGTCACTGTTGGCAAAGCACTAATGACCCAAATTGTGTGCACAGCTCCATAAACTTTGTCAGTGGGTTTGTTGGTGGAGTGTTGACTGTTGACCATGTTCGAACTTCGCTGGTGACATCTTGGAACGCGTCACATTTTCATGGCAGTGTGTTTGAAAGTTATTTGGTGGTTGTGGGCTGGTTCACCCTCTGGAAATTTGCCCTGACAGCGGTAAGATGGAGATTGTGGGCCTCACAGCACTCATATTCATTCCATTCAGTCTGTCAACGACAGTGGAACAGCACCGTCATTGCCTGGTTGTCCTAACCCGCAAGGTTTAACACTGTTGGATTTGCTTGGTTGACTCTTCGGAAGGTGCCTCACTCTCGACGTCAATTTTAAAACGAAGCACAGAGCACAGAGAATTTTGTTTCGTTTGCCGTGTACGTGCGAGGATGATTGTCAACAAACATGTCTGCATCAGAATTTACTTTGGTCATTCAGAACATCTGGGCAAATGGAAGAGCAACTCCCCGATCTTGAGCATTTGGAACGGAATTGGAGTGGCGTCGCACGTTGGTACCGCCGTCGTCAGCTACACCGTTGTCAGTGACAACCAGTCGCCCTGGACGACCCACACTGATGTACGTATCACCTTGTAGTCGGAAACTCAAAGAGGAATGAAAGAGCGTTTTGCTCAGAAAGATGCAACGGAACCTTTTTAAGCGTGTGGTCCCGAAGGGTCTCGACCACACACTGAGTGTAATCACCGTCAGTCTGTATGTGTGTGTGTGTGTGTGCAATGTGGTTCTGACAGAGGGGGGGAGGGGTTAGAACCACATCACCGATCATTTTGAGCCAATGTGGTTCTGACCCCCCCTCCCCCGCCCCACAGACCATATGGTTTACCAAAATTCTTGAAAAAGTTTTTTTCATTTCAAAATCATCACTGATCATTTTGAGCCAATATGGTTCTGACCCCCCCCCCCTGTGGACCATATGGTATACCAAAATTTTTTGAAAAAATTTCCGAATGTTTGTTCCAAAAAACATTGATGAACTTGAAGGTGTTTATGAACTGCGAACGTTTGTATGGACCACACGCTTTTTATGCGTAGCATTCTTGTTGTGTATTTCAGGTCAAAGTGAACGCCATCAACAAGGTTGTGCTGAAGAACGAAAACGTTCAGTACTTGACAAACGTTGCGACCTCCAGAAGCAAATCCATCTCTGTTCCGGTGTATTTGGAGGGGTCACACAGCGACGGGTCAAATGTTGTTGGTATGCATCAATTCAAATGCTTCTCCGCCAGTAGCAGTTGCACTTCTTTGGGCTTTTCGTTGTTGTTGTTGAATGGGCATTTTCTATTTATGCATGTGGCTAGCCGCCAGCTCGGTGCCGCCAATTTGCCCCTGGGTTGGAGATGGGGCGAAGTCAGCTGATTTGGCTCACTGGGCGAGCCGCACGCGTGAATCGAACACGGCCATTTTGATTGACAGGGTCAAACTGCGGTGACGCCATCGCTACGAGCACGTTCAGCGTCGGAGTGCACAGCCTACCGTTCAAGTGCGAGCTGAGCATGAGCAGCAGCCACCCCGACCTCCACATCGAGGATCTCCTCTCCGTGCTCGCGCAGTTCGACCCCAAAACAGGCAAGAGTTCCGCGTGTCGGGTGGTGCCGCTTGTTACCGCGTCGTGACGTGTCCGATGACAACGAGGCGGATTGAGACCGAGTCCACAATGGGCGTTTCCAGGACGAAAAAAAAAACCCACTTTATTCAGCCAATCACAGGAACGCTGTGTCGAGTTTTGCAACTGTCACGGTGACGCTCAGTGTGTCTTCGGCCAAAGATGAACACACTTCGAAATGCGTGGTTGGTTGGATGGTTGGTTCAACTTTTTTTGCTGCGCGTTGCAGGGCAGTACGAGTGTCGCATTCAGCAGGTGAACTCGCAGGAGCTGGGCCCGCTCATCAGCACGCTGGACACGTACGTGCAGCTGCAGGCGATCGTGCAGCCGCAGGAGCACCAGCCCGAGGTGCCGTCCGGCGTCATCAGCCTCCCGTTCCTGCCCGCTTTCCACGTACACACGTCCGAGGTGCACGTGTCGAACCTTCTGCCGCTGACGAGCGTGCGCGTCTCCGCCGTCGACAAGGTCATCCAGGATCTCAAGGTCAGTTCGGATGGTGACGCGTCTTTTGGGAGGTGAGCAATGACACAGACGATTCGTGAATTGACTGCGTCGTTGTTGCCAGCGGCGCTGGTATTGGTTTGCCCCTGTGTCCATGTCCTGACACAAACAAATTTCCGTGTTACCCCTCCCCCACCCCATGTGCAAAGTTGGAAGAAGGAAATTTCCAGATTTCGTCTTTTCCCAATTTCCATTTTTCCTGATTCCAACCTTACAAAGTTGGAAGCGCGCGGCTGGTTCTCCAATTTAAAGTCTTTTGTTTATGGTTCTGCGTGGTGTTTTCGCAGGTATCGTCGAGCGACGTGTCCATCGTGGAAGTGCTGAACGCGGAGCGCGACTCACAGTCGGAGCACGTGATCCACTTCCCCGTGCGCCTGCGCGACCGCGCTGCATTGTGGGAACTCGACAAGATCGACGTCGAGATTGAGATCAAGTGCGTCGCCACGACACAGAAGAAAATCATTCCTGTGCGCGTCAAACTGATCGGGCAGAGGCAGGATCTGGGTGAGTGGTTTGACCGGCAGTCCAACAAGTGGTTTCTGATTGAGATGTTAGAATCCACGCATGTCCTCGTCAGACGATGCACCCTCTGATGGCGCCCCCCTTTCTCCCCCTCCCCAAAGTGTGATGCCTGAGGTGCCCACCCCAAAAAATTCGCGGGACGCCATCTTCGCCCCCCCCCCCACCTTCCAAGAAAAACGCAATTCCCAGGTAGTTTCCTTTGCTGCAGGGGGGGGGCGGGCGGTTCTCTTGCTCGTATCATGTGAAGCTGTTGTTCGGAGTGTCCGCGCATGGCCGCATGTGTTTATTGCTTTGTGGGGTTTGTTTTCAGACAAAGGAGTTCACCAGTCGGTGGAGACGGGCTGGGCGCGCTTCTTCCAGATCGTCGGGAACAACTATCAAAATTGGATCTTCATGCTGCTCTGCATTATCGTCACCGTGTTTGCCTTCTTCATAGGTCAGTTTACTTCAATTATTCGTTCAGATTTTAGTGTCGTCTCTTTTCCGTTCGCGGCCCCTCGAAATTCCGTGCAGAATTCGGACTGGTATTCACTGGAGGCTTGAAATCTGAATCTGTTTTGTTGTTCGTGCAGCTTACCACGCGGTGCTGGGGTCTCGGTACCAGGCGCAGAACCAGACGTCGACTGTCTTTCTGCAGCCGGGACAGCAGCCCGTCTCTCCCAGTGAGTCACGCTTCTGCTGGTACCGTGTCCACCCATGTTCAAGACGCACCTTTTTGTCCTGAAAATAAGCACCAAAGGTAGGGGTGCGTCTTGAACATGGGCATGAGATTTCTCTCATTTTAATACAACCAAATACCAGAAAATCAATGTGAACATTGGTGTGCGTCTTATACTTGGGTTCGACTTGTACACGGGTAAATACGGTAATGTCAGACATGTGACAAGAAACCTGTTGAGACTGAGAGCGTTGTGGTGATGTTCTGTTCTGATTCAATGTGAAGGGGAGGAAACTCAGTGGGGACAGACATGGGTATTCGTGAATTTCATTGCACGGGAAAAACTCGTCAACAGTTTCCGAAAAATAATTTAGTGCTTTCTGTTCTTCGCGCAGACTACCACCACCCGTCCCCGTGGAGCTCACCGTACAGCACGGGCAGCTCCCCCAGTAAGATCCCGCTGTGGACGTCGGGCTACGACGCGTCCGGCGGAGACTCGCAGCTGTCGACGTCCCTGCACCGCAGATCCCCGCACAGCAGGTCTCCCTACTCCTCTTGATGAAGTGTGCGTGAAATAGAGACTGGGGGAAGAGAACCAGTTTGTTTGCCTGAAGACAATTGTGTGGAAGATTTGATCGTGCGGAGTGGCTGAAGGAATACTTGGAAGAGATAACAGTGTTAAACACGTTTTTACTGACTGACGCTCAAATCGTGATGGTGGGGGGGGGGGGGAGAGACTTTCTACCGGATTGTGTTTTTGACAGGAACTTCAATGTGTCGCCATTCTTTATTCAGTTTGTTTGTTCGATTTCAATCAGGTTCTTGTGATTCTTTCCCCAGGCGGCGGTTCTATTTGACGAACTGAAGGTAATTCTTGGTCTCTGCATGCTGCACTGTCATTTCCAAGTACCGGTCCTTTCCGTGCAAAAAAGATCTCTTGTCGCAATGCTTTGATAAAAGCACATGGAGTGTCAGCTTTCAGCTGTCAAAGCTCTGCTCCATTGACCAGGATTTCCGACTCGGTGGTTGTTTTTCTTGTTCTGTCCGCTGGTTAGAAGCTGCTACGTAGCAAAGCAGGTGATCTCGGTGGAATTTTCTGTCGCGAGACTGAATCGGCTGTTATGCGTCACGAGTTCTTCAAGAGTTCGGGCACGCTCTTTCCACAGCGAAAAACATACTTCAAATGACTGCGTGTTCGAATTTCGCTATTCAAAGTATTTCTGTGGGGTTTTGGCAGCTTTTTATTCAGACGAATGCACAATTCGTTCTTCGGAGTCCATAGCGCTGCTTGTGCGTGTCGCGCACGACTAAGTTTGTTGCCAAGTTCGTGCTTGATTTACTCCTTCAAACGACAAACAGTCGGTGTCTTCCCTCTTCTCGGTTGGTTCGCTCATGACCTGAGCTCGTGCACTGTGCACTGGAATTTGATTTGAAGAGTTTGTTTTGGTCTGGAGTGTCTCTCACCTTGGTTCACGATCCTCCGAAAAGGCTTTTCTGGTCCTAATGGAGAGAAAACAAGCCACAAGGATGCGGTGCTGAAAAAAAAATCTTATTCTTCGGATGAGTCACAGCAGTCTGGTTGCAAGGAGCGACAAAATTCTGATTTAGAACGCAGTGTTCTCATTGCTGCATGTTGTCCGCTTTTTGCAAAGCAAAAGGCAGGTTGTTTTGTGCCTTGGTTCGAAGTGTCCATATCGGTGTCGTGTGAAACCTGTGACAAAGAGCCATTCTCTGCAGAGTGTTGCAGTTTTCAAAGTGAAAAATGAAATTCCCGTAAGCTTGTGTCATGCAGGGTGGGCTGAAGAGATACGTGTTCTTTCCTCCCACCCACCCCAAGTACTTTTTGAGGGCCAGGCATTTCATTTCACTTTTCGTGTCAACGGAACACGAGTGTTCTGGTCTGGGTCTTTGCTTGTGGAGTTTATCTGCCGTACCCCCGATGTAAAAGACGCACCCCAACTTTTGCCTTGATTTTCTAACAAAGCACCAGGTGCTGTCATCTTGTTGGCTCACCACACCAACTGGTGGGGCCAGCTTCACACCAAACTGGGGGGATGCACCCAAAGTTTTGGTGCCTGATTTTGGGGCAAAAGGTGCGTCTTTTTCATGGTGGATACGGAATCCCTTCTCGCATGGAACAGACTTGCTGTTTTCAAAGCTTTTGACCGTTCTGTCGCTGGACGCCTTCGAATTACATGCTGACTCAGAAAAGAGAAAGTTTGAACCCCGACAATTGCTTTCCTTGACGAGTTCTCCAAAGCCTTGTAATATCAAACGTCTGAACATTGGAATCGGCAACATACGGAACGTTTACAACAGCCCAACTTCTTCCCGCTTCGTGCGTTTCCAATTGTTCGGAGAAAAAAAGAAACTGACTGAAAAATAAGCTGACGAAGGACGAAGCGATGCAGCAGCAGACACGGGTCATTTGACCAAGGAGAGGCAACGGAATTCAAACTATCTTCTTGTTTCGGAAAGGAACAAGTTACGTGAAGGCTCGGGGAATGTGCGAGTACACTTTGGACCTTGTGAAACTGGTCTGTTTGTTTCAATTGAGGCTTCCTGGATGGAAATGCAAAGTGGAATTTTCGACTCAGAATGTGAAACAGGAAAAGAGGAATTGGAGAAGTGTTCAGTGGACAAAGTTTGAATCCACGAACTGAAAGTGGGGTGTTTTTTGTCAGCTGTGGGTCGAGATTGTGTTGCAATTGCGTGAAGAAAAAAGAGACCAAACATATTGTGGGTTGAGTGGTCACCGGTGCGTGAGAAGGCCTTCTGAGTTTTTACGCGCGCCATCTGCAAATGCTAATGTGCGGAATCTCCAACAGATTCCCTTCCCCTTGTGAGACGTTTTCCCCAAGCCTGCCCGCCTGAACAACATTTGCAAACACACGTGTAAATGGTGTGTCGTTGGGTGAAAATTTAAATCCAGTGAATTTTTTCTCAAACTGGTTTCTTTTCCTGTTTTTTCGTGTGGAGGTGCCCCCGTCCCTAAAACTTGCTTGGGGGAGGCAGGGCTCGCATTTCACATGGTGAGAACTCAAGAAAAAGCTCGCGGTTTGTATTGGTGAGGGATAAGTTTGAAAATACTGGTATTTCCGTCCACCTGACGGTCTGACTGCTCTTCAGTCAACTCGGTTGTGGTGAACAATAGCGTGGGAAATTTGGCTGGATTCAAGCGCGCGGCTCGGTATCACTCCAGATGCTCCCACTGTGTGTGTGTGTGTGTGTGTGTGTGTGTGTGTGTGTGTGTGTGTG
>JAAUXT010061329.1_pt1 | contig 20541 bp, 18 predicted proteins | sample 7278171 | NCBI WGS metagenome assembly JAAUXT01 (sample SAMN14350112, study PRJNA611818) | marine sediment metagenome | isolation source: surface marine sediment (1.8m) | place: French Polynesia: Moorea | collected 2018-08 | reverse complement strand
GTGCTGCTGACATACTTTTGGAAGAGGCTGCCTATAGGTGCTTCGATTTGGCTTGCACCGATTTGGCTCATCAGCCCAAATCGTGCAACCCACCTCAAATCACCTAAAAATGACGCCATCCACCAGAGCACACAGAACACACAGTCTTTTTGGTTCATATGGACATGAGAAACGGCTTTGAAATCCACCGCCCCAAACACAAAATGCTTTCAACCACCTCTTCCGAGGTCCAAGCTCAGAGAGCCACGCCTCACGGTTCGGGTCGGCACGAGGGCCCCGAGCCCGAGTCACACGTGCACATCCCATTGACAGATTACCGAACGCTGTCGTCGTCTCGCCTGGGCCGGCGCGGCATCGTTGCCGCCACGCGCTATCTCTGCCGTACATCATGCGAGGCACGAAGTGCACTGCCAACATGGAAACCTCATCAAAAATGTATCTGTAATTTATAAAGAGCATCACCAACATGGTGTGTATCCTACACACTGCATGTTTCATCACAGGTCTCTCTCTCTCTCTCTCTCTCTCTCTCTCTCTCTCCCAGATTTTGGTGCAGTCCAGGGTCAACCTGCTCGAGTTGGCGTGGACAACTGGTGTTGAGAATCCTCCTCAGGGCGGTTTGGATCAGACCACTTCTTGCTTGTTCGTTCAATTCCATTGCCTTTCTTTTTCAGTGTACTCAGTGGAAGATGCACAAAATAGCCTTGACTTGTTGACCAAAACACAAGCCGCTGGAAAAGAAAAACTAAAAAGGAAATATAGAACCGCTTTCACGTGAACCAGCATCCACGATAACGCTTTTGTTGCCTCGTACTTTCCGTGGTGCGGACATGCAAGTAGGTTTCCCCATCAAGCCTCCACTTTCCCGATTCATGGTGATCAATGTTGTAATCACATGGCAACATCAGTCACAGACTCGTGCTCACTTTTACGACTTCCTCGAGACCGTTTCCCCTACACAACCTTCAGGTGACAATCTGCAAATCTGGATGTCTTTGTGTGCGAATGTGCGCAAAAGATTTTCGGTGCGTTTTTTTTTTCAAGAATCCAAACCTTCTTCACAGATGTGTCAGTTTGCCACCTGACCGCTCCTCACCGAAGTTTCTCCAAGGAACTGGCTGTCCACTGCAATTTTCCTTCTCCCGATTCAAAGTGAAATCAAACCCACTCAAGGTCGCGCCCCCAAGATCAAGTTCTTGCAAGAAGGTCAGGTGGACGCATGTTGCAACTTTAGGCTTTGATTATGACTCGAACATCTGTTGATCGGGGTGGACACCCAGCGGTTGGAGAAACCTCTGTCCAACTCCAGTGACACAGGTGCAGCGCAGCTCCGCTCATTTCCTGAGTTGGAAATCCGTGTTTAATCCGCAGAGCTTCAGTTCGTACTGACACACAACGAGCTATCGGCAGTCGAGTCATCAATGTATGAACGAATCAATACACAACAAACCAGCGCCGCAACTCTACAATAGCGCACAGGCGCATCGACCTCGGAAGCGATGTTCTCTTGCACAGATCTAGATGCGCAAGCTGTGCATGCAGTCAGAGCTCAAAGTGACGCTCAAATTGACAGAGGTCGTTTTGATTTTTGATGTTCACGAGGCCCAGAGAAACAGGCCGAGATTCGTCGCCGTTCAGTGATTGAAACATTCGGAACCGCTCGAACACATTCACTTGTCACTGCAGTTTGTCAGTAGAGTGGTTCCACGTGAGCAATTTTGGCAATGGACCAGTCACGAAGACAACCTCCCCACCCAAGCAAACTCCGAAAAAAGACGTAACAATCGAGTGGGTTGTCCCTGAGGGTCCTCTCGGTGGATACCAAAGATTCTTCGCTTGTCTGACTTGGTCCACCGTCCAACAATAATTGCTTTGATGATCTGGGGTTTGCTGTGACTTTTCATCGCACACGTATCACGTCGTGATTCTTGCATCAAACGAGCCGACGCTTGAGAGAGTGTGAGGCAACAGAGATCACGTGTGTATTGACCGCGCTTCCTGTTGATATATCTCGCTGTTTGTCTATCGATCACTGGTCGGAGACCTCGCCTCGCGTGTACCAGCATCCCTCCCTGCATCCACAGACCACTGCACGCTGAATTCATGGAAACGCACAAAACCATGCAGAGAACCTCATCAGAAGCCCAGACAGGCTTGTTCCAGCAATGCTGTGTGTTCTTCAAGCAGACACAAGGAAAGCGGGCCTTTGTGTTCTGCGATCACAGAACACACCAAGGTGAAATTTTAATGACCAGTTTGTGCCCTGCTGCGCCGGACGTCCCGGGCTCGTCTGGCTCCAGCATGATTCCAGGCGAGGGCTTTGAACAAAAACACACAAAAAGGCAGAATGTGGCACTCGACGCCTCGTGACGTCTTTTTCCGTATCTCATGACCGCTGCACACACAGGTAGATCTACACACAAACACAACAACTCTGCACAGCTCGATTCAGTCCGAGGATCAATTGCAACGCGATCCACGCAATCGGGGGATTGCATGTCCAACAGCGGATCAGCGGCAGCGCTCGGGGAACCCAGTGCCACCGCAGAGCATCGGCCTCCACGCTGTGAGGCTGGCAGGGGATGAACAATCCTCTCACCTGACGTGGAAACATCCAGTTTGAGGCCCGCTTTGCACTGCACAGTTTTGGAGGAGAACCTGCATGTCGCCCTTTGATACCAACCATTCTCGTCTCGCACGAGGAAGAATCAAGGGAGGACTGGTGTTTTGCTGTTCAGTTGCGTCAAAATGCAAAACAATTCAAGCAATCAACACCAAACTTATTTTGCTGATCAAAGGGTGGGCAGCCGAGCCAGTCAGACCTTGTTGGTCAGAGAAAAAGTTACTGTTCTTACCAGGCTGCGATGGAGGACCTGGGGCTGCAGCGCGGGAACTGGACGGAGCTGGAGCTCAGGTTCGTGATCATCACTTCCGGTGTCGCTTCCGCCTGGAGCGGGTCACTTCCGGTTTCCGGCTTTTACGAGACACAGCCTGGTCGCTTTTGACTCCCGAATCCAAGAGTTGTTCGATGTCCTTAACCTTTTCCAGCTGCTTGCTGCGTTTTCACTCAAGACATCATTGCTGGATGTATTCTCTCAGAATACAACACAGAACATCACGGAGCGGATGGAAAATGTCCTGCCCGGACATGAAATGCTGCTTTTGTTCGTGTTTCTCAATTGTTTCTTGAGGCTACAGCAACTGTACGAACGCGGATGCTTGCAGTACTCCAAATTTTACCAGTGAGGTAGTTTGTTTGACATCCTCTCTTGCTTCCTGAACCCACAGTCTGTAACGTCCAGGTGGTCGAGCAACTAACATAGCCGGACTGACTGTTGTCTTCTTTATTTCCAAGAGATTCAAGTGAAAACTGATATTTTGGGTTCATGATAATTTCAAACACCATTTCGAGCGCAGTCATGTGACCATCGCTGTAAAGGTAACTCGGGTCGGGTTTCACTCCACTGTACAGAAGCGCGGCCTTCTTCGTGGCTTCGAGAGAGAAGCGTGAGCGGAAATATTCTTGCCAAAGTGCGAATGTGACGTCAATGTCTGTTTCGGTGTCATTCGCTTTCTGGTCAAATGCTGCAGTGCTGGGGACCAAAGGAAGGGTGTGTGTGTGTGTGTGTGTGTGTTTGTGTGTGTGTGTGTGTGTTTGTGTGGTCTCGTTGCCAGTCACACAGTTGGGGTGGAAGGTGGGGGGCGGGCGACCCCGGAGACTGCGCACACTGGGAATCTGACGGTAGGTAGATTCTTCATCACAGAGATGCATGCTGATGACACTGAAGCTCACATTTGGAAAGTCCAACTCAGAATTTCGACTGCAATTGTGCTTTTCATTTTCACTTTACATGTCGACATGGAGTCCAGCGGTAAACCGCTTTATCTCGTCATGCACGGTACTGGGCACACCTGCCGTGCGAATCGTAACTTTGCGGCCCAATGAAAGAAAAATCGATGGCTCATTGATAAAGGAGGCTGATCAATAATTTAACACCTGTACATTGAGGAAGATTGGGTGGAGCGGCTGTGGACGGGACTCGTGGGGCGAGGAACTGAGTCCCCAATGCAGCGTGTCTGCACGAAATGTGTCTGCAAATTCCAAAAGTTGCACAAGCGCTGTTGTCCCAAAGTGAAAACTTCGCTAATGTCAGAAGGTCCCGATTTCAATGCAGGGCGACAATCTTCGATGTTTCCTTGACGAGAGGAAAGTGTCGAAATGAAACTTTCCTCAAACTTCTCACCAGTCCCTTGTGGTTTCAAGACACCCAATGCATTTTTCAGCTTCAGCAACTGCTTCCAGCTGTCAGAGTTGGTGGGAATTCTTGAAGTGTTCTGCGTTACTTTTGTCTCACTCTTTGAGGGAGAATCACTCAATAATTTAGCGGTGAAACAGAAGATTTCGTGAGAACCGTCCTCAGTGGAGTGTGAAATAATCATGCGGCACAAATGGTACCAAGATCGTCCAGAAAGACTGATGTGAAACCCCAAAAATTTGCAAAATTTTGTCTCTTGATAAATGCCAATGTTCCGTTGGGTCTTCACGCAAAGTGTGTGTGTGTGTGTGTGTGTGTGTGTGTGTGTGTGTGTGTGTGTGTGTGTGTGTGTAGTGTATGTGTGAGTTGCACAAGAATCTTCGTTTGGAGCGAACACTTTTGTGAATGATGACCAACAACTTCGCAAACTTGGCCTTGTTCCGTGTGTCTCCCGATCGTGCTGAAAATCAAGAGTTCGTGCAGTGTGGAGTGTTCTCAGGGAACTACCGCCACCTGTAGTCGCAGCCGCCATCGAGCGGGAAGCAGAGCCACCTCAACTTGAGCTTCCGCCAAACGAGCAGCTCCGGGAACCTCGGGCTCAGCCTGAACCACGACATCTGTGGGAAGCAGCTGCAAACAACAGACCCCACAAAGGTTTCTCCAGTTTTGTACAAATAAGGATGTAACCTGACTGCGTCGGAATCTGTTTTCACTTCAGTGATGTCCTTCGCAAACCTGTCGCCGAGTGGTGTTGTTCCAAACGTCCTGCTGTTTCCCAGATTCCTGCACCATGACCCAGAGAAAACAAAACCCTTGTACACAAAATCTTGGTTTCTTTCAGTGCACGTGCTTCCCAGAAAAGATAAGATCATAAACGCTCCCTGTTCCAGAGATTTTTGTTTTTCTTCGAAGGAGCCATGATTTGCAAGAAGAGGCAATTTGTATCCAAATTTGCGCGGACAGGAGGGACGCTGTGGTCACGACGGGGAACAACGCAATCTTGCCGCGCGTTCAGTTGCCCCAGCGCACCGGGCAAGTCCTCATCATTCGACCGGAGACACGCCCATACGGGCCACTTAACCTCTCCCTTTGTCACGGCACCTTTGGTAAATCTCTTCTGAGCGAGGTTATTCCGAGAAATTTCGCCAAATTTCCCAAGATAACCTCTTCTGACGGTCCGAGTAAATTTGCTCAAGGGAACGGAGAAGGCTTTCTGAGTGCAAGGTTATGACATTCAACCGAGGCAAATCTGACAGAGGAAGAGGCTTCGAGCCTTCAACAGTCTTCCGTTTGTTTGATGGCGGACACAAAAGTTCGCTCATGTTTCCAGACCCGTTGTCAATCTTCGCAGCGGGAATTGTTTCCGCGTTTTCTTCCGTCCCTATGTTGAGGCCACCACAGGACAACGTGGGGACAGCATGTCCATGGGTGGGTGGTGGGTTGAGTCCCGCACGTGGGCTCAAGTCGTGTGTCCCTCTGCGTTCCCCGACAGCGATCGATGAGTGTGTACAATGCACACAATGGTACTCGGACAGTGAAGGATCTGCGGGCTCTTCCCCAGCCCCTCTCCCGGCTTCCTTCCTTCCCTGTCGTGCGCACATCAGTCATTTTAAAGAGCAGTGTTCCTGCCACCTACACTGCTGTTCCAAGGTCAACAGTTTCACCCAAGTGTGTACAAGTCAACGCAAGTGGTTGTGGCAAAACATTCTTTTGCTTGCTGTTCTTCTGCTTGCTCATTCCGCAAATGGTTTTTGGCCCGCTTTGGTTTTCAGCGATGGTACATGTACTCAACCACAAGTAGATCTCAGAGAATGGCTCCAACCGTTTCCTGTGTGTAAGTGTCAAATGGTGTTTTGACCTGGCGCAAAGATGCGCGTTGTGGGTTTCAAAAGGCATGATGTGCATCTGGAAAAAACTCGTGTTGACGACAGGGGCTCTGCACAGACCTGACGCAGCGGCGCCTGGCTCATTTGCTGCGGGTCCAGAACGCAGCTCTGCCTCTGCTTAGTTGGCCCCCGATGGCTGATTAACTCTCAGTCTCCTCCTTCCCCCCCCCCGCACCCTCAAGTCTCGTTCCGTTCAGAACGAAGAAAAGAAAGATCCTGATCAGGTGAACACTGGGGCTGCAAGATGCTTCGAAGTGGCATGTCTTCCTTTGTGGTCAAAGATGGGTGCTAACTGGAAGCGGGGGACCCATACAATGGCTGCAGAACCAATGCTGCGCCCAATGACTGGATTTTCTCTTGTGAATCACCCGATGCCATTCAAAATCTCACAATTACACAGCCCTGGAGTGACAAAGTTCTGCTCCTGCAATTCATTTGGGTGGTTCGCAGCCACAGTGAGACGACCACAATGAGCACCCTTCCTCCACAGGCGTGGTCATGCCCCCCCGGGGGAAACAGCAGATTCCGCGGCTCTGAGGGCCTGAGGCTCCGGGGCCGTCAGCAGCACCGCCCGGCCCCCGCGGTAATTGCGGTGCTATTAAGGAGCAATGTGGATAGTCCTCAGCATTTAGGTTGATGACAGATATCCTCGAGTAGGTCTCGATTGCCCTCATTACGCAATACAGCGCGTGTTAGTGTCGCTGGACGATTCTTACTTTGAGACCCTGGTGTTGTTAATGCACCTCTGGGCCTCTGAGGGTTGTGAGTCCGGGCTGCAGGGGGGCCGTCGTCAAGTCACTGCACGAGAAAGTTGCCTTTTGGTAGAGTGTGCTGTGAGAAAGGAAAAGTCTCAGCTGGCAGTCTGATTTTCTTTGTTGTAGACGACAGAGTCGGAATTGAGGCGACAGAGCAATTTTTGCTAAAGAGTCGCCCGCAGCGCTGGAAAGCCACACCGCGGTGAACACGCAATTAAAGCTCTCTTCAACGTTCTTATGAAACATTTCACAGGCTCCAGGGAAGAAACAACCAGAATTAATGGAATCTGCACACAGTAGTGTACCACAACTGAGATACCACAGCTGAGATTGTGCAAAGGTTCTGCAAGTACCTGAACAGTTTTGCTTCGTGTTCAAGGAAAGTAGTTTGCACCCTGGTTTTTGCAATCCTCACAGATGTAATTTCACTGCACGACAAATTTCATCATCTCACAAATCCTTCCTGCTGCCGTAATGAATACCGATCTGGCCCCCATAGAGAGCTCAGCCCAAAACGTGTATGATTTATTGCAGCTGAAAGTTCTGAAGTGGCTCTGACAGAACGCGACAAAGGGAGCGGCGCGGCTATAGGAATCCCTCGGGCTCGTTCCTCTGGTCTCTCTGCGCCGCGCAGCTCTGCGCCTCGTCCCCGCCACCGCTGCCGCAGTCGTTCAAATTCAATTCAACGGGGGCGTTTGAAATGTGATGTGTGAGGGGGCTTTCATGTTCCCTGCAGCCCAGCTGTGGATTCAAACACCAGAAACGATTCTCGCCTCCAAAACGCAGCTTTGCCTGCTGAATTTTTCCTCCCCAAAAAACAACGAGTTGCTGCCCACCAGAAGAAGCTCTGTTCTGCATTTTCTCGCATCTGATGGATCAAAGTTCTTGGCAGACAAGATCCCCTTGCAAGCCTTATGAAAAAGCCAAGGTAGTGCAGGCTGGAGAACAAGAGGCGGGTTTGTGAGGGATGTTTGCTGTGTTAGGGCAGGTGATGCGAGTTCCCGGGCTCCCGAGACCCATTCATCTCGGCGAGACACATTGTGTGGCTCCGGACCTGTCTACTTTACATTGACAGCTCGTCTCCAGTTCTCACAGGGGCCACAGGATGCGGGCAGGGTTTGTGCAGGCAAGAATGACACAAGGCTGTGAAACAAATAACGTCATTTGCTCCACAACTACAAGCAGACTTTGTCTTTTGTTCCCAGTGAATCTTAAAAGCTGCGATTGTCGTGTTCCGACTATGACAAGGTCTCATTTGAGCTTGTGATCGTCGAGCACAAGTTGAAGACAAGTCTCTCTCTCCAAATGGAATTGAAGCGTTTCATCATGCAGGGACTGGCTTTGTGGTGCTGTGTCTCAGGAACATCCGACAGAAAGCCTGCTGGGACAGCCCCTTGGTTTCACACTGCTACGTAACAGATATTGAACGAATCCGAACACACTATTCTGGATGGAACGAATCCCTGTTGATGGGGTGAGTTGTATCTAGAATAGTGTGCGAGGATGAGTTAAATATCTGTCATACAGCACAAGTGTGATAGTTGAGTAGTTTTCAAGTAATCAACGAGAAACGCCCCTCAAATATCGCACTAGTGCTGTATCACCACAGATTTGCCGACTTTTCCCTCATCAGAGCGGCATCCCATGTGCACGGTTTGCGGAAATCAAGGTTGTTTGTGCTCTGCTGGAACCCCGACAACAGTTGTCATGCAGGCAGGTGGTAGTTGCCTGTGATGACCATGTTCCAGTCACGTTTCCCTGCATGGGAAGGATTCCTGAACCTGAAGATATGCTCAGACATCACAGAATCAACTGCATCTCAACAAATCAGCACAAATTTGGGGACCCGACCCTCAAAGAGAGTCAGAATTATGTGTTGCGTCTGAGTTGCTTCTGAGGAAAAAGTCTCGTTGCGAAGGACCTGTCTGTCTGTCATCTCTCTCGGAGCGTCTTCTCGAGCTCGTTGCCCTGGTGATGGCTGATGGGGCTGGGAACCACAGCTCTGCTCATGTTTGATACGCATGTATTCCGAGTGATGATACAGTGCGCCCGGAACGAGCATCCCAAATAACACATTACGTGCGGGATTGCCTGGCCGTGAAATATTAAAATGTACAAGATGAAGGCAATTTGCATGTAATTTACGAATATCAGTGACTTTCATCGTGAGGCCTTCATGACAAATTGATGGATCCCTTTTTCTCCTGTTAGCATTTCTGGCACAGACGTTTGATCGTTTGGTAGCAAACACACAACCGAATATGCCGTGCGTTGTTCTGGATTGCAAAAGCCCTGTTGACTGCTGAGCCTCGGTCGTCTGGCAGAAACAGTAAAGCTGTTTGTTGCAAAAATCTTGATGCATTAGATCAAGGCAAGAGCAGACCAAAAATCTGCTGGGACTTTCTCAAGATGGAAGTCAAAAATGAAAGACTGCGTCTCTCCTCGCAGAGACATCAATTAGTCCCAAGCCATGGAGCGCACGTCGCAGCAAGAAAGAAATTCTTTGATCACAGGGTCCCCCTCCGTTGTGCATTCAGATGCAGGAACACCAAGTGCGCAGAGTCTTCTTCTCTAATTGATGCATTACAGCGTCTGTTTCACCCGCCGTCTTGGTTCGCGCACTTTGCTCTCAGAGCCACCCCTTCCATGACAGCTGCTCCACAAGCTTGATCAGTGCAGAACTCACAACATGATGAAACAAAAGTGCGTTCTACGATTATCACCAGCATTTACGAAAAAAGGCCACCACCTGGTGTCCACATTCACGGGCCAAACTAGGTCAGCCATGTGAGACGGAAGACCGGACGAATCGGCTGAACATCCCGGTTTTGTCAACAGACAGTCGGTGCACTTCATGTGCTCGTCACATTTCCAAAGGACCAAGGTTCATAGCCACGGTAAAGAAAGCCAAGGTTCTTTGACAGCTGACCAGCCGTTCTGATACAGGAAGTGCACGCAGGGGAATTGTCGTGTGTCACGCAATGCAAAAACTGACCATCAGGTGAAAAGGTGTCGGTGTCATTTGTACTGGGCCCAGCTCTGGTGCAGAGAAACATTGCTTCTTGGCTTCTTGACCGCATTCTTGACGAAAACAGCCTTCTTCTCTTGTCAATCAGCTCATCAAACACCACAGGCACAAAATGCAAAACGTCTTCAAGTGTTTCATGTCTTCGAAAACAACAAGGTCGAGTGAGAGGAGAGTTGTGCGCGCAGGGAGCGGATTCGATAAATCGATGTGCGAGGCGCAGAACGCACCTGTATCCATCTCCGAAGGCTTCGTGTTGACAGCTCCTCAATCCTTGAGTCTCTTTGCTTTTCTGAAGTCTTTTCCCCCTTTCAACTTCACAACAGCCTGTCCATGACAGACTGTCACGCGACACAAAGCCGTGCACGCGGAGCATGTTTCGTGACACCTGTGTTGTTTTTTTTTTCTGTGGTTCACTTGGAGTCAGGTCATTATTTCCTGCTTGTTGATCAGTACATTGTACCACTCATGCAATGTCTGCAAACATGGAATCCAAGAACCTGAGCGTTAATTCTCTGGCCACGAATCACACTCGTCATGGTTTCATACCTTTACCTTGAGGTACAAGTCAACTATTTCACTGATCATCATTAAATATGTGAAGAAAGAGCTTGCTTCTGAACTTTGTAGCGTATTGGACAAGGATCGATGATTACCGTGTCAATTCGGGACCAAGAACGGCCAACCGACGCCCTCAGCTAAACCTCCCGACTGAGACCAGTGAGGCAAACCTTCAGATGCAGCGTCGGCCTCGAACGCTTTGAGAGTGCAGCAGGGTTGAGCCGCGGGTGAACAAGCAGCCAGCGGATCAGCCCCTTTGACAACGCGACCCACTCGAGATGAAAAGACTCAGCGATTGATCGGAAGCGACTGCGCATGACAATTGACAGGAAATCTGCACTCACGGGCCTTCGTTACACACACAACGATAACTTGCGGCTTTGAACCCCGATCACGACATGTGTAGATTCGAACCGCATGACACCATGTCATCACTTTTTAGTGATTTGCGCCACGGCCGGGCACTGGTCGAGCGCGAACACTATAGGCAGCCTCTTTCAAAAGTATGTCTACAGCAGTTTCTCTGTAAAAATGGTACTCAATTGTATTCATATTTGGTCTGTAGATTTGTTTTTGATCAAGGAGTAGGCACCAGAAAGAGTTTTTGTTGAAATGCAGTAACAAAAAGTTGGCTCCATGCCAATTCCAAAGTTTTAGTCTTGTCTGGAGCTGTTGACCTCAGGCACAAATCACGCGAGGCCGGTGGGCCTATTTTTTGGGGTGGAGACTGTGAATTTTTTTTTTGTTTTCTGTGAGCAACAACATAATTCCCGAGAAAAGAGGTTTTGCGCTCTGAATTCTCAGGGTGCTGAACAAACTGCAGATCTGCCTCGCACCAGCTTGACGTCATGCCTGGAGAACGCACTTGTCTCTCTGTCACGCAAACGAATGCTCACATCCTCGTGTTTCCGCAGCACTTCTGAACAGCTCGTACTCCAGCAAAGGAAACCGAGACCTCGCAGACGTCAGCATGAGAACAAAACCAAAAGGTGCAAAGTCATAAACCTGCCGTGGAAGCAGGAACTCCAAGTCTGCGCACACACCTGAGAGGAAGTGCAAACCTCGAGGGAAAAGGAGACGGTTTCTGAAGAGATTTGCTTTTTACATAAGTGGATTTCACAAAGCGACTCTTTCAGACTTGCCACTTTGCGTTGCCTTGGGTTCTTTGAAAAAGGTGCCGAGATGTCGTGAGGCTCACTTCGTGTGTTTTTCTTTCCCAACTTTTCGCTGCATTGACTTGAACCTCCCTATCCGGTGCAAAATAACAACGTCATCAAACCCTCCCTTCACAGGTGCACCACCCTGCGTGCGTGAGCAGAAACTTGGAAGACACAGAAGAACCCACCTTTCTTGCCTTTGCCAACAACAGAATCTCAGGGGCAATTTTTTTGAGAGGTGTGTGTCAAGGAAGTAGAACTGACTAATGAAAGGACGAGGTAATGGGATGTTCTTGGCTGGTTTACAAGTCCCTGCACCACATACTCAACGCTGGGGAAGCGCAGTAAATCCCAACTCGACCTAATTACGGTAATCACTCCCTATTGATTGGTGTCCACCCTTCGCGTGTCGCCCGCCCGTCTCTCCTCCGCGCCGCTCCCCACATCACAACCCGCATCTATTCATTACGGCTCCAAATCCGTTCACACTGGGATTCAACTTTGTGGAACTGGAGCTGGTCTGAAACCTGCAGTTGGATCTGCAATACACAGAAGCACTGCTCCAAAGACTCCTATGATTCTAGATTCAATGCTTTCGTTCTGACGACTTTGTGAGAAACCACGAGGACTGAGCCAAGTCAGTGTGAAACATCAGTCCATTTTTCGCCTTTCTGGATACCATAGCAGGCATGTCCTGGCGACAGAACCTTGGATGGAACCTGGGTGGTCCCTCGCGACACACCCTTCCCAGTAATCCAAGGATTTGGTCTGAATCTGAAATCGAATGCGAGACCAAAGAGTGGATGATTTCCAATTTGCTTGGAGCTTGCATTGAAGCCTCGCGCTGTTGATTCTGTCACTTGAAAAATCCCTGCATTGTGCGCTGATAATTGAAATCAACACAGCAAAGGCCTCGTGTCTGCGGAAGATATAAGGGTTGGTTGTCTGCGTGAAGGATGACTCGCACATAAATACGTTGTGGATGATGGATCAGCAGGCAGCAGGACATGGGACGACAAAAGCGCACATCAGTTTGTGTGACAGTCATGGTGCTGTGCTCTGTGCCGTGATCACTGACAATTTCGCTTTGAAGATTGGGATGTGTCCTCCACAGGCACGGAGTGGGGTCTGTCTTCAGTTGCAACCTCATTGTCAAGTGGATATTCCATTCCACAACAAAACCCAGGCATTCCGTCGAGGGTCTTTACGATACGAGCTGAGAAGCATCTTGGTTCTTTTTTGGACACCATGAGATTCAGGTGGAACAAGTGGAAACCGAAGCTGCTGCTGAAAAATTGAAATCATGATTTCTTCCCCCGAATATTTTTCAGCAGTGACTCCTGTTGGGAGCCAAATGCTGGTTGCTACAACTCGGCACCAGGTCTGTGCCGGGTATTTTCAGACTCTTTTGACGCAAGTCCCGGAGGCTATCTCCCATCTGCGATATCAAATTGGCCCGCAATAATGACATTCAAACGACGGAAACGGAAACGCTGACAGATGTATTTTTCCCTTTGATTGCGACTGCTCTGATTGTGAGTTTTTTTTTCGGTCTGAGATGTGTCCTGATGCAGTACTGCTGATGTTGACGGTGAGCACGGGCTCGGCCTGGCATCTCTTGGTTCTGAGTTCTCATTCGTGGCACATCATCTGTCCCTTGGTCGCATTCCACGACACATGATGTCTCCGCAGCCAGTGCGACAGTGGACACTCGCTGGGCCTCCGGTCACGGACCACAATGGCGCCTGGTCCGCAGGTCAGACACTGACAGTCACATCGCGTGACGTGAAATTAATAGGGTCTGCGTGCCGGGACCTGGGCCCGTGGGAGCGAGGGCAGCCGGGCCACCACCGCACGGCATGGCAGGAATATGACAAGACACGGCCCTGGCTGACAACGTCCTGTTGATTTCATTTGCATTACAATGAAAACTTCTTTTGGTGTCTTTTGGTCCGTCTTTACCTCGTTCATTTTAGGCATGAAGAACAAAGCAGGGACGGGCAAGCCAAACATTGTTCAACAACATGTTTGAGTGGGAGCAAAAGAATGGCTGCATTTGCACATCCTGCCAGGCAAACTGTCACCACTCTCGACGTGGCCATCGGTCTCCCCGAAAGATGCAACGCTTCAATTTTCCTGAAAGCTTCCAGCCGACTCTCTCGATCTGGACAAAAGGGGAAAAATGGATTCGCACTTGAATTGCGAGAGTGGCCTTTGGCACAGAATCATTGATCTATGGAGGGGTGCACGTCGCTCTGGAAGATTTTACGACACAGCCTTCCACAGATGCGGTGTCCATTTCTGGAGTAATGGTCCCTCGGAGCATATGATTCTTCTTTACTCTGTCGATGTGTTGCTTTTGTGGCGTTTCTCTGGACCGTGGAAAGCCAAGTAAAATCCTTGTCTCGTAACTCATACTGCTTTCTGCTGATACCCTATTCTGAGAAAAACAACCCGCAGATGAGGAGCCCTAACTTCGTCCAGACTTGGGTCCCCGAACATGAGATGCCTCTCGCTCTCACAATGTTCGTGCTCTGCCTTCTGCTGTGCGTTCGACATTGTCTCTGAGTCGTGCAGACTCCTTGGTCGTGCGCTGCAGCATGTTCTGCGGAAGGCTCTGTGGCCGGGTCGGAGCCAAGTCGAGAACCAACCGACAGGGGAAGAAGTAGCAAGGTCTTGTGCTGTTTGGTGCGCAGTTTGGCATTGTCTTCACAAACTTGGACATGGTGAAGTTCTTATCCTTCTTGATTTTCAAAGTGTGTGTTCGGTACACGAAATTCCACCACGAGCTGAGGTCGCTTTGTTCTCAACGCAGCACGAAGGAGTCGTGCACAAGGCTAAATAATCTTTCGCCTTCGGTATTGTCACGAAACTATCAGATGTAAAGGCATCATGACCCATCTGGATGTTGATCGACCCTCGTGCGCTTGGCTGCCTTGCCCGTCAGTTTCGATGCAGATCCACGCATTCCTCCATCAAAGATTCTTCCCCCGTCCGTGAAGAATTTTCTCTGAAGACGCGCGCCGCGCACGCCTGTCTCTCCCGTTTCCTCCTGATCCAGGAGCTCAGGTTCGCAGCTCATCTCTCTGACCGAGTTCCGGCTCCTGCGCCGACTCCGCCATTGATTTACGGCGTGCTCCTGTCATATTGGGTTCGCGGCCACAATATGACGATTTTTCGCCCCATTTCCCCTCCTGGCCAGCGCACCACGGGGCTTTTATCCAATTGGCTCGATTCTCCTTCAATAACGTTGATCTATGTTCCTTTACTTCACAAGTCGGGAGCTCACCCCAATCCAGTGGATCACTCTTTTTTTACATAAGTTGGAATTGGCCAAGCCAGCCACAGCGGACAACCACCACAATGGTTCTTGATGGGATCATCTGAAAGGATTTTGAACTTCGTTCGGACGGGGAAGATTCCGCCCTGGTGCTGACCCGCGGATTGATTGCAAATTTCAGAGCAATGAAGAAATCGGGAGACGTGAGCTCTTCAGATCATTGTCAACGTGCAGTTGATTGCAGCACACAGTCCGTCAAACGCAGCAGTTGCAACTCGCCATCCAGCGAACACAAATTGGGCTCCGGACAGGAGCTGATCACACAAGAGCTGAAGATGGAGATCCATGCAGGAGTGATTCCTGGTTCACTCAGCATGTGCAGCTTTTCGATGCGATAAAAAGTCGAAACGCCTCAAAGCGAACAAAGTCCCCGAGGAAAAATTTTTTTGGTGGCAGCCCTTCTCAACGCTCTTGTGCTTCATCGCAGTCGACGGTTATTCCCAATCCGCCTCGGACCCAAAAAGGGATTTCTCGGAGAAACCAATATTATCTAATTGCTCAGCTGAAGAGTCCTTACCGTCGCCCCAAGGTTCCGCAGGCGGAGCCCCTTCCCGGGAGAGAGCGCTCACTTCAGAACGCATCAATTAGTATTGAATTACTTCAGATGCTTTTTCATCTTTTTGCCTTTCTCGTTCAGAAACCGGCTTTTCTTATCAGTCCATGAAGAAAATAGTGCCGCGAGGCGTTTTTGTTTGGAACTGAATTTTTTTCCAATACAGGTTCCTTTTCTTGTATGCCTTTTGATTTGATCTACTTTTGTTGCAAAAGTTGCGTGAGGTTTGGGTTTTCTTGGCTGTTCACCTGCTCAGAATGTGTCAGCGACGCAAAAGCCGAAGTTCGGGCGAAATCTCTGAGTGCCGTGGTGCCGCAGAATCTGCGTCCCGTCGTTCGACTGGACCAATTGGGCTCACAGAAATCCACGGCCCCCATACAAATCACCTGCTTGAGAGAATGTCTCGCACACGGAGACATGTTTATGGTGAAGAACAACGTCCGTTCAATTAAGAATGTGTTTACGATTCGGCAGCGAAACAACGGACGCGGCTTCCGGTCGCTGACGACGCCGCTTCCTGCGTCTCAATCAAGAGAAATGTCTCCCTCTGGTGGCAATTTTACGTCGTGCGTCTTGCGAAATGTGCTCTGTCTGCACCTTGCGAATTCAATCAACAATTGATACTGAATAAACGTGAAAAATCTAAAACTCTTTGGATTACAGGTCCCTCCTCCAAATGTGTTGGGGCTTGTAACATGTAGACCACGCCAGATCCTTGACTTGCGTCACGAGTGACCTGAAGTCCACTGGCCTGGTGACCCACATCTGAGACCAGCACGCCGATAGCGCGGGAGATCTGTGATGGACGGCGGGATATCAGCCCCGCGGGAATCTTCGCTTATCCCTTGACCTGTTACTCAGGATGATCTCGGCAGCCACCGATCCGCGGTTTGATGTCCACGTGCTGACCTGGGAGCGGCTTGGCAAGCAACCTTTGCTCAACATGTTTGCAAGCCGGGGCTCGCGTGTTTTCCAACTGCTGCATTCACTGCAGGTAGCGTGGCGACAAACATTTAAAGTCACTCCAATAATTAAAGTAAACTGAAGGCAATCACAGTGCAGCTTGGCAAACACCATTTGCAGGGAATAATATTTATCAATTGGGGAAACCTAAGATGCTGCAAACTTTGACAATTTTTGCTGGCTTTTGCTGCGTTTGTGGCTGGAAGCGTGACTGCCTGGGGACTACTTGCATGTGAGGCACACGTGGACAAAAGACGACAGCAGTTGTTCTGTTCCGATTGGATTTTCAGTTTGTGTATTGATGGACTTTGTGTTCATTCTTTCTGTGCACATGGGAGAAAATGACAACGTGTAACCACGTGAAGAAGACTGATCCAAATGGAGACCATTTTTCATGTGACTGCGTTGGTTGGTGGCTGAATCTTTTTTCAAGAGCCGTTGTTCCCTGCAGCGGGTTACCTTGCGCACCTCGCCTCGGGCTCAACCTGCGCCTTGGAGGAATCAATAGCCGTGGTATCCTTTCAGCTTCCAGCGGGCCGTGCTCGCTCGAGTGAAGGCATCTATCCATCTGACTGTCTCTCAGTAGAAGCGCCTCATTATTTTGCAGAGCTGTTCTTGAAATGTCAGTCTGGCTCCAGGCCTCTCTTCAAGCAGCACGTGGAGGACACTTTGGTCGCCTTCCACACGCTCCCTCCGAGACTCCTTTCATTGCGCTCACGACCCGCAGCCCAGCGCTGCGGGGCAATTGCGATCTGTCTCGTCCTTTGAGAAACCTGGTGCAGACGTGCAGCACATGTTCGGTGTGATGGAAGATACCGGCACTCAACGGTCCTGAGTCTCTTTGTTCCAGTACTCTCGCACACAGTCCCGATGACCCACTTGTCTTTTTCGCAATGTCGAAGGACCAGAACCTTGGTTTGCAAGGGACATCTCATGTATTCCACTGGGACACAAAAGCACACGCACTGCACGTGCGATTCTGCGTGAGCCCATGTCTTTCTTCCACTCGGTCAGCTGTGCCTTTTGACGCTGAAGATTTTACGTGCTTCAGCATGCAGAGATTTTCATCCCCCGGCACCGGAGTCAGCAAACGACCTCATCCTCATTTCCCCTCGTGACTTGCCACAAAGCAAAGCTGACTCGGCCCGACATGCGATGTTTCCATTACACGCGGATTGACTTTCCCTCACTCGTACTCAGGGTGCAACAATCAACGGCGCACAGATAATCATGCACGGGAAAAAATAAAGAGGACTCAAAGTATGAGTGAATAGCACACGGAGACGTGGAATTCAGGTCGCAATGCATTTCATCACAAGAAATGCTTTGATTCACTCGGTAATAGGGAGACGTCATTTGAAACTGTCGGACGCTCAGTTCCTGCAGTCGGAACACTTCGTGGAATTTCGTCCTGACAGCGTCCTCCAATCACGTGTCGTCACGTGAGCATCGGGTCAGTGAAATAACGAGCTCCGGGCGCCGCAGCTCCGAAACACAATGCCTCGTCAAGGCCGCTGACCTTCCTGCTCCTCCAGCTCCTGCGCATGCCAAGATGTCGTAAAAACTACGCGTCTGCTGCGTCCAATAATTGGCCTTGCGCAGACTAATTTTGCAGAAAAAGGCGAAGCTCTCACTGTGTGTTTGATCGGCTTTGATCAGGGTTGATGTTTCGTGTTTGAGCGTCATCCTCAGAGCGGGTGGTCGGCCCATTTTTTCTTCGGTGGCAGCAACTAAACAGCAATGTCCCACCCAAAGGGTTCCCAAATGAGCGCAGATTTGCTTGTTCACTGCTCTCGAGATCGCTCCAACTCACTTGCTCCAAAAAACATTGCGACTCTATCTGCCTTGGTTCCGCAGATTTGAGGAGCGAACTGACAAGTCACGTGAAAGCGTCTCTCGACTCCCAGGCGCGCATGCGCATTTCCGCTGCGTCTGCATCTCGAGTGATAAGATCCCCGAGAGGAAATCCGAGCCTGAGGGGCCGGCGAACTGAGCCGAGCTGAGCCGAACTGAGTCGAGCATGCGCACTGCAATCGCGCTCAAGTTCCGAGGCCCAACCAATCGGATGTCAAGTGCCGCCTCAAAAACCATCGAGCCGCACTGAAGAAGAAACGACCAGACCTCACGTTGAGGGACTGAAGTTTTCCTTCCTCAGCTGTTTGATATCAACGAAATGAATTAGAATTGTTTTTGTCAGAGAAGATCCCACACAGGCTGTCATGTTAATTGATACCAGACAGTTTCCTGGGATGAAAGGCACTATAAAGTCACCTCATTCAGAGTCCCTAAAATTCTTCTCTGGTGACAATGTTTGTGGTTGATGAGTTTTGACCTTCAATTGCAGTTCGATTTGCATGACGCCCCAAAATTGTCGCAGCAGATGCTGTTTTGTCCTGGGATGTCTTTCTTCAAAACATTTCGTCTTTTTCATGCGAATTCTGAGTAGCCGATACATTTCAACCACAAAGCACGAGGCTCCAACAGAGACGGCGTGGGGCCCTCGCAGTGAGCGCGACCGACCCTGATTTACGGCGCCGCCTCCGAGACGAGCAGCGCCGGTGACGCGCGACTGTATTTATTGCTGCTCTCCTTGAATACCAAACCCGCGCCCAGGGGCCGACGGTCAGATTACTAATGCAACGCTCAAGTCAGGAAGTGCAACGCCGACTGAGTATGTTACAACGGTTCGCGTGGCACCCCTCCCCCTCCCTGGGTCCACCACACCATTCTGGCAGCCAAAGAACCATCAGTGGTCCACCAATTGTCTGTGGACGGCAAAGCACTTCGTTTCACATGACACCAAAAAGGTGGTGTTCTGCCTGCTGCCACGCCCACACACTGCTCAAAGCATGGGAAAAGCTTGAGCACCAGCTGTGCCTGCTGCACTGTAAACATCTTCATTCGGTATATCATGATCACATCCATGTTGCAAATGCGTGGAAGCTCATGCAAAGCTGGGTTCATTCACACGTAAACTCTGGACATCCATCTCCAGTCCCAGGGAATCACTTCTCTGTTCAGTGTGACCTACTTCTGTGTTCTGTTTACAATTCCACACACCGAGCCTCGGCCTCAAACCCATTGATTTTACGTCGTCTCTTATCTTGCACTTCACATACATCCATCTGAACAAAACGGGCTTCCATTTCAGATTGCCTCCTTTATCAAGCCGAGTCCTCAATACTTCTGGCACAACAGATAACGGAAGACGGCTTCTCGGTGCGAAATGGTGCGGGAGGCAGAGACGCGGGGGATAAAACCGAACCTGAGCCGTCAGACTCCACACAGACAACTCCTCGTGCACACAATGACGCTGTTCTATTTGCACCCTCGGAAGAATTCTCCCAACACCAGAGAAACCAGCCGAGAATCCTCGAGTCCCATGCAGTTTCTTAGATTCTCGGATACAGTTTTGTCCCTCAGATGACAATGTTGTTCTGTGCACACTCTTTGGGGGTGTTTGTGGACCCATGAGTTTGTGTGGTGGGCCTGCCCCACCAGTTGGTGATGTGGATCTTGCCTCGCCAGCTGGTGTGGTGGATCTGGACCCAACACCCAGTTCCAGTGGGTGTTGGTTTTGGGGGCCAAAGGGGAGTGCTGTCCGTGGAACCACGTGCAATGGAGACTGAGCCACGTGGCATTGTGCTTCGAAATCTGTCTTGGTGAGCCTTTTGGCCACACCCAACAGTTCAGACCGTTGTTGGACAAGACGGATCTCCAGATGTTACCATGAAACCTGGACCCATGCATATTACGAGGAAAGGGACCACATTGGTGTGGAAGACAGAGGAAGCCGTGGGGCCTGGCCTCCCCTCCGCCAATGAAACGTGAATTTGTCTTTTTGAAATGACCCTCAGGGATCCTGACCTCTGACCAGATCCAGGGTCCGCCCCGAAAACTGCGCTTGATGTTGATATATTTTCGATGGGACTGTCACCATCGTCAACACAGCAGTGAATTTCTTTATTTTGTTGACTTGTTGTTTTTTTTCCGACAGCCACAACTACGAGCATCTCAGGAAAAGATCCGATGTTTGACACGAAGG
>JAAUXT010031135.1_pt1 | contig 20541 bp, 23 predicted proteins | sample 7278171 | NCBI WGS metagenome assembly JAAUXT01 (sample SAMN14350112, study PRJNA611818) | marine sediment metagenome | isolation source: surface marine sediment (1.8m) | place: French Polynesia: Moorea | collected 2018-08 | reverse complement strand
TATTGAAACTGTTTTCTGTATGTACATATATATGAAATGAATATATGTTTTATTGTGCATTGTAACACTATTGTACTGTATTATCACTCATTGTGCAAAGCATTCTTTTTTTGTAAAGAAAGGGGGATGTTACAGTATGGCTCGATATCACAAATGTTGCGTGCTTGCGCGTACGGGACACTAGGAATTGTCTCAGATGTATTCAATATAAGTGAGGTGTTTCAATGTCACAAATCAGCCTGCCAGGGGCTCATGTCATCATGAGCTATATTTGGCAATAAACAACTTGTGTTGCACATGTGGTGTTTGTGTTAACTCATACTTGTACACCACGTGCAGCCCAACACACACACATGCATACACACAGACACACACGTACACACATACACACACACACACACATGCAAGCACGTACACACAGACACACATGTTCACACGTACACAGAGGATCATTCCACGCACACAGACACACACATACACACAGACCAGACAATGACCCCCTCACACACACACACACACACACACACACAGATGCCAGGCACTGCCCCTCCACAGACAGACAGACAGACACACACACACACACACACACACAGATGCATGGCAGCAACCCCTCCACACATACAGACACAGACTTGCATACACACACTCATACACACACACACACACACACACACACACACACACACGAGACACGGACCTTCTGCGACTTCTGCGCGACCATGAGCACGAGGTCGAAGTCGTAGGATCCGAGCGCCACGTCGTACAGTTCATTCACGTCCACCAGGAACAGCACGTACTGCAGGGCGTCCTGACCTCGGGCTGGTGACGTCTCTGGGAGAGAGAGAAGGATTGAACGAGAGAAGGATGGAAAGAAGGCAGTAGGGAAGGAGTGAAGAAGGAAGTAGGGAAGGAGTGAAGGAAGGAAGGAGAGAAGGAAGAAGAGCAAGAAGGAGCTCTAGAAGAACATCGTGACCGCGAGAGGGAGAAGTCTCTGTGAATGAGTGAGTGAGTGAGTGAGTGAATATGTGATTGAGTGAGTAAGTGAGTGAGTGAGTGAGTGGAGTGAGTGAGTGAGAGGAGTGAGTGAGTGAGCACGTGAGTGAGTGAGTGTGTGTGTGTGTGTGTGTGGGTGAGCTAGCAAGTGAGTGAGTGAGTGAATGAGTGAATGAGTGGGTGAGTGAGTGAGCAAGCAAGTGACTGAGTGAGTGTGTGTGTGAGTGAGTGTGTGTGAGTGAGTGAGTGAGTGAGTGAGTGAGCAAGTGAGTGAGTGAATGAGTGGGTAAGTGAGTGAGTGAGAGAGTGAGTGAGTATGTGTGTGAGTGAGTGAGAGAGTGAGTGAGTGAGCAAGTGAGTGAGTGAGTGAGAGAGTGAGTGAGTGAATGAGTGAATAAGTGAATGAGTGGGTGAGTGAGTGAGCAAGCAAGTGAGTGAGTGTGTGTGTGAGTGAGTGAGCAAGTGAATGAGTGGGTAAGTGAGCGAGCAAGTGAGTGAGTGAGTGAGAGAGTGAGTGAGTATGTGTGTGAGTGAGTGAGAGAGTGAGTGAGTGAGCAAGTGAGTGAGCAAGTGAGTGAGTGAGTGAGTTTGTGTGTGAGTGAGTGAGTTAGTGAGTGAATGAGAATTGTGCTCTTACTTATGAGGTCCCAGACTGTCGCGCATCACATCCACAACAAACGATACATGAATGAATGAATGAATGAAGGTGAGTACTCACTGATGAGTTCCCAGACCTTCTTGAGCGCCACCTCGAGCTCCGGGTTCGTCTTCCTCACGTGCGCAGTCAGGATCGACAGCAGATACCTGCGCAGAGGGAGCACGCATGAAGTCCCCCCCCCCCCCAGAGACGGCAGTGTTGGGGGGGGGGGTCCCCCATCCTCTCTCACCCCACCCTACCACCACCCATTAGCCCACAGCTCCAGCTTCACGTTTAATAAACGCCTGGATCGCATCGATCAAGTAACACATCGTTGCCACGCAACAGGTTGACGAACCCGGTATGCGTGCAGTGTGCGTGCGTGTTTCACCAGAAGATACGTTTTGCGCGCTCGTCTCCATTGCAACCAGGCTCAGAAAGGACCGGGATCCCGACCGGAACCGGAACTGACCTGTCGGCGTCGATCCGCTCGAGCGCCGCCCTGACGGCGTCGCACACGGCGTCCACTTTGCGCGGTGATGACGTCACGGCGTCCCGACGTCGCGCGGCGTCCTGTGACGTCACGCCGCCGCTGTACGCCGCCGTGTACATGGTCTGCGTCACGTCCTCCTCTCTGCGCATGCGCGAAGCGACACGGTTACCATAGCAACAGGGACGATTTGCAAAGACAATTCTCGTGCAGAAGATACTGCATGTCTCATGACGCTGGTTTGCCAGCTTCCCCGGAGAGCTGAGCGGTGCCGGAGTCAGACTCCACTCCACATGACTGTGGAGCAATAAACTGAACGATCACAACTTCATGAGTGGCAGTCGCCAGGGACACCTGGCCCCAGGGACTGAGCTGCGGTTGACCTGCCAGGCATTGGTGTGGGAACAGAACCCCTCCACTGCTGAAACAGTGCGGTTCACCATAAAGTGATGAGGGCAGCAAAGGATCCAGGTGGTTTTCGTGGAGCCAACTCTCGGTGATCAATCCGGGATGCTGGATCGCGTGAATCGAGCCGCACGCGAGGCCCAATTTGCATCTGCATCGCGGACGTGTGCGCAGCACCACCACACGGTGACACGTCCTGTGCGCACCATAACTGATTGAAACAGACGCGTAGCTGTGACGTCAGAACGAGACTCACTGCAGGTCAGTCAGGAAGAGGTTCACGTGGTTCACGTTGTCCACCTGCGTCACGAATGACGTCACGTTGCTGAGAAACCGCGCGGGGGCGTGGTCGTGCAGCAGGTTCATGTTGATCCGGTGTTTGCGCATCAGGGAGAAGGCGCCGCCGTAGTCCAGCCTGGCAAACAAGAACGTCAACAGTGTGGATACGAGCGGCCTGAAGTCATGACCCACAAAAGTGAATGGATCAGAGAACAGGGGTGGAGTTGTGTCTCTGTGTGAGGTACGCGTACAGTTCTCTGTGCCCAACATGTGTCGGGGTGTGCGTGCAACGCCACTCACACAACCGGCAAGGACAGACATCATCTTGAGATATATAATATTTTCTTTCTGTTTGTGTGTGTGTGTGTGTGTGTATGTGTGTGCGTGTGTGTGTTTTTGCGGGGGGGGGGTATGCATGTACTCATGCCTCCAGTCTGTGCCGTGTGAGGTGTGCAGCACTGTGTCTGCGTGTGTGAGAGGTTTACGTTCAAGTATGCGTGCTGCACTGTGTGTGTGAGTGGTGTGCGTGCAGCGCAGTACTGTGTGTGCCTGAGGTATGCGTGCAGTACTGTGTGTGTGTGAGGTATGCGTGCAGTACTCACGCGTCGAGCCTGCGCCGGACCTCGCTCAGCACGAGCGCCCTCGGGTGTGTGTGTGCGTGCGTGTGAGATATGCGTGCAGCGCTGTGCGTGGGTGTGTGAGGTATCCGTGCAGTACTCACGCGTCGAGCCGGCGGCGGACCTCGCTCAGCACGAGCGCCCTCGGGTGGACGGTCTCGAGGTTGCCCCGCGGCATCTGCAGCGCCACCTGTGTGCCGCGCGGCGCGACGCTGACGAGACGCGACCCGCGCTCCACCCGGCGGACAGACTCGTCAAACGGGTGCGACTTGCCGTCAGAGAGACACGGCAGCTCTGGAACAGGAGTATGTGTGAAAGAAACTCGCAAAGGGACAGAGAGAGACAGAGACAGACAAAACACAGAATGAGAGACAAAGAGTACGAGGGAGTGAGGGAGACAGAGCAAGGTAAAACAGACCGACACAGGAAAAGAGAGACAAAAAGTGAGACAGAGAGAGAGAGAGAGAGAGAGAGAGAGAGAAAGGGAGAGGCAGACAGACAGATGGTCAGACACAGAGAGAAAGAAAAGCGAGAGGAGAGAGAAGAGAGCGCAAGCAGAGCGATAGAATTCAGACACACAGCAGAGAAAAAGTTCATTTGTTTATCCGCCACCACCCCAGCGCCCCCTACTGACCGGTGAGCGCGACGCGCCGGTCGATACAGCGCAGCGTGTGCGCATGCGTCGTGAGTAGCAGGAAGTCGCGGTGCAGCCCGAAGGAAGTCACGTGACTCGACACTTCCGCCTCGTTGGCGTAGAAGCGGAAGCGCGCCGTGAGCCCGAGCGCCACCTCCTGGGGACGGCGAGAAACACGACGTCGCTTCAGCTGAGGCTGTGGCCTCCAACAATCAAATTCGGTTTCTTTTGTGAAGAGGAAATCACTTTTACACTACATTTCAGACTTCAAGCCAGAAATTCAGAGACTGTTTGGCGCGTGAATCGAACAGGGATGTTCCGTGTGCAATTCGAACGGAAGTAATTGGCGCGTGTTCGAAATTAACGCTGTGTTCGACGCGAAGCTCGAATGAATCAAACGCGCCCAGTGACGTGTGTTCGAAGTGAATGTGGTGTTCGACGCATGAATCGAACCCTGCCGGGTGACGCACCTGGTCCCCGAGGCGACAGACGCAGAACTGCGGACACGGCTGAGGGAACCGCACCGCCCGACCCCCGCTCTCATAGGGGACCACGGTGTGCGCGTCTGAAACAAACAAGAACGGCGATCAGTGTGGAGATGCGCCGACTGGAGCCGCTGTCACTGAGCTGGAGAACAGCCTTGACACCCCGTCACCGCAGCCTCACTGACCCACTCAGCCCTCCAACAGCTCAGCGTGGAGACGTGTCGCCGGGAAGGGCAGCGGGAGAGTCGGAAACAAGAACACTGGGCACCATGGAGACGCGCGGTCATGACAAGCACCCGCCTCTCCCACGATCTCGTGTGGTGGTGGCCTCACACTCCTATCCCACCCAGTGTCTACAAATCGCTTGCAGCTACAGCCCTGTCGCCAAACCACCACACCCACCTCCCCTTCCACAACTTCAACCTCTGCCCAGACTCAGGTGCTTCCCGTATGTTTCCACCTGCCCCCTCACACACGTGCACACACACACATGAAAACAAGCGTGCATACACCACCACACTCACAAGCACACAGTGATTTACACTCTCTCTCACACACACACACACACACACACACTCTCTCTCTCTCAACTCCCTCTCACTCACACACTCACTCGCTCTCACACACTCTCTCTCTCTTTCTCTGTCTCGCTCTCTGACAAAACACACACACATGCATACTGAATCTTGCACACTCTCACATACAAAGTGATCAAACGCAAGCACACACACACACACGCTCGCACTCTCTCTCTCTCTCTGACACACACACTCTCTCTCTCTCTGACACACACACACTCTCTCTCTGACACACACGCACACTCTCTCTCTCTCTCTCTCTCACACACACTCTCTCACACACACTCACCCACTCTCTGTGATACACACACGCACGCACACACACACGTCTCACCTCTCACATATCTCAGCAGACTCCCATCCGTCAGCTGCAGCACCACCGCCCTCTGCTCCCCGCCCACCACCTCCTCGCCCACGGTCACGCCCATCACGTGACCCTCCAGCTCGACGCGCCGCGTGACGCGCGCCTCCTTCTCATTGGCCCGCAGCTCGGCCAATAGGAGCATGCTGTTGGACCCCGTGACGTCGAGCGTGGAGAGCAGCAGCTGATTGGAGGAGATCCACGTCATGTGACTGACCCGGAGCGGGTCCCAGGCGTCCTCCTCCTCCTCGTCTCCCGTGAGTCTGTAAAACAAGAATGCTCAACAGTGTTGGCACGCGCCTGAGGAATCACGGACTGGTGAACAGAACTTTGGTGTCGGCGCCACGTTTGTAGAAAGTGAGTGTGCGTTCATGTTCGTGTGCGGGTATGGTTTGTACTTTGTGTGAAGGGTAGCCGCCCCTCCCAAGGTTCCCATTGATCTCAGGGATCGAAAAGGCACCACTGGTGACCAGTGTGTGTGTGTGTGTGTGTGTGTGTGTGTGTGTGTGAGAGTGTGTGTGTGTGCGCACGTGTGTAGATGGGACCGGTTTGAGTACACGGGCCTTGTGCTCTTGAACTACTTGGTTGAGTCCTGACCGTGCGTGTATGTGTGTGTGTGTGTGTGTATGTGTGTGTGCGCGCCTCACCTGTAGACGCCCCTGCAGGTCGGGGTCGGCACCGTCACGCTGAACCCATTCCCCCCGTCCGTCCTCACCGTCGCGTCCGCCGCGCCACTTCCGGCGCCACTTCCGGTTCCGGGCGCCACACCCTGAGCGTACTCGTAGATGGCGATGCGCTCGTTCTGCAGCAGCAGGGCCAGTAAACTCGGCTCGCCGGCTGCAGCAACCGGCTGAGGTGCATCAGCCGGCTTTGCGTCAGCAACCGGCTCTGCCGTCCCAGCTGCCTGGGTCTCTTCAACGTTTCCATTGGTTGTTGGGTCCTGACCGTGGGTGTCACCCCCTGCTGGTTGGGCGGCACCCGAGGCGGGTTTGGGCGGCTGGGCGGGGCCGTGGTCCTGGGCGGGGGGCGTGAAGGCGACCTGGAGAACAGCGGCTGGCGGGTGCAGGCTGTAGGCGCAGTACGGAGGGGGGACGACCGCGCGGGAGAACGGCGTCACCAGCACCGCGTCTACAATACAAACAAGAACACTTATCAGCGTAGACACGCGGCACTAAGCGTCACAGAGACCCCGTCCACACACAACACAGTCGAGGGCGTTTGGACATGTGCTGTAGTGGACTGACAAGACGTGAAAACAACATCAAAAACAACGCCGAACATGAGTGTGTGTGCGTGTGTGTGTGTGTGCTTATGTGGTGTGTGTGTGCGTGTGGTGTGTGTCTGATGTGCATCTTGCACCTAGAACGAAAATATTATGTGTGAACTGGTCGACACGCACCCACCCCTTTTGTGTGTGCACGCGCGTAAGTGTGTGTGTGTGTGTCGCAGGTATGCGTTCGCATTGTTCATCTCTCTACAGTTGGTGGTGATGCAGACGGGATCGAACGTGTGTGTGTGTGTGTGTGTGTGTGTGTATGTGTGGACGTGTGTGTGCGTGTGTGAGTGAGTGTGTGTGTGAGTGAATGTGTGTGTGTGAGTGTGTGTGTGTGTGTGTACAGACACATGTGTGTGCGTGTGCGCGTGTGAGTGTGTGTATGTGGGTGTGCGTGTGTATGTGTGTGCGTGTGTGTGTGTGCGTGTGTGTGTGCGCATGCGCCTCTCACCTCCATCAATCACAGCCACGACCGACTCGTGCTCCGCCCCGACGCGCCCCTCGTCCGTGCACCAGCCCCACGTGTACTGCGCGTACGCGCCACCAGCCAGCACCACGTGCAGCGTCAGCGGCTGCTCTGGGTCCCACGCGAGCGCCGCCACCCGGGCGGGCGCGGAATCAGCCGCGAAGTCGAGACGCTGCTTCAGGTACCAGTGGTAGTTCCCCACGGTGTACAGCAGCACTGGAACAAACAAACAAGAACGGTGTCTTGGAGACGCGCGGCCGCAGCGGGAATCGAACCCCCGACCTCGGGATCTGCTGTATGAGCCGCAGTCTATTTTTGGAACAGATGGGAAGATACGCCGCGAGTGGGGATCGAACCCGCGACCTCAGGCTTCACACCAAATGAAGTCTATTTTTAGAACACGTCACACCGGACGTGTGTGCGTCCCTCTGCCGGCCCCACGCTGCACTCACCGCACGACTGCGCCGCCCCCTGGTGCCGCATACTCTCGCACCACACGGCGAGCACCGTCGACTCCGTGTTCCACAGCACCTCCCGCACCTGTAACACGACAGGACACGAGCGTGACGCCACGTGCATGTACACAGATCACGTGGTCTGACGTAACTCTGTGACGCGTGTGGTACCTTGACGTCGACGTACATCACGTGTGATACACCACGAGTCAAAATGCATCATGGAGGCACATGACGTCATAACTGTGACGCTACTCTGGTGACGTGACGCGCACGTGATGCCTCATGTACCCACGGTGACGCTGATGCACAGTGACGCTCAACGTCATCTTACGACACGTAATGCCTCATGTCAGCGTCACGGGGTCTGACGTACGACGAAACGCTCAACGTAAAATCGAGCGTTGGCGTCACTCAGTGAGGCTTGTGGCAAAACATCAAAGCAACTTTTTCTGGATGAAATGGGGCCAAGTCATCAACGTGACGCTCAACGCAACGCAACGTAACGCCTCATCTTGGCGTCACGTGATTTCAACGTAACGCTGTGTAACGTAACGTTAGCTCAGCGTAAAGCACAACGTAACGCTCAATGCAACGCAACGTAAAGCTGTGTGATTACGCTTAGCTCAGCGTAAAACACAACGTAACGTTCAGCGTGACGTAACGTAACATAACGCGTCACCTTGGCGTCCTTGGGAGCGAACGGCAGCGTGAAGTCCCCGTGCCGCAGTCCGTTCTTCTCGAAGAAAACCACGTCGTGTTTGTTGGGCCGGTGCTGACTGCTGACGATCAGGGACCCCGTCGGTCTGCCGGGCGAGAAGGGCGTGTGTGTGTGTGTACGTGTGTGTGCGTGTGTGTACATGTGTCTGAGGGTGTGTGTATGTGTGTGTGTATGTGTGTGAGGGTGTATGTGTGTGCGTGTGTGTGCGTGTGTGTGAGACAGAGACACAAACACAACAGAGTGAGTGGGTGGGTGACTGAGTGTGTCTGTGTGAATGAGAGTGAGAGCAGGGAGACGGAGAGAAAGAGAAAATACAGGCAGAGACAAAGGACAGAGAGACCAAGAGACAAGTGAGTGCGTGCATGTGGAGGTGTCTGAAGTGAGTTTATCTGACAAAGGCACCATGACTCACTGCCCTGTAAATGTGTCATCTTCTGTCGAAAGCTTCCGAGCAGCGCCGACCGATGTTTATCGAGCGGGAAAACCGACGGGTTCCCGCCGCACGGCTGGGCGAATAGAAGGCGCCGGACTCACCTCCAGGCGAGAGGCTGTTCGAGTCCGTCCACCTTCTCCCCCGTAGAGAAGAGCGCCCCCTCCCGCGTCCAGACCCGCAGCTCCCGCGAACCTGAAGCGAGGCTGCACGGTCAGGTACACACGCACACACCTGACACACACACACACACACGCACACACACACACACAGAGGAACACACACACACACGCACAGAACACATGCACACACACACGCACACACACAGAACACATGCACACACACACGCACAGAACACATGCACACACACACGCACACACACAGAACACATGCACTCACACACACACAGAACGCATGCACACACACACGCACACACACAGAACACATGCACTCACACACACACAGAACGCATGCACACACACATACACACACACGCACACACACAGAACACACGCACACACAGAGGAACACACACACACACGCACAGAACACACACACATAGACACGCACACACACACAGAGCTCATGGCGAGGCTGGGATGACCTGGATGACCCGATGGACGCCCTACATCGCCAGGGCGGCCCGTGCACGAGCGCTCAAGCGGTTATTCGTGCGGGCACAACGCTGTGACATTCCTGTGATGTCACTGTGATGTGCTCTCATCTATTTCTGGCCTCCTTTGAACTCGCTGCGCTATTTCTACGATGTTTGTTGTGTTGCCTCCAGCACCAGCAGTGTTATTTTTATCCCTTTGCAGTCCAAACGCATCAAAACATGTCAGCACTCCAAAATGCTGGTTCAATAGATGCATAGATCACGTGCTACAGTTCCTTCCCGCCAAAAAAGGAAAATTACCTTGCACAAACACAAGCTCGCCCCCCACACACACACACTCACCACACACGCACGTGCACGCATACCTGACAGCGGCTTGCCGGAGGAGCCGCAGAACGCCCGCCAGTCCCCTCTCCAGATGACCCAGCACACTGACCACACACACCTCCACACACGCACGCACACTCACCACACACACACGCACCCGCACGCATACCTGAGAGCGGGTTGACCGACGACACGCAGAAGGCCTGGCCGTCGCCCCTCCAGCTGAGTCGCACCCGCTGATCGTCCCACTCCAGCGCCGCGCCCGTCGCCTAGCAACCACACAACCAGCGTCGTTAGCAACGTCCAACGTCCTGAGCAACCAGTGAGACGTAACGAAGACACGTGGTGCCCAACGCGTGGAACGAAAAATGACCGAGGATGTCGAACGCAGAATCGTCCCCTCGGTGGCACCAAAAATGGCGAGCGTCAGAGGGACGCACACACACACGCACGCACATGTGGTGTTTCCTGGTGGCTGTTTCCCCTCGGTTCCATGCTACTGACTCCCTCCCCGTACACACACAGACGCGCACGCGCCCCCTCACACACACAAACACACAGACGCCCACACGCCCCCTCACACACACACACACACACACACACACACACACACAGACGCCCACACGCCCCCTCACACACACACAAACGCACACACACGCACGTGCCCCCTCACACACACGCACGCACACACACGCACACACAAACGCGCCCCCCTCACACACCAACACATACACACGCACGCACACACGCACGCACACCTGGTCCTTGCTAACGGCGGCCTGCTTCCCCTCGGAGCCGTGGAACTGCGTCTCCTTCCTGCCCCACCCGACCGTGATCGGCTGCGCTGAAACGACGTCACAGGGACGTTTAGCTGCGACGTCACGTCACGTGCGCGTCCGATGTTGTTGCTGCTTTCCAAATACGCCCACTGTCCACTCAGGTCACAACATCCCAAGTCTCTCCAAAGCAAACACTGAGGAATCTCTCACCCTATCCCAATATCGCCTGTCAGCATTCACGTATCACTCACGTTCCCCCTTTATCGCCCACTCTTCCCTAACATCGCCCACCCTCCACCAACGTAACCTCCCGTCTCCCTTCATCTGACACGTTCTGAAACATTTTTGCATCCATTGTCTTGCCAAACCCTCTCAAATATCCTCACCCTCTCCATTATCGCCCACGCTGCCCATTATCGCTCACCTTCCCCGAACGCGCCGGGATGCATCGAGAACTCCGTGAGCGGCTCGAACTCGCGCGTCATCATGATGAGCGTCTGCGCGCCTGAAAACAGACGTCAACGTGAACGTAGCGTAGACGTGAGCGTAGCGTAGATGTGAGCGTAGCATGGATGTGAGCCTAGCGTGGACGTGAGCCTAGCGTGGACGTGAGCGTAGTGTGGACGTGAGCGTAGTGTGGATGTGAGCGTAGCGTGGATGTGAGGGTAGCGTGGATGTGAGCGTAGCGTGGATGTGAGCGTAGCGTGGACGTGAGCGTAGCGTGGACGTGAGCGTAGCGTGGACGTGAGCGTAGCGTGGACGTGAGCGTAGCGTGAACGTGAACGTGCACTCCAGCAGAGAACACAACAGCGGGCTTTGCGATGCAGCGTCCACAGCCGTGTGCTGTGTCGCGCCCACCGTGCCCCTTGCTTGCTCAACTCAACTGTTTGAAACATCCAGTACAGATGACCTTGTTCCACCCTTGACGCCCACGTACCCAAAGCGACTCCGCGCTTGATGCATCGTGACCCCACCCTTGACGTTCACGTACCTGGACTGATCCCGCGCTTGACGCGCACGTAGTCAGTAACCCCGCCCTTGACGTGACCCCGCCCTTGACGTGACCCTGCCCTTGACGTGACCCCGCCCTTGACGCTCACGTACCTGTAGCGACGAGGAGCAGCTCCTGATCCGGACTCCACGCCATGGCGGTGAGGCCGCTCTCCACGCTCCCCACACACTCCACCTGCGACAACCAGACAACGCGCGGTCACAACCGCAACAGCACACGGTGACACTGGAAATATGTCTCTCTCGTCACAAGGCTCACACACAAACACCCATACATACACACCTGTCACACACACGCTCACACTTTCACACCTCTCTCACACAGGCACCGATCACAAACACACACACACACACACACACTCTCTCTCTCTCTCTCTCTCTCTGTCTCTCTCTGTCTCTCTCACACACACACACACACGCACCTCGCTCGTGACGGAGCTACACAGCAGCACGTCTCCCCGGCTCGTCGCGACGCAGACGCCCGTCTGGTTGATCACGTGCTCCATCCCGACGACGCGCGCAGACCCGTCCGCGCATGCGTAGCCGCTCTCCTCCAGCGAGACGCGCACCACCACCTGAAGCAAACAAGAACACGCATCAGTGTGGGCACTTGCCTCCGGGTGTCTGCGCATGCGTGCCCGCGTTCATCCAGAGATGCGCAGCACAATACAACTAGAACATTGATCAGTGTTGGCAAAATGAAGCAAGAACAAGTTGCCTGTGTTGACATATATACGTGGCACGAACGTTGAATTTGATAAGGATGACAGGCGTCGTTTTCTCACGCAAAATGTCGCAGACTCACGCACACAAACCGAACACGCACGCAAACTTCCGGTGCCCTTGACCTCACACCCACAGCCCACACACGCACGCATACCTGACACACACGAACGCACACCTCACCCCACGGACGCACACCTCACCCCACGCACGCACACCTCACACGCACGCACCTCACCCCACGCACGCACACCTCACACACGCACGCACCTCACCCCACGCACGCACACCTCACACGCATGCACACCTCTCACACGCACGCACCTCCTGTGTCCTGGGGCTGAACCCGATGACCTCGGTTGACGTCGCGCAGTAGACGTTCTGGGTGTCGCAGTCGACGGTGAGCGCCGTGGCGCCGGCGAGCTCCGTCAGGTCCGCGACGCGCGCGCTGTGCAGGAGGCGCAGGTTCCGCATACTGCAGTCTGAAGGAGAAACAGTGATGCACGTATACCTCACACACACACACACGCACACACACACACACAGTGTTGTGCTATTCCGCATATTGCAGTCTGAAGTGGAAATACGCAACGTACCATGCGGTACACAAATACCTCTCCCTTACACACACGCACACACACACACGCACACACAGTGATGTGCAGGAGATGCAGCTTCCGTGTCCTGTAGGCTGAAGTGGAAATACGGGATGTGTCTGCACACCTCACACCACACACATCTTTTGTGTCAAGTGAATTCTCACCCTTGCTGGCATGTTCAGTGTGTGACATTTCAATCACTTTGTGCAGCTGTTTGACCTTCCTGTGAAACTCTTGCCTGGTACATAACAAAGGAACAGCCATGGCTGCAGCTTTGTTTGATCAAACAATTTAATCTTCCTTGTGATTCAGGTGAATCAAAGACTTTTTCTTGATTCATTCTTTCCAAATTTAAACTTTCATTCCTTTTCTGAAGTTGAAGATGACAAGCCCATTCACACCTGGATTTTCATGAAAGGATTCCCAATTTCATGTACGTTGAATTGCTTGGTGGAATGATTTTTGTGAGAACAATCCTGGTCAGTTCTCTGTTCACTACCACCCTCATGGTTAGCACATCCAAGACAAACAGCAAACCATCCAACAGGAACTTTGAGAAGAATTGGTTCAAACATTTGGAGCAAAAATTCAAACATGAGCAACACTTATTCACCACACATGACTGTTTGTCAGAGGTGTACTTCAAATTGCAGAACTCTTCACAGCTGCTGTTCTACTTGTCCACTCTGAAGGTGAGACATGGGTTTGCAGAGCACCATGGGCCTCTCTGCCCTGATCTGTTTGAGCAGTCCAATGATTCTGACTCTGTGACACAAATAAAACATGTGACAGGAGTCATTGATGTTGCTGTTGAGATACAAAATAACCTCATGGTACAGTACTACCCAGACTTCCAGGAGGTCTGTGGTTCCTACCATTGGGAGTTCCATCTGCACCCTATGAACAGCCTTAACATCACCTTCCACAACATCTACATCTCCCATGAGATTGATGTTTGTCTGTTTGGCAACATAACTGTGCAAAGCAAGGGCCCAAAGGAAACAGACTCTCCTCCCTTTGTTTATTGTGGGTTTGTGGCTGAATTCACTGTGTATCCTCCATCCAACAATGTCTCTGTCGCCATCATGCGTGAATACCTCCCACTGGGATACAGACTGAACCTGACCTATCAAATCATGGACAGGGGCACTGTGCACAGCCAGCACCCTTCGCAATACAACTTTACAACACAAGCAGTCTCCTTGGCAACAGACTGGTTTTCATCTGCTGAAGAGTCTGTGTCCACTTTCCTCATACAAGCAATTCGGTACAAGAGACTAAAACTAAGACTGGGCATTGCAGAAGGGACCAGTGTCATTGTCCATGATGGTCCTGGCTTCCTGTCTGACTGTATCCAAAGAGACCAGGATTCCAGTAACCAGGAAAACATGGAGCCCAGTTACCATGCAGAAAGGGAAGTCAGATACAGCACATCCACCTTTGTGTGTGTTGTCAAAATGACAACAAAACATCTCAGTCACACAGACAACTCCGTGACCTACATAGCAACCACTCACATCAGTGCCTATGTAAGAGTCATGCATGGACAAAACCTCACCATTACCAGGTACCATGTTGAACGAAAAAGCAATGAGATCCACACTTTAGTTGTGTCTGCAGCTGAAGATGAAGTCAATATCACAACCCATGTGACCTACAGGGGGCCCTTCAGTACTTCATGCCTTTATGGAGGAGTCACAATTTTCAATGAATTTCACAATTCCAGCAGCCAGCAGAACAACCTTTGCACAAACACACACATGGAAACTAGTCCAACCAAAGAGAAACAAAACATGTATTCAAAAAACAAGACATTGGTGTTGGTGTTTTGCACCTTTTCAAAGTACAGCACAATGTCTGCATCACTTTCCATTTCTTTGACCAAATGTAGACCCATTGATGTTGATGTTTGTATGCTGAAGAAGTTTTGTGTTGAAGGGTCTCCACTTGAATGCAGCCAGTATTTATTGGGAATAACTGAGTATTCCAACACCAAACTGATATTTTCTAGTCATTATTCAGAGAGCATCAGGTTGCAATTCCATTCTGTAACATTTTCCTTGACCCAAAAAGAGTGCGCAATCCTCCAATTCAGAAGCATGAATCGTCTCTCCAAGGATTTGTTGTCACAATTTGTAAAACAAACAAGTCATTGGCAATACCCTGACAATCTTTATTGCCAAAGTAGAATAATATTCACACCATCAGATATCAGCCATGAACAAAGGGCAATAGTTTATCATGTCACTGGATATTACCAGCCATTTCAGAGGGAAACACACCTTTTACTGGTCAACAGTGGTGACTATAATTGCTACTCTGATGACCTCACTTCATACACACAATGTTCTGAACATCTACTTGACCTCAACCTCACCAGAATGAAATGGTTTGAGGGATATGTACACTGCATACCCCAGAGGTTGTTCCACTTCAGTTTGACCAGCTTAACACCCACCTACAGAGAGCTGTTGGCTTTTGGGGTGGAAGTTGGCTTGTTGTCCAGGAGCTGGGTGGATGTCATCATCTGGTGGAACATCACAACAGGTGATTGGCAGCTGTCCAACATCAGTCTGGTGCCTCATTCCATGAAGCTGTTTGGTCAGCAAGATGCAATGTACATCCTGCAAAAAACAAATGATATCAGGGACATGTCTATTGGCTTCCAAATAGAAGGAGAAAAATGTTCTTTTCAGATCAAAGTCCACATATTTTTGGCAGTAGAAATGTTAAAAATAGAAAAATCCTCACAATCCAGAGGGGGTTATGATGATAGAGAAACACATTTTACAAAAACAGTCAGCTACAGTGAACACTTCAGGATTCCCTTTGCAAATCACATGAAGAAATACTTTTCAGTGTTTGGATCATATGTTCTCAAAGGTTCAGTCAGGTATGCCAACACCACAGGAGTTTCCAAAAACTGTCATGTGGAAGCCTTTTGGGCAAGAAACATCTCCAAACTGCAACAGATTGCAGTGACCTGGCCAGAGGAATATCATTCAGACTCCACAGATGTTGCCAGTTTCAGCTACTGCCTCAACTACAGTACAAGTGGCTCAGTGAGAAAGACCCCAATCAACATCAGACATCTGCTGCTCTTCTATGGTAACATTAAACACAGAAGAAAATCTGCTATATCTTGGACAAAGTCTTCTGAACTCTGCCAAGCAGCTGCTGGAGTTTTGCCAACTTTCAGAGACAGAGAAGAGTTTTATCATCTCTTCTCATTCATTAAGTCTTTCAAGTTTAGGGTGCCATTAGAGGCTGTGTATATTGGGATCCAAATGAGAAAACAGGTATGCCAATGCCTGAAGTGTAATACAAGATAGTTTTGTTTCCAAGACAATCTTGCTGTTCTTTATGTTGGTTTGTTTCAGGGAACTGGAAGATGGCAAGATCAAAGTCCACTGTCATTCCAACTTTGGCCAAATTACCAGTTTTCAAGAAACAGCTCCACAAAGTATGAAGTTGAAACAATAGAAACTTGTGTGAAATTTGCTTGTGGAAATGTTGGAGATTTCTGGATCAATAACACATTCTATCAAGAAAACACAGACATCTCATCACTCAGAAAACATGCCAAAACCTCAATATATCCAAGAGTATCTAGATTACAATGCACATTGTTGCACTTGGCAAACCTTGCAGAGCCTGAGTGGGTCTCCATAGACTGTCACCAAAACCTGTTGGGAGATGTACTGTGTCAGATTTTTGTTGCTGAACAAGTCAAACACAACACATCCTGGATATTTCCTGGGAAACCTGGATGTCATCCACACCAAATCATAATCAAGGATACTTGCATCAAGTTCTTGAAAACAAGGATCACGGTTGCAGGCACCAAACCACTGGAAGCCATTTGCAAGAAAACCTTCATGAAACAAGTGGACCTAACAAATTTTGATACTCTTGATTATATTTTACAAGCAACAAGTGTTTCATTCCCTCCAATTGTCTTTTGGAGAAGCAGTCAAACTGGTGTTTTCATATCCTCCTCACAAAGAACTCTCAGGCAACTCAAATACCACATGAAACCCTTGGAAATATCAGATATTAGTGCAATGACAATTTGTGAGTCAAAAACAAGGATCATTGCACCAAATGTTGTTGTGTATCAGTGTGGTAATGGAGTGCTTTCCTCTGTAAAATATATATGTGATGGAGAGATAGACTGCCCAAACAGCAATGATGAACATTTCTGCAGTTGTGACCTTGTTGAATATTTCAATAGATCCACAGACCTGAAACTAAGAGCCAACTGCAAAATACTTAAGAGTCCATCTGTAAACAACACACTTTGCTCTCCAATATTTTATGTGAACAAAAAGGGAGACTGTGTGCCCTATGGAGCATTACAAGTATCAGCTGGAGAAACAAGTATGCCCAGGAAAAGGTTCAATTGTGGGTATAGACACTTCTTGGACATTACTCTTGTTAATGACCTTGTAAGTGATTGTACCCAGGACAATGCTGATGAGCTCATTTATGCAACTTTATTGATACATGGTGAAAAACTTTCATGTGAATCAGATCAGTTAGCCTGCAGAGAAGGCCACACAAGGTGCTACCATATTCATGATGTCTGTGTGTACAGATTGGATGAATTCAATCATCAGCATCCCTGTAGAACTGGTGGACACATTGAACTGTGCAAAGACTTTGAGTGCAACCAGATGGTGAAGTGTCCTGGCTACTACTGCATCCCATGGGTTTATGTCTGCAACCACAGATGGGATTGTCCAGCTGGGTATGATGAGCAAGACTGTGCATCAGTGAGAAATTGCTCTGGGTTGATGAAGTGTAAGAACACACAGATGTGCATTCATCTTGGTGATGTGTGCAATGGTTTTGTTGATTGTCCACACAAGGAGGATGAAGCTGTTTGTGAACTGCATGCAATAACATGTCCAGCCAACTGCAAGTGTCACATATTTGCATTGGCTTGCTACAATGTCCCAAACACCGGTGTTGTCAGAGGATTCCCATTTCAATCCATCTTCATTACAAACTCAAACCTAGGGAACCCTAACCCTCTCATCAACCTGTTTCACAAAGCTCTTTCTGTTTCACTGCCAAACAATGATATCAAAGTTATCTGCAGCAAAAGTCTGTCAAAGCAAATCTCAACCTCAATATTTCTGTTGGATGTTAGTTTCAATGCAATCAATGTGTTGGAACCACATTGTTTTCAGAAGTACAAACAAATGAAAAGCATTTCTTTGAGACACAACTTATTGACTACAGTTCCTCCAAGTAGCTTCCAAGATTTGTCTTTTCTCTCTTATATCAATATTTCCTTCAATTTTATCACTTGCATTCACCCACACTTGTTTGGAAAGGGAAATTTTTCAGTGAATATTTCATTTATTTCCTTACTGGCAAATCCACTTCAGAAGTTAGAATTTTATTTGTTCTCAGAGTTGGATGTGAAAGGGGTGGAGACAGATAATCATCAAGTGTGTTGTATAGCACCACAAGAAAGTCAATGTTGTGCCACCAGATTCTGGTATCAGTCCTGTTCCCGCCTTCTGCCAACCACAAGTGTGAGAGTCACAAGTTTGGTTCTATCTGCACTCATTTTTTTGCTGAATGTCACCTCATTCTTGCTGCACAAGAAACAAAAGGAGAAAAACACAAACCAAGAAGGAAAAAGAAGTTTCAAACTCATTGCCCTTTCAGTCAATGCCTGTGACAAGTTGTGCTCAGTATATCTGTGTATTTTGTGGACTGCTGACCTGATCTACAGCAGCAGCTTCATGGTCAAAGAGAGACAATGGAGATCACACCATGTATGCTTCATTGGGTTCAGCACATCCCTCCTGTTCAGCCTCATGTCACCAGCTGTTCTGTCTTTCATGGCATTCTCAAGGCTCATGGTTGTCATCCACCCCTTGAAAACAAAACTCAAGGTCAGGAGCTTTGTGTCTGAATGTCTGTTGGTTCTATTGATTTTGGGTTTTTCTATTGCAGTCACAATATCCATTTCAACCAGACTGAGCACACATATGCTGCCTGTGAGTCTCTGTTCCCCTTTTATTGACCCATCTGGTACTGTCTTAGTGATCCAAGTAATCACATGGCTTATAGCTCTCTGTCAGATGTGTGCAGTGATTTTCATCTGCATCTGTTACACCAGGCTGCTGCAGGGTCTGAAGGAATCCCAACAGTCTGTGAGTGCAGTGAGCAGCAGCAAGCTGAGATCCAATGTGTGGATGACCACACAGCTGGCACTGGTCACCCTCTCCTGCTTCCTGTCCTGGGTACCTTCTTCTGTCATATTCCTGGTGTCCCTCAATGTGTCTCACTATCCCACAGACATGCTCATCTGGACAACTATCTCTGTTGTGCCGATCAATTCTGTCATGAATCCTGTCATTCTCATAACAAGCTGGACCAGAAGTAGGGCACAAGTTCACCAGGCTCTCTCACAAAGAAACTGAAGAACCAAACTGAGCCTCAGGAGCATCTTACATAGGGAACTCACCACTCAGTCTCAAAATCATTTCCTCATCCTATATTTTTCTCTTTTCTTGCCCAACCTCACAAGTACAAGTGCTCATGACAGGTACTGGAGAATGCAGGACTTTGTATACAGGCATGTTGTGAGGAGGGTGGGTGTGGTGGGGGGGGAGGCTGGAACAACCCTAAATTGAGCAGGTCTCCCCCCGATTCTGAGAAAACAACAGCGCATCTTTTCCTTGGGATTGTTCTGCTACACAGCAACACACACACAAACACAAACACACACACAAACACAAACACACACACGTTGACGCAGGGTTCGATTTTGCAATATCATCCTTCCGCTGCCAAACCGGAAGAGAGGATTGACCATTCTAGATTGACAACTTAACAGAAAGAATTTACTGTTCTTTTTGTGCTATTCCGATGGAGCGCCTGATCTCCGAGCAAGAAACAAACATGGTCCGCTCACCAATTATCGCCCATAACACAAGCTCGTTTGCAAAGAAACTTCACGGATTCACCAACCTGTGTTTGGTTCCCGAGAAAACGTCAATTCTCGTCCACAAACGAGCTGTATTCTTCAGTCAAAAAGATGAATATTTCCGAATAAATCTCTCACAAAATTCTTTCGAGTCTCTCACATGCTTCTCCCTGTAGTTAACCTCTTGCAAATGCGAAAGAGATTTGTTGGTAGGCACCTGCGAAAACTTGTTTCTGCATTTATTTTCCCGTTTTTCAATGATGCGTGTCAATTTCAAATCTTAGATCTATCTACTTGATGCATGAAACAAAATAATTTGTCTATTGTCTTCGGTTACCGATTGCAAATGCAGAACTTTTGAATCACGGATCATTAGGTCTGTGTGATGGTGCGCTCTTCTGCACGGTTGTTGAGGAAGAGTCGCAGGTGAAGCGGTCCATGCATCAATCACCCGTCCAGCTTGGATAATTCTTGTACTGGTACAAAGGTGAAAGGCAAAATTGTTCAGAATTGCTGTAATATCTTTCAGAGATCTTTCGACCAAGGCGCCATGCAGCGGAAGTCTCGGAATTTGACCTTGAGTCAGGCAAGGTCATCCGGGGACTGAGTGGGGGGGGGGGCGGGGGGCGCACCCAGTAGCCAAACCACAAGGGGGTGTCAACCCTTGAGTGCACCATGGCGTGAGGGGGGTGGGGGCTGGTGTGCACCATGGG
>JAAUXT010137405.1_pt1 | contig 20542 bp, 21 predicted proteins | sample 7278171 | NCBI WGS metagenome assembly JAAUXT01 (sample SAMN14350112, study PRJNA611818) | marine sediment metagenome | isolation source: surface marine sediment (1.8m) | place: French Polynesia: Moorea | collected 2018-08 | reverse complement strand
GTTGTTCATTTTGTTGGCATGTTGGCATATTATTATTGGCATTTTTACATTCAGTATTACACGTTGGCAGCATCAGAAAACATCGCCTTGTCTTTTTTTCCGAGCGCAATCAGTCTATTTTGAGACGATCCTCGTACAACAGTAAAAGTCTTCCCCCAGAAAGGATTTCCTAGGAAAAATATTCCCCCCAGGAAATCTCTTCCCCCCATCATATGAGCCATCTTGTATGAATTTCTGTGCCCAGGAAATTCTTTCCCTGCCTCAAATCAGTAAAAGTCTTCCCCCCACCCTGGGTCTCAGATTCACTTTGGGGCATCTTGTGTTGGGTTTGATTGTTGATGTCTATGAAGTTGAGAAAATGCAGCACAATCCCCCACAATGACCCAACCTACAGGTGTGAATACATTTGTGAAGTTGAGATTTGCTCACTGATTTTTGTATGAAAGTGGTCCTTTTTTTCCTGGGGGGGAAGAGATTTACTGGCCTGAAATGCCTAGTAAAAGTCTTCCCTGGGGAAGACTTTTACTGACTGATTTCAGTAAGAATATTCCGCGGGGAAGAGATTTCCGGGGAACAAATTTACGTCCACACCGGGCCAAGCGATAAGTAACTTTTCGATTCCAGGGTTCCCTTTCTCACTCACACAATTTGTTGTTCTTTACTTCTTTGGGTGATTTTATTTAGAGGACAAATGGATTCAGGCTGAGATTCCAATTCCAATGAAGGGCATGTAGAACTGCCGTACACATGCTGCCTGCTGGGGTTCAAATGGTCTTCTCCTCGATTTGACAATCGTTTGGTCTTTCGTACAATTCTTCTCTGCGTCAGACATGGCAGGAAATCCTTGGTGCACGGGGCTGATCCTCCCATTATGATGTCATTTGGTGACATCATTCCGATTCTGGGCTCAACTCCGATCCAGCAGAGCCTGCACCTCCTGATGGCTTTACAGCCCCTGATTGGAAAAAAAACTCTCTTATCAAGGTCTTCTCGATCAGGGTCCTGTGCCCATCTGGTCTGATTCTGAGGTGTGGCCATTCTGGCTCTTCAGTTCTACCCTTGTTTCACTTTACCCAGTGCTCCTTTCCGGAACCACAGTCCCGATTCCACAACATTGTTGCCAAATCGGGCAATGTCAAACTGGGTCAGTCTTGGCCTTGTCCATGGGTCATATCGGTGCCTGCAGGAAGAGGCCTACAACTCAACTTTTATTCAACCGTGACAATACATCCAAAGGTTAGAGCGTTCATGCCCGCAGAAATTCCCAATTCAGTGCAATCAATTAATTGACACGTTTCTGACAGTTGCATTTGTTGTCCACTGAATGCTTTACACGCTTCTGACAGGTGCACTTGTTTTCCAATGAATGCTGTGTGCACCACGACATGATGCAGGTGCTAATTTTTGTGAAGTTCCTCCTATCTGTTTCTTTTCAAGTTTGTTGTGGACGCGCTCTGCTGAGAAAATCGAACGTTTGCAACTCAGAATCAGCCTCTGGTTCATCACGAGAAATGAACATACTCAGGAAGGCAGCGTTGATAACCGGTGAGTGCACAACAAAGATTCGCCAATTCTTTCAGTTCAGTGGTGTTGTGTGGCATTTGATGACGTGGCATTTGATGGCACCCACTCTCCCAGTACTTCCTGAAGCCTCAAACTTAGCCAATACACGTAACCCTTGTGTGAAGGTGATCTGCATGTGCTGGGAACTCACTTCAGCTTGTGTACATTCAGAGAGACCACACTTATTTCCAATGGATCTGGGTACTCTCTGACAAGCCACGAATTCTTTAGCGTGTGCACGGTGGAGTGCTATTTCAGGAGCTAGCTCGGGCATTGGTCGAGCCACAGCGGTTGAGTTCGCCAAACATGGAGTGAAGGTGGCGATCGCTGGAAGAAATCCTGACAAACTGGAGGAAACAGCTCAACTCTGCTTCAAGGAGGGTCTCCAAAAGGAAGACGTAGGTATTGCAAAAAAAGTCCAAAAAGCACTGTGGGTGAGAACGGGAAAGAATGAGAGAAAATGACAGTCTGTGGTCATTTTATGACACTTTGGAAGTCACTCTGTGACATCCTTACTGCCAAAAATCTGTTTGATGCTATATTCACACCCACTCAATATGATTTGCACTTCCACAGAACAAGAACAACAGGTATTTTTCTAAATAAATCTGATTGTTCGTGAGACTGGAAGATCAACACAAACCCTAATAACTTCAGGTTTTTCAATTCATTGGAGACTTGTATGACGTGGAGACATGTTTGCGCCTGGTGGATGAGACAGTGAAGCGGTTCAATGATCTGGACGTTTTGGTGAGACCTTTGTTGTTACCCATCTTGTGGCCTCAGGATCAACCGACCAAGTTCCCGACACAGCTGATTCAGACTCAGAAAACTCAATGCAACAAACAGATGCCAAAGTTAGTTTGTTCATCTTCTTTGTACCACAAACCATTGTTTTCTTTCAACAGTCAGTGCCTGTGTATTGCAGGTCAACAACGCTGGAGTGGGTCATCGAAAACCTCTCATGCAGTGCGAGCTTCGAGATTACAACAAAGTTTTCAACATTCATGTCAGAGCCGTGTGCATCATCACACAAAGAGCTTTGCCTGCTCTGGTGGCAAACAAAGGTGACGTCAGATTTACGTCCTTCGATCGCCTCACTGAATCAAGATAGTTGGCAGAGTTGTGCTGAGCAAGCAGACAATACAAAGTCAATACCAAGGGAAAAGTCGTTGTTTTGGGGTTGGACTTTCATCAGGGAAGTGGCGAGCCAAAAATCGTTCTTGTGTCGCAGGAACCATCATCAACGTGTCTTCTTGCGTGTCCATCAAACCTGTGAGTTCGCTCCTTCAGGGCTGCATCTACGTCCACTGATGTGGTATCTTGTTTCACTGCTTTTCCTCAACTGATGTTCCCCCGGATGTGTGTCTCCATGTGATTTTTGTTTTTGCAGGCTGCGCCTCTGCCTCTGTACAGTATGGCCAAAGTTGTGCAAAACCAGTACACCAGATCGCTGGCCCTTGGTGAGAAACAATTTTGCTCCTACTCTTGTGCATATGGTCGTATTGACAAAAAGTCAATGGCTTTTATCCCTGTTTTTGTACATTTTCAGAACTGGGCAAAAAGACGGGAGCAACAGCAAACGCTGTTTGGTGAGACAGTCTCTTTGGGCCCTGACACACTGAATCGGGCTCATCAGCCCGGCATCGTTTTCAAGCCTGATCGGGCTGGAGCTTTCAGGGCCCTTTTGTTTGAAAAATAATTCGATGCAAGATTGGGGAGAATAACAAAACCAGACGCAGTGGTTTTGGACGTTTTCCTTTTTGCCCACTGAAGGGATCCCCTGACAACAAACTACACCAGCTTTCTGCTCCTGAAACTGCTGAGATGTTGTGAGCTTTCAGTTGCCTGTCTTTTCAGCCCGGGCGTCGTAAAGACAGACCTTTATGGAGATCAAAACAGTGATAACCCCGTCAGGAATGGCATGACAGCAAGACAGGTGTGTTGGGTATGGAGTTGGGTGAATAGACAGTTGGGCAGACATTGGAAACTGCAACTTTTACGCAGGATTCTACTTGACGAGAAACCACAAAACTACTTGCAGATCTTGGACTCTTTCGTCGCTCATGTTCCCAACAAGAAGCTGCTGACACCGGAGGAAGTGGCTCACAGCATTATGTTCCTCGCTTCGGAGGGTGCGAGGAGTATGAACGGGTCCATACTCACAGTGGACCATGGTCTCAGCTGTCTGTAAGATGCTCGCAGACATTCCCTCTGCAGCAAAACTACATCGTGTTTCAATCGCACTCATGTGTGTGCAAGATGCCTCCAATGCATGTCTGTCACCAAGCTTGCGTTGAAATTACGTCTCTCAGACAGTGTAAAGACGCACCGTTTCTTTATTTCCTTTGAATGTTTTGGGCACAAAGAGGTTTGTCCTGATGTACAAATGGGTGAATAAGGTGTTTTAGATGGTGGAAATCTCTCAAAAATTGGAAAAGGAGAACAAAAACAAAAGAATTTCTCCGAAGACGAACGATTCAAGATTTTTTTGCGTTGTGACGTTTCACCAGCCCACAGAAAGTCCTTGGTTCTTCTCATTGCCAGCATGACGGTGTGAACACACACACAAACACACACACACACACACACACACACACACACACACACACACACACACACACATGTGTGTGCAAAAGTTCAAGCGAGTTTTATTTGCGACCACGCAGACCGAACAACGTGCAGTGAGAAGCCGCTCTTCCTCCAAGTTATTGCTTCAACGTGTTTTGCAATAACACTCGAGCAAAACAAAACTTTTTGCTCACTTTGAGTGCAATGAGAGACACAAAATTAACAGAACACAATGACAGGTGCACGTCATTCTTGCTGTCAAACCAAAATCCACAGAGAGTTCTTGGTGGACTGGAAATGGACACAGCGTTTTCCCCTTTGTTCGTGAAAGTTGTCAACTTTGGTTTTGGACCTCCAACAAGAATTTTTGGGTCGCAAAAAACTGTGTGCACCAACGGTCGGCGTTGAATCTTGTGTGCGTCGTCACCCATGAGGGACACAAACTGAAGTTAGAGTTCACACACTGGAGAGTGCGTGCGACTGAAAATTCGCACCACGGTTTGAGATGTGAGTGCAGTCGTGTCTGTGCAAGGTTTGGGTTGAACATGAAGTCGAGGAGACTGTCCTCGAGATGCACAGTCTCCTCGACTTCACTGTGAGAACCAAAGTTTAGGACACAACTGCACGAACGTCAAAAGCAAGTGTTGTGAATTTTTCAGTCGCACAAACAAGCTGTGTGTGAAGACACTTCTTTCACAGCATGATGTTCTCAGATGTCTGAGGCAGTGCGACTGACTTTTTGGTGTCAGTCTCTGTCTGGATTTCATTGAGGAAGGATGTTCAAATTTGTTGTGTGACTGAAAAAGATGGAAAATGTTTGAATTGAAGTTTTGTTGGTTGCTGCTCGTGTCAGTGTGTTTCATGTGGAAAATGGATTTCCATGATTTGCCTCTGCTCCCTCAAGTTGTGTCTTTGGTGAGCAATGACGAAGATGTGGATGTAGGTGTTCCGACTCAGCATGACCAGACGTTTTCTGCACTCATCTTTGACCCTGATGACGAGTAAGTTCTGCAAAGTGAAAAATATGTTCTTCTTCAAGTTTGCTCTTTGTTTTGCCATGGTCTCAGCCCATTGTCATCTGTTCTGTCAGCTGATTTTTTGCGCTGTTTTTTCCAGTGGTGCAGTGACGTTGACGCAAGTCAACTGTTCACCACCGGGCAACCTGTTTCCTCAGTTTGGCCTGTGGGACGATGAGCACTCTTCAGCTGATTTAGAAGAGGTCTTCAAGAAGTTGGAATCGCAAGACAAAGCCAACTCTGCTGGTTGTGAATGTGCAACAAAAGCAGCTGCGACACTGACTTCAGGAACAGTCAAGTCTGCTTCTTTGGTTTTGTACAGTGATTCAGAAGATGACGAAGGTCAGTCTGTTCCATCAGCAACGTCCAGATTCAGAGACTCTGTTGCAGAGGACACTCTTGAGATGTTGGCAAAGAAAACTTTTGCAGAGTCAACAGAAAGGAAAATAACTTGGGCAGTCAATTTGTTCAGAGATTGGTGTTTCACTCGTATCCACACTCCTCAAGGTGACAGTCAAATTTGATGGCATGACATAACTGACAGCAGAATTCAAGCTTCCAACTTGGCTTACTGTTTGTGCAAATTTTTGAGCGAGGTGAAGAGAGCAGATGGAACAGAGTTTCCTTCAAAAACACTGTATTCCATAGTGATAATGCTTCAGATGCACATGGAAAAGTTGGGCAAACAATGGAAACTGATTGATGGACCAGAATTTGTGTCTGTCAAACACACATTGGAAATCTGATGAAAAGTTGTGCACAAGCCAATGTTGGAAGTGAGAATCGAACATCTCAGCCTATCTCTTTGGAGGCTGAAAATTTGCTGTGGAAAAATGGCATTTTGGGTGAGGACGAGCCTGAGCAACTCAGGAACACTGTGATGTTTCTCATTGGGTTAAGTTTTGCGCTGAGAGGTGGAGATGAGCAACATCAGTTGCACGCTCTGGGCTTCAATCCTCAAATCACTGTCAAGAGAAATGAGTCAGGTGTCAAGTACTTGGAGTATGTAGAGGACATGTCATCCAAAGCCAACCAGGGAGGTTTGAAACATCGTCAGTGCAAACCAAAAGTGGTTCGTGCTTATGGAAATTCAAACAGTGATCATGATTTGGTACATCTGTACAAAAAGTATTGTGGTTTGTTACCAAGCAGAACTGTTTGCTCTGCTCTCTACAAGTATCCACTTTGTGTGTCAAGAAGGTCTCCAAAGGTTTGGTACACTGACAGGTTGTCAGTGTAAACAAACTGAGAGAAACCATCAAGACAATCATGACAAAAGCAGGAGTTCAGGGAAGGTACACAAATCACAGCCTTCAGGTGACTGCTGCCACCCGCATGTATTCCAAAGGAATAGATGAACAAGTCATAAAAGAACACATGGGACATCGCAGTGAGGCTGTCTGTGCATACAAAAGAACAGATGAAGGTTTGCTAAAGTCTGCAGAAAAAGCCATTGTCGGTGATGGTTTTCTCTGAGTCTGTTTGGACTAATGAGTGTGACACACTTGAGAAGATAAATTTGGCTGAAGGCAAAGTTTCATACAACATTGTCAAGAACACAATGCAGAGTTGTCACAAGAACCATTGTGTCATGAAAGACAAAGATGGAAATTGCCCTAAAATATGTGACATTCTGAAACAACTCGACAAGAAGAAAAAAGATCCGAAAAGGTTGCATTGGTCACTGAAGTTGAAAAGGAAGTAATGTTGAAGTTGTCTGAAAAAAAATTGGAAAAATGTCACAGACATGTAAGTTTGAAAAATTGTTGGTGAATACAGTACGGTTAAGAAGCACTTGAAAAAGTTTTTTTGTCATGTTAAAGTCGACAACATCGTCAAATCGCACACCGAAGTGCGACAGAGAATTCGCAACATCGGTTCGCACTGCCTCAGACGTCTGAGAACATCACGCTGTGAAAGAAAATATATTTCACTGCACCAGCAACAACAGGCCACAGGTACACGTGCGTCAAAACATATTCCGCATTTTTGTCCACCTGAGCTCACGAAGAACGTACACTTTCGTCACCTCAGTTGCACATGCACCTCACGGTTTGCGCACGCATCTCAAGTCAGTCACCTCCAGCGGTTGACACAACTGTAGCTGAAGTGTGGGGACGTTTTCCTGAATTTTTGCTCCGAGGATCAACAATATATTTATCACAAGAAATGAACGTACGAAGGAAGGCAGCGTTGATAACCGGTGAGTGCAGATCATTGTTTCAGTTGACTTTCTGTGTGGAGTGGTCAAAAGAACATCCCCGAGATTCAGGGATATGGTGTTTTCCAGGCGCGAGCTCGGGTATTGGTCGGGCCACAGCGGTCGAGTTCGCCAAACATGGAGTGAAAGTCGCCATCGCGGGGAGAAACGCTGAGAGACTGGAGGAAACAGCTCAACTCTGCTACAAGGAGGGTCTCCAAGAGAAGGATGTGTGTGTCGATGAGCACAGAGTGTCATTGAACAGAAGAAGAATAATAAAATGAGTGAAAAACTCAAGCCCATACAGAGATACTCAGTCATTACTGCAGGTTCTTGCGCAACTTAGCACATCTTGAGAGTCTGTTGCAGGTTCTTCCATCTGTATCTTTTCAGGTATTTCAATTTCTTGGAGATTTGAACGACGTGGAGACATGTGAAAAACTTGTTGACCAGACGGTGGAGCGGTTCCACGACCTGGACGTTCTGGTGAGACAATGTGAAGGGAAAACCATGTTTTTCTTGTTCCCCCATTCGGAAGAAATTTGGATATTTCTTGACATGGAAGGGTCATCGAACAAAGTTCTCTACAAACTCAGCGTCCACAGTCTCGTTTCCTCTTGCGTTGCGTTTGGGCATCAAGTCCATTGACTGTGTCGGGATACGAGGCTCAACCCATTTGCCTCATTTCCTTTGTGAACCTGCGCTTAAGTGACCACAGACAATTAACATGTTTGTAAACAACACTGAAAGTGCAAAACATGCTGATCGCCAGAACTGGTTTGAGCCTCATAAATCTATACCCTTGTATTGGCGACTTTGGTTCAAGTGTAAGATATGTGCAACCAGTTCCGATGTTGTCAAGATGACATTTCACTGCAGGTAAACAATGCTGGGTTTGGATATGGCAAACCTCTCATGCAGTGCGAGCTTCGAGATTACAACAAAGTTTTCAACATTCATGTCAGAGCCGTGTGCATCATCACACAGAGAGTCTTGCCTGCTCTGGTGTCAAACAAAGGTGAGGTGACTTCAATGCTAATCTGTGTTCTTGAAGCCCTGTCTTCCTCAGTCCTGGGCTGGAACAAAAAACGGTGAAATCAAGAAATAAGGCTGAGTTGCACAAAGCAACAGTGATCAGAAACCCGAAATCAGAGACAGTAGGGGGGGGGGCAGAAGTCATTGCTTTGTGGTCTTTGAGGAACAGGCCAGGACAGCTGGCCTCGTGTTCCACAAATGAAGACTTCAAGTCCCGCTTCTTTTCCAGGGACGATCATAAATGTGTCTTCTTCTGCGTCCATCCGACCTGTGAGTTTGCTTCTTACAAGGGGTGGATTCCCATCCATGTCTTTGCTGCGCACAGACTTGCGTGTGCACACATGCTGTCAGCAACCGTTTTCCTTTTTGCATGCAGTATCCAGCTCCACCTCTGTACATTGTGGCCAAAGTTGCGCAGAACCAGTACATCAGATCACTGGCATATGGTGAGAACTCAACCTCATTGTGTTCACTGTTGAGGCAAGTTTTATCTATTTGCTGTTCTGTTTCAAACACGTGCATTTGCAGAACTGGGAGAGACTGGAGCAACGGCGAACGCTGTTTGGTAAGATTCTGCATCTTTGTCTCCGTGGCAAATAACACAAAAACAACACAAAAACATGTTTATGACCCCTGCCGACCAGGTCTGATGTTTTGCAATTGTTCACGGCGGCCCGATGGGAGATTTTGTTTCCAACGCTGGAAGTTTCACACAAATGAACTGTTTTCTTGCCCTGCGGTCATAACAGGGAGAAAAACAATTCATTGACCTGTCTCTGATCACGACGACCAAACGAGCAAGATATTGGAAACATTTGTTTTGTTGTTTTCACACACGTTTGCTTCCTCCTTATTTGGAGAGTCAAGTTCCTCGGAAAGGATCTGCCCTTGATGGTTTGCCCACATTTGAAAACAAAACACCGTACGATTCTTCACGAGTCTGCACGTTGTTCTCTTGCCAGCGCCGGGTTCACAGAAACGCCTATCTTTGGGGACCTGAGCAGCGACAAACCCGTCAGGAATGGGATGACCGCAAAACAGGTGCGTGCTGAGTGTTCAGGAACTTCACTTTGGGAATGGGTAAACAAACCGACACGTGGAATATTGAACATCACACCAAAGTTATTCTGCAATGACAAGAAACCACAAATTGTTTGTAGATTATGCAGGATTTGGTGACCACTTACGTCCCCAACAAGAAGCTCTTGACTTCGGAAGAAGTTGCGCATTGCATCCTGTTCCTCGCTTCGGAGGAGGCGAAATGTATGAACGGGACCCTGCTCACTGTGGACCACGGTCAAAGCTGTCTGTGAAGGGTGGTTGTTCAAAGTTGTGACGTTTGTCAACCTGCAGTGCCGCCTCGTGTACAAGACACACTTTTTTGCCCCAAAATCGAACATCAAAATAAGGGGCATGTGGAATTGCCCCAAAATCGAACATCAAAATAAGGGGCATGTGGAATTGCCCCAAAAACGAACATCAAAATAAGGGGCATGTGGAATTGCCCCAAAAACGAACATCAAAATAAGGGGCATGTGGAATTGCCCCAAAAACGAACATCAAAATAAGGGGTACATCCACATGAGTATGAGCTGTCATTCTTTTGTTTGAGCGTTGGTGCCACATCTGATACCACGTAAAATGTTGAGGTGCGTCACAAATACAGACAAGACAGTATGGAAAACCGAAAATATTTTATTTCACTGTGAGCACAAAAATTGTGGTGTTGAGCAGGCACACAGACACACAGACACAGACATAAGACAGTGAGACAGGCAGACAGACAGAGAGAGAGAGAGACAGACAGACAGACAGACAGACAGACAGACACACACACACACACACACACACACACACACACACACGTGCGAGAGTTTCAAACATTTCTTCTCACGACCAGGTAGAACATCAGCCAAAAGCCACTTTTGCGAGATAAAAAATCTGCAACCGTGCAGACCTCAGGAAACAGTCCGAAGAGCAGCGTTGCCAGCGCAAAAGCAAAGGAAACAACACCAGCCATGCAACCAGACGCCGTGTGGCAAAAGAGCATAAACATGAAGGGAAACTTGCACCAATTCGTCTTAGTTTTGTACGAGCACGAGTATGAGTACGAGTACAAGTTTGCAGGAGTTGTAGATGGTTGTCTTCCAAACATGTGCACTGACCGCACAGACACCCTGCGCACTGCCATCAGAAATGGAGGGACACCAGCAAAACACTTCGTGCATGCATGAGCAAACAGGCTGGATACACGGTTTCAATGCGTTGCTTTTTTTTTCTGCAAAGTTCGTGCCTCCAGGCGCACGAAGCAAACTTCATATTTTGTGAAGTTGTGATAAATTGGGGTTGGGCTCAAAATAGTTGCTCAAATCCTTGATCCTTCATGCCTTGTGGCCGCGAGTCTTTTTACAGACGAGCCATCACAAGGTACGAGAAGAAAACACAACGAACGACTTGACCGTCTCGAACTAGAATATTTACCAACAACAAATTCTTGGCGCCCTCTTCGAACTTGCAAACGGCGTGTTCCAAAAGCGGTGTTCCCTGTGAATGGAAGAGTTCTCACGACCTTCATGTCAAATGAAAGGAAGTGAGTCCTCATAATGTTTCACACCCCACGTTACGACTTTGTTGTCAGTGCGGTGATGCACGCGATCACTTCATGCTCTTCTCTTTGAAACCGTGGTGTGTTGTCATCTGCAGTGGGGCTCAGTCCGGTCAGGTCATTCCACCTGGAGCCCATGCAGTCTGGATGAACAATTTCTCCGTGTTCTCAAATTGGTCTCGGAATCGAAACATTTCTTGGAATTCGCGCTCACAATTTTTTCATCCAGATGACCGAGAAGCCAATTAAGGTGTGAAAACAAACACAAGCAACAATTTCATTTGTTTTATTTGACGCAAGAACAAAACATACTGCAGTGCTTCTTGTTTGGCCACCATAAGAAGCACTGAGATAGTACCTTTTCAGAAACATGTTGTGCACAATGCAGATCAAAACAGGGACAGCATTGACCCAAGCGCATCATGTCTACGTACAGTACTCGTAAGGTCATCTGTAGTGCGTGGTTGACCAACTTTTCACGAACACAAGTTCAACAACTCATGCATGGTTGACCGACTTCTGACATTTCAGCGATAAAAAGCAGGCTTACGCACGCTCGCACACTCGCACGGCAAAAGTTGTTGGGCCCGGATTTCCACTTGACAAAGGACTGGTCAGCATCGCATCCACAGAAATGAACGTACAAAGGAATGCTGCGTTGGTACGAGGATCTATCGAAATATGTCGGGAATCTTCATGTTCACGACAGTGCGCGCTCGGTGTTGATTTGTGGTGAGTCGCAAGGTAATCGTACTAAGTCAATCAGGTGTCGAGCGACCGCGCAGATCATGAAGATTCCCAACATATTTCGATAGATCCTCGTAACTGGTGAGTGCAAGATCAAACTTTTGTTGTTTCGTAGAAAGATCGACTTGTTTCAGGTGTTGGAATGGTGGGAATGTATCACCTGCGCAGTCGCTTTCAAGGTACATATGCGGGGAATAAAATGTCCTGGACAAGTTGCTTCTTTTGCCGCCAAAAGCCAACAATTTCTCTTTGGATTTGGACGCACACAGATCCACTGACTGTTGCTTCTTGTGCATGCAGAAGTATAAAAATTCATCACGCTTGGCCGTCATGCAGTGTTTTGCCCATTTTTCGCTTTCTCCTTTTTTCCGACTCGTGCACGCGTTGCAAACTTCGAAGCCAAATAACCTTGGGTCGGACCTTTTTGTAATTTTGAGGCGTCAGGAAAGACATTTTGTCTGAAGGACATGCATGCCAATTGGAAGTCTCCCAATTCTATACAGTGCACGGACTTCGGACCTTCAGTTCATTCATCTCTATCAGGCTCCAGATCTATGATCGAGAAGCCAAAAAGTGAAAAGAAACAAGATATATGCTCTCTTGTCTTTTTGACGCGTTTGACCGTCACAAGAACAGTGAGATAAGTTTTGACTGAAAAATATAGTGCACAATAATGTAAACCATTGCAACAGAGGGGCGGCACTGACATATATATTATAAGCACACCACAGAGCTGTATATATATCCAGTTGACCTACTTTTCACGAACTCACGAACAAAATAGAGAACATCACTTTCAAACTAGCTCAGAGTTCTGCAAACGCATTCTGAGGCTAAGTCCAGCTCATACACGATTGACGACGCTTGCCACGTTGAATCACAACCCAAAAGAAGACAAACAGGCCATATTTTACTCGAAAAGTACGGCGTCGTTATCCGGGCTGGTTGGCATCTCCTCCACAGACATGAACATAGTAAGGAAGGCTGCGCTGGTGACTGGTGAGTGCAAGAGAAACTTTTTGGAAATGCCATCAACTTGTTTCCGGCGTTGAAATGGTGGCGCGGGTGACCCTGCATGCATGCAGTGCACATGTGCTTGCTTTTCATGAATCTGCAGGGGCCAGTTCCGGCATTGGTCGGGCCACGGCAGTACAGTTCGCCAAACATGGAGTCAAGGTGGCGATCGCTGGGAGAAATGCTGAGAAACTGGAGGAAACGGCTCAGCTCTGCTACAAGGAAGGGCTCAAGGATAAAGATGTGAGTGGGTTTTCACATTTGCATGCCTGTGGTGTTTTTTTCTGAATCAGGTTCCCAGACAGCTTTCCTGTTCGGACACCTGTTGCATGTCCGTCGGAATGTTCGACAGAGAACCCAAACCAAGAACTCGGTTCGTCACAAGTTCGAGTTTCTGCTGAGAACTCATCAGCACTGATGTCGTCTTCGTGCACTCGATTGTCACAAATCTATCAGAAGCAACAACTTTTCCTTGTGTGATCGGGGGAGCATTGTTCAAACGGTGTGCTGTTCAGGTTTTTCAGTTTCTGGGAGACCTGAGCGAGGCGGAGGTCTGTGAGAAGATGGTGGACCAGACGGTAGAGCGATTCGGTGAACTGGACGTTCTGGTGAGCGACGTCGCGGTGGATCAGCCAACAAGGGGGCAGAATTCAGCGATCCAGATCGTCCAGGCACCTGGAAACCAGGGGAATCCAATTTAGACTGATACAGAAATGTTTAGTTCGCTTCGTGGAAGAAACAGTCAATTTCTTGAATGAACCTATACCCCAACACAACACAAGGGCCCAAGGGGACACCGACCAAGGTCTTCCTTCTTTCCCAAGACCCCTTCGCGTCATTGAAGCCCATATTCCTTGTGGCCCAAAAGAAGATATCACCTCCCAGACCGACACTGAAGCCGCTCCCTCTATCCTGACTCTGCCGTCTCAGGCCAAGCTTGAGGTTTCTGGTCTGCTATTCTCCCACTCCAGAAGCTCAGACTGAAAACTTTTCCATTGCAGGTGAACAACGCTGGAATGGCATATATGAAGCCGCTCATGGAGTCTGATCTTCAGGATTACAACAACGTTCTGGATCTTCATCTCAGATCTGTCTTCATTGCAACGCAGAAAGCTCTGCCGACCCTGATATCGAACAAAGGTGACTTTGCCCTGTTTGTATTTTGTCGATCGTCAACTTGTAACCAGATGACAGCTCATCTCCAGGTGTTCTGGCGGAACCAGAACTGAGGTCACAGGTCCCAAATATCCAACCATGACAAATATACCGCTGAAAAAGCGAAAACGGTTTGCGCCTGCCGAACAAAAGACAGAAGCAAACCTTTCAGGGGGTCAAACTTATGGTCTCAGCCCTCATGCCCCTCGATCTCACAAAAAGTGATCAGAGTCAGAGTTGTCTCCAGACCTCGATCAAAACAATGCCTTTGTTCCGTTCAAATAGAGTGCTCGCTGGTGATTTATGAAAAAGCAACCCAATTTGAGAACAAGCCCAGAGATCATTCTCCATTGAATATGTATTCATCTTGTACACACACACACACACACACACACACACACACACACACACACACACACACACGAACACAACCCGAAAAGGTGTCATTGTTGCTCATTCTAAGTCTCAGTTTGGCTGCTTGGGGCAGTTGTGCCACGCAGCCACTTTGGCTGTACATTTTCACTTCAGGTGGACCATGAAGCTTTTTTCTGGTGGCCACATAGCCCACGCAGCCCCAAACAGCCAAACGGAGCATTGACCTGAGGTTGGGAATGAGAATGCGAGAATGTTCTGCAAAAGCGTAGCCCCAAATCCTTGTGATTTCAGGAACGATCATCAACGTGTCTTCATCTGGAACAATAAAACAAGCTGTGAGTTTACCCGTTCGCTGTAACTTGTTAGGTTTTCACATGTGGGTGTGGGATTGCGTTCTCAAAATGCCCGCCACCTGGAAACGAACTATGACCTTGACCCACGTTCATCACTGACGAAAGAAACAAATGTACGAGTATCTGCAGATGACAAACAGTGACGCAACGAAAACATGTCTGCTTTCAGTCGCCGGGTATGCCTTTGTACATCATGTCGAAGGTTGCCCTCAACCAGTACACTAAATCACTGGCTTTAGGTGAGACGAAGATAACTTGATGGATAAACTTTGAGGAAGACAGTGATTTCAGTAACTTTTAATTCTCGTTCTTATTCGTGTTTCAAGAACTCGGAAGTCAGACTGGAGCAACAGCTAACGCCGTTCTGTGAGATCATTTTTCTTTGGGATACTGTATTTGATCATTCTGAAGTTCACAATCTTACCAGGAGAGAACTAACTTCTCACCACCCCAAAACGACTTCGCCTTCAGGCTTGAGAGACATTTGCTTGCAACTTGCCATGCTCCACTTGAGGACGTGGCAGAGGAAGGGGTGGGATTCAGTGACTCCCCTTGGCATTTTTGCTTGAAACTGTTCCTGAATTGTGGCTAAAATTGTGTTGACGCTGTGCGAGGTGACATGGACGATCTGAAGTGCCAAGATGCTTCTCTTTGCAGTCCGGGTCTGACTTTGACCAACGCTTTGGGGGACAACGAGGCAGGACGACAGGTACTGCAGTTTTTCGTGGATAGAGATCGGCGTTTCCCTAGATTTAACGCAGACAGATACAAATAGAATTGCCCCCATTTGAACAACTCTGTAGATCTAACTTCGAAAATGTGTTGTCATTTTAGCGTTGTGAAAACGTTCAGATTTGTTCAATGCTTCTGCAGCATGTATTCCCAAGCGAGACGTGCGTGGAAACCGACCCCAAAAGAAAGTCACGAAAGGGATTTTGACGTTGACCCTCAAAGTTTGTTGCAGATGTTCGAAGCTGCTGCAGCTGCAACGGTTCCCAACAAGAAGCTGCTGACACCGGAGGAAGTGGCGCGTAGCATCCTGTTCCTTGCATCAGAAGAGGCGAGGGTCATGAACGGGACCCTGCTCGCTGTGGACCACGGTCTCTGTCTGTAGTGTTGTCTGACTCTGCAAATTCAAACTTCCAACTTTGGTGTACTGAAATTGAGACACCGCAAAGCTGGGAGGCCTCGGTCCCTGAGTGCATGGGTGTGAAACTGAGGGCCCTGAAAACTTCTGAGTGTCACACTCACCCCATAAACCTGACGGCGTGGTGCCTCTTCATTTGTGAGGCGTGCATGTCACACGTGCATTTGTCTGAATTAGCTTGGAATCCTGATACAATGCAACTGTATTGCTGCAAGAGGTGGAAGAAACCCTAAATTTGGGAGTGTTGTGTTTTCGTCACAACAATGAAAATGATGATTGACTGACAAAAGAATACACGTGATGTTGTTGAGAAAATGAAAGATTCGCAAAAAATAAGAAAACGAACAAAACCAGGCAAAAACCATTTTTGACAAAGATTACACAAATTGATCGTGTGATGTTTGTAGCTTGTGACAAATTGACTGAACCTGTGATTACTTTTTTGAACCGGCTCTCCATCGTGCACCAAAAATGCACAATGCCACGGGAAACAACTGTGTGCGTAAAAACATGTGCCTTGCACGAGAAAGATGTTGCGAATGAAGATTACTTGTTGCAAGGTTATTGAAACCACACAAGCTTTTTGGTTGTAACTGCAGACACACCCTGGTATAGGACTGCATTTCTCTCTGCACTTTTGAACGCGATGCAACATTGTCATGACACAAATCAACTTCAAATTTTGAGAAGATTGGACCGCGCAAGTGGGCAGAAAAACAAAGGACATTTGTGTACCTGAAGAAGCGTGGAGAAAAGAGAAGCATGCTTGCATTTCCTGTTGCCCAGCCCACGTTGCAACCATGTCGGAATCAACTGAAGTCCGCAGGCTCAAAACAAGTTTGCACAAGAACCTCAAGAAGTACCTGCATGCACTTACAAACAAACAAAAAACAGTCTGAATAACCATCTGAACCTCGATCGTTCTGTTTTGTTCCCGTGATTTGCATGGCATGGCGAAGCACTGCACTTGCATGTTGTTCGAAATTTATGCAAGTGTATTCAGATCAAGTAAACATCATGATGTACTCGTACGAGACACAGATGTATATGCCATGGCATATATACAGATAGTATATACTAGTGGAAGGCTGGTTGGTGTTCCACATTTGTCAACTCTCGAGCAGTTTGTGCACGTCGTTCGTGCAGTGAAAGTCCACATTCGATCGTCAAAGCGACGAGATGAAGGTGTCACGAAAAGTTGCTCTCATCACTGGTAAGTTCTCGCCCGTCGTGTGCTTCATTGACAAACAATTGTTTCCGCTCTTGGTGATTTTTTGAACAAAAACTCGCCGAAACATAAGTTCAATTTCGGCATGTCAGTCCAGATTATCCAGGATCTAATGTTTGATGTGCATCGTCGGTCTGACCTTGTTGTTTGGTGCGGACTGAAGAAAACAACGTTCACGGGTTTGGGGAACGAAGACGGGGATCACTGTTCTCGTAGATTCTGAACAGAAGCTCTTGATTGTTTTCTGAGACGAAACGAACGTACGATATCAGACGAAGATTGAGTTCAGGTATACCTCAGCTTCGTCACGTCGGACCGGACAGCTTTTTGGTGGCACATGCAGGTGACCTGTTTCGGTCCGATGGTCATCGCACTGGGGGTCAGACTGGACCAGCGTCAAAGGCCTTCCGTCAATTGCATGTTCTCGTCATCCAGGTGCTAGCTCGGGCATTGGTCGGGCTACAGCAGTGGAGTTCGCCAAACATGGAGTGAAGGTGGCGATCGCTGGGAGAAACGCTGAGAGGCTGGAGGAGACGGCTCAACTCTGCTACAAGGAGGGACTCAAGGAGAAAGATGTGAATATGTGGAAAATTTGAGCTTTTGAGAACAAACATGAAGTTCAATGTTTGACCCTGCAGTAGATTTGGGGTTTGGGGGTTCTGGTGGTCTCCATTCTTGTCCCTATTCCACATTTCCGTTGGAACTTCCATGCAGCTTCTGTGGCAAGACCAAAGTTAGGCCAGATCCTCTCCCACCGCCCTCCTTTGACTTTGCATCAGTTGCTTGAGCATGATAGAGACATGCATGTAGTGAAACACCATCTGATTTCTTTTGTCAACAGGTTTTCAAGTTCCTGGGTGATTTGACCAACACTGAAACCTGCGAAAAGCTCGTTGATCAGACAATGGAGCATTTTGGGGAGCTGGATGTTCTGGTGAGGGTCTGCAGATGTTATTGCGCTGTTTTGCAAGTCATTGAGACACAAAACAAGACAGTCCAAATGCCTGTTAGATAACACACGAAGTGGGCAAAAAGAGACCTGACATTGCGTCACAACTCCTGACTGTTTGCAGGTGAATAATGCAGGGAAAATATTGTTCAAACCCATACTGGAATGCACACTGGACGACTATCGTGATGCTTTTCGTTGTCTTTTTGATGCGGCATACATCATCACCCAAAGAGCATTGCCACAGATCATTGCAAATAAGGGTAAAAATACTTTTGACATTGATTCTGGACCCCAATCTTCAAATCACATTGGCTTTGTGTTTTCAACACTCCACAGGGTGGGTGTCGGGGCTCTACAGGTAAAAAAACTGAACACACACAAACAGTGCAATCTGAGATTTCTTTCACAAGTGACGTTCCAAAAGTCAAATCACAATCTAACAAACCAATTATTCTTTGGTTTATCTGCTTGGCAGATCTTTGCTTCTTGTGTTCTTGTGATTTGTTTTGTTCCAGGTACCATTATCAATGTGTCGTCTGCTGGTGTCTTGAAGCCTGTGAATCCTAAATTTTCCATGTACTACATGGCCAAGGTTCTGCTCGACCAATACACCAAAGCCCTTGCTTCTGGTAAATCAGCAGCCTGCAAACCATGACGCTTTGATGTTTTCTGTGTGCACATTCAGTTGAAACCTTCAAGTATTTTTTCCACAATCCACAAATCAAACTGATCTGTTGTAGAGCTTGGAATTCATGGCGCAACAGCCAATGCTATTTCGTGAGTGATAGTTTGGTTCAGGTTTTGTGTTGATGTCATTCCATAGTTTTTGATGCCTTTTTTGGTACTTGGCTCACAAACCTGGTTGTGAATTTTTCATGCAGACCGGGCCTTGTGCTGACAAATCTTCTTGGTGACTTGAAGAGTGACCAATCCCTGGTCAGTGACACACCACCCAGACAGGTGTGTCACTCATTTTGAGCCATTGAAGGATGAAGAAGTGTGAGAAAAGAAAGGAAGCACAGATACAAAACTTGAAGAGCTATGGTCATGAAATTTACTGCCACAACTTATCGCACAACAACAACAGGATGTCACCATTTTGAATGCGTGTCTACAAAGAACAAAAACCTTTTGCACCCAAAATAAGATTTGTTCTCTTTGGGAGGCATACAGGGGGGCAGCAGGGGTGCTGGGACTCTTCGGATAAATTTTCAGTTGATCCATGTTTCAGGATGCAATCTAGGGACTCAATGTTCCTCTCCCAGTCTGGGCACAATTGGTTGCAAACAATTGGGTCACATTCATTTTGCTTGTTTTGATATGTGTGAGGTGTGTAAATGACCTTCCAGAAAAATAGGTTCTCAAAACACAACATACCTCCAAAGAAAAGGCAGCTGTCTTTTGCATTGCAGGCATTTGAAGAATTTGCTGAAGCTGTTCAAAACAAAAGGCTGTTGATGCCAGAAGAAATAGCCAGCAACATCATCCACCTGGCTTCTGATGAGGCAAAAGGAATGAATGGGTCAATGCTGGTTATTGATTATGGAATGACCTTATAGATCACAGACATCTGTGCAGAAATGAATCAACTTCAAGAAAACTCAGCAAGGATTGACATGAAAAGTTTCTTTGCACACTACCAGTTTTTGACTTCAGAACTGTAAATTGTGGGTGTACTGTACTTCGCTTTTCACTGTCAGGGGAAAGGGTTCCCTCTGGATCCATCCAACTAGAAATTGTAAATCCTTGCCACTAACAAGGAGATAAATGAATCAGTCTTCCAATGTGTGTGATTTCATAGTTTGTGGTCGCGAAAGTCCATCGACATCATGGTATGCAGCAGTTCAAACACCTCAAACGGAGTACTGTCTTTGCTGCAAATTGCACTCTTTAACCATCCTTTTTAGCATGTGAGACAAAGCAGGCTCTTTTCTTCCAAGAAGAGCCAGAACTGCACAGATTTCTTGTTCGTGTCTCAAATGGCTTGAAAAACAGGGAAGGGATTCTTGAAATCAGCAAAGCATGAAGGTGATGAGTAACAATTGCCACAGGTACTTTTCTCAAAATTCTGCATATATTATGCAAGTACACGTGTCTCAGGTTGCCAGTTCACTTCTCAGATCAACTCTGGAAACACTTTGCAGCACAATTTCCACTGTTTTGTGCAGGTGAACAATGCAGCGGAACTACTTACCATAAAACCCATACTGGAATGCACATTGGATGACTATCGTGAGGCTTTCAGTTCTGCGTTCGACGCTCCGTACATCGTCACCCAAAGAGCTTTGCCCCAGATCATTGCAAACAAAGGTACCAAATTTTCTGATATTGGCGAGAGAACCGAAAAACGAGTCTTTTGCTCGATGTCACACACGAGCGACATCCAAACCGAATGAGTCAAAATCAAATGACAAAACAAAACTTTTTGTGCGAAACACGGACAACAAAAAATTGCAGTGTTTGGTGATTATGTCACGTTCGGACGGCTAATCCAACCGTTCGCAATCACGCACTAAACCTTCGATCCGCCTGGCTCATCCAAGGACTCCTCCTGAAACGGGCCTGCTGAAGATGGGCCTTT
>JAAUXT010087297.1_pt1 | contig 20554 bp, 16 predicted proteins | sample 7278171 | NCBI WGS metagenome assembly JAAUXT01 (sample SAMN14350112, study PRJNA611818) | marine sediment metagenome | isolation source: surface marine sediment (1.8m) | place: French Polynesia: Moorea | collected 2018-08 | reverse complement strand
TGTCGAGACGGGCCAGGGTTTCCTCCATGCGTTTCAAATACTTGGGATCCTGGCGGGCGATATAATCCTTTTCGTGCCGGCGCGCCATGAGCAGCTCCAGATCGATCTGGGTCGCGTCCTCGGCGATCGGAAAATATTTCTTTTCAGAGTCCAGCAGTTCGGTGGTCGTGGATTCCAGTTCCATCAGCGCCACCCCGCTGGTGACCAGCATTAAAACCAGCAGCGTACCGAAAGCAAAATACAGCCGCTTGCCGATCGATAATTGCTTCAAAAAGCTCAACCTGTCTGTTTTCGAGTTTGACCCCATTTGGTTCTCCCAGTTTTCTTATTGATTCCGGCCTTGTCGATCGAGACTGGAGATCTACAGCCAATCCACCGACATCAGGGCCATTGCTGACAATCGGTTTGCCCCTGAGTTCTGATCATCCTCCAGATCTTGAGCTTTATTCAGCAAGGGGCCGTACCCTTTTTGCCTATCGGCGGCGTAGATCAATATCTTTAGTCAAATCTATAGGTTCTGTAATTCAACCAGGCCAATGCAGGGGTAGCGATCTGGTCCTCTCTTACACAAATTATTGTTCTTTCCTCCCAACGCTGGCCGCCGGAAAGATGCGAAAAAAAAATTTAAAGCCGGAGGACGTCGCGGCAAATGCGGCTATGTGACAAGTGTCTTTTTGACTACGAATGGGGGGAACGCGCCCAAGATCTTGACCCTATGCCCGGGGGCAAGGCCTGAGCGTATACGGAGTGGACGAAGGCCGCCATACGGCCAAGGGAATTGGCTCTGAATTCCTCTGAGGATTGTCGACCCAACACCGCCGCCATGCGTTGGTGAGCCAATTTCAACCGGCGGTCGGGGGTTAAATTTTGGATGGCCAACCGGTCTGGCCGTCGGCATCTACCACGGTTGAGCCGACGGTGCCCTTCACGCCCCTACGGCAACCAACAGGCCAAACATCCAGGCATCGTCAAACTTCGCATGAGCCCATTTCCGGTGGCGCGGGGGCCCGCAGGGGGGGTCACTGCTTGCCGGAGACTAAACAGAGCTCGTCAGCGCTTGGCGTTTGGCGCCCTGGCGATTGGTCCGTCACCATGCGGCTTCATCATTTCGGCGCACCCCAGAAGGGTTGCGGATTCGTGGGTGATGAGAAAGGTGGGAATCCCGGAAACGACATGACTTCCCCTCCCTTTGTGCTCAAAGCGTTTGCGGAAGCTGCTAGCGTCCAGGATATCGATGATGCGCGGCAGAATGCCGCCCGCCAGATAGACGCCGCCCCGGGCCAGAAAGATCAGGGCGATGTCACCGGCCAAGCCGCCCAGCAGGTTGCAGAACATCAGGACGGTTTCCGCGGCCGGCCCTTGCGGGTTTTCACTGGCGGACCGGATGATGGCCGCGGCGGTCGTCTCGCCGGGAAGGCGGCCGTCCAGAGCCGCCAGGGCCGCATGCAGATCGACCAGCCCGGGGCCCGACAGGACGCGTTCGGTCGACACGCGCCCGTACCTTTCGCGCAGGATACAGAAGGCATCGAGCTCCCGGTCTTCAAGCGGCGACAACCCGATGTAGCCGCACTCCGAGCTCACCGTGGCCCATCCGCCCTCCACCGGGACCAGCCCGGCCATGCCCAGGCCGGTCCCCGGGCCGAGCACAGCCATGGGGGCGCCCGTTTGACCTTCACCCGCAGGCGGTCCGATGCAGCGCCGGTCGCCGGCCCCCAGCCGTGGAAGCGCCATGGCCAAGGCTTCATAGTCATTGGCAACGACAATATCCACCAGATTTAAATGCTTCTTGAGTTCTCCGATGGAGAATCGCCAGTGCGCATTGGTCAGCGCGACATCGTCGCCGATGATCGGGGCGGCTACCGCCAGGCACAACCGGGCCGGGCGGGGGCCGCCGGTCGTATCCCGAAAGGCCTCGAGGGCGACGGCAAACCCGGCAAAGTCGCTGGTGGTCAGCCGGGTGACCGGACCGACACCGCCTCCGGGGGTCAGCCAGGCAAAGCGTGCATGCGTGCCGCCGATATCGGCGACGACCGTCGGCAGGGTGTGGTTCAGGTGGTCGCCCGTCATGCGATCATGCGCCCCGCGCCACCGGCGGCACGTAATCCTCAAGTTCCGCGCAGGGCAGATGGACGGTCGTACCCAGTTCGGCCGAGCGGTAGAGCGCCATCAGAATTTCCATGACAGCCGCACCGTCGTGGAAGGTCTCGATGGGCGTCTGGCCTTTGCGGAAACATTCGACCATGTGGCGGTTTTCATCGACGTAACCGTAGATGCCGGGCTCATCTTCGAGCACGGGCATCAGCCCCTGCTCGGCGTTTTGCTTCTCCACCAGGTCTTCGCCTTCCTCGCCCCTGACCTGGCGGGACATGAAGACCTTCAGCCCGGTGTTGAGCGAGCTGAACTCCATGGCGTACTCCGGCCCCAGAAGCTCCAGCTGAATCCGCAGCCCCGGTCCGACATAGGCCCAGGAGGTGGTGGCTTCCACGATCAATTCGGCGCCGTCCTGGTCCTCGAGCGTCAGGATGGCCCGGGCGAAATCTTCGGCTGGCCGCGCGGCGTAGTTGACTTCCGGCCCCATCATGTCTTTCAGCTGCGCCACATAGTCCGGCCGGGTCCATTTGAGCGAGGCCACCGTCCCGTTGGCGCTTTTAAGCCGCAGCGAATCACGCGGCTGGCCGGGCTCCGTCAGCATGAAGCGGGCCACCTCGACGCTGTGGCACATCATATCCGAGAGCACGCCACCGCCCTGCAGGTCCCCGCGCCAAAACCAGGGTTCGTGGGGGCCGCTGTGTTCTTCGGCGGCCCGCGCCAGGTAAGGGCGGCCGGTGGCCGGGGCGGCCCGTCGCCAGATGATTTCCTTGCCGCGCATCACCGGGGTGCAGAAAACTTGATTTTCCAGATAGCCGTGCAGAAGCCCGCTGTCTTCCGCCAGCCGCACCATTTCACGCGCTTCGGCCAGGGTGCGCGCCAGCGGCTTTTCGCAGGCCACCGCAAACACGTTGCTTTCACCCGCCTTGACCATCTGCCTGATGGTGCGCATCACCTCCAGGCGCGTGTAATTCGGCGACAGGATCCACACGGCATCCACGTCGGGGTCGCGAAGAAGCGAGGTCAGCGAATCATGGGCTTTGCAGGGTCCCAGTTCCTTGGCGTTGACCGCCTCGACCAGTTTGTCGCGGTTGGCGGGCGTGGGGCTGTAAACCCCTGCGATTTCGACGTTGCGCACGCCCAGCAGGGCCTGCAGGTGAAAATGACCGATGAAGCCGCTGCCGACAAATCCCAGGCGCAGCTTGTCCAACGGGTAACGGGGGGGCATTGTCTCAACCTCCTTGGGTGTCGTGTCCATCCAGAATAGGCGTCTTTCGGCCCTGGGTGCGATCTCGCATTACTAATTCCGCGGGCCTTATCCGGAAACCAAATCTACCATTTCTGGACGGACACCAGTGTACACCTGCCGCTGCCAGGCGGCGGGTTGTCCATCCGCCGGACATCCTGTCCAGCGGGTCTATATTAAACATTCGCGGCGGATCGTACCGGTAGTCGCCATTCGGTCGAACATCGCTCAGCGGCTAAACCCGCAGCCGCCGCTGCCGCCCGTAAAACAGCATGAGAATCAAGAGTGTCGTTCCGAAAACGATCTGGCGGCCGAATTCCTCCATCTGCAGGGTAATCAGAATGCTCTGCAGCACCACCAGCAAGAACGCGCCGGCCATGGTGCCGGTGTAGGCCCCCTGGCCGCCGGAAAGCGGTGTGCCCCCTAAAACCACGGCGATGATCGAAGGCAGCATGTACTGGTCGCCTACGCCGATAAACGAGTTGCCGGTGTAGCCCAGAACGAAAACGCCGGTCAACCCGGCGAAAAAACCCGAAAGGCCGAACAGGGCGATGCGCATGCGCCCGATGGAAACCCCGGTCAGGGCGGCCGCCCGTTCATTGGTCCCGATGGCGTAGAGCCGGTAGCCGAAAGCGGTACGCTTCAGCAGCCAGGCCATGCAAACGCCCAGTCCGGCCCAAATAAACAGAATGCCGGGAATCCCGGCGATCAGGGGCCGGGTGATAAAGGCAGACAGCACCGGCGCCGCATTGCCCGAAGGGATGCCGCGGGTGAGCGCCACCAGCCCCCCCTGGACCACCCCCAGCATGCCCAGGGTCATGACCAGCGGGGGAATGCGCAGGAGGGTCACGCCGAGTCCGTTGATCACCCCGATACAGCCGCCGACGAGGACCGTCCCCAAAATGGCCGGCAGGACCATGGCATTGTCGCCCTGCATGATATTGCCGGCAATCACCGCCCCGAGGCTGATGACCGCCCCGACGGAAAGGTCGATGCCTTCGCGCCCCCCCAGAATCACCAGATTCTGCCCGGCCGCGACGATGCCCAGCAGGGCGGCAATGGAGAGCAGCCGCACAATCTGCCCCAGGCCGGCGAATCCCGGTGAAACCGCCTCACCCAGGGCCAGCAGAACGGCCAGGAGCAGACCGGCCACCACCAAAGGGGAGCGTATCAGCCGACCGGCGGCGGCAACAAGGCCCGTTTCGGCGCTAGCGGCAGTCATCGGCTTTAAGTTCTCCGGGCGGCAAACACGCCGCCGGCCAAGGCCGCCAGCACGATCAAGCCCTGGACAAGGTTCTGGTATTCAAAGGGCACCCCGGCAAAGAAAACCACGCTGCCCACCAGTCCGAGAATGATCGCCCCGAAGATGGAGCCCACCGCGCTGCCGCGCCCGCCGCTGAGTGCGGTTCCCCCCAGAACGACGGCAGCCACGGATCCCAGGGTCGACTTGGCGCCCAGCAGGGGGTCGCCGCTGGCGGTGTCGCCCGTCAGACAGAGCGCGGCCAGCGCGGCGAACAGCCCGCATAGCATATACGCTTGAATCCGCAGGCGCGGTACGGGCAGGCCGCTCTGATAGGCCGACTGCATCTGACCACCCACCGCCAGCAGCAGGCGGCTGAACACCAGATTGGCGATCAGCCCCACGGCCGCAATCGCAGCGGCCAGCACCCAAAGCACGAAAGGCATGCCGGCCACATCTTCGCCATAGGTTTCCCAGAAGACATCCGGCGTCGGCAGCCCCGCCTGGGGCAGCACCCACAAAGCCAGTCCCGCGAAGACAATGCCGGAGGCGAAGGTCGCCACGATGGGCTGAAAGCGCAAGACGGCCACGCAGATGCCGTTGAACGCCCCGCAGATCACGCCGGTCAGCAGGCCGGTCGCGATGCCAGTCAGGATGGCAACGACACTACCGCCCAGGGCCGCCATCACCGTAACCGTGACGACGTTGACCAGCGAGACGATGCTCCCCACGGAAAGGTCGATGTCGCTGGCAAAGACGACATAGGTCTGACCGACCGCCAGCAGAATCAGCGGAAGGTAGGTGGCGATGTCGCTCACGATGGATTCCGGCCGCAGGGTCCGCGGCTGCAACAGGCCGTTCAAAGAAAAGAGCAGAATGCACACGGCGACGGCCGGCAGGTAGGGCCGGCGGGCAAAGCCGCCGCGGCGCAGGAAAGCCGTCAGGCCCATGGCGCGTCGGGCATCGTTCACGGCCGCACCTCATAGGCCGCCTGGTAGAGATTGAAGGCCGTCATCTGCGCCCCGGCCAGCGTTTTCACGATGCGGCCGCCGTTGAACACCAGGATGCGGTCGGCAATCCCCAGCAGTTCGGCATCCTCCGAAGAATAAAGAATAATAGAAACGCCTTCGGCCGCCAGGTCACGCATGATCCGGTAGAGATCCGCCTTGGATTGCAGATCGATGCCCTTGGTGGGATCGTCCAGCAGCATCACGGACGGACGGATGACCAGCCACCGGCCGATGACCGCCTTCTGCTGGTTGCCGCCCGAGAGGCTGGCAATGGAATGCTCAAAACCCGCGAAACGCATGTTAAGCCGTTTGACCACCGGCGCGACCTGACGTGTCAGGCCGGCCGGGGATAGGAACGTCCGTCGGTGCCGGGTCAGGTCGGCCGCCACCAGGTTTTCCAGAATGGAGCGCGCCGGTAGTATCCCGTCCCGCCCGCGGTCCCCCGAAACATAGGCCATCCCCTGATCAATGGCCTCCACCGGCCGGGCGGGCGGCCGGCTGGCCGCCGCCGTTTGCACCCGTCCGCCGGAAGCCTTTTCGGCGCCGAACAGCATCCGCAACACCCGCGACTGCCCCTGCCCATGCAGGCCGCCGAAACCGAGAATCTCGCCCCGTTGCAGTTCAAACGAAACCCCGGCCAAGCGATGCCCGCTCAGGTTCTCCACTTTCAGCACGGCTTCGTGCCCCCCCGATGCCGACGTTAGCGGCCGGTGGTCGGGTTCGGCCGCAATCCGGGCGCCGACCATGTGCTCCACCAGCGTATTGCGGTCGGTATCGGCCAGCCGCAGACAGCGGACGGAGCGACCGTCCCGCAGCACGGTGACCCGGTCGCCGATCTCGAAGATTTCATCCATGCGGTGGGAGATGAAAATGATGGCCCGGCCCTGAGCGCGCAGCTGCCGCACCAGGCCGAAAAAAACGGCGACCTGGCGTTGGTCCAGCGATGAGGTGGGTTCGTCGAAGATCATCAGACGGGCCTCGGCGGCCAGCACCTTGAGGATCTCGACCAGCTGGCGCTGATCGTTGCGCAGTTCCTGAACCGGGGCGTCCAGGGCAAAACCGCGGCCGGTGACGTCGGCAAACGGCGCCAGAAGCAATTCGGCACGACGGCGCATTGCGCGGCGGTCGACCAGCCCCGGCCCCCTGCGCGGCAGGGCGCCCAAAAAAAGATTTTCAGCCACGCTCAGCTGGGGGACCAGGCTCAACTCCTGATAAAAAACACGGATGCCGGCGCGCTCCGCATCCCGCGGCCCGTTGATCAAGGCGGTACGGCCGCCGATGCGCAATTGGCCGGCATCGGGGACGACCGAACCGCCGATGATCTTGCACAGGGTGCTTTTACCGGACCCGTTGGAGCCGATCAGGACATGCACCTCACCCTGGTCCACGTCCAGTCGGGCCTCGGCGAGCGCCGTAACGGCTCCGAAACGCTTGTTTATACCGTGAGCTTCAACAAAAGGCATGGTCAGCAAAATCGCCCGTGTCTATTTGAAATACTGCGCCGCCTCCTCGATGCTCACCGACGAGGACACGGAATAATGCCCGGGCTTGCCCGCCACTTGGGCGTAGGCCTCGTCGAAATTGTTCTTGTCGATAAAAGGGATCGGAATATAGAGGGCATTGCCGTATTTGCCGTCGCGCAGCGGCTTTTTAAATTCCTTGCCCATCAGAAGGTAGACGGTCACGTTGAGGGCGCTGGCCATACAGCCCGGAGGGTTGACGCTCGCCCCCGAATTAAGTTGCTTGGCTTTCCAGGTTTCCAGGAAATCCTTGCGAATTTCACCGGTGGCTGCGATGTCGCTGCGGTTGCCGTCCATAATCGCCCGCCAGGCGCCGGCAGCCATCCCGTCCTGGACCCAGACGCCGTCAATATCCGGATAGGTCGCCAGCAGATTCTGCATGGCCTGCTGCCCCTGGGCCTGATCCCAGTTGGCATTCACTTCGTTCAGGATTTTGATCCCCTGATAGTTGGCAAAAACCGCCTGGTAGCCCTCCATACGCATCTGGTTGGCCGGGTGCCCGGCAACACCGTTGATGGCCACGACATTGCCTTTGCCGCCCAGCGTATCGGCCAGCCATTGGGCCGATTTCATGGCCCAGCCCTTCTGGTCGATGCCGACGTAGATGGCGTCTTTTGAAGAGACTTCGGCATCGGTGGAAACCACCAGAATGCCCTTTTTCTTGGCCTGGCGAAACACGGGATCGAAAGCCGTCGGGCTGTTGGGATTGATGATCACGGCATTCACGCCCTGGTTGATGAAATTGCGCACATGGGCAATCTGCCCCTGAACGTCAACGTTGGCGCTCTGGACGATCACATTGACCTCAACGCCCCTGGCTTTCCATTTGTCGGCCGCCGCTTTGGCCTCGTCTATCATCTGCGTGCGCCATTCGCTGCCGACCCAGCCGTTGCTGAGACCGATGGTATAGCGCTGCGATACGGCCGTGCCGGATACGAGCAGCATAAACACAATCGCCAGAGGAATAATGGAATAACAACGTTTCATGATGCGCTCTCCTCTTCCTTGGGGTTGATGTTGAAGGTGACGCGCCACGTCGGCGGGATACACGGCCAAAATAGAATAACGGACCGATTGAATCGGCTTTTTCATTTAGCTTTGCAGGCCACGATCGGTCAACTCCGAATTGAATTCTATCTTCCGGCGGTCGACAGGTCGCGCCGGGGTACCGATTTACATCCCGATGGCATAGGCCTGGCGCCGGGGGTCGGCCCCGGCCTGGAGCACGTTGTTCTCGTGGTCGATAACGATCACCTGGGAAGACCCCATGATGATGGCATAGGATTCCAGCACGCGTACGTCGTGCCCCCGGGCGACCAGCCCCTCGATGGTCTTCGCCGGAAAACGGTTTTCGATCATCAGGCTGCCGTCCGGGTTCGAGCGCCAGCGCGGGGCCTCGTTGGCCTGCTGGGCGTCGGCCCCAAAATCAATCAGGTCGACGGCCAGCTGGATGTTGGTCTGGGTCTGGCCGTCGGCGCCCGGGCTGCCCAGCAGGATGGCGGGCCGGCCGTTTCGCAGAATCATGGCCGGGTGCAGGGTGTGGTAGGGGCGTTTGCCGGGGGCCAGCACGTTGGGGTGGCCGGCCGCCAGCGTAAAACCGCAGGCCCGGTTGTGGAGCAGCATGCCCGTTTGGGGCACCAGCGCACAGGCCCCGAAGGCCTCGTAGAGCGACTGGATCAGCACCACGGCATTGCCGTCGGCATCCACCACGGTGAGGTAAACCGTGTCTTCCCCACCCCGGGTGAAGTCGCGGGGCGTAACGGTTTCAGCCGCACGGTCGGGGTCGATCCGCGCGAGCTGATCGGCCGCTCCGGCCCGGGCGAGCATGGCGTCCACCGGCACCGGGTGGAAGGCCGGGTCGCAGACATAGGTGTCCCGGTCGGCAAAGGCCAGCTTCTTGGCCTCCACCATCTGATGAACCAGCTCGGCCGAATCCACGGGCATGGCCGTCAGATCGAGGCCGGCCAGGATATTGGCCTGCATCAGCAGGGCGATGCCCTGGGAGTTGGGGGGTGCGGTGGCAATGGTGTGGTCGCGGTATACGGTGGTGATCGGCCGCTGCCAGTCCACGGTGTGGGCGGCCAAATCGTCCGCACTTAAAAACCCGCCGGCGGTGTCTGAAAAAGCCACCAGAGCCTCTCCGAGTCTTCCGCGGTAAAAGGCGTCCGGACCGACATCCATCAGCGCCTGGTAGGATTCGGCCAGGCGCGGCTGAACCAGACGTTGGCCCACCCGGGGAATCCGGCCGCCCGGCAGGAAGATTTCCCCGGCCGCACCGCCGGCCAGCAAATGGTTGCGACGCTCGCGGATAACTTGGACCAGTTCGCCGTAGACCGGAAATCCGTCGCGCGCGTAGGGCAACGCCCGGGCCAGGAGCGTGTCCAAACCCAGGGTGCCGTGTTTCTCGAGGGCAGCCTGCCATCCGGCAATCGCCCCAGGCACGGTAACGGCGTGGACACCCGTTTCCGGCACTTCTTCGTATCCCATCTCGCGATAGGCCTCCCGGCTGGCCTTCGCCGGCGACCGGCCCGAAGCGTTGAGCACCTCCAAATTCTCGCTGGAAGCCTTGAAAATCAGCATGAACAGGTCACCACCCAGGCCGCACATATGGGGCCTTACCGTGGTCATCACCAGGTTGGCGGCCACGGCGGCGTCCACGGCGTTGCCGCCGGATTCCAGAACGCTCCCACCGGCCTGGGCCGCCAGGGGATGATCGGCGGTGATCATCCAGCGCGTACCCATCAAAAGGGGGCGATGCGTGGTGAAATGATCCAACATACAGCATCCAATCCTATTTTGGGTGGCTATCTTATTGTTTGACTCATAAAAAGCACCCAGTTGAAAATCGCACTTTAATGATAATTATATATTGATAGTTACTTAGACGATCACACCAGAACGAGGAGATATTCGCATGAATAAATATGACTGTAAATCAGAGAAGGTATCAAGCCGCACTGTGGGATTGATTATGGTTGTCCTGGCCGTAATACTCGGAGGGATCGGCGGCGTCATCATTCCGGTTCTCGGTTTCGTGTTTGCCGTACCATTGTTGGTTCTGGCCGGTCTTTTTTTCTTTGCCCCCGAAACCAAGGTTTGCCGGCTAATTTTGGATAAAAGCTGAAAATGTCCCGCCCCTCGCGGCGGGTACAACTCCGAAAAACACAGACGGTGGGAGATTTTGTTCCTGCCGTTTTTTTTGGGCCGCCATCGCCCGGTTTCCGCAGCCCCAGACCGATAGGGGTGATCGATTCAATCCATTGGGTCTTCGGCACCCGAAGGAACGTCTCTATCATTGTTGCCGGGTGACAAATTTCTTATCGTCAAACCAACACGTATTCCTCCCAGATAACAGTTTTTCTCCCACAAGAACCGGCCAATTCCATCTGGAGCGGCATTTCAACCGGGAGATGCGGTAGAGTGCCGCTGGCGGTGTGCCGCGCAGATTTCCCGCGTCCCCTGCAAATAGATAAGCCACCTGCTCCGACAGGATTGGAATGGCGTTGAATCCAGGCCTTCCCACTAAACTTCGCCGGCGTATTGAAATCCAACGCCGGTAACCCGCCAAAAAGCCCCTTGACAAGTTAATTTAGTTAAACTTAATCTAACTTCACGCATTCGACTTATTACCTTGGCAATCACAGCCTGCACCCCGGCCGTTCGCCATTCGGGTGCGAACCTATGTATTTTTATTAGGCAAATTAAAAATATGGCAGTACCTCGGACCCGGACATGTTGCCACAGGAGCAAAATCCAGAATATCCGGAAAAAAACCGAGACATTCGAACGATCAAACAAGTTAAGTTATACTTAACAACTGGCGACGGCCTACCGACGGATATCCCATGCCTCCGGGATGCGCGTTCATTCGCTAGCTGCCGCCGCCATCGGTCCGTTGCCTTCCGGCGGAATCCGCGCCAGCAGGCTCGGCATACATGCGGACGTGAATCGCCCAACGATCGCCGACGCCTGACTCTGCTTTTTTAACCCTCAAGGAGGAGCTGATGAACCTACAGAAAGCCAATGCCAACGACGCCCTGCTGACAAAAAACCGCTCTCGCGACATCGCGCCCCAGTCGGGTCTCTGCAGCCGCTGTGTGGACGGATGCAAGGGCAACTGCGACCTCTTCCAGGCCACTTTCCGTGGCCGGGAACTGCTCTATCCCCAGCCCTTTGGCAGCGTCACCGCCGGGGCCGACAAGGATTACCCCGTGGATTACTCCCACCTCAACATCATGGGTTACGCCCTGGGCGCCAAGGGCGTGGCCGAGGATCCGGATCAGGCCACCTTCCCGGCCGTCAGCACCGAAACCACCTTTGGAACGACGAACAAAGTCAAGATGAAGGTGCCCATCTTCACCGGGGCCCTGGGCAGCACCGAGATCGCCCGCGTCAACTGGGAGCACTTTGCCATCGGGGCGGCCATCAGTGGCATCAGCCTGGTCTGCGGTGAAAACGTCTGCGGGATCGATCCGGAACTCGAGTTCGGCCCGGACGGCAAGGTCGCCAAATCCCCCGAAATGGACCGCCGAGTAGCGCTCTACCGACGTTACCGCGAGGATTACGGCGACATCCTGGTGCAATTGAACGTCGAGGACACCCGCAACGGCGTGGCCGAATACGTGCTCGACAAATTAAATGTGGAAACCATCGAGCTAAAATGGGGCCAGGGGGCCAAATGCATCGGCGGCGAGATCAAGGTCAACTCCCTGAAGCGGGCCATCGAGCTGAAGAAACGCGGCTACATCGTCACGCCCGATCCGGAGGACGCCGCCAACCAGGCCGCTTTCAAGGCCGGACCGCTGAAACAGTTCGAGCGGCACTCCCGGCTGGGTTTCATCGACCAGGAGGGGTTCATGCGCGAGGTGGAACGGCTGCGCGCCCTGGGGGCCAAACGGGTGACGCTCAAGACCGGCGCCTATCCCATTCGTGAACTGGCCAGGGCCATCCGCTGGTCGAGTGACGCGGGCATCGACCTGTTGACCATCGACGGGGCCCCCGGGGGCACCGGCATGAGCCCCTGGCGCATGATGACCGAGTGGGGCGTGCCGGCCCTGCACCTGCATTCCATGGCCTACGAGCTTTGCACGCGCCTGGAGGAAAAAGGCCTGCCCGTACCGGATATCGCCTTTGCCGGCGGCTTTTCCGGCGAGGACCACGTTTTCAAATCGCTGGCCCTGGGCGCCCCCTACTGCAAAGCCGTCTGCATGGGGCGCGCCCTGATGATTCCGGGGATGGTGGGCAAGAACGCCGAAAAATGGCTGCGCGGGGAAGACGGCGGCCTGCCCTCGACCGTCTCCAAACACGGGTTTACCAAAGAAGAAATCTTTATGAACTATGAAACCCTCAAGGAGAAATACGGGGCCGAGGTGGACCAACTGCCCCTGGGCGCCATCGGGATCTACAACGTGGCCGACAAGATACGGGTGGGCCTGCAGCAACTGATGGCCGGCTCGCGCAGCTGGGGGGTCGAGCACATCAGCCGCCGCGATCTGGCATCCTTGACCGAGGAATGCGCCCGGATCACCGGGATTCCCTTCATCATGGAGGCCTACCGGCAGGAAGCCCTGGAAATTATCGAGGCCTGAGCAAATCGAATCCCAACCCGCGGGAGGTAAATCATGACGGATGTCGTCAAGTGGTTGAAAAATAGGGATCCGCAGGAAAATGAATTTCACCAGGCGGTCGACAAGCTGATCGCCTGGGTGCAGCCGGTGCTCGACCGCCGGCCCGACTTCGGCCAGCAGGCCATCCTGCAGCGCCTGGTCGAACCCGAACGCAGTGTGGTTTTTCGGGTGCCCTGGATGGACGACGGCGGGCAGGTCCAGGTCAATCGTGGCTTCCGGGTGGAAATGAGCAGTGTGCTCGGCCCCTTCAAGGGCGGGCTGCGTTTCCATCCCTCGGTGAGCCTCTCGACCTTCAAGGCCCTGGCCCTGGAGCAGGTTTTCAAAAATGCCCTGACCATGCTGCCCATCGGCGGCGCCCGGGGGGGCAGCGATTTTGAGCCCAAAGGCAAATCGGACAACGAGGTCATGCGCTTCTGCCAGAGTTTCATGGCCGAACTGGCCCATCATATCGGCCCCGACATCGATGTGCCTGGCGGCGGCATGGGGGTGGGCCTGCGCGAGATCGGCTACCTCTTCGGAGCCTATCGCAAACAAAGCGGCGCGCATGCCGCCGTCATCACCGGCCGGGGGCTTGACTGGGGCGGCAGTCAGATCCGCCTCCAGTCCACGGGCTACGGGGTGGTTTACTTCGCGGCCGAAGCACTGGCCACGAGGAACCGCACCCTGGAGGGGAGACGCTGCCTGGTGTCCGGTGCGGGGAATGTGGCCCAGCACACGGTGGAGAAGATCATCGAAATGGGCGGCAAGGTGCTCACGGTATCGGATTCTTCCGGTTTCATCTTCGACGAGGAAGGCATCGACACCGGCAAGCTGGCTTTCATCAAACGCCTGAAAAACATCAAGCGTGGCCGCATCCGCGAATACGTGGACAAGTACTCCGAGGCCCAGTATGTCGAAGCCGACCACAGCCTCGATCACAACCCCCTCTGGAATCACACCGCCGACTGCGCGTTTCCCTGCGCCGCCGAAAACGAAATCAACGCCAAGGACGCCGCCAATATGGTGGACCGGGGTATCCAACTGGTGTGCGAAGGGGCCGACCTGCCCGCCGCCCCCGATGCGATCGATGTCTTTCTGGACAGCGGTATCCTCTATGCCCCCGGCACGGCCACCAATGCCGGCGGGGTGACGATCGCGGCCCTGGAAATGTCGCAGAACCGCATGCTGCTCAACTGGTCGGCCCGGGAAGTCGACCATCGGCTCCGAACGGTGATGACCAACATCCACCGGCAGTGCCTGGAAACGGCGGAAGAATACGGCCAGCCGGGCAATTATGTGACGGGAGCCGTCATTGCCGGTTTCACGCGGGTGGTCAACGCCATGTATGATCAGGGGCTGGTCTGATCGCCGGCGCGGGGCAACCGGCGGCGAACGTATTCGTTTGATGGGAATCCGACAGGGGGAGCGTTGCGCGACGCTCCCCCTTTTTTACCCACGATCTCAGGGCGCGAGTGTCAGCCAGAGGAGACGGGCGGCTTCGCGGCTCGGGTTGGTCCAGTTCGTAGGTGTATCGACCGTGAGATAGACCGCATCGCCGCTGGCCAGTGCATGGGGTTGATCCTGGATGACGACCTCCAGGCGGCCGGACAGCAGGTAACCGAATTCCTCCCCCTTGTGGGTCCGGAAATGGCGGTCGCTGACCGCCGCGCCCTGAAAGGTGACCAGATAGGCTTCGGCCCCGGCATTGAACCCCTGGGGCAGCAGCCGCTGGACGGCAACCCCCGCGGGGGCCCCGTCAGGTGTGGACGCCGCCGGTTCCGGTCCCCTGAAAACCACCTGCCGAGGCACGCCGGCGTGTTCCTGGAAGAAGGCGCTCACGTCGACCGCCAGAATCTCGGCCATTTTGACCAGGGCCGGCAGGGAAGGATAGATAAGATTGCCCTCGATCTGGGAAATGGTGCTGGGCGTGACCCCGATGCCCCGGGCCAGCGCCTTCTGGCTGATACCCCGGTCCTGGCGCAGCGCTTTCAGGCGGGCGCTAAGGTTCAACTTCCCGAGCCCCCGCTGTTCGCTTTCGAAATGCACCGCGTCGCCCTCGCTCCAGAATAGTGCGGGTTTGTTCAGCGCGCGCGGGCTGCGCCCCTGCGCCTTGACAATGGTCAGTGTCGATTTGCCCCGCTTGATCGTCAGATCCATGACCACCTGGGCGATCTTATTGATGTTGGCCCGCAGGCGCGACGTATGCGCTTCCCGCTCGATGATCCAGTAGGCGATGGTATCGAGTTCATACAGCCGGGGACAGGCGCGGGAATAAAAACGCAGCACCTGCGCTTCGCTGCCCCACAGCTCCTGCATCCCGGTGAGGCTCTCGAAAACCAGGCGCACGTCACCCGGCAGGGTTTGATGAATCTCGTAGACGGCCTGGATCACATGCTCGGGCTTTTCAGGTTCCGTCAGCTTGACGATTCGACAAGCACGCCGCGCTTCGCTCTGGGCGTAAAACTGGTTGAACAGCGTCGAGCCCTCGCCTTTACCGTCGGTGAAACAGTCCACAATCGTCAGCAAAGGGCTGTCGGCCAAGGGGCCCAGATCCTTGAGCAGCGTCTTGGGCGAACGATCGAAGCTTACATAGATCAGGGCCTGGCGCTCGGCCTGGGAGGCTTTCAGGAAGTTGACGCTAAACGGCGGGGCCAGACTGCCGGCCGCATCGTACCAGAGGACATTGTCGCCGATATAAAGCCCGCCCAGTTTTTCATCCAGGGAGGGGATGCCGGTGGTGTAAGCAAGGTCGGGCATGCGCATAAGCGGGTCACCTTGTTTCCAGGGAAAGCATGAATGAGGCCTGCCGGTTCGGCACCTAACGGCATTGCCGATCAAAGTCAAGCCTGTGGGGGGAAGTTCCAGTGGAACGGCCGGGGGTCAACCGGTATGAATCGCCGGTTCACGTCGGGAAGGGCCGGAGGGATCACTGCTTGTATGTCACTTCACGACGCCGGTGGAATCGACCCCGTCATCCGGGCTCAATGCGGGCGGCGGCGGGGTTGGCTGGCCTTTATCGGCTTCGAGTTCGCTGATCATGATCCCGCTCTTCCGAAAGCGCATGGCCGGCCCCAAAAACTCAGGCGGCATGAACCCCTTGCGGCGGGCCTGCCAGCCAAGGAGCACGATGGCAAAGATGGGCACGATCGTGGAAACGACTTCCGCCACTGGAGCGCCTCGCCCTCTGGGATGGACGCAGCCGGCGGCGGAACGGCTGAAGCCGCGGGATCGATCAAAAAACCTCAAGAAAACGGGCGAATGCGCCTGCAGGCCAAAAGGGCTCAAGTCGTCTGCGCCCTACACCCGATCTAATCGGCATCTTCCGGCCCGAGTATTTTGAGACGGATTTGCGCCTGCACTTCGGGCCCGGGCGGATTGGCGGCCCAGACGATCCCCTTGTCCACCGTGCGTTCGACCGCGAACTCATCGTCCTTGCGGCATTTGAGGCAGACCAGCGGCTCCAGGTTGCGCGTTGGCGGCTGTCCCGAGACATGGTGGCGGCATCCCAGCGTTGCCCCCTGCGGTGAGATGCCGCAAAACTGCATGCAGCCGCAGTCGAGTTTCCGATAAGTCACCCCTACCAGATCACGGTCATCCGCCAAAATCCGCCGGCAGATGGTTTCATATTCCGGATTCATGCGGTCCTCCATGGGGGAATCCGAACCAAGGGTTGCGCGTCAGGCAAGTTAGCCAGGAATCAATCCTGAAATAATTCTCAAGTGACCGTCTTGACCGCCGATAACCCTATTCAGCGTTGGCAACAACGCCGGAACGAATACCTTCCAACCTCCTTGTGACGGGCAGCTGCTTATGGCAGCTGCCCTTTATAATTCATTCGCTGCAAAAAGAAGGATCTTCTGATCGGCCAACACCTGGGCGGCACGCGCCAAGTCTTCGAACTTGAAGATCATGGCCGCCTTGGTACTGACGCAATGAACGGCGGCATAAGTGTATTGCAGCTCGAGCCCCTCCCTTTCGAGAACGTCCAGGATGCGGTAGAGACCCCCGGCGCGGTCGTCCACCTCGACCGCCAGCACCTCGTCGGTCTTGACGCTGAGACCCCGGTTCTTCAGGACGGTGACCGCCTTGTCCGTATCGTCCACGATCATCCTCAAAATCTTGTAGGGCGTACTGCTGTGACCCACCAGCGAGTGGGCCCGGATATTGATGCCGGCTTCGTTCAACAGTTCCGTTATCTCCTTGAAACGCTCCAGGGCCCTTTCCATGAAAACCGATGTCTGTCGAATACGCATCGATCCCCTCCTTTACGCTGGTCGGCGTCACAACCTTGGTTTCAAAATCGGCCGAACTCGGCAAGAGCGATGCCGCCTGGCTGTTTCCCTTCCAGCTAACGTTGCATACACTTTTTACCGGATTGTGAAAAGCCGCGCGGCACCGAAACCGTCAGCGAATTGAAACCGATCGATAGCCAACAATTTTGTCGCCGATTTTCACCGGTTCTCACAAATATGTATCTTCCCCAGCCCTCTTCCACCGCGCCCACGCCTGATTCGACCCAACATCCTGGAAATACATGGACAATAGGATTGCCGTCCCTCCGGATTGGCTGGCACACCCTTTGCTAAACTTAGGGGCTGACAGGCCAGGTCGACACGCGCGTCAGCCCAAGCGGATTTCACCTTCGCACCCCATGGCCGCAGGGGGCTGCCCGCAAGCAGGGAGAAAAAGATGAGCAACAAGCCGTCGGCGCCGAACTCGCCCGCCGCCAATAAATCCCGCATCTGTTACAACTGTGGGAAAACGCTCCGCACCCCCGAGGAAGTCGTCGAAAACGAACGGGCCGTGTACTGTGAAACCTGCTACCGGGACCGGTATTTTTATCATACGCCCGACAGCGGGGGAAATCGGGAGCGGATGTAAACGCCCGCACACGACCGCAACGGGGCTGCGGCTGCCGTCAGACCACGCCCGATGACGGTCTCGCGGTCTGGTGCGAACCCTGCCGCCCCGCCACCCCGAAACGCATGGCCTTGGACACGGACCATGCGCGTCTTCCTCACCGGGACAGCCGGCCGGGTTTCGCCGGATCCCGCGATTAGCGGTTGACACGCCAATCGACCTTGCCGGATAATGCCACATCCAGAGCTTCCCTGAGAAGGGAAGCTTTTTTGTCATCAACCCGCTGGAAAGACTGCCCGTGAAATCTGGAGCCGGCTCTCCCCGAATCACACCATCGGCGAACATGACCGACCGGCGCGCGATCGACCGTTCCAAATTGTTCCTGGCCCTGGTGTCCGGGATGACGCTCACCGCCGCCTTCCCCCGCACCGGGCTGTTTTTCCTGGCCGGCATCGCCTACATCCCGTTGCTCCTGGCACTGCGCGACGTCCGTGTCTGGACCGGTTTCCGGCTGGGGCTGGTCACCGGCCTGGCCCATGCCCTTTCGCTGCTTTACTGGATCGCCCACACCATAACGACCTATGGCCACATTCACATGGCCGTGGCCGTCAGCATCCTGTTGCTGCTCGCCGTCTACATTGCGCTCTATACCGCTGCATGGGCCGCCCTGGCCGTCCATGCCGGACGAAACCCCCTGTTGATGCCGTTCGTCCTGCCGGCTTGCCTGACGGGTCTGGAGTACCTGCGCGGCCACCTGCTGACCGGATTTCCCTGGGGATTCCTGGGCCACTCCCAGTACGCTTTCCGCCCTTTGATCCAGATGGCGGACGTGACCGGCGTCTACGGCATTTCGTTCACCCTGATGATGATCAACGCGGCGCTCTTCATGCTGGTGCTGTGGCGGAGCGGTAAATACTGGCAGGGCCACCCGGTCCGCCGCAGGTCGGCCGTGGGATGGGGAGGGATCTCCTTGGGCATCGTCACGGCCGCGATCGTCTACGGGCTGGTTCGCACGGGGCAAATCGAAAACCTGGCGAACGGGGCCCCGCGCGTCAAAGTGGCCATCGTCCAGGGCAACATCCCCCAGGCCGTCAAATGGGATCCGGCCTTCCAGATAGCGACCACCAAAAAATACATCCAGCTCTCTCTACAGGCGGCGGAGAATCAACCCGACCTGGTGGTCTGGCCCGAAACGGCCACCCCCTTTCACATGCATCACCATAAGGTGCTCACCGGCATGGTCAGCCGCGGGGTCCAGGCGGCCGGCACCCACTTCGTCATCGGCAGTCCCTTTTTCAACCGGCAGGGCAATCGGATGCGCTATTACAACAGCGCTTTTCTAGCAGCGCCGGACGGTGTCATCGGCCAGCGCTACGACAAGGCCCACCTGGTGCCGTTCGGCGAATACGTGCCCCTGCGTCGCTGGCTGCCCTTCGTGGGTAAACTCGTGGCCCAGGTGGGCGATTTCGTTGCCGGCACACCTGGGCAGGTTTTGACTTGGCACGATCACCGGCTGGCCCCCCTTATTTGCTACGAGGCCATCTTTCCGGCCCTGACGCGGGCGGCCGCCCTGAACGGCGCCGACCTGCTCGTCAATCTGACCAACGACGCCTGGTACGGCCGCACCAGCGCACCTTACCAGCACCTGAGCCTGTGCGTCTTCCGCGCCATCGAAAGCCGGCGCAGTTTCATCCGCGCGGCCAACACCGGCATCAGCGGGTTCATCGGCCCCACCGGCCGTATCGAAAACCCCACCGGCCTGTTCGTGGATGCCCTGACCAGCCAAGACGTGCCGGCGCTGACCTATCAGAGCCTATACACCCGCATCGGCGATGCCTTCGCCTGGCTGTGCCTGGCGGCTTCGGCCGCCGCCATCGGCTACCGGATCATCCAATCACGCCGCCCCCGCGGGTAAACACACCCCAAACAAAACCCTTCGCGGTTTAACCGTTCGATGTTGCGTTAGATCAAGATATATTCAAAAATTGCAACCGTGCACCATGGACTATCTTTACCGCTATTTACCGTGAATGAATAAAAAGTTTCGTTCTCTGTTTGTCGTTCCGCTAATTACATTCTAGCGATTTCGGAGGCACGCAACGCACATATTTAGCTTCTAACGAAATCGGCCTGATTTTCTCGGCTTGAAGATCCCTGATGCTTGGCATATATTGGCGCATTCGGAAAAAAGATCAGACTATCAGCCGGCCACCGGGCCAGCCATATAAAAGGAGGAGAGCACCATGGCTTCCGAAATCAAGCAAACCCTGCAGGACGTCCGCCACCGCCTCGACCAGATCAAGGAGTATCTTTGACCTGCCTGCCCTTGACCGACGCCTTCAGGAACTGGAGAGCATCATCGCCGGCCCCGGATTCTGGGACGCACCCGAGAAGACCAAACCCCTTCTGAAAGAACGCACCGCCATCGCCGCCAAACTGGACTGCTTCAAAGGCCTCCAGCAAGACATCGAGGACAACGACGTGCTGCTGGAAATGGCGCTCGAGGAATCGGACGAGGATGCGCTGGCCGACATCGAAACCCAGCTAAAGGACATCGACGCGCGGATCGAGAAATTCTCACTGAGCCTCATGCTCGATGGAAAAAACGACGCCAACAACGCCATCGTCTCCATCAACGCCGGCGCTGGCGGCACCGAGGCCCAGGACTGGGCCGAAATGCTCTTCCGCATGTACTTGCGCTGGGTGGAGCGCCACGGCTACAACTCGGACATCATCGACTTTCAGCCCGGCGACGAAGCCGGGATCAAGAGCGTGACCTTCATGGCCGAGGGCGAAAACGCCTTTGGCTACCTGAAAAGCGAACGCGGGGTGCACCGCCTGGTGCGGATCTCGCCCTTCAACGCCAGCGGCAAGCGGCACACCTCGTTCGCATCGGTGTTCGTCTACCCGGAACTCGACCAGGAGATCAGTATCGACGTCGAGGAAAAGGATCTGCGCGGAAGACGTCGACGCGCAGATCCTTT
>JAAUXT010053504.1_pt1 | contig 20556 bp, 21 predicted proteins | sample 7278171 | NCBI WGS metagenome assembly JAAUXT01 (sample SAMN14350112, study PRJNA611818) | marine sediment metagenome | isolation source: surface marine sediment (1.8m) | place: French Polynesia: Moorea | collected 2018-08 | reverse complement strand
TGTGCAGATTGTGTGTGTGTGTGTGTGTGTGTGTGTGTGTGTGTGTGTGTGTGTGTGATGTGCATGTGTGTGAATTGGGTGAAAGCCGGGGACGCCATGGAGACGTCATGTGCGTGCGGCCAAGCATGGAAATGGGGTGTGTGTCTGTACACCACTCGTGAACAAAGTGAAATCGATGACTTTTTTTCATGTTGTTGACACGTGCTCAGGCCTCCTGATTTGGCAGCCGTCACAACCTGACCATTTCCAGACCCCGGACTGGTTTCGGACGCACATGCACACAGACTGGCAACGTCATCAATGACTGCAGGACCTCAACTCGTGATCTCTTTTGTTTTTGTGCAGGCGTCACGGCGGGTGCGACGGCGCAGTCGTTCCGCGACATCTGCAGACTGGACTCTCTCGGGTCGCGGGTGGAGCTGCGCACCATCCCGCGCTTCGACCAGCTGACCGCGCAGGTGCAGCCGCTGCTCGCCATGATGCCGCGCGCGAACTGCAGAGCCACCGGCGGTGAGTGCTCAGGAACGAATGGGGCCCGGGACGGGAGGCGTGGCACACGGCAATGTGGGCTTGAGAGGGTGAGAAGGGGTTCTACGAGCTGAGGCCACTGGTGCGCGACGTGCAACGTGATGGCGTCCACGGTGATATGGATGGGCTGAGGTGGGGGAGGGTGGCCTGGGTGGGCGCTGTGGGGGTGAGTCGTTGTGAGGGCGGGCCGCGGCGGAGCCGAGGACTGACGAGGATCTTGGAGTGGCGCACGTCCGTGACAGTGCGATAGCGGCAAGGTGAGTGTGTGCCGACAGCCTTGTTGTCGCTATGACCTTTGCGTGTCAAAGACAAGACTTACCCGGAGTGGCTGCCGCAACTAACTCACTCCAGACTAACTTGTGCAGGTCTTGGTGTTCACAACAAACAAGAAGCTGATGTGCTTCGCCGGTCAAGGGCAAATGTTTGACTTGAGACCAATACGACGGACAGCTTCTTTTGTGTGCAAAGAACGAACAAGTTTTGGGTGCGAAGTTTGAATGTTTCAAGCGGAATGACTGTGTTGACTCAGTGTGGCTCGGACTCAGCTCCAGTCTCAGTCGCGTTCCCACAGTCCTGCCGGTCGAGTGACGGAGGAACCACAGGTTTTTGTCAGGGGGCGCTGACCCCAGGGGGTGGAATACAACCTTCGAGACTTTCAAGGGGCGAAAAGGTGGGCTCTTCCTTCGCGCCGTCGAGACTTTCAACTCGCGCAAAACTGAGACTGGAAGACGGGGTACTCGAACAGTATTCACACTGTTATGTGTTTGAGAACAAAACAATATTTCTTGTACCGCTTTTGCAACGCATGTCACTCGGGTGTGTGTGTTTGTGCTCGGAAAGCGCCATGAAACTTGAGTTGTGCGGACGCAGTTTGGAGCTGAGGAGTGTGTCCAGCAGACCCGTTGAGAGGTCGGGTCCCACTCACACAATGAAGACCTCGGCTCTGTCTCATTTGTTTGGCTATTTTCCAACTTCGGACTGAAAACCGGATGTTTCGGAGTACGGAGTCAGCGTCTCTCAGTTCGCACAACTCGTGTTTCCATGGTGACAAGTAACGCCTCGCTCGCTCACCAGACCCGTGCTCGCCGAACCCGTGTCGGAACCAGGGAAGCTGCAGCAGCGCGGCCCCTGGATCCGGAAGCGACTTCCGCTGCACGTGTTCTGGGGCCTGGACCGGAACCACGTGCGAAACTCCCGCTGGTAAGGCGCGTGCGTTTTTTAGGTGTGTGCGTGTGCGTGCGTGACAAATCGCACGTGTGCGAAGTTGCACCGTTGACTGTGCCGGAACGGTAACGGTAACGCCAACCCCTCGCGCCTCCAACACCTGCTCTGCAGGCCGAGACGCGCACTACTGTGAACGGCCCGTTTCCTTCTGCGTGCGCGAGGTCACGGGTCAGAGCAGAACTTGATGACCTCTTCGCAGCCGGTAACGCAGCGTCCATTGACTTTGTGAACTCGCCCTCAAGAAAAACGCAATTGGATTCAACCGAACCAAGAGTGATTGCTCCTTGTCCGCGACACGAAGTTCTCTTGTTGTTCCGTGTGGCGCATTCCTGGTGAAACCCGCGACGGCGGATCCGGTGTCTCCAGAATCGATCAAGGGAATGTGGTTGCAACGTGAGCTTCCACAGGGAGTCGCCTTGTGAGGTCGCGAGCCTCCGAGCGATCCAGAGGCTCCTTCGTCTGTTTGACCGGCCTGTGATGGTTCGGAGTCCTCCGCTCTGTATGGAATTGGCTTCGACGTGCAGGACCCTTCACTTCCAGCTTCAACCTTTGCGCTGGTTCTCCCAAGTGCTGTTGTGGTCAGATTCACAAGGTGAATCTTTGGGCGATGCTGAGCCAAGTTCGGACACGACCCCAGAGGTGGGGCTTGAGAACCGCATGACCGGGCCTTCTCGGACCCATCGGGCCGGCTTTGCCCGTGTTCCGACACTGAAGACGCCAGAGCCCTCCGACTGAACTCAGCATCGAACTCACAAGCACGTCAGGCCCTTCTGACCCCATGGTGTCGGCTTCCGAGCCAGATAAACTGTTTGAATGGATTCTGTGTTGTCCGTCCCTCGACCTGTCCCGTGAATCCTCCCCGAGGTTAATCAACATTGATCCCGGCGCACTTGACCGAATCTTTAAGTGGAGATCAAATTTCGCAAAACAATTCGCGGTGCATGAGGCGTGACACTGGGGACACGTTCCAATGACATCATCCGAGGTTTCGATCGATCCCACTCACGTTCAGTTTCATTGTCAAAAGACCGGGTACAAACTGAACGATGAATGCGTTGGGTGAGGACGGACGCTGGATCCACGTCCCACATCCTCGTGTTGGGTGCAGGGAGAGGGGTCCGTCCGCTGATGCTGGAGAGCTTTGGGTCGTGCAAGTCGGTGACGTCACTCACACTTGTCTGCAGGACCAGTTTGAAGAGTTGACCAAGTGTTCCACTCCCTTTGCCGAGGCTTTTCTTGTAACCAGGTGCTCGCGAGGTCAGCGTTTCCATCGCGTCGCGACGTAACACTCCCTGGCGTCTGTCACATTTCCTCTCTCAACATGACGTTCCTCGTCCCGTCGCGCACTTTGACATCAGATGTGTTTCACACTTTGCTTCACATTTTGTGTACACGTTCATCTTCACGTCATGTTCACGTTTGTCTTCACGTTGACGTGCTTCACGTTTGGTTCACAGACCCGTGCAGCTCGCGGCCGTGTCAGAACGGCGGGCAGTGCTTCCCGGCCGGCAGCTCCTACCAGTGTCAGTGCACGGGCGGCTGGACCGGCCGCAACTGCGACCAGGGAGGTGAGTGCGAACACGACATGTCCCGACCTCGCTCTGCCGCGCTGGGTTTGTCCTTGCTTTTCGTCCTTGAACACAGGCACTGGGTCGGCCAAGCAATACCCGGCAAGTGTTCCGAGACTCAAAGCAGGACCACCTCAATCTGAAGTGTGTGTCGTTTGGTAATCATAAAAGTGTAAGTGTGTGATAACTGTAGTAATATTTACTCGACAACTGAAATATTTTTTGAAACACCTCACATACAGAAGTTAGTAGATCTAATTGATTTTCGTGGAACGGTTGGCACAGCGGGTCCAGAAAAAAAGCGCCGTGCGGCGGAATTCTGGCCCCGCGGTGTCGAACCTGCATTGCTTTGACGTGAATCTAACCTGATGGTTGTGAGTGTGTGTGTGTGTGTTTTGTGTGCGTGCAGGCGGGTGTGCGTTGCGTCCGTGTCAAAATGGAGGCAGATGTTTTCCGGGCACCGGGTCATTCTACCAGTGTCAGTGCACGCCGAGCTGGACGGGAACAAACTGCGACCGCCCCGTGCAGACCCAAGGTGAGGAAGGTTCACTCTGCACGCGTCACGCCTTGTGTTTTCGTTCCTGTGCATCGACGCTGCATGTCAGCACCCAGGAACGTGAGCTGTGACGCTCTGCGTGTGAAACACACCGTTTGCTTTGAGAACAGTGCCAGCTTTACGATCTGCGACCACTCCAGTTTGCCTGACACAGCCAGAACGCAAATCCAGTTGGTCCATTTGCACCTGGTCCCACCTGAGTCAAAATTGCTTGGGATCTCATCAAATTCAAACGGATCCTGTTGACCTTTGAACATTGAGACCACATTTGTTTCTTTTCTGATTCGAACCGTGCTAAAATGGAAGAAAAGACAAACACTGCGATCAAAAATGTACCCAAATTATACAGGATCAGGTGCAGAACTTCTTTCTGGAATGTAACACGTCCTGTCCAATAAGGCACCAGTTTACTCCGTGTGATCATGCTTAACTAACCAATTGTGCGTGTGTGTGTTGGTGTATGCGTGCAGAGCCGTGCAGTGCGCGCCCATGTCAAAACGGAGGCAGATGTTTTCCGGGCACCGGGTCATTCTACCAGTGTCAGTGCACGTCGAGCTGGACGGGAACAAACTGCGACCGCCCCGTGCAGACCCAAGGTGAGCGCCTCGGGCCGCGCTGACATGCACCAATGGCATCCGCAAGTTATCCAGACAGCAATGGCAATGCAAGCGTACTCTCCTGAAACAAGACCCCTCACAGACCCCCACAAAAGCATCTCACATGCATGAAATGGCACGCTTCTCTAACTTGTCAAATGCACGTGTGAGTCTGAACTTAACACGCTGTAGACTTGACCCGTGAGACAAATCTGTCGAGATGCACATGCACGGCTGATCAAGTGCATGTTGTCCGCACGCAATGTCTTTCTGCTTCCGCCCACGTGTTGACCACGTGACTGACGCCTGCGTCTGTGTGTGTGGCGGCGTTGCAGACGCGTGCACGCCGAACCCGTGCGGCATCTTTGGGTTCTGCACGCGTCCGGGACAGGGCGCCACCGTCCCCTTCCGCTGCACGTGCTACGGAGGGTACTCGGGCGAGCGCTGCCAGTTCCCGCCCTCAACAGGTAACCGTGGAGGCCGGGGCGCCAGGTATACCGCGCTTGTTCCGTGTGCCAGTCCCTGCAGTGCAGATAGTCAGGGTGGTTTTCAGGACTGCGAGCATCTGGTGTTCTTTCCCCAACTGCAGATCCTTCTATCCATACAGAGCTGAGTGCAAGCTTCTGCACAAAGGGTGCACTGTGAACATTTTCTCTGCAACTTTTAGGTCTTCCTGGAAATACAAAGCACAAACTCGTGTCGCCGGGAGCCTCCGGTGAATCCGGTGCTTGCTTTCATGCTTGGTTGCATCATTGTTGTTGAACACGAAGAGATGATAGCTTCTGGTTTGTAAACTTTTGGGATCCAGCACAGGACCAGTTCATGTCCGCTTTCCGGGAGAACGAGAGGTTTAGAACCGATTCAGTTCTTCTGTCTTCGATTTGCATTGGACCTGCTGCGTGTGTACCTCTCGGTGTCAACTCTCCCTGAGCTCCTCCCGTCGTCCACGCTCTCCGCACTCCGCTCGTCTCCTTTCAGACCCGTGCTTCTCGCGTCCCTGTCAGAACAACGGGCAGTGCGTCCGCTCCGGCAGCAGCAGCAACTTCCGGTGTATCTGCTCGTCGCAGTGGACTGGAACCTTCTGCGAGCGACGAACTTCCGGAAGTAAGGCGCCGGTGGGGTGGGGTGGGGTGGGTGGGGGCACTGTGGGAGGGGCGCGCAAGGGAGGATCCAGGAGGGGGCCTGACTCTCCTCTGACTCCCGAAAAATGTTTCACTCAGGTTCTTAATTTTGCAAAATCAGGTCCTTTTTGGCCAGTGGAGTTTCGTGTTTTGTCACCAACCTCAGCCAGGAGAGAGCTGGGCCTCTAAAAACAACGATCCTGAATCCGATGGAGGGAGGGAGGGCTTGGCGCGTGCAAAGACCCGTCGCGCTCAGGTGTTTCAGGTCATGAGGAGGCGCTGCAGAGCGAGGCGCGCAGCACTGCGCTTGCGCAATTATATCGCGCAGTGCTAACCCTGGTGCGACAGGAGACTTGTACAGTTGTCCGACCCTTTTTCCAACTCACATGCTTTTCAAACGCAACTCGACAACTTTCTTTTCTGCACTATGTCAACAGGCACCACAGACGTCGTTGTTTCAGACCCGTTTCCGACCAGACGCGAGGTCTCTGGGCAACTCAGTTGGCTCCGAGTCCATTACCAACACAACGCAAGGCGCGCTAATAAGGGTTTTCACACTGGTGACGCAGCGACAAAAAATTGACGCCCGCGTCAAAAATTTGTGATCGGTCTGGACCGATAATTTGATGCTCTCCATTGGGCATCATGTTGACTTTGATGCCTGTGTGTCAAAATTTTGACGCGCGCGTCAAAAATTCTGACGCCGCCCAGCCAATGTGAAAACCCTTAATTTGTACAGCAGGCACCGCGTGATGCATTTGGTGTAAACCGGCCTCTGAAGCGCGTACCCAGGCTCAATCACACCGTGCCGCACGTTGTTGCGTCGCCCATATTTGTCGCGGCTCAAGCGACGTTTGCGGCGGCACGGTGTGTGACGGAGCTCTGGCCTAATCTGCCTCTTTACCCGGTGCCCGCGCCCAGGAGACCCTTGCTCCCCGAACCCGTGCGCGAACGGGAACTGCAGCCCGACCGGGTCCGGATTCGGCGCCTTCGCCTGCACCTGCTACACCAACTGGGCGGGGCCGCGCTGCGACGAATACAGCCCCGGCGGAGGTAGGAAGGCCGGGCGGAGTGGGGTGAAGCGGGCGGGGCGAGTGTTGACACCCCACGTGGCTTCCCACATGTACACTGTACATGTTTCGTAAACATAACGCCATCGTATCCAAATATCGCAGAAATTGACAACTGATGGCGCGGACTTTGCCTGCCCAGATAACTTTGTTTTGGTGCATTGACCTAAGCACGCAAATCTGCTGTATTGTGCTTGTTTATTGATGACTGTTGCTGTTGCGATGTTTGCACGTTACCCACTCCCCCTGGTGGGGCCGCTCTGTAGGCGAGTCCCGCTGCTCGACGAACCCGTGCGAGAACGGCGGGCAGTGCGTCCCGTCCGGCACGTCCTTCTTCTGTCTGTGCGCTGACGGCTTCCAGGGGTCGCGCTGCACCATCCGCACCGGTGAGAGGCACGGGAGCCAGGGCGGTGCGCATGCGTCGTGCTCCGTAGAACGTCCTGATTTGAGGTCGTGTTCGAATTGGCATCCAGGAGAGCGGAGGATGCACCGTTTGCAGTGGAATCACAAGAAAACGGTGCGATCTGACTGCACACGCAGGTGTGGCAAATCGAACACGGGCTGGAAACAAACTGGAGGAGTGTCTTGATGTTTTGTTTTGAAAGACTGCAGACTGACTCGAAAACATGGAAAGAAGGTGGTCAATGTCAGGAAATCTTTCAAAACACATCATTTTCTGATGGCACTGGTTCACTCTGAAATTGAACGACAGAACCTGTGTGAGAAACTCCTTGCGTAGAACTTTCTGAGGTGCCGTTCCCAGTGGCCCTCCCTCAGGGTTCTCTGGTGACGTGTGCACGCGTCATCACTTTGTGTTGAGTCGAACATCTGGTCTGGGTTGAGGGTACTTTCCTCGTTGAGAACATGACAGGAAATGCGGGGGGCAACGCAGGAAAGTTTGAGATGGTGAAAAGAAAAGGATGAACGTTGTTGGAAGACAATGCATTCATTGGGCAGTGGTCTGTCTTCGTCCGTAGAGTAAGTCAGGAGAAGCTTGTAGGTGCGGTGGTGGGGTTGTCGTTCTGTCGTTCTGGTCGATCTGATTTCTTCTCCCGGTGTTGAAACCACTTTCGGGTTGTCGTTTTGATCAGTCGCATTCAAAACTGTGTGAATATCAAAGTCTTCAATGTTTGACCCGCCTGAACTTGAGTCCTATATTTCGCACGCGCCGGGAACCAGGCGGGATCGACGCATGCGCGAGCAACCCCTGCTACAACGAGGGCACGTGCTCGCCGCTTGGCAACGGGTACCAGTGTAGGTGCTCGTTGAGCTACAGCGGCGATCGCTGCCAGATCTACGACCCGCCCACAGGTGAGGCGCCCAGCCTACCAGGGCGCGACTCCAGCTCCACTTCCGGTTTGAATGACTCACGTGCTCTTCGTTCAGTCTTTTGAAACAGCGATTCCGCAGGCCTGGTTTTCGAAAAGCTTTCACGAAAAATTGGAATGTGTTGATCTCTGGAGGCGTTGTTCAGGGCATTTTTTTTTTCTGTTGGTGATACGCCCCCCGAGGTTCAGTCTGACTCTCACACAGACCCCCGCGCATATCGCGCTGCCCGCACGTGATTGGCTATCCCCTCCGCGGGGCGCTGTGTGTTGCAGGCGCGTGCCTGTCGAACCCGTGCGGCAACAGAGGGCGCTGCTCGTCGAGCTCCGGAACCTACTACTACTGTAGCTGCCACTCGCCGTACTACGGCACCTTCTGTCAGCACGGGGAGCCCGCAGGTGCAGAGCCCACGTGTGTGCACCGCGTGTCGTGCTGTGAGGTCACGTGTTGTGTCGTGTGCGCATCATGTGCACCATGTCACTTCCATGTTGAACGGATCACATTGTCTCGTGTTCTTCGTTGTGTGGTTTGGTTTATTCAGAGGTTTGCATTCGTCAAAGAAAGCACGTTCTTCTTACGTTTCTTGCGTGTGGTTCTTCAGGATTTTTGTTGTGTTGAATTGATGTTCCTTCACGACGTCTTGTTGCTTGTGGTGTGCAGTGTTCAGTTGGAAGTGAAATTGTGGTGGTTTGTGTTGTTTGCCGCGGTTGCAAGACCTGTCGTTGACCTATTTTTGTCTCCAAAGACAGATGACAGGGTTCAGACCTAGAACAGCCAGAGGTGTACATTTTGCTGGACATAACCTTTTGAGGGCCATTCGAAGGAGCAACACGTGCACGTCGAAATTGCTCTGACGAGGAGCCCTTCGCGATCGGCACTTGGTTGGGTTGCAGGCTTCGAGGCAGTCCAAAACATTTTCGCTGTCGCAGCGTGTGTTCGTGTGTTCGCTTCTCACCATCCCAAATGAATGCGCGGCGCTTGTGTTGAAGAGACGGACCCGTGCGCGTCGAGCCCGTGCGGCTGGGGCGGCGAGTGCTCCGGCTCCAACGGCCGCTACTACTGCGACTGCTTCCCCAGCTTCTACGGACAGAACTGCCAGAACAGACTGGAGGGCGCAGGTCAGACCGCGCAGGCCCCTCGAGGCCGCGCGCAACAGACACGTGCACTAACTCACTCGCGCTATCGTGAGGCTGGGCACGTTGGAGTCGCCTCGGGTCACGCCGGAGATAGAGCGAGATAAGGCCACTGGTGTGTCGATTGTAAGGCTCTCACAGAATGCGACGCTTTTTGTGACCTTGATGGGCTGTACAGGGACCCAATCTGAAGAATTTTTAAGACCCTAGATGCACGCAAGTGCGCACGCACAGTGATCCTTCAGTTTGTAAGAAGTCTACTTGGAGATTTCATGCCAGACTTTGTAAGACGGACAAGGTCGCAGGAACACGTCATGTTGCGCTGTGCTCCTGGACTCAAATCTCGCTGGGTTTTCTGACGCCTGGTCTCTTCTGTGTGCAACTCTGTTTGAATTCGGAGAAGCGTTCGGTTGCGTGGAACAGCAGTCCGTGGTGGTTTTGTTGTGTACACAGCTTCGCAAACGGTTCACTCGGAGAAAACGAGCTGCGATTGGGCGTGCGGCGGACTTGTTCAAAGTGCCAGCATGTATTTTGGAAACCTTGTCTGTGTGCCGCGTTGAGCACACAAAACCAGGTGACCCAGTCAAACTTGTGCTCCAAGCCGTACGCATCTCGGAGACGGTCAAGCTGTCACACTAACGAAGCCCGTCTCTTGTAGAAGCGTGCGCCTCGAACCCGTGCGGGAACAGAGGCCTCTGCGTCTCCCCCGTCGACTCCTTCTACCTCTGCGTGTGTCGCCCCGGATACACGGGCAGCAACTGTCAATACCAGCCGCGCCCAGAGCCAGGTGCTCGTGCTGACCGCAGGTTGAGTGTGTGCTCGACGCACCACGCGTTTCGTCACTGCGCAAGTCTTTCAGTGGGCCTTCTGTACACGCGATGCTGTGGGTCAAGAAGCGATATTCACTTGTTGTGGTCTCGGTTTGAGTGTCAATGTTCTGTGGTTCCGTCAGGTTCTGTGGTTCCGTCAGGTTCTGTGGTTCCGTCAGGTTCTGTGGTTCCGTCAGGTTCTGTGGTTCCGTCAGGTTCTGTGGTTCCGTCAGGTTCTGTGGTTCCGTGAGGTTCTGTGGTTCAGTCAGGTTCTGTGGTTCCGTGAGGTTCTGTGGTTCCATCAGGTTCTGTGGTTCTGTGAGGTTCTGTGGTTCCGTCAGGTTCTGTGGTTCCGTCAGGTTCTGTGGGTTCTGTGGTTCCGTCAGGTTCTGTGGTTCCGTCAGGTTCTGTGGTTCCGTCAGGTTCTGTGGTTCCGTCAGGTTTTGCAATTCCTGTGGGGGTTTTGGTTGGTTTCCTGGTCACATCAGGAACTGTGTGGCAGAATCACGAGACGGGGATGCGTGCCAGATAACGGGAAGTTGTCACGTGATGACAACCTTGATCAAACAAAAACTGGACAACTAAATTTTTGCATTTTTGCAGCGTCGCTTATTCAATGAAAACTTGCAATGATCTTTCATGCTTGACAGAACTTTCTCCGGGTAACTCGCACCTGGATGTGCTTGTAAATTATTTTTGCAAATAACCCTCTGACTGTTGCACGACCTGTTCTCGCATCTTCCCGTGCAGCGCCGGACGCATGCGCGTCCAACCCTTGTCGGTCACGTGGCGTGTGTCGCGCCACGTCGTCGCGCTTCTACATGTGCGACTGCGACCAGGGGTTCACCGGCACCAACTGTGAAGTCTCCACCTCCAACACAGGTAGAACCGCCTCCAGGGCGTCACGTCCACGCAGCAACGGGAGTTCAGGGGAAGAAGGGGTCCTGACCGCTGGGAGGGTGTACTCTGGCCCAGTCTATTTGGAATAAGAATCACACCAAGGGAAGCCAGGTTCGGTGAGCGTCCCAAAGCCGACAAACATCTTTCGCCGAAACTGGCAACAAGTACGCAAGCTATCACTGGCTGTGTGCGTATGTGCGTGTGTGTCCATGGGGGTCTGCCAGTTGCAACACAGGTTCTTGGCACCACCTGGGACCTGGTTGTCTGGTGGGGTTGCTGGACCCCCCCCCCGCCACTGGGTCAAGGCAGTGGCACCAGGTCCCACCTGGAATCTTCTGGTGCTGCCAGACCCCTCAGACAAGGTAGAAGCACCAAAGTCCCACCTCGAACCTCAGCTAGCGGTGCTGCCACCCACCTCTTTACCAGAATCGGCCGAAATGTGCAAGTTTCCTATCGGCAAAGTTGGCGTGGTGAAACCGCAGACTTTCCACTCATAGAAAGAGAGAGCGTGCTCCGTTGCCCAAAATTTCCAACAAAGCGCCTGTGTCTGTGCATGTAGCTGAAACGCATGAGCATGAGTCTCTCACTGAACTAACATCAAACGGAATCGAGTCGGGCCGTCTACCACCGTGTGCGAGCAGCAGGTCGTCGCTCCTGCTGTCGCGTGACCCGTGGATTCAGAGAACATGCAGCGTGTTTCGTGTCCGTTCGCTTTGTGAGAAGCAGCAGATCAGGGCGCTCCGTGTGCAAGACTCACAGGAAGTGACACTGTGCTTGAACATTGTGCAGATCCCTGCGCGTCTCGCCCGTGTCAGAACAGCGGGCAGTGCGTCGGCTCCGGCAGAAGCTACAGATGCACGTGCTTCCCAGGGTTCACAGGGACCAACTGCCAGTTCCAGTCGGGATCAGGTGAGGCCGGATTCCACCACATGGATGCACCTGACTTCCATCCATGAACTTGCTAGTCAAGGCTGGCGGTGTCGTCCCTTGTGACATTTTGCTCTCCTCGACTTGGTGTGGGTGTCAAACCATGATTGCTGCATGGATCTGGCCTGGAAGTGAAACTGTTGGATTCAAGTGCTTATTTGAATCGTTGCCATGGAGAATCTGATCTGACTTGTTCCCATGGAAACTTTAGCCTTCGTTTGACCTTTGACGACCTTTTCTTGCAGTTTCCTGCGACACGTCTTTCTGCTGTCCCTGTCCTCTCTCTTCTGCACGAGGGATTCCGTGCGAGCAGATCGCTGTCTCGAACGATGCCTGCCTCCTGAAAGCGGTTTCTTGTTCAGGAGCCTCTTCACAGTTTTACTCAGTGGCTGAACTTTTGTGAACGTCTGACTCCAGACCTGTGTTTGTCGATGCAAAGGTCAGATGTCTGGCATGTTGGTTCGTTGCACTTGGATCAAATGTCTTGGGAGAACATCGTTTGGTGAGAACCTGTGTCCCAGCATGCTCCAACTGTGGTTGTGCGCAGGTGGAACTGGTACAGCCAGTGCCATCCCTCAAGGAAGAGAGACAATGAATGCATTGGGCAACCAACGCACGGGCTTTGCTTTCTTCATTGGTGTTTACCACCTCCTGTCTCGCGCAGTTCTGTGTGCAACAACCACTGCTTTTGGGTGATTCCTCTGCTCTGCTTGGTGAGCTCTGGACTGCTGGCGATTCAAACTTCGAGAGAATATCACGGCAAGGGGAGCAGTCCAAAGCAAGGGGGATGACAATTGTTCGGGTGTCTTGGCGTGTGCCCTTGTCCACCCCTGGTTCACGCGTGAGCGGGTTGCCTCTTGCAGCGGACCCGTGCGCCTCGAGCCCCTGCGGGAGCGGCGGCCAGTGCTTCTCCCTCGGGGGCGGCGCGTCCTTCCGCTGCCGCTGCTTCCCGGGGTTCACCGGGGACATGTGTCAGTTCCCCGCCGCAACAGGTAGAGGGCGTCACGGGCGACGGGCGAGGCGAGAGCGAGGCTGAGTGCGCGCTTCTCTTGCGACCGGTTCGAGGACCAGGATGCTGAAGGGTCTCGCGTGGCGATCATCAGTCGTTGGCCTGACCCAAAGTTCTGAGTCTTTGAGCAGGTTGCCCTGGATTTTTGCAATTTTGTGCCAAGATTTTGTTGCTTCAAGATGTTGTCAGGTCTGAGGAGTTCTGCAATCCCTGCTGCCATGAGCTTTGTACCTGTCGCGTTGTGAGTGGAGAGAGTGTGTGACTATCTGCGTGTCATCTGTCAGTGGTGTGGGCTGCCAACGGTGGTGTTCTGGGTCTGTAGTCATGTGACGACTCCTGCAGTTTTCACTCGGCGTGTTTGCATTTTTGTGACGAACAATTCTTTTGCTGAGGATCTGGTTCTCGTGCATGCCCCTCGTGGCTTGACGGTTTTGACTTTCTTTTCAGTTGGACGGGTTGGGCAGCAGGTGTGTGTGCGTGTGTGTGTTGGGTTCGACAGCATTGTTCATGGATTTTGTTTGTTGTCCAAGTCAGTGCTCTATCGAATGTGTAACACGTGGATGCATGTCGATGTTTCAGACCCGTGCGCGTCGAACCCGTGTCAGAGCCGGGGGCAGTGCAGGTCCTCCGGCGGCTCCTACAGCTGCAGCTGCTTCCCAGGGTTCAGAGGAACCAACTGTCAAATCAGCACAACGGGAGACCCTTGTGCGTCCAGACCCTGTCAGAACAGGGGTCAGTGTTTCTCAACATCGCCCTCTTCCTACAGATGCAATTGCCCCGCTGGATTCACTGGGGTTAACTGCCAGTTTAGGTCTGGCAGTGCAGACCCTTGTGCCTCCAGCCCTTGTCAGAATAGAGGTCGGTGTGTTGGAACCTCAGCTACCACCTACAGGTGTCAATGCACTCCTGGATTCACTGGCACCAACTGCCAGTTCAGGTCTGGAGGAGATCCCTGCGCGTCTCGCCCGTGTCAGAACAACGGGCAGTGCGTCGGCTCCGGCGGAAGCTACAGATGCACGTGCTTCCCAGGGTTCACAGGGACCAACTGCCAGTTCCAGTCGGGATCAGGTACCCTCCAATTGAGTTGTTGAATTGTAAATTCTTGCAGATCTTGTTGCAAGCAAAGGGAACTGCATGGCCGGCAGAAGACAAGCCAGACAAAATGCTCACGGAAATGTTGGTAGTTTCTTGTTTCCGAGACAATAGGAACATTTCTGCTGTACAAATGGTCTAATTGCCCTTATTTGCAGATCCCTGCGGCTCAAATCCCTGTCAGAACCGAGGTCAGTGCAGGTCCGCCAGAGGGTCCTACATATGCGACTGTTTCCCAGGATACGTGGGCACAAACTGTCAGTTTCCTTCCTCTGGGGACCCTTGTGCATCCAGACCCTGTCAGAACAGGGGTCAGTGTTTCTCAACATCGCCCTCTTCCTACAGATGCAATTGCCCCCCTGGATTCACTGGGGTCAACTGCCAGTTTAGGTCAGGCAGTGCAGACCCTTGTGCTTCCAGCCCTTGTCAGAACAGAGGTCGGTGTGTGGGAACCTCGGCCACCACCTACAGGTGTCAATGCACCCCTGGATTCACTGGCACCAACTGCCAGTTCAGGTCCACGGGAGACCCTTGCTCGTCGAACCCTTGTCGAAACGGAGGAGAGTGTCTGAGCACCTCGGCCGCCTCCTACAGATGCAACTGCTTCCCGGGCTTCAGAGGCACCAACTGTCAGATCAGCTCCGGCTCAGGTACGGGAGGAGTCAATCAGAGTTGCTTCTGTCGTCTCGCGACGTGAAAATCTTGCAACCTGGAAGAGGTCGAGCTTCATTCAGTGGAACGGCGTTTGTCGTCCTGAATCTCCAGTCAATCATGATGACATTGCGCATCTTGAGTGAACACACATCTTGTCTTGTTCATCATTGTGGCTCTGCTACAAATTGAGCATTTCTCAGAAGAAATGGCTTCACGCATTTTGGCCCATAGGGCGGCTCTGATCTGTGTGCTCGAGTGCTGTCTTCGTCATTTCTTCCTGGAAAGCTGTTACCTTCCTGTGTTCTGAACCGACTTCAGTGTTTTGGTTGATGATGCTGTTCCCTTGTCTGACTGAGGAAAGATCGCAAGTGCCGACCTTTCCTCTCGATGCTGAGCCAGAAAACGGAAATCAGGCTTTGATTCTCGTTTCCTTGCAGTGATGTACGAAACTGAGAGGATGACAGCTTCTTGTGTCATTGAATTCAGTCAAAGGGACACATTCCTTGGTGGTTTCTATCTCTTGATCTGTGCGGTTGTAAACTGTTGTCAAAGTAGACTCTACCGGCAATCATTTCAAACGTTGAATAACAGAATTTGTGTCGGCACACGTTGGAACGAGTCTTCGACGACGGCTGAACGTCGTGGAATTTCGTTGTGCGATGTCACCTGGAGTTGGAGCGACATCATCTCTGGTGGCCGGTCTCACTGCCATACTGGCATGAAACCGGGTCTGAAAAACTTACTCAATTGGGTGTTTTAGCAACCGTGCTCCGTAGGCGTGACACGTCACGTAGAGCGCAGGCTCTCGACTGTTACCACGGTGACGTGTCGCGTCCTCGCTGAGTCCGCCGGACGTAGCGCCTCGTTTGTTGCAGACCCGTGCGCATCGAATCCGTGTCAGAGGCGGGGGCAGTGTCTCTCGGCGCCCGGCGGCGGCTTCTACACGTGCAGCTGCTTCCCAGGGTTCTCGGGGCAAAACTGTCAGTTCCAGGGTGGCGGGCCCACAGGTAGAGCGTCCTCAGGAGCGGACACCACGACCCACACATCTGCGCGTGCCTAACGTTTTGCTTCTGTTTTCAGAAAGTTCGCCTTGATTCGACTGAAACAATGACGATTGATCAATTGTTTCAATGTGATCAAGACGGCTGACACTGTCGATCATGGCGCTCACTGTTCTGTTCTGCAGGCGAATTTTTTTACACAACATTTTAGACTTGCAGCTCAGTGGAATTCAGTTCCGTTCTCGTCCTCCGCGCTGGGACCCGGACTGGACCTTGACGGGCTGCGGTGCTGCTGAATCGTGCGCTGCTGCTGTAGCTTCGTGCGCGCGCTGCGTCAGTTCTCTGCACGCCACTGCGTCAACTTTTTCCTTTCCCGCGCGCTGCGTCAATTTTCACAGGCGCTCTGCAAGTCCAGACTGCGTCCGCGCTGTCGTGGCTGTGCGGCACGTTTGCAGCCGCGCCACTCGCGCTGTTTGCGCGCGCGTGCGCGTGCGCGTGCGCGTGCGCGAACTGTTACTTGTACATGCACAAGCGAAGAAAAACAATTTTCAACCTGGTGCACAATCAGGATGCACAAATGCTACGCTCTGAAATGCACGCTACGCATGGGTTTGGTTTGTTGCTTTGGGTTTCCCGAAAGGTTTGGTTTTTGTTTACGGTTTGCTTGAATTCAAGAGAAGGGCTTTTTCTCTTGTTTTGGCACATTTTGTACACTGAGAATACCACAAAGACCTCAAGGACGCTTTTGAGGCTCAACCATCTATCAAGTTTTGTTCATATCTGTTCATGTCACGTAAATTCAGTGTGGTCACAGTGTACTGAACATCACTCGTTCATTCCTTCTGCTTTTCCAATTCTGTCATCACGTTTGCTTGTCTTGGATCAAGAACCAAAGTTTCCCTCTCTCTGTGGAGAGCGCTTGGGCTGTGTGAACTCTGGTTTTTCACTCTGGGGAACTCCTTTATCTCTGGGAAGATGGACCATCCAATGCATGAACGTGGGAACAGTCAAGCTCCACGTCTGAACAGACGGCCAGTCCTCTGTAAATGTCTTGGCCTGCTTGTGCTGTTCTGGTTGTCATCCAGAAAGCGGACGTGGTACATTGGAGCCCGGAAGCCTGGTGTGTAAGCTCGCTGAAACCAACATTGAGCGTCTCGACTGGACGACGACACACCGCCTGCATCTTCCAGGGCGGGTGGGTGGGGCCAGCGACAGAGGTGCGGCTGCTGGGGGACGGGGTTCTGCTGCAGCATTGGGAACCTGAACCGGGAAAAAAACATTTGCCTCCCTCCCGTGCAGGTCCAAAGAAAAATGTTGGTTCACACTTTTGGGTTAGTTCTCTCGTGCCCCGATCCCACCAATGGGCACTGGGCAGAATAGAAACACGATGACAGAACTGGTTGAGCCGGGTGAATGTTTGAGCGCGATGTTTCACTGTGAAAGATATGAAGTGAATGTACCGACTGTTCGTTTGCACGAAACAAAACCTTCGTTTCCCACAAAGTTGTTTTCTCGTCAAAGCTTCGTTACAAAGAGAAAAGCACCACACTCAAAACAGTTGAATGTATTCTCTCCATGAAGTGAATGCGTAAGAAATTACGCATGTTCGTTTGACCACAGAATTCAAACAAAATTGTGCACGTTTGTTTTGCACCAACTCACCCCTCTCCCCCGACCCCGCCAGCAAAACCTTGAGAGAGGTTGTAGGTTTTGCAGTGAAACATCGCTCGTTGCGGACGATTCGCCCATTCACACCGGCCGCCGTTCTGGTTGTGTTTCAGGCGGGGCCTGCTCGGGACGGGACGTGCCCATGGACCTCGTGTTCCTCGTGGACACTTCCGGTTCCATCCGGTCACGTGACCCCAGCGACGGGTCCTACAGCTACTGGGAGCTCATGAAGCAGTACATGAAGGAAGTGACGGACAGGTTCGCGGGGCAGGGGTCGGTCCGGGTCGCCGTGCTCGAGATTGGGAGGTCCGCGAGGGTAGTGACCCCACTGACTGACGCAACGTCGGCGAAAAACGCCATAGACGGGATGCGGTATCGCGGAGATGTGTCGAACCTGGAAACGGGGCTGCAGGCGGTCATCACGTCCGTCCTGGATACGTCGAGCAACCGTGACGACGCGTTTGATGTCGTCATGGTGTTGACGGACGACGCGCCCAATCGCAACGCTGCTGACGTGGCGGCGCACGCCAACGCCATCCGCGTGACCGGTCCGACGGGCGCCAAGCTGGGCACGGCGCTGGTGGCGGGGACGCCGACGAGCGCCGACCGCGGAGAGCTGCTCCGGTTCGGCTTGATCGACAGCGCCGACGAGCTCCAGTTCATCACGAACCCGTTCGCGTTGCGCAGCAACGTGGACGCGACGGTGGCGCTCCTGTGCGGCTACCTGCTCCAGTGTACCACGGCCGCCGGCTGCCCCGGTATAGCGAGTCCCCCGCCCGGTAAGCAAGTCAGCATTACAAGGATTCCAGTCCCCGGAGGCCCCAGGGGACCCGAGAGGTTTGCAGCGATGAGCAATTGCACGTGACGCAGGTCCATCTTCCTGTGCTGAGATCTTTGGGTTCCCTCCGCATTTTCACTTGATTCTGTCGCACTGTGGGAAACAACGAATGCGACCCAGAACATTGCGAGCGCCGCATTCGTGAATATGTGGAGTGATCTGTCGCGGCACACGGCGCGCGCTGCGTGCAATTTCAGGACGGGTCTTTTGTGACATTTGAGCGTCATTTGTTTCTGTGTGTTTAAAAAATTCGTACAAAATACAAACAAACTCGGGGGCACAGGACCGCACGTAGCGCAGACTGAAGTTCAAAGTTGTCCCTCTTGTGTTGATTTCAGACAACATCTGCACGCTGACGTACTGTCAGAACGGCGGTCAGTGTCGCTCGACGGCCACGTCGCGCTTCTGCGAGTGTCAACGGGGCTTCTCGGGCCAGTTCTGCGAGAGGCGCGACCAAGGTGCGTAGACCCGCTCTGGATCTTGCTGCACTGCGCCACGCACGGAGACGTTTCGGTGGGGGGGGGGGGGAGCAATTCTGAAGGACGCGCTGTACATTCTGCGGCGTGATGAGAAAGTACGACTCATCGGAGGGTGGGAGGCACCTGTGTGGGATCCAGTGTCGTGCTTATTCCTGCGAGAACTTGGCCCCTTGGCAAGCCGCAAGAAACTGGAATCGCAGCAACAAACTTCGAGTGGGCTTTTCAAGCACATGTTGTGCACGGTAGGGGGAAAGAGCACACAGCGTACATGGCCCAAAGGTCCTCAGTGCAAGCTGGGCGTGGCTCATTGTTGTTGCCATTGTGCTGCGTTTCCTTTCAGTGTTGCACCGGTATGTTTGCATTGGTTCGTTTCGTGTTTTGCTGGACTCTGCAAAAAGTTGCACTGGTTTTGAATGTCTCCACGAATGGGGCGAACTGCGCCAAACTTTTACTTGTTTGTCATGCCAATTTTGTCAACAAATGTTTGCGTCATTTGTCGGCTGTTTCAATCCTCGTTCACTGGATGCGCCGTGTGTTTTATTCCACAAAAAATGACACGCAAGAGGTCGTGTTCGATTTGGTGAACTGGCACTCACCTTTCCTGACACGGCCTTGCTGGGTAGAACGCGTTGTGAGCGCGCCGATGTTGGCCGTTGCATTCTTCTGGTCTGACATGTGTCGCACGACGTGTCTAGTGAGTGAGCAAAAGCCTTTCTCTATTTGTGTTGGTGCGCGGTTGGTTCGCCAGAATCCACCACAGACCTCGTGTGCCGCGCGGCCGTCGATGTCGTCTTCCTCGTGGACGGGAGCTCGGGCGTCCGGGACAAAAACCCTGGCGACCGTCGCTGGGACAACTGGGACGAGACACTGCGTTTCCTTGGCAACGTGACAGCGCGTCTCGACCAGGACCGCGCGCACGTTGGCTTCATGAAGTTTAGTAACCCCGAGAGCACGAGGACCGAGTTCTTCTTGACGCCTGCGCGTGACGTCATCCTGGACCGGAAGCTGTCGACGGATCGCATCCGGTTCGAGGGCGGCTCCACCGACACGTCCACCGCCATGCGACGCGTCCAGGACGAGATTATCCGAGGCCCGAACAACCGGGACTACGTGAGGGACGTGGTTGTGCTGGTGACGGACGGTCCGCCGAGTCAGGGCGACACGAGTCCGCAGCGCCTCGCGATCCACGCCTCGGACCTGCGCAACTCGGGGCAGCCGCGCCAGCTCAAGATCGTGCTCGTCGGTGTGACGGGCGCCCTGCGAACCTACCAAAACATGCGCATCGCGGCCGCCGACAACGACATCGTCTTCTCGGAGACGTTCCGCGACCTGCGCGACAAGGTGGCGGAGCTGCTGCGGGACATCTGCCCCGAGCCGCTGAGCTACGGACAGGTGCCGGGGGTGCCGCCGCCCGTGTACCCGCCGGGTAAGATGCTGCATGCTGCATGGGTGTGGTCAATCACGAGGCTGGATAAGGATCGGCTTGGGTGCGTGTGACGTCACCGAGCTGTACACAGGATGGGTGCGTGTGACGTCACCGAGGTGTACATGGATGGGTGAAGTGTGCCACCACAGAGCTGTAGATCTGCGCAGGATAAGAACGCCACTGCATGGGTGGAGTGTCAAGTCGTGACGTCACGTAGCTGCACATGTTGCGCAGGATAAGGACGTCAGCGCTGTGCAGAACAGAGGGGAGGATTGCATGCATGTTGGCGCTGCAGGGTGTTGTGGGTGCGGACCAGGCCGGTCGTCACTGCATGACGTTTGACGTTGTTGGCGGGTCAGAAGTACCCGGTGTTGAAACGTAACTGTGTACTTTCCACTCGACGATCGTCCGAGTGAAAACTACCCAAATACCAGGGTCAAAAGGTCAACATATGGTACTCCAAACAACACACCATTCAGGTTCAATGACAGTGGATGTTTCAATCAAAAGTAGATTTTTGGAAACTCTTCAGAACTGTATAGATCTTTCTTTCTTTCTTTTTTTCTTTCTTTCTTTCTTTCTTTCTTTCTTTCTTTCTTTCTTTCTTTTTTTCTTTCTTTCTTTTTGTTTT
>JAAUXT010104039.1_pt1 | contig 20558 bp, 23 predicted proteins | sample 7278171 | NCBI WGS metagenome assembly JAAUXT01 (sample SAMN14350112, study PRJNA611818) | marine sediment metagenome | isolation source: surface marine sediment (1.8m) | place: French Polynesia: Moorea | collected 2018-08 | reverse complement strand
CCTTATCATTGGCTTTTGGCTATGGCTGGCCTTTATTTTTTCCCCCCAAGACGGATGGACACAGATACATGGGCAAACCAATATCAGCATGGCTGATAAAAAATTTTTTTGGTGGTGTAGAGTTAGGATGTTGAGTAAGGGGGGGGGGACTCAACATAGTGAAAATCAACCAGGGTCATTTTCAGGCATTTTAAGCATTTTGTTTTTTTGGTATGTTGTACTCAACATCCTAACTCAACATCACCAAAAAACTTTTTTTTCACGTTGAGTTACTCCCCCCCCCAAACTCAACATGTCCACACACAGACATGCACATACAGACTGATGGTGATTACACTAAGCGTGTGGTTACACCCTTCGGGACCACACGCTTAAAAATTAAGAAACCTGTTCACAGATAGACATTTCTCGTGCTGTTCAAAATCGCAGCATGTTTACAGAAAGGACTTTCATGGTAACAAGTCCCACCGAAAGCTTCACTCCTGAACCTCACTCAGGCACATGACTAGAACTCCAAATCTACCCCAATGTAGACAGAGAAGAAAGACACACTCACAACATTCATCCACAGAGCAGCAATTGTTCCCCGTTCACAACATATCGTTGCGTTTCCTATTTTGTGATGGCATTTCCAGATTCATTCAATTCTCGTTCACAAAACACACCTGCCAATTGACATCACGTGTCCAGGCGTCACCTTTCGTCTGATCCCTCTATTTGAATGAATACCCGACGACTCTCACAGCAGGATTCTGTGGATGGATTCTCAAGAAGACCACACATTTCAACACTGCGCACTATTTTCTGGCCTGAAAAGTTCATTCCTTTCGGCGGATTGCTGTTGCATCACAACAGACCCGGAACTTGAGAAGCTGTTGCTCCACACTGCCGTGTTCAATATTTCGACGACCAACTCTTCCATCCCGCTCGCTACGCAGCGAAGCAAGCAGCCATCGATGGTTCAATGCGCGAACAAACAACGACCATACAGCACCAACCACGCGTTCTGAACACCGCTGCAAAACGCGACTCATTCTTGTGCAGAGCAGAGGCAACATGCCTTTTCCTGAGAAACTCCAAAAGGCAGGTCGTGGTTCAATGACATCGCCAAAAGTGAACGTCCAAATTCATCCAAACTTGCTTGGGCTGGGAAGGGTGTGGATGGCAGGAAGGACGGGACGGAGCTAAAACTGATCACAGTGGCATCACTGAGCTGCTTAGCTTTATGGCGAGGTAACCACAAGTGGTATGCAGCTATTGTCATTTATCGATTACCTCGAAGCTTCTTGCTGCAGGCAACATGCATGCCCGCGTCCCTCTTGCAGCACATCACAACTTGCCGCGATGAGATCCCACACAGAACAGATCATAACGCTGCACAAAACGATGGCAACCTGAAGTACAGTTCATTTGATCAACAGCTGCCTTTGTTTTCCACTTTCGGAAGCAACTGCAACGCAGTTGCCACACAGGGGGAATCCCCTGTCAGTATGACAATGACTCACTCTCACCGTGTTTTGCAACAAGCAAAGTCACAAGTTTGTTCAGCTTTGGGAAAGGATATGGATTTGTAATCTTTGTGACTGAGGGTGGAAGAACATGAGATGTTGCAAATGTCACAGCGCCCAACACTGCATTGATTGACTGGGTACATGCAGGAAGTTGTGGCCTGCTCGCAATCAAACCAAGGGCAAAGTGGAGTGCAACCATGGCATCCACGCATTGCTCAACATCATGAACAGCAAACTGATCGAAACTGTATTTTCAGATTCTGCTGCGTGCCTGAACGAGCCGACACAGGAAATGAAAATCACACTGATGATAAAATCACTCTGATGACGGTCAACTAACTACACAGGATGTTCTGACCAACCGCTGGACCCCCTCCCTCCGTTTGTACCCAATGTCACATTTGTTGAAATATCCTCGAAGCATTTTAGCACAAGGGCTTTTGGTGAACAAATTGTTGGTAGTCTGAATATGGCCAGATTCGGGATTTCACGTCAACCTCTTCAAAACCAGTACCATTTGGAGAGTTTTGTTCTCACAAGGCACACCCACACCAAGAGCATAACTCATCATCTGCATTGCAACAAACGTCGGTCAACAAACCTACACAAGACAGGTGTGCACATTTCCCAACACGAAAACGAAACACCAAGTGCTTTTTGTTTTCTTGTTGTTCTGGCCGAATCGCCAGCCACACGAGAAGTTGGTTCAATTCGGTCAGTTCGACAAAATGCAGGATACCGAATGAAGCCCCTCACCAGGTTCACATGTAGTTCAATCTGAACACCCAGCACTCGTTAGTGCGATAGTTACGCAAGCACAAAGGTATTTGTGTGCTCCCACTTTTACTGCACGGTTTCGAAGAAATAGGATGACAAGGAGGACGCCTACCTTTCTGCAGGGTCTTCGGTTCCACTGTCACAGCTCTCGCTCGAGCTCTCCATCTGACAGTTGCAGAGTACGGTCACACTGGCTGCTGAAAAGCGACAAACACCCCTCTAGTCACAATGACAACTCATATTCGTACACCTGTTCCTCAGGTCACACGATCGATCCGATGACCATTTGAACCTGCGTGAAGTGTGACAAAAAAAGGCTGCAATGAAATCAAACACTCGAGATCAGCCAAACGTCTGCACACATGACCAATCCTCGCTTTCACTGCTCGACACTTCAGTCTACATTCCAACGCAGGTTGCGCACAAACTCCTGAACGCTATTTCCAAGACTGAAAATTGCCACACTCCTTCAACTAGACACCAGAAATAATCAAATGGTGAGTGGCCCCAAACCGATGTTGAGTGTGACAAGTTTCATTTTCGTACCTCTCAGGGCTTCCTGCTCCTTGAGCTTCAAGTAAAGTTCGTCCACCAAATTTTCGATTCCCGATTCCTGAAAAAAAAGAAGACAATTCCCATTGTATTCCAGAAACAAAGCACGAAGACGGCGCTGGTTTTCTGAGGCACAAACAGAACCACGCTGTTCGCACACGCTGACGGGCCAGAGCACACTCACCTGATCAGACACTGACATCAAGCATTCCACAGCGGCTAACTTCTTCAGTTCCTCAGCACTTCTGTCTTTCTTCTTGTCGGTTTTGCGTCCTTTGCCGGTGACTGCGCGGCCGCGACTGCCAGATGCAGGGGAAGTGCGAGTGGTGGGAGGGGGGGACGGATCGTGGTGAAGGTGGAATCCCGAGGGACTGGGATGCATTTTTCCAGGAGGGAAGAACTGTGCCTCCCAGTGCTCCACGTCGCCGGAGTCTTCTTGCTGCAGGATGCTCAGAATGTAGCGTGTGTAGATGACAGCGTCAATGCCTCTCGTCTCCAATTCCTGTCCGAACCAGCTCATGACGGAGGGGGAGAGACAGCTCGCCTCAACAGAAGCCATCTTTCGACCCATGTACGTCGTACTCCTCTTTCGATTACCCTTATTTTTGACGTGGTACCTATTGGAATAGGCACCGTATTGGGCCAAAGCCCACTCAGAAAACCCTCATGGTGGATTTATATTATAGAACGGTACCCTGGTTGATTGGTACTTCTTCAGGACTTCCTCGTCAAAACTTCCTGTGATAACTTCAGTACTTTCGTGCGATTCGCAATGGTCTGCACATCTGCGTGTACCAGTTGAAAGTTCTCCAAAAGACTTACGTAAGTTCTGATATGCTTCAGTTGTCACCAATTCACAAGTTCAAGAAATACGTATTTGACAACGAGATTAGCTGAAAGGGCAGTGAAACTGCCTTCGCCGTTTTCCCTCAAGGGGAGTTGGTGATTTTTGGGATGCTCCCTCTTTCGGGAGTCCCTCCTGTGCAAGTTCAGCTCGCCATAGCCGGTCGTCGTGACTGCTTTCCTTCAGCCAGACACGGTGTTGACTCCTTCACAATAGATCTTCACTTGTAGAAAAGCAAGGCTCATCTTCAGAAGCGAAAATACCTGGAAGGAACACACAAAACTTGTCACCAAATTCAGCACTGGGTGCATTTGGCTCCGTGCCAAGTCATTGGTATGCGATTCACAACAAATCCATGCAAGCATTCAGCAATGTACCCGTCATCATTGTCTCGCTTTCTTTTCCTTTGCGCTTTCGCTAACTGAACAAGTAGGTATTGAGAAGCGGATAAATCGCTAAACTTGTGACCAAACACTCGTTGCCAAGTTACAAGTGCTGCTCAAGCCTTGCTCCAGAAAATGACAGCCATGTTGCCCGCCCATTTTGCACATGATCATTCGCGCAACGATGTCATCAGCTTTTCCCAGGACGTCCACTGCACCGACCACAGCACTCACAGTTAAAATTTCCATCAACGGGTAACACAGGCAGCCTTTTTGGCGAGAAGCACGGAAACTCACCTCAGATTCAGAAGATTTTCGTTTGGATGTCAAGAATGAAACGTGCAGAATGACCTCGCCGAGTCGACCTTGTGTTTCACCTCGCCTTTTACAACTCCTCTCCGATCTCCGGCGACTAAACTTCGCCACCCGAGACTCCAACCTCTAGTCTAAAGTACTCTTCACGTCATGCGCAAAATCAGCTTCTCATGACAGAAAATTTAATGAAATAAAGAACGTAACTCAATAACGGACGAGTTCTTCGGTCGAAGCACTACGTCCTTGCGCCACGAAAACTGAGTTCGCAAGATGAGATGACTGTCAGCATCATTTTATCGCTTGACAAGACCTGTAAATGCAACATTGAGGAAACTGTGGTGATGAAGTGTAAATAAAGGACATTAAATGTTTTATTCACCCGCACAATAGTTTTGCGTACAGATACAATATATGAGATCATTTGTCCGCTGTTTTGAACGAGTCGGGCGAAAGCGCGGTCGGAACTATTTTCACGTGACTCGCGCGCATCGATTTTTCCGCAGAGTTGTTCCAGCTGATCACTCTCCAAATCTTTCTCTTTCTATTCCTCACGGTCAAGGAACAGGAGCTTCAGTTTTCTGAAGTTGAAATCGCCCCAATTCGGATGTCAGTGTCCTACCAGTCCTCGAGAAATCCAGAAGTTCAAGTTTACCCATTCACACGTACACATTCAAAGAACAGGAAATTTTTGCGGAGATTTTATCTCTTTCTACAATTTCGGAGAACAAAAACTTTTTTCAACGTTTTGTTCCAAACAGCTCAATATATCTTAGCGACGAAAAGATGTCACAATGACATCGTGAAAACACATCAACATGTCAATAAATTATGTCGTCAACCAACAACAAACGTACTTTTCTCTCATAAATTCAAACCATTATCTGCTTTGCAACTTCACAAGAGGAAACTCTACACGTAACAAGACAAACTTACCAACTCGAAACAAAACCCGCCTCTTTGCAACATCACAGCAAGACACAAAAGATTGATGCAAAACATTGGAGTACATTGATATCACTCCTTATTCGCTGACTGCTCACAAAAAAAGAAAAGTTTCATTCGAACGAGAACAATCAATTGTCCGTCGAGTTCCACACCCTCGATTCGGTTTGAAAAGAAAGCCATGGTCAGTGAACGCTGGCATTGGAGCAATTCAACTGATTGAAACTCCTTCAGTGAAAGAGTGAATTTGAACAATATCGAACGCGTGAAAAAGCAAACTCTCCGAGGCTTTATCGTCGCCACAGCTTCAGTCGTCAAAGTTTTCCCCACGGAAGATGTAGATGTCGGAGTAGGGCACTTCCTGCTGAACCGCCACTTTACCCAGCTTGCACAGTCCTGAAGACAAGAACGCAAATGTGCTGAAGACCAGCGACGATTGTCAAAATGTTCCAAGTTCATACATCTGTTTTCCACTGATATTTTTTCTCCAAAACGTTTCACAGAACTGTTTGATACCATCCCTGTCCTTACCAACGCCAACCACTGACACACACACACACACACACACACACACACACACACACACACACACACACAGATGCATTGTCCAAGGCAATCAAGAATGGAGTTTTCTCTCATACCCAGCAGGGCGCAGAACATGCGTGCCGCAATCTTTCTTTGAGTGGAGGTCGGGCACACGGATTTGAACGTGGTTACGTCTTTCATTTCGGTCTCTCTTTCGATCAGCCTGAAAATTGATTGTGCCGTTGTTTTCTGAATAGTGCGGAGAAAAGTCAGATATTCGCGGAGACAGGGAGTATTGAATACCCGCTTTCCCTGGATACACTGCAGGCACATCACAAGTGCAAACAAGGAGAGGAACAATTTATGCACAGCTTCTTTTTTTTTGCGGCATTGAGCCCCACTCCTGAACACGCACACACAAAAACCATCGTGAGGATCACGGGAGTTGCAGGTCTGTCGGCACACTGGGTGGCAACGAAAGTGATCGCACCAGATCCGCCGCTCCAAAATCCACACATCCGAAATTCCTGCACATTCTGACCGACAACCAGAGCCAAATTTTGAACCAGTACCAAACATTAGGCAGCTGGATAACCAGCATGTGCACGTTTCCTTTCTTTCAAAAATTTGCGGACTATCTGTCGGACAAAACAAGTTCGGGAAGACTTTAGATAACTCATCAAAAGCTCCTCACAGCTGCAGCTGGGCTCGTATCTGGGCGGTTTCCAAGTCGTCGAGTATCTCCGCTGGGGCGGCTTGCACCAGGCGGACGTCCTCACCAGGTCGCAGCACCGGACTCGCCTGCAGCTCTCGCTCCTCCTGGATCAGCGACAGCTCCGTGATCTCCGGCGACACAGTCGCCGCTTTGGACGAAACGTCTTCGGGCGTCGTCGACTTTCTGGGCCGTTTCGGCTTTCTGTGTCGAGACATTTTGTCAGAAAATACGACAGAATGATTCTTCAGGAAATATGACACAAACGGGACAGAGACTCACGGTCTGTCTGCTGTTTCAGGACTCTCCTTGGTGGCGGATTTCACGACGAAGCTTCCGCTCAACATCAGGTCCTCCACAATACCTCGTGACGTGTCTCTCACCGCCTCCATAGACATCTGAACGGACGGAACAAAGTGACATCAACACGATCGACTCTTCTATTTCCTTGATCAAATCTGTCATCTGGCCTTTGAGCAGCAGCGCACCTGCTGAGCTGACATATCTCTGGTCGCATCTCTTGCAACCTCCGCGGAAGACAAGTCGCGCACTCCAGATCCTTCCGGGAGTGTTTGTTCTTCTGCCATCTGACTCCAAGAGAAAAAGCCCAAGAGTAAAGTATGGATTTCTTGGTCCACAGATGCAAGAAAAGTGTCTCCTATCTCGACCATTTGATGCCAATGCAAACCGGCATTTCACAAAACACGAGTTCTGTCAGACCTGAGGCATTTCCGTCGGGAGTTGAGCCGCCTGCTCCTGTTCTGCGATCAACCTCTGCTCGTCGTCTGGTCTCTGCAAGTGTTGTAGTTTCAATGCAAATAAAAACACACACAATTTATTGCACTCCACTACTGCAAACCAAACGAATAAAAGACTCTTACCACAGGGGAAAGTGTCAGATCATCGAGAAAGGAACGTCGATCAGACTCACTCTCACTGGCTGCAAGACAACCCAAAACGATGTTTGATGTCAGAACTCTGTTTTGCGTGATATTGTTCAAGACGGTTGCGTAGTACTACGCACAACGACTGGATCTGTTTGACGGAAAAGCTCACAGGGAATGAGACCAGGGACGCCCCAGCACGAGTGAACTTCGTTTCCAGTCGGAACTGATCTGGTGAAGGCGTTTCTTTTCCACAGTCGCCTCAACTTCGACGGCATCCCTGCAACACAGAAATTGTTCAAGTAGATCTACCGGTGTTCAGCAGAGCTGAGAAACACGTCAGTGCGCTCATGTTCCCCAAACAAGAAAGCAGAGCTATGAACACAGGTACGCTGCGAGCGCAAGTGATCGGCAAGTGTGCAGAGAAGAGTGGCCACCAACAGAGAAGGTGATCACTGCCAAGAAATGTTCAGTGGTGATCACTGAGAATTTCTCAGTGGTCGCCCTTGATCACCGCAGAGAATCAATGATCACCCCCCCCCCCTTCGGAGCAGTGATCTGGGTGATCTCTCCTGCTTCAACCAAACTACCGGCTCCAAAGGACGCGTCTGTGTAAAAAGACGGAGAAGAGTACGCCAGCAGCAAACGCACAACATACATTAGAAAATTAACATTCAAGTGCAAGTCCATCCGAGAGGGAACCCAACAAAATCCTTTCAGTCAACGCGGTGAAGCTGAACTTACTGCGAGTCGGCATCTCAAACAATGTGCTGGCGCTTTGGAACCGAGGGTCTGAAATCTCCTGCAATTGCAAGAGATGAGCACTTGTTCACACAGTTGCTCTTGACAGTCATCTTGAAATACTGGGAGATCGTGCCCAAACGCAATGAAGTGTCACGAGACGGGCGAATAAATTCGCGTGAAATGACCACACAGCTGCGCGGGCACACTCACGTGCAGTCCACAGGTGTCGCTTCCCCTCTGGATGTTGTGAAATATTGTTTCCCGTTTGATTTCTGTCTCTGCGTCTGCGAACTTGAGTTGTCTGCGGTGCCTCGGAGTGACGCGGGGCACAACAGCTTCAACAGGCGAGAGGTCCAACCTGAACTGTTCTCTCTGCAAGCCGGAAACATTTCTGGTTTCACAATTCACTCTCGAACCGCCGAAGTTCTTTGTCGTATCTGAGTGGTCATGTTGAATAGCCAAAGCGCTCAAACAGTGACGAAATAAAAAATATTCACGGAAAGCGCGCACACCCACCAGTCTGCCTCGCTCCTCGACTGCGGCCTCGGCCGCCGGGGTGACGCCCGGCGTCGGCACGCCGCGATGCTGCGGGATCAAGTCGACCTGCTCAGGCGGGACACCAACCTGCACAGCCGGCGTCTCATCGGCGGGCGCCAACCGGCCGCTGAAACGTGAACAACCTCACCGTCTTGACTGCATGTCGAACATCCTTCTGACCAAGCGTGCAGTGTGGCACGTGGTATTGGCTTCCCAGCTTCAGCAACTTATTAGCCCAGGGACGCGACAGTGTTCACAAGAGTTGACCTCAACATCAACTTCCCAGACAACACCACACTTTATTTCGCAGACCTGGGGATTGAATTCCCGATTCAACAGCTCAATGGATGGCTCTCCTGCACAGTTATCAAGCGAACTCACTCGTCTTGCAGCGTCGCGTCGGTGACTGGCTGCATCAGCAGCACCTCGTCCTCGCGCTGCGGCTCCGGCGCCACCGGTTCGAACAGCCCCGGCGCGATGCCCGCCTCCACGTCCCGCATTTCCGCCTCCATCTCCGCCTCCCGCAGACTCTCCTCAAACTCCTGTGTCAACACAACCCTCGCACTACTTCAAGTGCTGAGAAATCGGACCTTGTGCTTGTCTGTTGAGTTGCACAGTTCACAAGAACGGACGCCAAAAGCCCAGTCCAACTGTTGGTCCCTTTGATTCTTACTTGCTGCATTTGGTGGAGCTTGGCTCTCTCTTGCTGCAGGTCCAGTTCGTCGTCAACCGCCATGTTCTGACTGTCACCGTCGTTTCTCCGCAGGATGTCGTCGATGACGCCCTGCTGCGCGTCCAGCTGCTCGTCGAATTGGCGCCGCTCTCGCTCCACTACGTCACAACGCTCCCCAACGTAAACTGCAGTACGACGTGACAACGTGGAGGCTCCTTCCAGAGATTCAAGAAGTGGAGCGGGTGAAACAACGAACAAATTGCCAACAGTTTTGAATACGCAAAGATGAGAACTTTGCCGAACTTACGTGGCTCCTCAGCGAGTGACATCTTGCGGGGTCGCTTTGCCTTCGGCTCTACGCCAGCTTCCTTTGCTTTTGGCCTTTCTTTTCCCGTGTCGTCGATGGCATCAAACTCAGCCAAGGCTTCCTTCGTCATTGGTGGCAGGTCCAGCTCACCAGGCATCTGTCAAACCGATGTGCAAAAGAACCAGCTGTTATGAATCCACAGAAACAATGGTGATCAGCAAGGGGAGCCACGGTGACGAAGTGCTCCCGCTTTCAATTCAACGGGTAAGGAACAAGAGTTTTTTTTCCACCAAGGTTTGATCAGTCGAAGTGGGCAGCACCGGTTCCTCCAAAAGAGTGATGTCCCCAATCCTCGCCTGCAGTGATTCGTTCGGCTCTACAAAATTCAAAAAAAGTTCGTCTGGCAGGGGAAAAAATGTTCATTTTCGGCTCACGTCTTCAGGACAACATACGAATTTGTAAACCTGTCAAAAGTCAACTTCAATGAAACAGGGCTTGTCTGCCCGCATTGCTTCCAGCAACGGCAACGACCACCACAAGCGGAACGCAACAGAACTCCCGACTGGAACCTGGTCTGTGGCGGCGCTTAGCCGGAGAAAGGGCGCGGGGCGGCTGCGCATCGGGCAGCGGCAGCTCGATGTCCGGGCGCGACGCTTCCGGGGACAACGCTGCTGCGTCTGGCAGTGGCTGCCAAACTTCCTGCACACACTATCACAAGTGAGAATACGACACCACGGAAATGTCGTCAGGAAATGCACTTGCCAGATGTTTCAGTGCTTGTGAAGCAGTTCACCCACGGAAGGGATCACACACATACACACACACGCGCCTGGGAAAATGGCCTCTCCTGCATTTTTCCTCACACCGGCCGGACTTTGTCTCTTCGCGCCAAGATAAAAGGGAACCAACAGGCGTCACCCTTGGTCTACCAAGGTGTGTGAGTGAGAAGCTGCGCCGACAACTTGCGTGTTTATCCGTGCAAACTCTGAACTTACAACTTTCGGCATCTTGTCGAGCGACATGTCGAGAGGAATGGGGCGAAGCTTTCCGAAATCCGGATCCAACACGGGCGACGACACGGGGTCCACTCCCGCTTGAGCGTGGATCGTTCTGAGAAGAAGGCGCGCAAGTCAAATGCCGCACACAGAAATGTGGTTTCAACGAGTAATGCCGAAAACAGTCAACAAGGAACGTACCGGACGGTTTGCGGTGCCAGATCAATGGGCACGCTCGGGATCAGGCTGCCGAACTTCCTCTGTAGCTCAGTCAGGTCAGCTTCAAGACAAACCAGAACGTTCACGGAGCAAACAGCGTTCTTGTTGAGACCACACGGCTTCAAACTTCAAACAAGAGCTAAACAGACGAGACTCACTCAAGAGGTAATCGCTCTGCTTGTTGTAGACCTTGACGCAGCCGAACATGAGCTGCGAGGAGAGGTAGAGGGACAGCCTCGGGCGGGGTCCTCCAGCGTAAAGAGGCTGAGCCCGCAGAGTCAACATCCGAATGATGTCGTCGCTGGAACAGCAGAGTTGGTGGTGGTGGTTCACGATCGTCAACACGTGTTTCGAACACACAACGGAAATTGGATCGCGTAAATCATAAAAACTCACCATGACTGTACGAGGTTAACGGTGAAGTATTCTCGCTTCGTCAAGTTGCTGCCTTTCGTAGCTGCGATCCTGAAATTAAAACAATCCATCCCGAATGAATTTGTGCTACAATGATTCCGCTTGTGTTTCACATTTGGTTCCGTGCAGTCTTACCATATGACACCAAACTTTCCGTGCCGCTTGTGTAGAATGTTTTGGCTGTAGAACATCTTGTTGGTCTTCCGCAGCCCTTCACTGCAACAAAATCGGGCCCTGAGAATGGGGAATGCATTTTGTGTGTGCAACAGACACGTCTATTTTCTTGTGGAGTCTGTCTTGATCTGCCAGCTTTTCGAGCAAATCTTCGTCAACTTGTTGGTCCTTCCGGCAATGTGTCAGGGTGCAAACGATTTGATCTGCAGGAAGCGGCCAAACAGGTAAAAAATGCGCCGTTGCTGGGGAAAGAAATGAATAAAGAGAGAAAATGGGGAGACAACATTTTCTTGGGCAGTAGATCTTGGTCTGAGAGCGTTTGGCTGCAGGGTCACTTGGGGGAGGGCGTGACTTGGGTGAGGGGGTGACATACGTACGTATGTGTGTGCGTGTGTGTGAGGGAATCTGGGGGTGAAGCGGCACAACAGGCCCACCTTGCCTGTAGCACACATTCACCAGGTGCTCCTCGCAAAACGCAAAAGGGACTTCGCACGAATAGGACGAACATTTTGGCCAGATCGCCCCACACGCACACCCACAGGGGAGGTCGACAGACACCACATCTGGCAATGGTCAGTCGCTTCAAGACACTAGGAAATATTCATTGAGGCACACACACTCAATTCTATTTGTCAAAATCAAGATCGGTGGTCTACATCTGCACTTTATATGAAATGCAGACAACTTTTCCAGTCTTACCAGTTCAAAAGTAAATAAACGTGTCACGTGGTGTTTTCCCGCGCTTCTGGGCGGCGCCTCCCGCGGAAACGACGAAACTGAAGGTGTCGCTGCAGTCGCTACGTACCGGAAGCGTGCACACGAGTTTTCGGTTTTGAGCGTTGAGAGGTTCTCGGTTCTGGTTTGCGAGAAAACTCTGATAATTTCTTCACAATGAGTAAGGCACACCCGCCAGAGCTCAAAAAGTAAGTTTGTGCACACTTTGGTAATTGTTATTGCAGTATTAATTTTGCCAAAACCGCAATACTTTTCATTTTTGTGCGCGCACCAAACCGGATGGTATATTATCGCCCACTTGGTGTGGAAGAAACGCATTTGTTTTGCACACGCGTTGCTTTGCGCTTACTAATTATCACAATCGTGTCTTTTGCAGGTACATGGACAAGAAAATCAGCTGTAAGTACAATATTCTTTGGATTTGAACTCCCTTTTCTTGTTCTGAAGTCGGCTGTTCTGTTGTTTGCCTGTGGAAATTGTACGAGGTCCGTCATGTTGAGCGATCTCAGGCGTCGATCGCGATCCTGATCGGGTGCGCAAATGTGAGTGTGTAGTCACGATGGTGCCATGGTCATGTCATGTCGGACACGACTTTTGGATACGAGGTAAGTATACAAAGTTGGGTCCGTCATGATCGCCGAATTGGTGTCGACAACAAAGGTGACAAGATACTGAGTCATCGATTTCTTTTATTTTGTTCCGAACATGACGGACCCGACTTTGTATACGTTCCTCGGATTACCTCGTAATGTTCCCAGTGAATGGTGTCGATTGTTCACACGTGGACAGCTGATGTCTGCTGCGGAGGGAAGGCCTTCGCTCAATGTGGACTATTGTAAATTTGTAGACGTTCTTGACCGATATTCAACTTCGTTCTGCAGTGAAACTGAATGGAGCCCGGTCAATATCAGGAATTCTGCGCGGTTTCGACCCCTTCATGAATCTGGTCATAGACGAGGGAGTCGAGACCACCAAGCAGAACGAAAATCACCAGATCGGCATGGTGGTACGTTGAAAATCTTTTCCGTTGAAAACAATCCTTGCGAGTTGGCGAGCAACCTTGGGGACCACAACAAACTCGTGCGTCGATCTGAGTCATTTGAGGTAGTTTGCTGTCATTGGGGAGGTTCAAATGCCGCACGTGCGGAGCTCTTTTTGCCCGTATCACCTGGAGCACCGCGTATTTTTTTGTGACACGGAAGTTGGTGCTAAACACATAAACTTTGTTTTTAGATTTCACCAGCAAAATACACTGGGTAGGGAAAACACCCAAGCATTGGGAATGTTGAAGCAAAAGCAAGTTGTACTGACTGTCGACACCCAGAATTGCAAACCACTGGTTACGTGACAGCCTGAACTTCGACGCTTTATTGTCATGTTTTCTCTTCAGGTTGTTAGGGGAGGCAGTATCATTCTCATCGAAGCGATAGACAGGATCTAGTGCAGCGCACCGTTCCATGGACTGAATGAACTGTGCACGTTTGATGCAGATCCAGGCAGAAAGACTCGCATTTTCAGTGCTTAACAACTGGTCAACGTCCACAGATCGGTGTTCACGTTGTTTGTGACAGTTGAACAAAGAAAACTTATTTTGCTCATTGGATTTCAAAAAAGCGCAATGTTGTGTGTGTGTGGATATCTGGCAGGGGTTCCGATTTCCAGACGTGCTCAGAAATTGTTCCTTGATTTTGAAAACAGCACTGCCCCGCCCCCTGGGTTGGACTTGGTCTCTTGCGTCGCCGCGAGTTCCAGAAATTGCGCGCTCTTTGACCTCTTGTTTTCCAAAGGTGGACACTCCGTGTGTACGTGATAACTTCAAGAAAATTAATTAAAAATTCTTAAAATGTACATTGGTGTTTCTTGGATGATTTCCTGGTCGAAAATTGTAGAATGCTGAAGGAATTTTTCACGTCCGTAAATGAGAAAAATAATCCACCCCACGAACCACAGCGCGGTGTGGTACTTCGGTCGGTCCACCGAAGCAACTGTCACAGAAGCGAGAGGCCTCGGCCAACGAGTTTTGTGCCCGGACGCGCATGATTTGGATTTTGGGACCAAGCGACGCCAACGTGCTGGTTGTACAGAGACAAAAAGGAATCGCCTCAACTCGAAACACAACCCCTGCCCCCCTCCCCCGGAGAATTTTCAACTGCTGACAAAATTCTTCACCTCAAAACAAAAACCAGAACATCCTACCTTCTGTCACACCAGTTGCAAAAGTTCCTTGTGTTGTTTGATGTCATTCCAGCAAGCTCAGTCCGTCTGTTTGCTGGTCATCTTGGATTTGTTGCAAGGGGCCTTTGGGTGTGAAGGCCGTTCAGCACTTTACGTGTCTGCACTAGCAGGTGTTTTTGTTTGTGTTCTGCGTGTGTGGTTGGCCGGTTCATGGGTCGCAGGTTGTGTGGAAATGTTGAGCATTCCGGTTGGTAGCTTGTTGCGGTCCGGTTTGCTCGTTGTTGAAGGTGTGAGGATAAAAATTGCCATGTGAAAATGTTTCTAAGCTGAAGACAAGCAAGGCCGCGCAATGCACGCCACAAACTTTTCCTTTACAAGTTTGTGATTTCTTCGTGCGCACAAGTGTAAATGCCCAAAAAGCAACTCTAGGATGTGGCGACATCTGCTGCCGACTTCACAAACTAACCTTGCGTTCCTGGACGAGTGACAGGGCGGCAACGAAAACATGAATTTCTACGCGTGAAATTTTACTGTGACATCTTCAGGATGTCTTTCACATTTCTGGATTGACAACTCTATGATGAGTCCATCTGATCAGGCATTGACGTCAAGGGGCCCATCTCGGTAAAATCAACATGCAATTACAAACGATTTTGCGCCTGTGGCGAAAAAAAGGCGGACAAATGGGATCTGCAAATTGTAGACAAAGTGAAAACTTTCATACAAGAGCGTGTCTCTGTCTGTGTGTGCCACCGAGAATGTGTGTGTGCGTGTGAAGAGAACGGCTCGTCCACAGACAAGAGATGTGCGCGCAACACACAGTTCTAGGTGGGGCACAATGATGAATAACTTGGGAGAGATTCATCACAAACCTTCTTGTCACTTGATAATTGAGAAAAATCTTGCACATCCTTCCGCTCCACGGGCTAACAGGCCCTGATCACCATTATTAGCGCATCTCACTACAATAGAAGGCAAGAAATTTATGCCTCATTCAACAAAGCTGCCTTCCTGAGGATATTCCTTCGGAGAAGTGATTCCTTTTGGAGAAAATGATCTCATCAAGGGGGATAAACTCCTATTATTAACGCAAATTTACCCTCAAATTAGAGGTCCTTTGTGTCAATGTGTGAGTGGTGCCTGCCCACGGTGCAGTTGATTTCGCGAACCGTCCGTCATTTATGCTTGTTATTTTTCACTGCATCTGATACAATTGTTGCGCCCCATGCAGAAAAGACTCGCGTTTCATAGTGCGTCGGTTGGCCTTCGACTGGGTAGAAACTTGTGGGATGGAGAGAGTTCCAAAGGCGATTGCCCACCAAAAGGACGCGTGAAAGAAGCAGAAAAGTGAAGGAGCGTAAGCAGGAGATCTTGCTGGTCACCAAGCAAGCACGCGATTTCACTGCAACAGACGCAGTTGGTAACCTCGTGGCTGTACGAAAACCGTCCATCTGAAATAGAAATCAATTAGATTAATGAGATAAAACTCTTGCTCAATTACTTGATTGCGGAAAATTTGCAGAAGCAAGATTTTCTTCGTAAAGTCAACACGGAATCATTGAGTGGAGTCATGCAATACCACTTGGCTGAGACTCGGCAAAGATATTAGATAATTGACAGGATATTGTGGAAGCAGCTTGGTGTGATTAGTGTAATGTATCTATGCAGACACAGATTCAAGAGACGAGCAAACATCAAATTTGCGCTCAAATAAACAGCTTATCGTTCGGAGAGGAAAGTTTCGTGCACTTTCCAGATTTTCCAAGCAAATGACTCGTAGAAAGAATCGAATATTCCGGAATCAGAATGAAACATCTCAATTTGGCTCCGACTTGCTGCACACTTATAGGGATAAATTTGGCACATTTTGTCAGTATGTTGTCGCGCCTCTAACAAAAGTCAACATGCACACAACTTGACGTGGGCAGGGACGTGCAGGGGTGCGCAGGGACAGGGAAGACAGAAGCAGGCAACTCGTTTTGAGTGTGTTTTCAGGGCATGCAGGCAGTCTCATTTTCGTGAAATGTATCATATGATGGTCTCCAACAGATCCAGGTATCTTTCTGGGCTTTTCACCAGGCCCCTGCCCCGGAAGCTTTAAGTTTACCCGCTTTCTTGTGCTACTGAGAAAGGGCATTGTTTGAAAGTGAAATCCCTTGTCTGACCCCAGTCGGTCACCCTCATCCACTGGAGCTGTGGATCTACACGTGCAGAAGACGACATAAGTGCAAATCAACACACTTCCATCAGAATAATGAACATCAAAAACGAAAATCATTTGCGTAATGGCTCTGTATTTACCGACAAATTAACAAACACGAGCATTCCACTTGGCCAACAGTCTTTCAACGCAGACGACAACAAACCTCTGTCTGTCTGTCTGTCTGTCTGTCTGTCTGTCTAAGTTGAACAAATTGCCAAAAAAGCAACTGCAAAAATGAGAAAAACAATGAATAAATTTGTCATCGTGAACCATCTTGTTCAAGCACAGGCCTGTTCTTGCTCCGGAACGACACGGGAAAACTGTTCCAAGTCACCCTTCCGCTCAATTTTGATTCCCTCGTACAATCTGAACCACGAGACAAAGTTGGGAACAATTGAGGTCTCATTGACGTTATCGTGCATCCGGACCGGAGTACAAGTTTGTCTTTGTTTCTCGGTGTCGCAGGACCATGCATGCATTCAAAGATCTTCGAATGAAGTAAAACCATTCAAAGACAGATGTGTGTTCTGTTCGTCAGAAGAAAGCCCTTGATCTTGGCTTCCACAAAGCTGTACTCAAAATCGGACTTGCAGTTGCTGTGATACAGGCATTTTTGTGTTTGAGAAGGAAATGAGGTGCCTTTTCTTCAAATCATTGCCATCACACCCACCCAGGGAGGTGGAGATGAAAAGGGAAGACTCTCATCTCCTCTGCCATGGCAGGGTTGTAAATGCTCTAGAACCATACAACCATGAAATTAAGTATCTTGTCGTTTAGGACCTCCTAACAAGAGTTTCCATGTGGTCAGTGAAATTGCATCAGACTTTGAATAGTTTTGATTGCTTTAAAGCTCTTCGAAGAGGATAAAATGATTCAAAGATTGATGAGGCAAAGGCAAAGACAGAGCAGTCCCACCCTGTGATTCTGTGTAATTTGAACTGCTGAATGGCTCTTTGAAGAGGACAAAATGATTTGAAGATTGATCATGCCAAAACTGAAATTGGCAGAATGTTCATTCAGTTCCAGAAAAATGCCAGGATGTACTGTATTCACCCATGTATAAGTTGCACCTATTTACAAGACACCCCTACTTTTGACAAGGAAATAGGTACTTTTTCTATACACCCATGTGTCAGACACACCCAAACTTTTGCTTGAGCACCAGAACAAAACAAATTGCTTTGCTACTCAATTTGTATCAGTTTTCAATACCACACATACAACACACAAAAGTGTAGCTGAAGGTATAAAATGCTTTCTTTTGGGTTGAAAGGCCTTTTTTCCACTGATGGTTTGTAAGTTTTGGGAAAGTTTCTCAATTCTTAATAGCTTTGGTGTGAAGTTTGCCTTTTTGAGACACTTTTGCAAAGCCCAGTCAGTAATGCCTTTGAATACACCAATTTTTTGCTCCTGCCCATGTGTAAGATGCACCCCTTGTTTTGAAGCTAAATTTTGAGGCAAAAAGGTGTGTCTTGTACATGGGTGAATGTGGTAGTCCTGAAAGACTCTGACCAGAGTTGAGATTGGTGTGAGGTCCTGAAAAGCATCTAGGACAAAATTCCCACCTGACAGGATGTGCATGGTCCTGGCAGGGTGGAACCTGTTCCTGAAATTTTAGAACTCCGTTCCGCCGGGGAATGTCGTCCTGGTCGGAACGTGGTCCTCTTACACCGGGCAAACTGCATGGTTTTGTCCCGGTTGTACTGGTTGCAGTAAATTTGTACCGGATTGTGCGAAGAATGAAAACGTGCAGTTTCTGCAGGAAAAAATTAAAAGCTCGGAGAAAGCAATGCTTTGCAGCACAAATTCTTTTGTGAAAGTGGATGAATCGTGTCAGTCGGCTCATTACCACTCTCTCGGAAATCCGCGGTGAGCTCATTTTCATTCCGAGCCGCATTGTTATTCCACAACAATCAGAGAATTGTATCAATCTGCGCAGGAACATGACTTTATCAATGGATCGGCCTGAGCCACGCGGAATCGTGTGAATAATGGTCCTCTTGGGGTATGTCTTTTTGTTGCAACACAATTCAAATCAGGATGTATTTCGTAATTATTGTCACAGTAATATAGATATCAATTACCGTAATGATGGGGTGCGTGAATTGAAAGGAGAGAAATGGGAGTGGAAATGAAAAGCTTCAAGTTACCGTTCTCCTGTCTGCTGTTGACTTCCAGGTGCACGCTCGTATCTACTGGGTGCAGATTCTGATCATTTTGGCACACCCACCGAAAGGCTCAATGCCAAACCATTTCCTTTCTCGTTCCAAAAATTTGAATGCACATGTTGCCTGAAGGAAAATTGATAAGGCTTTGTTTTCCCCACATCACACTTCTTCATATCTGATGCAAATTGTCTTCGAGATTTGGGGGGGGGGTGCGAGGCATTTTCTCTGGGCCTCTAATTACAGCCAATTTAAAAAGGATCAAACTTCGCCGCTTGAAAAACTGAGACACTGATATGTGTCCTGGCGCACAACGAGGCGTGTTTGGCAAGTTCTCATTCGGACCTGACACAAAAAATGAAAAAGGAGACACCATCTTTTCAACAACAAGTGAGGTCCGTCGTGAACGAACACGCGCGGAGGGCTGCCGAGAAGCAACATAATTTGATGCAAATAGTCCAAACAAAGCTCAAAATTGGGGGTTGTTCTGCGAGAACCCCACATGCAAACTCCCTTCCACCAGAACATCGCGCTCTCTTCCACTGAACCTGCCCCTCCACCTGTTTGCCCAGCAACCATGCCAGACTATAGATGCAATCTTGTAGCAGAGAAACCATTTTTGGGTGCATATATTCACAATTGCACCACCCCTTTCCTGGGAAGCCCCATGGTGCACCTTCACCTCAGCAGCGAAGGCAGAGAGAAATGCAAGCTTTGCCAAGAATTACCACTTCTCCCCTATGAAGCCCTCTCCTGGTGTGTCCTTCCTTAGAGCTGAAAGAAGTGTTGTTTTTGTGCCGTTTTTCTTGTCAGCAAGTGGAAGATGAAGTGCCTGAAACAGGAGAAGACAAACCCAAAAGACCTGGTGAGAGCCAAAGGAGTGTGGCCACCAGAAATTCGAGAAGTCCGAGCTCAGTGAACTGAGAACTGAAGAATACTGAAGACACTGAAGAACGACACACATGCATGAGAGTTCATGGCATGGACAATGACGGCCAAAAGGCATCACAAGAGAGTGCAAAGTTGGTCACTGGAAACTCCCCATGAACAACGACCACGATGGTGCCACCAAATCAGAGATTTTTGGATTTGCAGACAGATGTTTCAGATCACAATATGAAAGGGTTCGCACATTTATTTGTGTATGTGATGACCAGAGACAGACAGGATGACATGGTGGAACCAAACAATTATTCATTTTCTTCTATTACATTCACAATGCTTGTTTGGCCATGTGTCTTGCTTTGCACACAATCTTTTCACCAAATTTGTTGCCTGATGTGTCACAATCCAAGGATCAGGCATGAAGCCTCATGAAATTGGCATGGATGAACATCCACATTGCATTGCCAAACCATCAACTGAGGCAAAGGTGAACCATGCTTTGGACCACATGATTCATTCCCTTTAGAAATATTGTGAAACCCTGACACATGCTGGCATTTCAAACAATTTGAATTTTAGTATCTGAGCACAGGAAATGATGAGGAGAGTATATAATCCAGGTTGATTATCATTGTTGTCATTGTGATATGGATGTGACCACACTTGCAGGACTGAATCACACTTCTGAGTAAGATTACCCAAGCTATAATAGTGCAATGTCCCTTTAGGGAAGAGCACTTAGTGGTGTGACAAAAATTTTTTTTACATATGGCATCTGGGCCAAGATGTCCTATCAGGGGGCGGGGGGGGGGGGGGGGGGGGGGGGGGGGGGGGGGGGGGGGGGGGGGGGGGGGGGGGGGGGGGGGGGGGGGGGGGGGGGGGGGGGG
>JAAUXT010141877.1_pt1 | contig 20561 bp, 29 predicted proteins | sample 7278171 | NCBI WGS metagenome assembly JAAUXT01 (sample SAMN14350112, study PRJNA611818) | marine sediment metagenome | isolation source: surface marine sediment (1.8m) | place: French Polynesia: Moorea | collected 2018-08 | reverse complement strand
GAACACTTTCAAACTCGCGTTCACAGATTTAGCCTTTTGATGCCTATAGGTGATTCTCACCACCATACATTATACATAATGTATGGTACAAGGTTCAAATCACCTAAAAAAGCAACTGAGAAAGTTGTGTGTGCAAATTTTCTTCCTGTCGTTAGAATCAAAATGGCTTTTTGACGGCCATCTGGAAGCGAGTGACGATGTTTCTCTTGATTTGTCCATCTTCTTTGCGAGATTTGAACTGGTTCAATGTCACGAAACCGGCAAAACATCGATTTTGAGACAGACCAGTGAACGAGAAAAACCACGTGAAGGTTGCGATTGTGGCGGAAGTTGTGAGAAGGGATTGATCACAACTTTTCTCACAACTTACGAGCAAGTTTTCTCTTTTTCAGCTGCGAGAACTAAAAATTGACGTCAGCAAGAACGATGTCCGATGGTGATGCAAAGGACCTCAGAAGCTGAAACCAACAAACATGTAACTCTTCATCATGTCTAAAAATGCACGGCTCAAGATAGCCCTCACACGAACGATTGTCAACTTCTTCGTCAACGAAGATCTTTGTGCTGATGAAATCAGTATTCAAGGAACTTTGTGCATCACTGCTGACAAATCCACCATCTTCGTGACTCAAATTGCTGAGACTATTGTGGACCCGAACTCGAGAAGTGTTCTGGACCATGGCTCCGGGGGCGGTGGATCCGACCACTATTCCGGCTCGCGAGGCAACCGCAGGGAGACGTCCAACATCAGGCATTCATTCGACGGTACGCGCACAACACCATGAAAATGTTAGAATTACGTTGCAATGGAATGAAAAATTGCGAGTATTCCATGTGGCGAACATGACAGGATCATTGTGTGCTGTTTCTATGTTCATGGTAGTTTTCAGTTTTATCCTCAAAAGCGACGCTTTTGAAGCAGACCAAAATTGCAAGCCGCTGATTTTGATTGACTCGTAGGTCGAGGAGGCTCAAGAGGAGGCGGCGGAGACAGCCTGGCGCTGGGCAGTGGTTCATCCACCGGTGGCAAAAGGGCGAGTCAGTCCGACACCGGTGAGGGTCCGGGTTCGCAGCAGCAGCAGCCGGCAAACTGGGCTCTGCATCCGCTTGTACACCTCCAGTCTGTCGAGCCGGCCAGAAGTGTCCCAGGTGCGGTCAGAAGCAACATTTGCATGGGTTTCGTGTGTGTCGTGAAGCGGTTTGTTTGAGCAACATTGGACACATTCACACGTCAAACTTTTCCTTTGTATCATAAGGGAGTCTAGCTTTTTGTCACGTTTCATTTTCCTGTGCGACTGTGTTTCGAAAATCGCCACCCACAAGGTGATCATTTTGCAGATGGTTCTGGACGGCCGAGTCCACTAGACCGGCTGCACGCCGTCGCCCAGGCGCAGGCTGCCGCCGCCGCAGTGCTCCCCGAGCGGCATGGCTCGGGCTCAACTCTCCCTAGTGACAAACCCGTGGCCTTAACTACCCACCATCACAGTCAAGAAGATGTACTGCTTTCTCCGCCAACGTCCATTGCTGATTTTACAGGTTCAATGTCACATGTGTATCTTGCACAGCACCTTCGGTTCACGGTTCGTGATTGACGAGTGCCTTTGCAAGGTCAATTGTGGGTAACGGTTCTGAAACGTGTTTTACAGCTCTGTATCAGTCAATTGCCAACAAGATTCACGCTGCTAAGTTTGGCGCCGGATCCTCGTCGAGCGGCGCGCACGTCGCTCGCCAGCCTCACTCTCATCCGCCGACAGCGTCCAGCGCGAGGTGAGGGACATGCGAGCTTCCTTAGATCAGGGAATTGTTGGAGTCACCAAGGTCACTTGTGTCTGAATAAAACCCAGGTTACCTGGCATACATTTGCGCTGGAATTCCCTTAGACTCGTGACCGGGCGGGGCGCGAAGAAAACCCCTGGTCTGGCCATTTTGGTCCACTCTGAATGACATCTGCACCCTTTGCTGTCGCCTGTGCAGGTCCGCCATTGTTACTGCTGCGGAGGACGGCGACAAGGACGTCGCCCCGAGCTCAGCCAAGAAGAGTCGCGTGGACAGCGTCGAGTCGCCCGACCAGCCGCCCGTCACGCCCCCGATGTTCCGGTCAGTGCCGTCGCCTCTTCCAAAAAGTGGACATAATGTTGTCGACATTTCGTGTGCGAGCATCGCGGGAAACCCGGGAAGTGGCAGTGTAAAGACACATTCGGTGATGGGGAACCGGAGAAGTTGGAGCAGTGAAAAGTTTGGACTTTCTGGTTTTGTGGGCGAAAGTGCAACGTTGTATTTGTGTGTTATTCTCTGTCTGTTGTCGCGTCCCACGAAAAAAAAGTCGTTCAAGTTTGGTCCAGATCCTTGAAAAATGCTACAAAACCCCTCAAAATTTACCCCTGGCGTAAAGGAGGAACCCTGTGCTCGGGAATCCGGTGTCGATTTTGCAGTGACTTTCGGCACTTCTCTCGAGGCCCGAGCATGGCGAGCGCCTACAGCCACCTGTTCCCCAGCGCGCGCGCATTTGACCTGACAAGAAACAATACTGCTGACCACGCGAAGAGGTATTCAAACAAATCTTTCTTCGGTTGACATTGATGTTGCAGAAAAGGCCAAGAAGTTTGTAGTCGATCGACCAAGAGTAAAACTAAGTACGGCTTCCGCATGGTCGAGGCTGGGTCACAGAATCTGCACTGTTGTTTTCAGCGACAATTCGGCAAAAGACTTGCACTCGTCAGAGGCGTCCACGTCGGCGTCAGCGCCGAACAGCAGCGCCGCCCTGCCGGACTCGCACAAAGTGCCGCCTCTCGTGCTCAAACAGGAGGAATCCGACTCAGAGGTAAGCAGCCTCTCGGGGCGCATTGCCTGTCAGTTCACATTTGATGGTGAACTTTTCTGTGTTGGAAGCAACCAGAAGGAAGGGGACGTGTCCATCCACGTGTGACCTTTGTGCACTGCAGGAGGCGTCGGCGAGTCCAGCGAGCCGGACGCACAGCCTGTGCAGCCCAACGACGTCGCACGCGCCGCCGCCTGACCTCATCAACCTGCCTTCTCCGCACAGCAGGGCGGGCGCTGCCGCCGTGCTCGACAAACACAGGGCGCTCAGTCCCGGTGCCTTAGGTGAGCCAACTACCGGTACTTCTGTGTGAGCACTCTCCCGAGGTGTGACTGAAGTTAACATTCGACGGGAACACTGCCGTTGAGCTCTGGCTTCGTGTTTTGGTGACAGCAAGAGCGGTAGTTGCAGAGTCGCGTTCTTGCTTTGATAGGTGGGAGTTTGCCTCCGATGCACATGCTGCAAGAAAGACTGGGATCGGTGGCGCTTCCCCCGCTGCAGATGCCGGCGCTGTCGGCGTCGTGGCCGCCGATTGGAGGCATGATATCGCCAGGCCTCAGCTCACCAGGTACAGTTTCTTTGTCCAAACAAGCGTGTTTGATTGATGAGTGCACGTCAGTTCCACTGAGCTCGCACCTTCTCTTCACGGGCCTGGGCAGTGCATTCCCCTGAGCTCTACTTTCGAACGTAGATGCAGATAGAACTTCCAGGGTGACTCGAACAGTGTTCTGGTTCTTGTGCGTGGAAGGCTGATTCACATCTGACCTGCTGGACACACAAGTCACAGCAATGTGTTGAGATTTTCATTGCCAAATGCAAGTTGATTTGATTTGGTCGCATTGCAGACGCGCGGGGCGGGTCTGACGCGTGGATCCGGAAGCCGCGCACCAAGTTCTCGCCCGACCAGCTGCAGGCGCTGGAGCTCGAGTACCAGATGGATCCGTTCCTCTCCACGTCCGCAGACAAGCGCGCCGACCTCGCCAAGAAACTTTCCATCACCGAGAAAAACGTCCAGATCTGGTTTCAGGTGAGTCGTACTGAAGTGTTGTGTGGTCGCCTTCAAAGAATCATCAAAATTGCGCTGGCATGACCGGCAGCCTCTTCTCATGGAAAATGATGTTTGTGGTTTCGTCCTCAGAATCAGCGGAGACGGCGCCGCGCGGCCGCATACAGCAAGATGCACTACGTGTTCAGCGGGGATCACGCCCCCGGTGCCGGCGTCTCCTACCCACCGACCATGCCTGGCGAATTTGCGTCCTCCAGCGCCAATGGCGAACCGTTGGACGATGAGCTGGACGACGAAGACGACATGGAGGCTGGCCATGCGCCGGACTTACTGGAGCTACCGGCCAACAAAGACGGGGAGCAGCATCTGACCAATCGAAACGGAGGCACGGAGCGGCCGACTGGTAGGGACGGGGAGGCGAGCAGAGGGGAAGGGCGAGTGAGCAGGAGCGGCTCGGTACAGGGTAAAAAGGGTCGGGAGAGTCCGTCTGAAAATGAGAGGGATGCGGAGCCACGGAGGAAGAGCAAAGCATTTCCCGCGCACAACAGCGCTGAGCGCGATTCCGGCGCGAGAGCTGCGGAGAACAACTGTCTGGCGGAGATTGAAGACGGGCACGTGAACGAAGCGGAGGGTGACACTGCTAATGAAGTGAAGCACACTGATGGGATACAGGGTAAACTTTCGAACCAAAGCAGAGCAGTGCATCCACTTCTGGCACAGAATAGTGTAGATACGAACAGCGACGAGGCGTCACCCAGCGGGGCCGACGTCGCTGTCGACCAAAGTTGACTGAAGAAGGCAAACAGGGCATCGTAATGATTTTTATGATTTGAAAGGGCTTTTTCTTGTATATTTTCCCTGAAATCAATGTGTTTGTGAACACGTTGATTGATGTAGGACAACCTGTTTTACACATTGGTTGAGGTGTTTTTCTTCACCCTGTGAGGGTAAATTTACACATACACAGACTTCTCCCTCCCTGTTCCAGGTAAGAGGCTTGAAAGTATTGTTAACCGCCAAATGCATGTTCACGTTTTTAAACCTGCACAGCAGATGTAATTTGACTGACGCTTTCTTCGAAGTAGACACTACTGTTGCATGTGAAGGACAAGATTTTGTTTCCCTCAGCAATTGACTGCTGCGCAAGACTTGTGCTTGTCCCTGATTCTGTCTTTCCGGCTGAAGTTAAGAATTCCAGATGACCCAAAGGGTTTATAGATGCTTGTTATTCAGTTGACAATGAAATTGTCGCGTTGAAATTATTTTGAACACCCTTTGAAAGGGTGATATTTGGTGATATTACTTCCCGACGTGAAGCAGTCAACCAGTTCCAGTCTCGACTGCGTTTTGTTAACAAAAGAAATTGGGCGTTTTTGTGAGGACAATAACACCACGGAGGAGTTCGCTTTTTGGACATGGGATTAGTTTGTTGGTTTTGTCTTTTTCCGTGAACTCTCATCTCATTTTGGAGAGATTGTTCCGTTGTTTGTTGGAAACTTTTTTCCATGGCCTCTGTTTGAAAAAGAAACAATTGGAACATCGTTTTTTGCCTCATCGCTGTTCAAATTTGGAGGTGTCCAGTGCTCTCGATGCGACGGAGCAACGTTTTTCGAATGTAGGCGTAGTTTGTCTTGAAGACCCTTGTGTTCAAAGAATCCGGCTTGTTTCACTGTCGTGTTTTTGCAACCCTTGAGAGTCAGGTGCTTTTGGGTGGGTGTCTTTTCGGGGCAGAATCGGCTGCCAAACACTGCCACTTTAGCTCGACCTGACATGTTGCCTGGTCGAACTGATGAACAGTGAATCTTACGAAGTATCTGAATTCTGCCGTGTTCCTGGCCTTTGCAATGTTTTGTGCGTTTGCGTCTTCTCAGCACGCCACGTTTTGTATGTTTTAGTTTTGCTGTTTCCTGTTCCCTCGCACCAATTTCTCGGGAGAATTTTTGTTTTTCGTTTCACATTGTTTGCTGTTCCTCATCTGCACAATTTGTTTTCACGAAGGAAATGCTTTCTTTCGCCTTCGTGTAATATTTTCCATTGTTTGCATACAATTGAGCGATTTCGTTGCGATGGGATGCGATTCGCCTTGTTGTCTCGGCAGCTCAAATTCTTGTGGGTTGACCAACTCAGGTCAGAAACGAAATTGTAAATGTGGGGAACAGAGTGCTGATTTGTGGAAGACGTTTTCAAGATGCAAGTTCGTTTTGACGTCTGCATCGCATCGCATCGACTGGGAAGCCTTTTGTTTTGTTCACTATTTGCGAAACAACAAGAACATGACATGTATGATGTACATAATTCTCGCCAAATGTTTTACAGGGTCAATGATTTGTGAATGCCCGTAAAGCCCAACCTTCATTTCACGTAACGTTCTGGCTCGGCCTTCTTTCGTGTTCTGTTGCTGAGAAATCATGTCACACACTCGAGCGTTATTTTTTCGAATCGAACATTGAAGAAAAGCGAAGGTTGGGCACGACATGTGGCTTGTGATTAGGAAAAGAACGCTTCTAGTCTTCGATTTTGTGCTTAGTACGCTTGATATTTTTGCGTGTTGTGTCTCTTTCTGAAGCATGTTTTTCCCCGTTTTGGTTCCACGCTGCAAGTGGTTTTTACCCGTGGTGGGCTCAATTGAAAACCTTGGTTTGGGAAGCAGAGTGGAATTTTTGGTGACTGGGCGTAAGTTTGTGCATCTTCTCGCTGCTCCAGTGTCGCAGACAAGTGGTCAGTCTTGGTGTTAGCTGTTGTGAAGGACCGCCTCTCCGTTTCTGTCACTGGGTTTGGACAAGTTGCTGACGCAGTTGCTTTGTACAATACTAACCTGGCTACAATGCCTCAAAACTTGGTTCCAAGGAGGAAAATGATGTTTCGCATTCTGTGTTTCACAACGTGTTTGGTTGAGCAATGGAAATGAACTTGTTTGGGTTGTTTTGTGGCTGATAGCAGAAAGTCTAAGCGTTCAAAGGAATTGATATTGAGCTGTGTACAGGACGTTGGTTACTGGGTTTAAATGGAATCTTATGTGATACGAACTTTTTTGCAAGACGTGTTCCTTTTCCGTCGTAGGAAATTGCTGAATGTCTGTTTGCACGGCAGCTTGTTTCTGACTTTGAAGACAGCGATGTGACGAGTTTTCGTCTCACAGAGACAGACCTCTGCACATCTGTTCGGTGTAATGTGCATCCTCGTCGCAAGCTGCAGTGCGTGCAGTCAACCTTTGGAAACACCTGTGTGTGCTGTTGTCAGAGCTCCAATTTTCCAAAGGTGTGTGAATGGGTTTCAACACGTTTGAAAGACAGACTTGCTGGAGCTAGTTTCGAGGTTGGAAAGTGGAATGTAATCTTAAAAATTGGTTGCCAAACTTTGATATTAGTCTATTGAAAGGGTACGGAAAATGGAGAGCAGACGACTTGCTCAAGACACTGTTGATGTATCATACATGGTGGGTTGGAAGGTTTCGTTGTCCTTGACAAAAGACATTGGATGGTGCTATGTATAATTTTTAACCTTCATGCTGGTATTTTCTTACTAGGCAAAGTAAAAACAAGGCAGATGTCTAGAGCGTAGGGAAAGTGTGAAGCTGTACTTATTCGATTCTCTGCTCAGAGTGCGCCAAGCGCCAGTTATGAATGGTTCTGTCGGTGGGCGGACTTACCGGTTCACTGCCCTGCCTCTGTGGTTGCCCCACGCTTGGCCGCAAAACTCACAGTCATGAGTCGCTTGCTGTTACGTTTACGTGAAATTTGTTGTTGTTGCAGATGATTGTGTTTGAAAGGTGTCTTACAGCCGATAAAATGGTGGACAGGGTTTTCTTGATTGGAGTCTATCCAGTGATCGTGTGATTGTCTTCACAAAGTCAAAAGGTGTGTGTATTTCTGTGATTGTACGCTGTGAACTGAAGTGTTTTCTGTTTGTGGGTTTCAAACCCACTGGGGCCCTTCTCGCTTGATTCGTCTCTGTTCAGAACTGTATTCGAAACGAGCTGATAGCGCGTGTGCACGCTCGCTAAAGCTGGACGCAGATTCTTGGGTTGAATTGTTTGTAGTTCGCGGTCATTGTGATCGCCAAATCAAGCAAAAACAGGCGGTCAAGTGTAGTTTGAACTTTCAAGTGGGTTGCTGAAACCCAAAGTTGTTGGGAAACTGAAAAGACAGAAAAGATCCCTCAGTTCTGTTTGCGGATTCACTGGTCCAGATGTCTGTTGTCTTGGCGAGTGAGATGTTCTTCGAATTGTTGTAACTTCCAAATCGCCTCTGACTCCAACAAGCGATTTCCGAATGTCAGATTTATTTCATTGGATTGATCCTCGATCAACCCACGCAAGTGTCTTTTTGTGTTGGTTCACCAAAAACAAAATTATTGCCGTTTTGGCGACAGTCTGATGAGCGAATCCAGTTCGGAAGGTTTCTGTACATACACAGCTTCTTGTCTGAGAGTGTTTTCCAGCTTTTACAATTGAGTGTGACAAGTTTGTCAATTCCTTTGTTACCCGTTTGCCTGTTGTCTGTGTTTGATTGCATCGGGTTTGATTTTCCGAGTGCTTTACTTGCTTGTGCGTGATAAAGCTGTTAAATTCTTGTCATGAGGAGATTTTCGGCAAATGTTGAAGGAATATCGAATGCGTGAAAGTACTTAAAATGTAGTTTTCTGCAATTTCAAACGACGGTATTGCATGTTATTTTCTGCTTGAATGTTATGGATTGGAGTTCGTGTCGCAGGGAATTCAAGCTGTAAGTGTCCAGTGGATGGTCGGTTTGTCATGTGCGGACACGAGGTACTTGTGGCACAACCACGATGGACGACGACTGGAGAAATTGGGCATTTGTCCTGTGTGAACGTCTGAGCGCTGTTTTGGCCTGGGGGTGCGGTTGTCATTTCGTACAAATCTGGATCATTTTGTTGCTTGAATTCCTGTCGTGCCGTTGCTGAAAGATTTCGTTTCGAAAACATTCTTGCTTTTCCAGTGAATAGATCTGTTGCACTGATGTGCGGATGAGTGTTGTCAATCATTGTAAGAGGGTAAATGAAAGCTAACCAATTCTGTGTGCAAATGTGTACAAATTGGGTGGTGTCGTCATAGGTGGTGTCGACCAAGTTTCGTGCCGTCTCTTCCAAATTTGTTGCAAGTTTTTCTCAAAATCACCTGCGAATGACAACAGCAGAGACATCTTGTCATCCAAATTGTGTTGTTCAGACAGTTAATCTCTGAACTTGGTCGCGCACCTTGGTACCTCCCACCCATCCCCTCCTGGCTTCTGCGGTGCTTCAAGTGATAGAAACTCTTTCCTGGTCGGATGACGAAAGCTTTTTACTCTTTCCTCCCATTATATTATCGGTGCTTTTGTCAGAGCTTTTTTTTATCAATAAATTATATTTTACATAAAACTCACGTGTACTGGGCTGATATGAAGGCGGGGGTGCTGTTGGGGAAAGGAGCTCCAGCTCAACTTGAGAAATGGCAAAGACCAATTGAACAGACATTCGGAAAAGGCCGTATGTCTCTGTTTCTGAGCTCCCGTAGTTTCGCCCCAAGGGGCTGACATTTTGTGTCCATCGCAGCTCCCTGAACTTGGAACGCCGCTCCCAGCCGACGCCATGTTTCGTAAAGTATCACATTCGGACAACGCAATTGACCTCGGACAAATTGCCAAACTCGTCACACAGAGTAGAAACAAAACCAAGCACTTTTTCAGTAAAATTGCAATGGTTGCACGCTACTCATTGTTTGTGCAAATGATGTGACTTTCATAAGCTTCGAACACATACTTGTGGGAAACATGTCGTTCCCAAGAACCGACTTCAAATATCCAGCACTCTCGATTCCTTCGGAACACTGCAGTCTTCCACGTAAGATGCTTGACAAAAACAGACCCAGTGTCGATCAGGGCACTGGATTCAGTACATTGCGTGGTATCACAGCAGAGAAGCATTGAATTCACAAGCCAAACGTGTTACCTCCAAACTATACATCCAAATCGGTGAGACTACGCACACCTATGCGCGTGGAGAGAGCGGTCTATTCGATCCAGTTTCACTGTGTTTTTGCGAAGTTCGTCTCTTCTACTTTTCACATTTCACAGGCCTTGTCGTTGACAGTGGATGTTACCACATGTACAGGTTTGTGCATTCAGGAGTTTTGGCAGAAGTCGACGTGGTCTTTTGTATGGCCGATGCCACAAAACGTGTCACACACAGAATTGACCAAGCCAGGTGGCCGTGTTCTTTCGCAACAAAATTCTGCCCACCCTGCAGCATGGGTACCGAGGCCAGACTGAACTGCTAGAACTCTCAATTGAGTCGTCTCAACCTGTTGTTGATCACACCAGGTGCGTCTCTGTGTCCGTCTCCACGTGGTACAGTGTATTTGTCGCACTATCAGATGACTTCGAGAAAGCCGAGGAGTTGTGCGATAAGGAGGAGGCCGGACGCCGTGTTGAACCAGATGAGCGCGTTGTACTTCTGAATCTCCATGACGGCAACGAGAAGCGCCAAGCCCAGCCCGGCGTAGTACATCACCTACAGCGACACGGAGAGTGCGCTCACACTGGGAAACTCCGGGCCACTGCAGGTTGGTGTGCGACAAAAATGTGTTCAGCAGGTCTTTTGGAGCATTCACCAAACATTTTTTTCAAAACTCAAGAAAATCCAACGTGAGGGAGAAACCACCACTTCAGTGGTCAATCTCACCTTGTTCGTCTCCTCGGAGCGGATCACAAAGTAGAGAACGACGAGTGCGAAAAAGAGGAAGTTGGCGGCCTTCCCGAGCACGACGAAGCTGGCGACGAGCAGCAACACGAGCACGCACGCGTACTTGAGGCCGACGAGCAGCAGGAAGTTGCGCTGCTCGGCGCGGAAGCGGAAGCGCCACTCGTTGAGGCTCGCCTGTAAGTTGCCGTGCTCGCGGTTGATCTGCGCCAACTTCGAACGATACTCGCTCAAACCCTGCAGGCGCCAAGGAAACACTCCTTACCAGTGAGCTTCTCACAGAAAAGGACGAAAGATCTGGTGTCTCTCATGACAAACTGGGGGTGGAAACAACACACCGACAAAGTTGTTTGGGAAACATGTGTTGACAGAGATGTCTGCCATGGTTGTGGGGCTGTGTGATATCATGGAAAATGCCTTCGTGTTGTTGTTTTTTTCACTCACTTTGGCAGATTTCCTTGAAGCTGTGGCTGTGGCGAAACAAGCAGCACCAACTGGCAAGTTGCCCGTCACAGAAAATACTGCAACAAAGAATTCAAAACACATTAACCCTTCGATTCTGTGTTCTACCTGTTGGTTTCCACGCTGGCACTTCACCAGCCACCATGCAGTGTTAACACTTCGGATAGGCCTCACCAAAATTGACTAAACTCGAAGCAGGAGGGAGACGCGCTTACAAATGCTCGCGATGACAGACAGGAAGGTGACGAGGTGCGCGAGGAAACTCTTTCCGGCGACGTGCGTGTCGAGATCGTCGAGCATGGCGCGCACGCCGCGCAGCCGGTCCTCGCACGTCTGGATCAGTGACGTGATCCGGTTCATCTCGAATGCCAGCCGTACTGTCGTCCAGAAACCCACGTGGATGCTCTGTGGTGACATGTGAGACATGAACAAGTTTCCCAACACGTACGAGGGGTGTCCCACGAATTTCCTGCTGATGTGCAACAGGATAATTGAAATTCCATCACGTTGCCATAGGTCTGTCTTTCCAGTGGCAAAAAGTAATATCTACTGTTGTTTCCCCTCGTGCTTCTGCAATAAATGTGAACATTCAATCAGAACGAGTGCATTGCTCCGGTAGCGCAAAGGTCGGAACTGCACAGAAATATTGTCGCAATCCCAAACACACGTACAACACAAAAAAGGCTACGCCTGAAAGGCTCGCGGTTCTACAACGCCAACTTCGCCAACACAAAACTTGCAGATAGATTTTGCCATGTTGATTTGCTGGGGCGGGGCACCTGGCAATTTCCAGCTAAGAAATGATTCACTTTTCAGCCTTGGTGGCTTCCCACTCCTGCCACCAAGCCCCCATTTGGTGCACAGTTTGACAGACACACCGAGATTGCACTGAGCGGCTCAACCGCGAGCTTGAAATGTGGGCACTGGCTCTGGTCTTTGAATGCGCCAAAGCAACTTCCGGTGGCTTTGTTTTGCCTGTGCTTCATTGAAGGGAGAATCAGTGGCCCCAAAAGATTGTCTCACAAACATACTTGCAGGCTTTTGGGTTTGCCCAAAAATGTACACAGAGAGCCTGGCAGGAACGGATGCCAATGGGACAAATCAAGCACGTTCTGCAAAGACAAAGCCACCCACCTCTTTGATGACTTGCTCCAGAAGGCCGTCGAGTTTGGTTCCGAACTCGATGAGTTTGTGTCGGAGCTGGCCCATCTTGGAGCGGATGTGGCCGAGACACTTCTCGAGGTGCACCCGCGCTGCCTCCTCCACGAGGAAGTGTCGACTTAAGGACTCAGAGATGTTGTAGATGTCAGAAACCTGAAAGAAGACAGAAATGCTGATGCTTGATGCAGACCGATGTTCCTACTGAGCCCATGCCTTTCTTTCCCAATGTTCACTGAACTGCAGCGTGCGAAGATTGGTTTTCATCGGGCTTGGCATGAAATGTACTCACGTGTACGTAGCGGTCGACTTGTGAGAGCGATTTCTCGACGTAGGGCAGAATGCGCTGAAAAGCTCTCATACCGGAGGCGACGTTTCCTTCCCGCAGCAAGCGCATTGTGTCCTTGAATCAAAATAGATCACACGTTTTCCTGTTCGAGAAATTGAAAAAGAAATTTTACTGAGTTCAGGTGCAAGGCGAGAGCTTGTGCATTGCTGTTCTCTCTGCAATGCTTTGCAATGTGTGGACTGTTGAGTGTTGTTTCCCAGTCTAACCCGTCTCCTGCACTGCTTCAGTTCAAATTTCCATCTGTTTCCGGCCCGCTGACTGACCTGGAGGAACTTCCTGACGGGCTCCCAGTTCTCTGCCTCGGGCACCTTCTCGAGGATCTGCTCGGCGAGTTTGGAGAGGTGCTCCGCCGACCCGCGCGCCATATCCATTGCAGCGCGCGCGCCAGCCATGCCTACGAATGTGCTCAAATTGATTCTGTGGATCCATTGGTGTTTTTTGTGGGCTCGATGCTGGACATCACAAATACAAGAGTCTTCTTCGATTTTTACATTGGTGATCAGATTCAGACTTTTTGTCGTGATTTCATTTTGGAAGAGCGGACTTTTTCGAAGAAGCAGCGACTTTTGCGAAGAAGCAGCAGCCAACTGAAACCGTCGAACAGGTTCAGTCACTGTCTGTTTTGGGTGCACAATCTGAGCAGATGTTCGTCTCTTTGCACTTGTAATCCATGAAACAAGTTTATGCACTCAGTTGGTGCAAAGCATCAAACACAGCTCATAACATTGTTCACACCACGCCTTCACACAGAAAAGGTGTGCATGCCCAGACGTTCGTTTTCCTCAACCAGTTGTTTGACACACTGATCAGATCTAATCCAACGAACCGTGCGCTCCAAGATCTGGTTGATTCACATTTTTGACCCTTGTCGTCGATGACAACAAGAGATTGGAGTTCAGAAAGCGCGCGGTCCGCGACCGATGTGCACACCTCCCTGACATGCCAGGTGGCGGGGGAGGGGAAGGACCAATCAATAGGTCCCGCCCCAGCCCGCCAACAAGGTTCCGATGGTGGTGGTGGTTTGGGGGGGGGGGGTTACTGTGGACACACACACACGCACGCACACACACACGCACGCAACACCACAGTGATTGCACAAAGCGTGCGATGGAACGTTCGCATCGCTCGGAGGAATGTGTGAACGCAATTTGTGGCAGTGACAGTACCCTACGACTGCAGTTCTCCATGCAAAACAGAGAGCAACAGTCGAAAAATGAATAGGTGTAAAACTCACCTTGAATTTGATGAAAATTACGCAGCACCGAGCACCAGACTCCTCAGTCACCGGTTCTGACGTAAAAACATGGTTTCTGCTACAGTTAGTTTGACGCAAATCCGAGGAAAGGCGAACTCAATTCCACCCAACGAAATGAGATGTCTCCCAAATGTTTGCTGAACACTTTTTTGATGCAAAACAAAAGATGCTCCAGGGTCGACAACCTGAATTTGTGCCTTTTTTCGCTCAGGTAAGCCAGAAACTGGCGTTTCGTCTTGCAAGTTTTGCAGCTCTATTTTTAACGCGCGGACTGTACAATGTTGGTAACGATTCGTGATCGCAGCTTCAGCGGTCGGCTGCAGCTTTATTTAGAAATCCGAGTCTCGCCTTGCTACACCAACGCGCTCGATCGATCTCTCTGCCTCGCCCCTGCACTACTTCTGCCTGAAAAGTGAACTTCACTGACACAGGAGTATAGTGGTGTACTGAAACTCATCGTAAGGGTGATGTAGCTCTCCGAGATTCAGCCAGTTTGGAAGCGAGATCGCTCATGAGGACGAACCAAAATTGTTGGCAGGTTCCACATGCAGACGATTCTCCGTCACGCCTCAAAGATTTTGAAACTGACATGTGGTGCACTGAGCTCAAATCCTGCGCGTCTCGTTGTGACGTCGCTCGAGGAGAATAATTCACAAACGGAACCATTTTCTTCGATTCAGGTGTGCAGTCCGTGACATGACCGAACGATCGCCAGCCAACCGAGCTCGTTCGCTCAACACTGTACAACCTGCTTGTACCTCACCCCAGACGGACCCAGGGCCTTTGGGACTTTGTGCGTCCCCCACTTAGACTTCCAACCCCAGAACCAAAAGAAAACAACGTTCTGTATGCTTTTTCATTTCATTTCGACAATTGGAGTCAGCCGGCCATGGAAACAAATTTTATGTCGCGCACAGTACACCTCGTATCTCGGAAATAGCCAACTGAAGTAAAGTGCCCTGCACAGGATCCATAACACTGAACCGCGCGTGAATCTTCTTGCATTTCACTCGGCCACAGCACACAAGTTGACTTTCTGTCTGTCCTGGTGCTCTGCGACCCTGCAGTTCTGATTGTGCTTTCCCACCGATTCCTTAGAACTTCGAGACATGTTTCCAGTCCATACAATGTCCAAGCGAATGCGTATTCCTTGTGTGCACTGAAAGGATTCCGAAAAGACGAAGGCGAATTTCAGTTTCTGCTTGACGCAGATGTGTCGCATGCGAAAAGAACTCTCGCGAATGTGGCAAGCTGTATCACAGGTGCAGGAAAGCAACGACGGTTGTCAACAGTGGAACCAGCAGTGGAAACCGACGGCATCCGAGATAGACATGTGCGTCTGCAACAAGAACAGTGCGTCCATTGCAACCAAGATCTCAATGCGATTCGTGCGGCAATCGAACTTTTAACCCCGAAGCCCTCACCTGAGCTGCTCGTGGTGCTGGAAGATTTCAAGAAGCGTTGCCGACAATACATCGTACTGGTTCCAGTGACGTTCGTGCAGAGGGGCTCTGGCACGCACCACAAGCCTTCCTTGCAAACCTGTGTGGCAACGGACAATCTTTAAAATTTCTAAATAAATTTTTTGACACCACATGAGTCCACAGGTTCTCCATTATTGTGAAACATGTTCCCAAAATGAAGTTCTACGCGTGTTTTTACACCAGTAAGTTTTTTCATGTGAGTGAATCTTCGGTTACGTATTTTCAAGACCAAAACAGAGTGACACGAAGACCAATACCAGCCAGATCTTGAGTCCAGAGAAAACATCAATGTTCCTTGGGTAAAATGACTGAAATATCTTGAGCGATTCTCTGTCCGTGGTGCATTCAGATCCATTTGCCACTGACAGATTCGCTGAAAGGACGCAAAAGCACACGAACACCAACGTTGGACAGCCGAGTCAGCTCAAACTTTCTTGAGTTCGACAGAGCCCTGCGTTTGGCCCAATCAAGCAACCAGCAATACTTTACGGCAACAAAACAAAGAGAAAACAGACGATGCACGTACCACCAGGAGGGAGGCAGATTTTCCCCATGAGATCACCTGTGTCCTCCCAAGTATCGTTTCCCTGGCAGCGACACTGCTCGTTGATGCACTTCAGCAACAGACCGCCCGTGTCGCATTCCTGCGGCCGAAAAGTGACAATCTTTTTGCAAACGTCAAATTGTGGTTGCCAACATGTACAGGTTCCTCTGTTCTCTTTCAACCCGACCTCTCGATAGAATTCCAGGTCCACCATTGATCAATGGGACAGCACTTTTATCTCAGCTTCTCAGCTGTTGTGACAATGTGCAGGAAACAAACACCTACTTCATCGAGTCTCAACGAGTCAGGCAAGCACCTGTCTCCGTAAGTTCTAACAGCTGAAACAAAAACCAGGCAAAGTTGTTTTCTGAAAGACTTCGCTGAATTTTTCATCCCATGGTGAGGCCGACACATAATGCACAATTAACTTCAGCAGATCTGACAGAACCCTTCACTCATGCACACCAGCCCAAAAACCACCAAACCATTTGGGCCTATAGGCACAAAGGAAAAGCTTAAGAATCTGCACACTTACCCTTGCAAAAATTTGAGGTGGTCATGTAGTACCCTTCTCTACAGCTAGTACAGTGCATGGCGCTCATGTCACACGTTTGACACGCATTATCACACGCTGAAAGAATATTCACAGCTCTTGAAAGAACACTGATGAGAACAATGCTGCACTTGCGAAGGGGAATTCTCTCCTGGCATAACGATCAGCATGATTTGCAGGGCGATCGGTGAGAAGGCGATGTCAATCTCATGGCCACACCAGTTGGTGTGGTGGGTCTGGCGGTCTGGCTTGACCAGTTGGTGTGGCTGATCTGCCCCCACCAGTTGGTGTGGTGGTTCAAGCCTCACCAGTTGGTGGTGGATCTGGCCCCCTCAGTTAGTGTATGTGGTGAGTCTGGCCACACCAGAAATTTAATTGAATGGTCACCGACATGATCACATGGAAACATCCCATCGTTCCGCCAGGAAAGATTTTCTCCTCGCGTGCTCGCACATCTGTAATTTTTGCAAATAGGACGTGTGGTTTGCATCGAAAACGGCTGAACCTCGAGGGCTCTGCACTTCCCACATTATCATTTGACAAGGTGCGGATTCAATGCACACGAGAAGAGCAGTTTTCTGTACCTTTACAAGTTCCGTTTGATAGAAAGTAGCCGTCCATGCAGGCAAGACATTGCGGCGGCTTGTCTGGCTCGGTTTGATTCGTACAAACCAAGGTGTCAGTTTCGCTCGTGCATGTTTGGTTGGAATTCGCAGTCCCGTTTGCAGAAGTCTGGTTGGAACTCAACGTTTCATTTGAGCAGGTTTGGTTTCCAGCTTCTGTTTGGTTTGCACAGGTTTGGTTTGTGCTGGATGTTTCATTGGTGCCTGATGTGTTGCTGGTGCTTGAAGTTTGGTTGGTGCTTGAAGTTTGGTTGGTGCTTGAAGTTTGGTTGGTGCTTGAAGTTTGGTTGGTGCATGAAGTTTGGTTGGTGCTTGAAGTTTGGTTGGTGCTTGAAGTTTGGTTGGCAGCTGTTTGATTTGTGCTGCATGTTTCATTTTCTGTTGTGGTTTGACTTGTACACGTCTGGTTTGCGGGTGCACTCTCGGGCGCGGAACATTTCTTGCAGCGATCAATGTTGCAACCTGAAACAGAGCGACACTGTTCAAAGGCCGATTTCTCCCGTGGAGTGCGTGGCAAGGTCTCGCTTTCTCACTGACCTCGAAAAATCATTTGTTCCCCGTTCTGGTTCAGAAAATTTGCGAACTTTCAGATTCTCCTCGGCAGCCCAGGTCTGTGTAAATCTGCATGGGACCCACCTCAAGAGAAAGGAGCAGAGCACTCACCTTTACAGACAGTGTCTGTTGTGTTCGCTGTTTCGTCGAAGTAGTAGCCATCGCTACACCAACCGCGGTCGCAGCTTCTGTCACCAGAAGCACCGCAGAAGTCACAGTTGGGTGCACATTCTGCAAGCATTAAGAACAGGAACCTGAACAAGTCCGAAAATGTGCACACGACTGGTGCAACAGCATCGAAACAAAACCAAAGTCGTTGTGTACTCTCCACACCAGTACCGACACACATGGTATACTTACGGACACACACTTTGTCCGTGTTGTGGCAAGACAGGTTGTTCGCACACTGCATCAGGCAAGCTTCACCGACCCGGTCCGGAAGGACACAACCTGGACGACACACACAAAGCAACTTCAACTTCGGACAAACAGACAAATGTTGCACCCGCAGCACAAATTTATGGGCGGTGGTTGGGAAAGTCCAGCTCCACAGGAAGTTTTGTGTCTCCATGTGGTTTGCAATGCCGGGTGCAAACTTTCCAAAAAATGTGTTTTCTTTTCTCATGTTGTGCACTAGTGCTCATGGAATGTCGAGTCTGCTTTGGGTCACGGACCAGATTTTTCTGACAACTTGGAAGCTGGTGATCACCAAGGCGATGCCCAACGGAACAAGGTTTCCCTGCCCACCAATGGGCCAACGGCGCTCGGGCCGTCACTACCCATCGCGGAGAGCGAAGAGATGAGAAAGGATTCAAGACTGACAAACGGTTCCATTGAACGCAACACGGATGCTGGTTGAACTCGCCCCCCGGCGACCACAATGGAGCACAAAAGCTGATGGCAACTTTGGATGACATAACCCACCTGTAAGACTGGCATTTGCCTTCGTTCCTGCCGGACACGCGCAGACGCCATTGCGACAGGCGCGCGTGTGTTCTTGGAAGGGCGGGCAGCGCTCGATATCGTCGCACGGGTCACCAATCTTCAGTGGACCCCCGGATACACACTCCTCGTTGAAGTTGCTGTCTCGCCTGGCGACCAAGCCCTCCTCGCACTCGCACAGCGGACATCCCACAAACCCGCCGCAGTATGTCGCTGAACAGAGACGTAAGATCCTGTGACGATCGGAATTTCAAAGAAAGTCTGGCCACTTCTGCGTGCAAATAGCGATTCATTCTTACATGCCACACTGCACTTTTTGTCCTTGGACGGGTTCACGCGTTCGCACTGCTCGCCTCTGCTCGGCGCCAGGTTAGCTGGGCTGTAGCCTGTCGCCTTCGCCCATGCCTTGTACTGCCCCTGTCGAAGCGTGATGATGGACGTGGCGCTGTGGTCGTGGAACTTCTCCAGCTGCTCCCGTATAATATCCCGGGACGTGGCGTAATAATAATGACGCCGCAGAATGCGGTCTGAAGCAAACACCGAAGAACATGTCGATAGTTCTGCAATGCTGCCGTCACAAAACCTCTCATACGGAACCTCGTTGTTGTTGTTTACCATCGAGTTGACCAAGTTTCTGGGGTTGCATGCAACCTGTCTGTCAGCACATGAAACTGTGAAAAATTGGACTTTTATGGCATGCCTTCAGTTGCACTGTAATTTGTGGCTGGTTCTGAGGCATTTTGCAGTGTGTCCAGTTTTGAGGATGTTGGCAGTGCACTTGGAATTGCCCCAAGTTGACTATCGGAACCATTATTGCATAAGACCAAGTCGCAAGAGTCGACCAAGTGCCGAACATGCACATCAAAGACATTTTGGAACAGCCTCGGTAGTGCTTGAGTAAGAAGGAAGGATACGGTGCTGCAAAACAGAAGGTGGAAGCGAGTGATGTGCTCGGAGCGAATCCAGTGGGAGAGGCAACCTTCACCCCCTTTCACACACACACACACACACACACACACACACACACACAGAGCAATTTTGCGCAGCAAGGAACAAACTTTTCAAATTTGAAGTCAGGCCCCTTCCCGCCCTCTCCTTGACAAAATGGTTGCACTGCCTGCCTGTGTGCATCTTCCGGCGCGTGCAAGAACCAATAAGCAACTGTTCGGCATTTACGAGTAAAAAGGCAACGTGCAATAGAAATTTGTTCTGCGCAAAAAACGCAGCAACGGAAACACCGTGGCCATGCAACGATTGCAATCATTGCGACATCAAAGGCAACGTGCAATAGAAATTTGTTCTGCGCAAAAAACGCAGCAACGGAAACACCGTGGCCATGCAACGATTGCAATCATTGCGACATCAAATGTTGCACGAGAGGACTGAAAGTAACCCACCAGAAAACTGTAACGTTCGGTGCCTCATGACTGACAAGGCAAAACTTACCGGTGGCCAAATACACCACGACGACACTCAGCAAGAAGAGCAGCTTGCATAACTGAAATTTCACATAATTCTGTTTGCATGTGACTGCGTTTGAGCCAAAAGACAACACGAAGGTTCCTCTGATACGGAAAATCAGTCATTCGTTCGAGGAAACGTCAATTCAGGCGTCACCCCCGGTGGCCTCTGTAGCCCCCATACTCGTAGATCTCGACGTCTACGAGTACAGATCTATCCAGATCTATTTTGACTGGATTCTGGATCTACCCGAAAGTTTGATGCCACACAGGCAAAATGTTTCAACTTTTGGCAATCAGATTTCGGAGGTCAAGGAATTTTGTCTCCAGCGGAGCCAGGATTGGGAAGGGAGGCCGACATTCGTCTCAACCATGACAACCCTTGGAAGCTCAAAACTGAGAGGGGTGTTGGTCTGCAATCTGTCAGGGTCAGGGGTCCCAAATTTAGATCCAGATAAAACAGTTGAAAAGGCTGCTTTCAGTCAAAACACAACGCGGTGTTTTTGGCCCAAAATTGGCCCTCCTGACAAAAAGTGGATCTGGCAGGGGGGTGTTTTTCCAACGAGAGAGTGCTGGTAAGTTCCCGATGTCCCTGTTAAAGTCACTCAAAGTCACCAGTGTTTCCTACCAGTGTTTTTCCATTTAGACCTACCCCT
>JAAUXT010068392.1_pt1 | contig 20561 bp, 23 predicted proteins | sample 7278171 | NCBI WGS metagenome assembly JAAUXT01 (sample SAMN14350112, study PRJNA611818) | marine sediment metagenome | isolation source: surface marine sediment (1.8m) | place: French Polynesia: Moorea | collected 2018-08 | reverse complement strand
TATTATAGTTTCAGGGAAAAAGCGGTAGTGCTCCTTCACTTGCCAACGTGGTTTGTCCTCCAAAGGATTGCTGCGGTCAGGAATCACTCTTGGCATATGGTGGACACATCTTCGCTGGCCATTGCCCTCATCTTCTTCAATTGCATCAAGCTGCAGATGACGGACCACAAGAAAGGCCGCCATCCTTCTTGAGTTCTGACAAGTGAGTTCTGATTGGTTGGTGCTGACTTGGGCAAATTTTGAGTACTTATGCCAGCTAAAAGTGAGTATAAGTTCTTTGCCCAAGTCAACTGAGATACGTGAAATTTTTGTTCAACATGCGCACTTTTATTTTCCAGAAATTCGCCCAAATAAATGGGCAAAAATTTGGGCAAAAAATTTTTCTGCCCAGACATACGCACAAAAAAAAGGCGCAAATCCTTTCGAGAAATTGACCCCTGACGTAACGACGTCACCGTTCCTGCGCGACCATGATTTCTGACGTCAGTGTTGTTTGCGGTATTTTCACGCGCGAAACATGAAGCAAGGAGCGCCCCCCGACTGGAGGTCCCGAACAAACGCAACGCGTTCAACTCGTGCAACCGGAAACTTTTGTGTTCTTGAGGGTGGAAGTCAGATGTGATCGGGCAGCAAGAGAGGGTTCTCGAGGAGCCAAACACTCACACGCGCGCGCACCACAAGATGGAGAATAATGTTCTTCAAACCTCAATCAAGAATTTATTTTCGAAAACGACAGCTCATGCACAGATTTATCGACACAAGAAGTGAGGTTGTGGTACTACGAGACACACCTGCCGAAAACAGGTCGTTGACATCTGTCGCACAAGCAATACTGTTCAAGTTCCTCACCAAGTGATTGAGCAATGTTCGATTTGCCAGCCTAACCACCAACCAAGATCCTCACCAATCCAAGATTGATCCAACCCTGGTTCTAGGCGAGTGGGATCCACCATGGGAACCCTTGGTTTGAAAAACAAGATTTTCTTTTTACAACCGGTCCACAAAATGTTCCTTGACTCTGAAATTTGGCACAATTTGATCCCAGGCAAATGGGCTGGCAAATGGAACACAAGTGTCTCCTCGCCCAGTTCACAAATGCTTCTCACAAGATCTGTTTTCAGTCCAAGAGGATTGGTGCAGACAAACGGGAAAAAGTTCGCAAAAAGGAGCACAACCACAAAAGCAACATATATATGTTTGGCACAACTGTTGATGAGATAGTGTGAGAACAAAACCTTCGGAAATCGGTCGTGATTTCCCTCGAAGCTCTGAAAGCTAGCCTCCGTTTGCGACAGTTATTGAATGGTCTCCTTCATGAAAGTCCACAAAACGGAGAAAACATGTGGTCTCGAAACACCCAAGCGACACTTGTGGCACGCTCACACAGGTTTCATTCCTCAGAATGCAAAGCGACGTTCGTTGATTCAGTGGCATTTTGGCAACAAAAAGACTGAATAATCTCCACGAAAAAGAGCGATTTCGTAACAAACTGTTGGTTTTGTGACAAAAATAGTCCTGCTCAAAATCAAAACCGCTGCAAAGCTGGCGGTCATGATGATCCAACGCATCACAGTCTAAAACTCAGTATTTTTACGTCTCTTTGCTCACATTTTCGTTCCCTCCTGACAACTCCAGCTTATCTCTTTTACCAGCCAGAAACAAACCAACCCACCAAACACCTTTTCTTTCCCGGTGGCAAGAAACGGGATTTAATGCACAAAAAAAAGTGAAAAGTCGTCCTTGAAACAAGAACTACAAAAGTACCGAACTGCTTCCTGCTTCATCTTGACAATCGCACCACAGCACCAGTTTGTACATGTTCTCAACTCTTCTCTGCGACGTCAGCGTAGGATGGTGGAGGAGCAAACGCTCCATCAGTCGGAGGGCCAGACGGCGGCGCACTGTAACGAAAGTGATCTATTTTTGGACCTGACGGGTCAACTTGAGACACACATGGCACCACGAGTTTTGTGTCCAAAGCCTTCATGACAATTCAACTGCACCGGTTTTTTTTCTTGTACAGTTTGCAATTGGGAGTTTCATGAACGGAGAACAATTGTTTTCTTGAGATTCCCTTGCTTTGCTTTTCGTGTCCAGTTGAGCTTCTTCTTTGGGAGGAATACGTCGCTGAATAACATTGTGTCCAGCTGAACAGAATGTGATGAGGGCAAAAGAGCTGGAAATTGTACACCAACGTATCAGACGTTGGGCTTGCTTTCCAACAACACCTCAAAACACTTCTTCACCAAACGAGACCGTTCAAGATGATGCACAGTGTGCGTCCACCCAAAAAAATGGTGTGCCAATAGACTGGCTTCGTGTGCCCCTATCTGGACAGATTCTACGCGTAAAATCTCACCTCGGTTGTGCAGATGGGTACCCAGACGAAGGCGGTGGGTAGGCAGGGTTTTGTGGCGGGTAAGCCGGGTTCTGGGGAGGGTACGCAGGTCCTGTCGGGTACCCTCCACTAGCAGGCGGGTAGGCCGGCTGTGTCTGGGGAAACCCTCCGGGCTGAGGCGGAGGCACATACCCAGAGGTGGGACCCTGGGGCACCGGAGCGTAGCCTTGGCCTGGGCCAGTCACGACTGGTCCGGACGTCGCGACTTGACCCATCGGAGCACCGCCACCAGTCTAGTGAGAAAAACACAACTGTAAAACATTTTGAATCAATTTGCCAAGCACTTGCACGAAACGAAGCCCGTGCATTATGCTGGTCTGGACATGCTTGCTGCTTCTGCTGTCAAAGCACAACTTTGAACAGATTCGGAAGGTGCCACAACGTAACCTACCGAGATGACCATGCCCGGCGTGTGCGTGCCCTGTTGGATGGTCCCCGCCTTGGAGCGCACGTAGCAGCAGAGCGCGATTCCGATGACGACGAAAATCGCCCCCAAAACCATCAGCACCACACCAACGGTTCTTTGTTGTCTGCATTGAGAATTTTTATTTCTTGGAGCTCTTGTGCCAGTTCAATGAGCAACAAACACCAATCTGTACCTGTCTCTTCCCCTGTCCCTAGCGACAGCGTGTGTCGACTTGTTTTGACTGAACAAGTTCGGTTTGACTCGGATCAGAACAAGAAGGCTATCGCCTAAAAAGTGCGTGGTCTTACGCCGTTCACGCGAAAGATTTTTTGGCCATTTCAGAAAATTCAAAAATTTCCATGTTGAGTAGCCAGCCAGCCCATATTAAGTTACCAGGGGGGGGGGTAACTTAATATGGGTAAAAAATAAAAAATGCCTAAAATAGCCTGAAAATTATCCTGGTTGAATTTTACCATGTTGAGTTACACCCCCTCCCCCTAGGTAACTTGATATGGGCTAGCCAACTCAATATGGGCAAAAAAAAATCAAAAATACTTGAAATGGCCTGAAAATGATCCTGGCTCAATGTCACTATGTTGAGTTACACCCCCCCCAAAAAAAAAATTCACACATACAGACACACACACAGACTGATGGTGATTACACTGAGCGCGCGTCCTATCGGCAGAGCCGGACCGCGCGCTCAAAAACAGAAATTTTCGAAGAAGATACGACCAGGATCTGCCCTGAATATTTTTTTCTGATCGTGCTGGAACCCACTCCAAATCTTGAGAGGCCCAACCCAACTGCTCCTTTCCGTAGGTCTTCAGTGAGGGCATGCCACCCTCCCCCAGGATCTGCCCAAATTTTGGGTTGACCCTCTCCCTCCCCAAGAATGTGCTCAAAATTCTCAAGATTCTATCGACAAGGGAAAGGGGCCAGAAAGCTGAGGAGATCCTACCACCACCCTCAAAACACCAGTGGGTCTGGCCTAACCCCCACTCACTGGAGCGCAATGACTCTGGCAATTGGCTCCGAAGGGCGCGCCTGTGTGAAAATGCGGCCGATATCTTCGGTACTTTGGGGAAAAGCAACGTTGTGCACCGAACCGCCAGGAATGAATGTGACAACGTATATTGAAGAACCCAGAATGAACCAAAATCATTGAAATCCATGCGGAGGCTGGATATAACGAACAAGAACACACGCGATCGGCGTGAGCGTTGCAAGTGCGTGAATTTTTCGTGCCCGGTTTCTTTCCCCGTCTTCTAGTTTGCACTGACACGACCACGTTTCATTTTGTGCGGGACGGCCAATGTGAGCTACACTTCCAAGTCGAATATCAGCCGCGTGCCAGCCGTTCGTGTTTGGGACATTCCTGAATTTTGTAACTGTGGTAACTCGGGTGGGGTGGTGACTTGGAAAAATGGAAATTTGGAGAATTGGTAACATTGCATGTTTTGGACTTTGTCAATTTTTCCAAGTCTCTGAGTTTTCTCCCCAGTCAGAAAATTTATTGGACTTTGTCAATTTTTCTAGTTTTGAGTCACCCTGCCATGGTCAGAAAAGTTTTGGAGGTTGACAAAGCCCAAGAATTTTTCGGAGTGGGTTGGGCCAGAGGTAACGAAAAACTCGGATATCCGAATAACATGGCTTCGTCCAAAATGTTTTCCAAACAAGAGGTAACTGAGGAACTCGGAAAAATTGACAGTCCAAAGAATTTTCTGACGCCCCACACAGATCCAGGTTCAGGGTAAAAACAATTTCACCACACTTCGCAGCTGATAACAAGAGAAAATACTTCACATTGGAAAGGGCATTCCGACACCTCAGATCCACTGTGAGCAAATTTCAACCCTAGTTTACCCCAAGAGGCAGCTTGTGTCCCGGTTTCGGACGGACTGTCGATACGACGGTCAGGACGGTCCATTGAAACTTGGTGGGCTTGGTACACGCGGTTGGTGTACCACACAGCTGATCCGTGCATACTGATCAGGAGGGAGCGGGAACTAATTATTCGCACCCAGTCGCACACGAAACAGAAGGGTTTGGGCACTTTTACTGCGCCACCAAAACGCACAAAGAAGTTCTTTTGCAGCCGCAGTTGCTCCCAACGAACACGCATAATTTCCATCTTGATGACCCTCCTGTTCCATCCCAAGAACTCGGGAACATTCACTCATTGCGAAGGTCTTGAGGATACCATTTTTTCGCTGAAAACCTCTGTCTCCCTCTGGACATCTCTGCACATGGCGGTCTGACTATCACACCACGGATGTGGGTTCATCAAAACAGGTTTTCCAGCGATTGTCCTTTGGGGTTGAGGTTCTTGCACGCTTGAACCTGCCCCCCCCCAAGGACCAGTCATCAGATATCACAAACATGTGCGCACCGACGCGTTTGGAAGTTCCAAAACAACAGCCGCTCTGCTACAGCGGCGAGTGGCTAAAAAAATCTGTTTCAAAGTAAAATGGTACTTGACAATTGACTTACTGATTGTGCTCCTGGAAGAAATCGCTCTGGAAGTTGGAATCATTGGACGACGCTATCAATATGGGTCCAGGGATGAAGAAGAAGAATCCGAACACAATGAGATACACGGCACACGCCCCGGCCACACCAGCCTTCGCTATCGCCGCGACCCTGGACGCTTGTCTCTGCACCACAGGCATGGTGATATTTGCTATCTAAATCTGCAGGAGTTTGTCGCCTTGTAGTCTGCAGGCTGCTTGCAATCCCACGTCCAGTAGCAATTCTCAACACTTTATGGACCCTCAGGGCACCGCTGTGGAGTCCAGTTTGCCTGCAAATAACAGACATGTGTTGCTGTCACAGAAAGTACCACGGGCAAAGCTGCATTGCGTGTGCGTTGACCCCCTCATCGAAGTCTTTGTCGATGGTTCCCTGTGATGGCTTGTTGGTGTGCGCGTCCACAACTTTTATCCCTGCTCCTTTCCCCCTCCCCTCAAATTAGGTGCGTGAATCCGCGACCGTCGGGTCCCCGCTGCGGGACTTCTCGTTGAGGTCGCGTAGCTGGCATCTCGGTGAAGTAAATGGCTCCAGCAGTGTTCATGTGTGCATCACTCCACACTTTGACTGTCCCTCACCCCACCTCGGCCACAACCCCCTTAGATCTACCTGGACCTCCCCACTGAGGCCACCCCACCACAGGCCTTCACCCCAACCCCAGCCAAGTCCCCCACCAAGGCAATACCCCCCCCCCCCACCAGGCCACAACCCCCACCTGGGTGAAGCCCAATGCCAAGGTCACAACCCCCTACCTGGGCCATACCCCCAAGGCCATAACCCCCTCCCCACAGGGGCCACACCCCCACATGGGGAACAACCCCACCCCACCCCTATTACCCCCTTACCTCTCGGCCAAAACCCCCACCCCACGAAATGCAGCAGACCACGGAGAAAGTGGCGCGCGACCATCGAGTCCCCACTTCCGGGACTTCTTGTTTGTCAGTTGGGTTTGAGCCCTTTGAGTATTGAGGCAAAATTTAGGTCTATTTGATCTGTAGATTTGTAGATCTGAGACTCTGCTTGTTCGGCAGATCAATTCGCACAAAAAATGTTCCCAGTGCGAGTGAGGTCCAGTTGTGGACAACGAGTAGATGTCTACGAGTGTCTCGATCCACTGTTGACTCCAGATGGTCTTTGGGACTGAGTCTGGATTAGGTTCTGCTTGTGGACAAAGCTTCCTGCTTTCGACTCTGGTTGGATTTTCATTTCATACAGATCTACAGATCAAGATGACTACTTACGGCTGCCAGCGGATCGAGGATCCAGATGCCGAAGTCGGCACTGGGGAGAAGGTTTTAGAGCAGTGTTGAAACAGAAAATCGCTTTTCAGTTTGCATTTGCGGTGACTTGTTATCCTGCTGCACACTGTGACCTACTTGGCGGGTGGAGCGGCCAGTGGGGACCTGATGGGGTTTCGCCGCGGAGGTTGCTGCAGCGGCGGGAAATTTGACGGAACTTTTCTCGCGCGAAATCGACTTTGGAATTTGAAAGGAAATGGACGGACACTCCGGAGGTGTCACTTGAAACGACCAGAGTCTACCCTCCTCAAAATGCTCCTTTGAGTCTTGTTGACTGCATCAGTGGTGGTGCCTTTCTGTTTGGTTTTGGTAGATTGTTGGGGTTTTGTTTGTGATTGGGTTGTGTTTTTTTTGGATTTTGTTCTTGCACAATTTTTTGCTTGTTTTCTGGGTTTTGTTTTTGCTGCTGACAATTGTTGTTGTTGTCATTGTCAACTTGATTTTGCTTTTGTTTGTTTGCTTTCAAACTTTTCGCACATGTGTGTCAATTTGCCCCCCGCCCCCTCCCTGACTGTCATGGTTTGACCACCATTTCGATTCAGGATCGCAATAAGCTGCAGTGGTGCTTTGTTCAGTGGTTTAATTGCTCCTGCAAAACTTCACGTTTTGCAAATGTTGACGTCTGTTTTCACGTTTGCTGCAAAATCATCAACAGTTCTAAGTAAATAGACATTTATTGCTCAAGCGCAGCTAGAACAAGATAACTTTGCGACAAGGACAGCTTTGCTCTGTTGCTAAAGAATAAAAAGTCTTCTCGGCCTTCTTTCCTCCAAAAGGAACATGATCAGTCACCATCAAAAAGACTTCGCGACTTCGTGAATTTTCCGTCACAGTCAAGAAACAGTCTGCGTACATCTTATGGACACCACACAATGCAGGCTTGTAAGCTGAGAAACATGCAAGTACGCACGAAGTTTTTGACAACCGCAGATGTTAGCTAACACTTAAATGGTAATAAGGCAAAAATGTGGGCGAAACTGAATTTCCCATGGGGCGTACAGATGTAATTAAGCTGCTCCTTACTTTATAATCTTTCTTCACACTGAAAGAATACAGATCTTTTCGTTTCACACAAATTTGAAACTGCAGGAACTGAAGCTGTTCTGTCTTCACCTGCAGAACCACGCAACAGCCAGTTCGTGGAAGAGGCAGTTTTGAAATGAGCCTTCCACGTTTGCAACAAATTCAGTATACTTGTAGTGTACCTCGTACAAATTACAACAGTCATAATCTAAACCACGCAAGTTGAGCAACGACAACTGCAGGAGTATTTTTAATTTCGCATGCAGTTCTATAGCTTACAAGGAATTTCTCCTGCTTGCACGTCGACAGAACGACAGACATGTTGGCGCTCTTGCAGAAAACCTCCTGCGGATACAAGATCGGTCCGGGCCGCGGTGCTTCACCCTCAGAAGCTCAAAACCAGAAAGGTAAATTTTGTGAGGTGGTCGTCTGGCGCCCAGAACTTCTTGCCAACAAAAATTGTTGCGTAAAAGAGTGAACAGAAGTTGCACTCTCTGCACAATCTGGGGCACAAATTAATTCAATTTTCAAGGCCAGGAGGTCCAAGCCCTGCCTCCTGGATCCCCCAGAGCGTTTTGATCGTCACACGCCCAAACAATTAAGACGCATCTTGATTGGGCAAGGACAAAACATTGTTTGATGTTTTGAAACCCAGCAGGAAACTGCAGTCGCTGGAGCCTATCTCATCCTGTGTGGTGCAAGACAAGGCAATAGGCGATGGTTTCTTCTGCATGCACAAGTTCAATCATAGTTCTTCACACAAATCCTCCCCGGGCCAAAACTGGAAACATGCAAACTAGCAGGGACCAAAAAATCTTTCATTCGTGTATTTCCAGACAACCTTCCTTCTCCCTTGGCACATTAATCTCGAAAGATCACAAACTTTCTTGTGAAAACAGCGTAACACTTTTGTACCAAGCCCAATGGTTTTCTAAACACAAAATTCTCATACATCTCTTTCTGTGCATGAGCCAAAGAACAACCAAAAGCCTGTCACATGAGCACCACATCAAAGCGCGCGACACGTGCACCAAAAATATCTGTCTTCCTTTGGCCAAAATCTGTTTTGCGTTCTTTCATTGGGAAAGTTGACTTTGTACCAAACACACTGCAGTCAAACACACGCAGGCTGGGTGCAGGAGGGGTACATGAAGTGACGCACGTCTCAAAGGAACCACGGCTCACTTCCAAAATGCATTGACATAATACTGGAGCAAACATATTTGTCCACAAAACAATCGTTGTACGAGAAATTTAACTTGTTAGAATCATTCTAAAACATCCTGAGCCAACTGCACACACAGAAAAATTGTTCTTTCTGCACTAAAACATGAATACATAATTTGTCCTGTATCATGATTGTCGCTGCTCTACAATTCAGTTTCCACAAAGTGTGCGTTTGCAAGTGTCCATGAACAACCCTGACGAAGAAAGGCTTCAAGAAAACAGCAATCTTTTCGTTCTTGTGAAAGTCCAACAAATCAGATTGGAGATTATGGTGCGTAGAGATTTCGCGTCCACTCGCCAGGATTAGTTTTTCCAAATGGGAAAAGCTTCACAAAGCAAGCACACATCTTTCCTGAAAGAGTTTGGGTTGTTTCCAAGGACGAACACTACGTTAATTTCTGCAGGCTGCAGAAAACCAGGCGCCACCACCAGATGTAAAGGTGATAGTTTTGTCCACTTTCTCCTGGACGACTGGACATTTCTACAATGCTCAGAAACTAATAAGAAAAGACACTGGAGAAAGATAAATCCAGTTTTAAGCTTTCAGTCGATTCCAGGGGGAACCGGGTCGTCAACACTTTAATGCCTTCCCGCAACATGGGCTTCACACCGCAGTGAGAGTCCAATACTTCGGAGGCCGAAGGCATCATTCTCTTATGCTTTCCAAGTCCACCACCAAATCCGTGCAAGCCTTGCACAATAGTGGCCGTGTTTCCTTCGGGCCAGTGAGTCTGCGACGGTTCCTTGTCCTTCGTTGTGCAGTTTGTGTTGTGGTACAAGGACCCAACTGATATGACTTTTTGATTTAATGTGGAAAAGCCGCTTTTAACAGCGTTGATTAGGTTCCACATAAGTTATTCCGGTGCAACCAAACATATTTCCCTGGAGACAAAGACTTCACCGTTGTTGGTGCAATCTTTCTTGCTTTACTCTTTGTTTTTGAAATGCAAGTTCCAACGGTGACTCAGAACTCCATGGTAGTTCACAAAAGTCTTTCCAACAGTGGGTGGGAATGCGAAACGAGCTGCTTTCATTTGCATGCTTCCCTCGCAACACCAGTGAGCGTCCAGTAAGTACCTCGAGAATCCATGAAATTGGAAATTTCAGGGCAAATTGAACGTTGTGAGAAGCTTCGGAAGAACTTGCTCGGGTTTTACTCAGGGAGAAACTTACCTTGTTCTGTCAGAACTATCCACAAATGAACCGTTATCTTGCGGCCCAATTTTAAGTCGAAATGACTAAGAAATGCCGTTTCTCCAGTTAAGGCCAGTATCGTGTAGCACAGTTGCAATGCATTTGGGAAATCCAATGGGATAGATAGACAGGCAAAGTGGCCATATCCCGTTGCAATCAGACAAAAGTCGTGAACTGTGCAGAGGCTGTTTTTGGTAATTGCTCATTGCTTGGATATCACACAGTTGAGGGGAAATCCTTTTCCCGTCACTTCGTTGTAACTTGGTGGAGGTGCCACTGAAACACACTTGGAGTTTGGGAGTCTGGAAAAAGAAAGAAACGTGTGAGTTGCAGCAAAGCAAGAACTCTTTACAAACCCTGCCTGTGTGGTGTTTTTTGTTGAGAAGGGATCCCATTTCGAACATGTGTGCAGGTGGTAAAAGAAGATGGAAGCCTGACGAGGTCTCTGAAGCGCATGTCCACAATGTACCACCTTTGCGCGTTGCATTACATCCTCGCATGACAACCAAAACCTTGTTTCTCAAATTGCCAAAATCGCTCAAACTTTCTTCACAAGCATGAAGTCAGTTAGGACCATGCTTTTCGTGATTACATGCGGGCTCAAAATTCATGCTTTATCAAATATTCAACCGCTATTAGCATGGATGCACGTAAAGAACGAAGCCAGGCTTCATTCACCTTTGACTGGAAGAAGGACACACAATTCGTTGCGGAACGTAGGAGTCGGGTGGGTAGGGTTCGTCTGGCGTGGTGGGCGAGACCCCGACCCTTGCGCCGGGTTCCGGCGGCGCCGTCACCAGACACGGGCCCTGTGGCACTTGAGCGTAGCCGCGCATCATCACTGCGTCTGTGGTCACCAGCGGCTGGTGCGTCCCGCTGATCTGCAGTGACACGAAATTGTCCGTTCAAAGGCGGATCCAACTTCCGATGAGGTGATGCATCTCTTGCACTGGTCAACTGAAAAACAAGTCTCTGTTGTGGTGCAAGGAGTTGAAAGAAACAAAAAATGGAAGAAACCCAGTCTTTTTGGTCGCTGGTCCATTCCGGGAAAACCGAGTTCTCTGCAAACACTGCACAGAAACAAGCACTCCAAGACCCTCTCTGGACCGATCCGCACGTGAACAAGCACCTCGCACGTGAAAATGTGTGAAACTTCAAAGCACAATTTACGATCGTACGAGCTGCAAATGTTTTACGGGGCACAGAAGGACTTTTGCCCTTCTCTTCCTTCCAATCTCTGTTCATCCTGAAAGCTATGACCAAAGTGATAAATCTGACCGGACACATTTCGATTTCTAATATTGAATTAGATTCCGCTCATGCTTGCGGCTGTGTGTTTGAGGGGCAATTTAATCAAACATTTGAAGTGAAGTGAGCTCAAGTGATTTCTTCTTTTGACGAAAGCAGACATGCGAACATTTCCATTTGAGAGATTTGGATGCTACCGTCGAATTCAATGGATTGGTTTCTTCCAGGTCTCGGACAACTTTTAATCAAGCTGCACAACATTCATCTTAATGCCTGTTATGGGAGGATAAAATCTTCATGGAAGTACGCGTGCTTTGAAACTAAATTCCGCAGTGTGATCTGCTTCAGAAGTAAGTTTCATTTTTCCATGCTGTCAGAAAGAGGAACATGCGCTTCTTTCGCGTCGTCGACAACTCGACTTCTGTCAAAGCTTGCTTCAACATCTTCAAAGAGGCTGAACTGCACAAAGACGCGCGTCGAAAAAGAGTTTCCATTGAAATCCATTTTTCAAAGAGACTCGTATCTCGGCAGTGTGACTTTCATTCTGACTTTCGGTAACTTGGAGGGCTTTTGCGTTGTCATTGAATCTCGCATGCAGGCACGCTGTATCTCGTTAGGCTTCTGCAGCTTTTGGGGGAAAACTCCTGGAGGTGAACAAAGCAGAAGCTCCTTAAAGCAGGTTAATTAAAGTGAAGAGGGAAGAGCTGCATCAGCTTTGTCAGTCTCGTCAGAAGTAGAATTTTAATGGCCTTTCCAGGCGTGGATTCAGAGTTTGGATGGATTGAGGTCACAGTTCAAAAACGTGAACCCCACCTGATGATGATCAGTGGCGTCGCAACTTGCAATTGCCTGGACTTGACAAGGGGATCTATATTTCCGGAGGCAAAGGCAGAAAAGCTGTTTCTTGTCAGTTTTTGGACACAGCCATGTCAGAGTCACTGGCTTGAGAGTCGCCGAAATCCTGAGATGCAGGAAACACTCCGGAATCCGGTAACAAGGGTGTTGATTGCAGTGTGAAGTGCAGTTGAAATGTGCAATTAACTCAATTTCTTGATTGACTCTGATGAAAGGTGGAGCGAGGCATGGAAGTTGTCACTGCGCATCTGTAACAATATGCAAATGGCGGCAATCTGCTGCAGAAACAAGTTTCGTCATTTCTGCTTGCAAACATGTCAGCCGCAGGTTCTCATGGATGCTTTACTCTTTTCTTCAGGTGTTATTCATGAATTCTGCAAGAACTACCCAACGCGTGGCCGCACAGGAAACACTGGGAAGTCGTCATTGTCTGAACATGTGAAACCTCAGAGGATGTTGCAGGTGCTTTTTGTGGCAATAGAACATGTTTTGACAGCAAATCTGCGCTAGAACTGTGGAAGTAACCTGCAACAGGAAGGCGCCTTCAGTGCACCATGCATTTCTTACAGCTCTTACTCGTTGACATTCCAGCTGTTGCAGTCACACAGTCACAGCCCGCGATTATCCCCTTTGGGTGGAGCCAGGCTTTGAGTGAATGGCTGTGGCCTTCGCGGTCAAACCCTTTTTGAATTTTGATTTTGCAATGAGCAGTAGTAGCACCCTCCAATGAGACGAGATAATGATTGATGCTGACGGAAGGATCCGCTTCAGATTACTGCGGGGCTGTGCAGTGTGTGACGTGCCTCTGGAGACAGGAGCTGAAAAAAATGTTGCCTAATTAGGCTGTCCATAACCTGTCGCCGGCACAGAGATGTCTGCAAAAGAGGGGAGACCATGAATACACTTATGTCACGTTCGCTGAAGGAAAACGATGGCAGGAAAGCAATTTCTCATCGAATTTACGATGGGTAAACTGAATACGAAGTCACAGGTGTGGACTGTGAGCTCCAATAGCAGCCTCTCCAATGATGGGTGAAGAGGACGCAGTCTGCCGTCCACGACGGACAATTTTCCTCCTAATTGGACTCATGGTCTTGTTAGTGCAGCGTCGGGGCGCGAATCTTCCTCAAGAGTCAGAAGCAAACACATCTTGAATTAAAAATGAAGAATGGCTCTCTTGGTGTGTGTGTGTGTGTGTGTGTGTGTGTGTGTGTGTGTGTGTGTGTGTGTGTGTGCGTGTTGGGTCTGTTTCATTCCAAGCAGATGCAAGGGAGTCAAGAGCCTGTACTCCCACACAAACCTGTTCCAATGAGCTCTCGTTCTTTCCGCTTCACAAGATCCTTCCAGTTACAGCTTTTTGGAGTTCGGATGGGACTCCAAAATTAGCATTGACCCCTTCCTTTCAACCAGATCTAACTCCAACGCTGAGATGCCTAACCTCGTTCATCAGTCTAATGAGCATCTGAAGGTCCCTCAGTTGCAAGGACCCCGAAAATTGGCTGCATTGAAGAGCTTGACCTTCCACGGACATCTCTGAGCAATTCGCTTGGACAGAAATAACAATCCTTTGCAACCAAGGCATCTCTTTGGCTGCATGATCACGTCTCCTGCTCTGGAAATTTCAGGGCTTGAATCAAAAGCATTTGACAGAGAGGGGGAGAGAGAGAGAAAGAAAGAAAGAAAGAAAGAAAGAAAGAAAGAAAGAAAGAAAGAAAGAAAAGAACACAAGCTTGCTGAAGAAAAAACAGAGAAATATACCGAGAGAGACTTGCACACAGAGCAAGGAAACAGAAAATTGGACAGAAAAGAACAGAAGACAGAATTGATAGACGTGCAATCATGCCATGCACAGTATGAAACAAACATTTCAGAAGATGGCATTATCGTGCAGTTCATGACCACTCTTCAAGGAGTTCCTCTTGGGAACTATGGGTTATTTTGCTGTTTTTGCCCGGTCATTTCTCGCACAAAGACCACCGAACTGCAAAACGTGTGCATCGAGTCAAGATTCCAAACAGGAAAAGGAATGTTCTGCCCTGTGCTCTTTCGTTTGTCCTTCGGTCTTTCTCCAGCTGACCACGGACGACACAAAAGCTTGACAATTGAAGATTTGTGTCCGTCCGTTTGGTGTCTCGTTTTTTCCACACCATTGTGAACTTGAAAGGATGAAAGGCATAAAAAAAAAGCTTAAGACGATGCAGAGCCATTTCTTTCGGCTGCAGGTCTGACAATGAACGGATCCGAAGTGTCAGAGATTTGTCGAAGCTTGCAACAAATGGCAACATTAGTCAGCGGCTATCTTACAAAATGTCAGATTTTGCAACAAGTTTGATTGAACACTTGCACTCTGAAAGCAATGAAACATCTAAGGGACAGACACTCAACCTTCTTCATCCCTCCTAAAAGTTGGTCCCCTTTTCATTATCGTGTCAAACAATCCGCTCTTGACCAAATCGTGGATGCAGCCCTCTTCGCAGAGCTGAAAGCCTCGACTGACCAGGACGGAACAACAATATGGATTCCTCACGAACTCCAGTACACGCATGCTGCTTGAATTCATTTTAGTCAGGCAGCTTCAGTGTGATACAGGATCCTGTTAAGGTGGGTTTTTGCAGTGGACCCAACAAAGCTAATTGTGTTAGAGTCCTGTACCTACCAGCCGACGCGCATCCTGTCTCTTCGTGGTGGCCTTGGGTTTGTGTGAGTCGAATCTGAGTGGAAACCCTCAGAAATCGAACTCAAAGAAATGTGTTACATATACTTGTACCGAGAGAAAACAACTGGGGAGGAAGAATTCTGTGGTTTGGGTTGCTTGTTTTGGTGGAGCAAAGCTTGAGCCCGTTGGACACGTCAAAATTACAACACAGCACCAAAAAGAAAAACACAGCGAAACAAGACAAAAACACTTTGCAGAGCTGTTGTTGCATTTGATTAAAGAGTAAAACTTACTTCGTTGGCAATTGCATGTTGCTGCTGTCTCTGGCGAGATGCTTTCCCTGATTTCTTGCATACCCAAAAACAAAGGCCAAATCCGAACAGGATGATAAGAGTTGACATGACCACGCAAGCAATTCCTGTGTGCCGGTACATTCTGCAAAGAACAATGAATAATTTGAGTCAGTTGCCATTGCCATATGTTGTCCCAATTCTTTATTTCTTTCCGATGTCATATTTTATTAAGCCAACAACATTTATTCGCAAGCGCCACATGAAATTGGGAGCCCAGCCTCCAGATACGAGTCATGCAACACACAAAGAAACGTCGCTTTTCAGCCCGACAAGATGCTGAGAAGCTGTGATTTATAAACAGTTTCTATTTGATATAGGAGCGCAGTACCAATTTCCCCGAGCATTACAAATTCAGCAGTACCATATGGAGAGAAACATGCCTTTCCACTTTAGATCTACGATAGAAAGAAGCACCAAATTAAGTTATCCATACATTTTTGCTTGTGATATTCCACAGACCACCAGTTGGGTGCCAGTTAGAGTCGATTTTTGAAGCTGATAGAAACCGCATCTGGCCCACTCTGTCTCCCCAAACAATGTTGTCTGACCATTTCATCTGGATTCCGCAGACATTAATTTTCTTTCCTTGTCGCACAAACACAATCAGCGCGGACGCGGAAAGGAACAATGAAAGGATGTTCCGGGATTTAATTACGTTCCTCACAGTTTGCAAGATAATGGGGAGAGTTTATGGGAAAATGCTTGACAGTCGAACAAGAACAGAAACAATGCCGCCACAGAGACTCCACGTTCTCTTTCCGTGGCCAACTGTGGACAGGATGTGAGATTAATTTCATTGCTGTGATCAGTTGTGTGTGAATAAAGTCCTTCCAATCTACAACTCACTGTTTGCTTTCACATTGAACCATTTCTTCCACCAAACAGCCCTGTTTCCTTCTTTGATCAGAGAGAGGATTGAGAGAACTTCCCTGCATCTGTTCTGAATTTTAGCGAAGTGCAGGCCTCAAGATCTTTCGTGCATGCATGTTGTGCCTTCCAGGCATGGAATGAAACAACACACAAAAGAGCTTGGAAGGTTGGAAGGATCACCAGACACCTTTTCACTTGCGAGCCACCGAGCCCGCAGCGCGCATCTGCGTAATTAATTGCATTTCTCTGCGGTGTCTAACTGATGTGAACTGTGGGGCTGTTGTGACAACTGTGGTGCACCAGGAAGAAACCTTTCCTCCTCTACAACGGACCGAGTCTTTATTCACTTTCATTACATTTCCCCACCGTCCTGTAAAGCCCCATTGATTCCATTCTCACGACCTGAAGAAAAACTCATTTGATTTCCCTTTGCCGCGTTTTTGGCGGCACTGAAGGTTCCGAGAAGTTGAGGAAAAGAACACGTGGGACGGCTTCAAGAAGCAATAATCATTGATGTTCAAACAGCCCCTGATGCGGGAGCTTTGAAATCAAGAGCTGGATGACAGAGCCTCACGCTCGTCATCCATCATTCGTGCTATCTGGTTAATTGCATGACTTTGGTCTCCTGCTCGATGCGAAAAGGTTGGAACGTCCCTGAATATATTTTCAGAAGGTCACAAAGCTGTTATTTCCTTTCCCGACCCATTCATCATCAATGTGCTTCGGTGCAGCGAGAAGACCAAATCAAACAATAAAAGAGCTGCGCCGCAAGACACTGATCCAGGGGACCCTGAGGCCCACTCGCGTCCCATGCAGATTTGGTCCATTCACAGACGTGGCCTTTGCCGGCACGATAATTCAGACGATTTTGGTGAGAGACTATGAACCTGCATGGGTCTTTAAGAAAAGACCACACCTTTGCGTGACTCCACCAGGATCCTCGATGGCTGTTTGCCACTGCAGTGTTTTCTCTCTCACTGTCACAGATCCCTTGAGGAAACAAACGAGGAAACTAATAAGCAGTTCGTGTCACTTTCCAACCAGCTAATATAACAACACAGCTTTATAGGAACATAAAACATTGTTGGCATGATCTGAAGCAATACATTTGGCCATAATTGGCACCATCGCTTTCAAGCTGCAACGCAACGAGTTTTATTGTTCAGCAAATTGAAAAGTCTTCCAGTCAATTGAGCACATCATGATTGAGGAATTGTACATGCTGTGTCGAGATTGTTTGATGCGAGATGTAAATCTTCTGCAGTGAAAAGAAAGCGGAGATTGTCCCTGGATAAATCCCGGAAAAAAACAATCTGCAGGCAATTTCCCATGCACAGCGCCACAAACCACAAACCGCAACCGCGAGTTTTGTCGGCACTGCCATCCATTGCTTCTGGAACGCCATGCAGGTCAAAAGGTCCGGAAATGGATGATCGCGTTAAGTGACTTCCGGATCTCTCATGTTGCCAATGACATGAACACCATGGTCCATGCATGCGCGAAGCATGCTTCTGTATGACACAGTGTCCGGTGAAGAAAGACCTTGGTTTCCACCACAGCAAATCCAAGGAGTTCCTTGGGATAAAGTGCAGATTGCACTTTCGCAGCAAAATAACGCACGTTTACGAGCGTTGTTGACACCAAGGATGGCATGTTCTTTGTTGTAGAACCAAGACCACCACTATAATGTACATCCTCCATGGATCAGCAAGAAACCACTGAGCTCAAGACTTGAAGCTTCACTTTGCTGTAACAGCGGAGACGAGCGTCTTCAGGGGCATTCTTTTATGGGACAAGGGCAAGCCCAAATTTGTCAAAATCTTCCACGCTCCCAACAGAAGCCGCGCGAGATTCAGCCAATGAGTTCAGAGCTCAAAAGAATCAATCCATTTGGGGCCGCCACGGATCTGCGTTCGTCCGGCCCCAAATGTCATTCTCAAAACAAAGCCTTTTGTCGTGGCCCTCACGCAAAATTGGCTTTGTTTGCAAATGTCAACTTTTGAGAATTTGTCAAACGAGGATGATATCAATTTGTCACAATACCACAGAAATTTGAAACAGGTACACACGTGCAACAAAGCAATGTTTTACTTGCGCCATGGGCAGAAAAGCATCAATGGCACGTATATTCTTCATGCACAAGTTCTCGTGTTCTGTGTTGACTTATTCCTTTTGGAGTTTGATTTGGCGACAAGTCTTCCTGCTTTTGTCACGTGGGCTGCAAGCGTTGATTGCAGCTATTTGGCACACCTCAGAGCAATTCCAGAACCCCGAACAAGACACATCTACTTCAGCAGCTTCCTATTCGTCTGTCATTTTTGTTTCCCCTTGTCCTCGCAATGTACGAGTATTGTTATTTGTCTGTTTTCCTGAATTGGGTTCAGGTGCTTGGAAGTGAAGGTCAGAGGTGTTTGCTGCACAGACTCGTCTTTCAAGAAACCTCGCCAGAATTCTTTTTTACGCATAGGTAGACGCCATTTCGGATCAGCTCAGCAGCTTGTTAAATTCTGAAGGGCAATCTGTGTGTGTGTGTGTGGGGGGGGGGGACTGCGAGGCAATCTGTTTTCGGATGAGATGAGTTCGGATTGCTGCCGAGGACATCACCAGGGTTTTGTCCAAACAACACTTGAAATAGTGACCTTGTTTGGCGTTGCAACGTTGTTTTCTGAAGCAAAGGCCTTCTTGTTTTGCTGATTCTTGTATGTTTGTGGCGCTGGTGCAAGAGCTTTGGCCTCTGTATTGGTCCTTGGCACAAGGGAACTGAATGGGACGCGATGGGACGGGTTACAGCACAGGTCTGTGTGACTGGCATGGTGAAGATCAAAGTCGAGAGTTGCTTCCCAATTTGGAGAATAGAGTGAAAGCTTTGAACAGTGGTTAAAAACGGCTTCACTGCAGCCCATGAGTTGGACTTCAAAACGAGCATCTTTCGGAATCTATAGTCACGGCAGAAGGTTTCTGCTGGACAATCCCACCTCCAAGGACACTGTTCTGACATTTTCTCAGATCAAATTAAGTTGGAAGATGCAATTCTCAACAGAACGACACCCACATCCCTCATTGGATTTTCCGCCCTGCCCCGAGCGCCTGCACACGTACAGAAAATGAAGCCTGCACGAACTCGAGGAATTGAGTTGTCATTCAGCTGCCTTGTGCCACCCGCACCGGAAAGGTGTTCAACGTTTTGTCGCTTTGGTGTCCACCTATGGATGTGCCCTTGTGCAATGAATCATTTTTCCTGTAAATTTCAATGGTGACAGCACTATTGTATGGTTGCAGGAATTACGTTTTCCCAGGGTCATCTCAAGCATTACGTACAAGAGTTCTTTCGCATAAGAAAAACAGTACGAGTGACACAGAATGACAAAACCATTGTGAGAGCGTGCTGCCGTGCTGTCAAACTGGCGCCCCATTCTCTCGAGGGTTTATTCTGCTTTCCTGCAGGTTGATGGATGCTCATGTAAATGAACAAACAGATTAGGTCAACGGATAACGTGGATCTCACCATATTGAGTCATAAACACTTGTATGGCCACCACTTGGACAGACATGGAGGAGTGAGGAGTGAATCGTGCAGTAGATCACGTCATCCGAGGTGACAGTGCAATTATCATGGACGCCGGATAAACCCTGCAGTGTTTTATGGATTAAGAAGACACGACCTTGTTGGTTGTGAAACGGTGCAAGCAGCCACAGGGAACACGATCCGACTTGAAGTGTAGGAAGATAAATAGCTGTGTCCGTGTTCAGCCGTTTAGCGGTTCTCGTTTTCCTGGAAGTTACGAGGACGATGCATGTTTCTCCTCCTTCCCTCTCAGTGGATCTGCCCATTGTCCTGTTCCCATTGATGAGGTCTGCAGTCATTGGTCAATGCACGGAGATCCGAATCACTCGCCACATTGCGGCTCATTTGTAGGCAGCACACAATTAGTGGGGAACATTTCTGATATAAATCGCCTTCCAGGTCCTGGGGCCCCAGGGCCGTATCAAATCCGATATCACTGCCGCAACCAAAATGTCTTTATGAACCCGCAGGCTTTATGAGAAATATGGAGTTCGACAGCAAATATTCGAGATAGCAGTTTTATGTTGGTTGTGAGACCCGTTCCATTGCTAGGTGATTTCGATGGGCAGATTTACACGCAGCTTCATGGGAGACAAAAGCACCGCAATGATCACTCGAAACTCGCCTGGCCTTTCGCCTGCCTCCTTCCTTACTGCAGTAGAAGGGCGGCAAATCACGAACCCACGTAGCCTTGGAAACATCTGCAAATTCCTTCTTTCTTTAATCTCTCTACCTATCGACCCTTCCCCGTGGGATAACCAACATCGACCCATGCGTTCTGGTCGGATTAGATGTCCACCAGACTGTCACAATGCCGTGAAACCGACTTACGTAGTAGAATCAAAGTATTCTGACAGTTGACATGATCTCTGTGGTGTGTGACCGATCAACCAAATTAGTCAGGTCCTTTGTTTGTCATTATTCATGTGCGCTCAACTG
>JAAUXT010014912.1_pt1 | contig 20562 bp, 19 predicted proteins | sample 7278171 | NCBI WGS metagenome assembly JAAUXT01 (sample SAMN14350112, study PRJNA611818) | marine sediment metagenome | isolation source: surface marine sediment (1.8m) | place: French Polynesia: Moorea | collected 2018-08 | reverse complement strand
CTTGACTTGAGTTCAGATTTTGTGTTGTCCTTGTGTTGTGTGATTGCATGGGGTGAGAGGAGGAGATCGCAACCCCGCAAAATGCGACATCTCAAGGCCTCTGTGGGATAGCGTGAGGAGAACAACACGGACGTGAGTGGACTGGGTGGCATTTCACGTGGCTAGCACCGCAGTCCAACTTGCATTGATGTTGCTCTTTCTCCCAGTCTTCCTATTCCTGGTGTGTAGGAACTGACATCAACCACAAGAGCTTGTGACTGGGAAACAGCGTCACGCTGAAAAGCTGGAACAGAAATGTAGTGGTCGGCAGGTGTGGTGCATGCCTGACCTATTTTTGAGTTCTGTCCAGCTTTTTGGGTGATTTGAGGAGGTTGCTCAATCGTTTCACGTTGCTCAAAGAGTGACCGAAACGGTGCGACCGAAACAAATCACCTGCAGGCGTCGGGGAAGTGAAAACATGTGAACAGCACTTTCTTGGAAAAGATGAATTTCAAACTTGGATCTTTTTGGTCTTTTTGAATTTATTTGGGTCAAATATAATTCGAGAGTGATGAATTTGTTTAAGTTTGAATTTTTAGGTTTGTGAGACACTCAGGACATACACCAGATCGAGTGCCTGAAACTCGACAGGGGAAATCGGAGTTCTCGTTGGCCTGAAGCGGATGGTGTTTCTGCAAAAGGCTGTTCATCGTTGCCATCAGACAGAGTTTTCGTCATGTTTTGCGACTTCAGTCAGTTGACTGCAAACGATTCAGGGGCTCAACTGGCCAGACCAGGAGGAAGTAATTTACGGCACTTGGGAATCAAGATGGCAACTCGTCTCTCTGCAGTTCCTCGTGCCCTTGCACGTGTGTCGTGGTTCCGTTGATAGTGCAAAAGCCATTCTTTCTTGGGCACAAACCATTCCAAACAAATCACGAAGCGCTTCTGAACTCCGTGTCCATTGTGAGTCTTAACACCAACGCTCACAGGTTTTTCATGCGCAATGAGTGCATCTGTATTCCCAATAAACCACGCTTTGGCGGTCGAGCATTGCCCAATTGAGGATACCAACGGCCAAAAAGCCCTGGCCGATGCCCGACTGAGTGTGTAGTGAGACGGAATGCTCTCTGCTCTGATCGTTCACCATCACTGCAGCCATGCAGTCCTCATTTCGTGTGCTCCACGGTGAACAGCAGACATTGGAGAAGCTCGCTGGGGGATATTTAACGCTCCATAATGGAAATCAGTGTGTCTTGTCTGTCACTGGGAGCTTCAGTTTTGTGACGTGGAGCTTTGTCGTTTGCGTGACCCGAAGGATGGCAGCCTTGCACAAGAAGCAGCTCTGTTTTGCTTCATGTCGTTGTGGCTTCTTTTGGCATCCCTGTCTCTTCTTCTGTTGCAGAACGAACAGTGTATTCGTCTGATGACGTGTTTTATAATTTATCAAACGCAGTTATTCTGCGTCGGGCTGTTCGGCGAGCGAGTTCAGCTGTTTTTGTCAGCGGCATCCAACAAGCTCAAAATGCTGCGTGCAAAACATTACAAAACCAAGTGAAGTTCTGCACCGCAGAAGCGAAGTCAAGCAACGCCTGCAAGAATCGGGAAAAACGGCTTCGAAGCTGAATCAGCATGTCGGATTCTCTGTTAAATGTCAGAGGACGCGGAGGCACCGATTCTAAATCACGAGGCCAAATCCTGAGTGACGGTGGTTTCACCTGACAGGGACTTGGGCGCTGTAGCCGAGTAATCATGCCGCCGATAATTCATTAAGTTTCCGAGTGGAAGAACCTTGCAGAAGGGTTCGCTCTCGCGCAGCTCAAACGTCTTACTGTTGAGAATTTGACGCTTTTTGTTGGAAAACTCATTTCGAAGAGGGACATCGGACACCGTCCAGTTTAGATCCGGCTGTCATTATTTTTTCAATTTTTTGCAAGTCTGCGAGCACAAAAGTCACTGTCACAGAGCCATTGTGCAGATTTTGAGGAAAAGGCCTCAAGATTACTTGACACCGTGTCACACGTCATTAGTGCTCAAAGCAAAGATGCTCTATGTTTGGCACAAGACATGCGTTACCACCAGAAGCTCTCATTACGTGATGAAGGACACAAGGCATCAGTGCCAAGTACGGTTGGACCGTGTGTTCCAATTAAGCCTGCTTCCCTTTCTACCTGTTCGCTTCAGATAAGGTCTGAACTCTTGTGGTGAGTTGTAGAATCAGCGTAGAGCAGCGGTGCTCGGGCTCGTCAGATAAATCATCAGGACTGTGACGGGGTTCGAGACACAGCAGATCTTTCAGTGATGAAAACCAAATGAAGCTGAAAAAACAGAACATCTGGGAGAGAAGGACTTCAACTTAGCCAAGTCAATGGGAGTGGCTGTTGGAGAACTTCCAACCACCCTGCCGTTCAGATTTGAAATTTGGGAAATACCTCCAAAAACATCCACAGTTGTCCAGGATTGCCTCCTGGTTGGCGGCCACTGCTCATGACGGGTTCGTGTCGGCATTGATCTGTGTTCCTGTTTTCTTGTGGGTGTTTCAGGTTGCTTCCTGAAGTGCGAAGTACCTCGGAAATGCAGTTCTTGCGTGTGATGGGCTTGAATGCTGGACGGCAGAAATACCATGATACAGTTCCTGAATCCACTTCTGGGGATCCGTGTATCGGGTTGGAACGACATTGGTTGCAGCTCAACAGCAGCACGAGATCGTCGTGCCCCTTCCGACAGACATTATTACGCAAAGATAGAATCTCTTGAGACGTGATCACAGAGTTGAAAGTTGAAAAAAAATACTCAATTTGCCAGAACATGAATCCACGATCGTGTTACGCAATTTCAAGGTTTTTTGAAAGCCAAATCAAAAATCGATCTTGAGTGTTGAATGAAAGTGAAGGGATATGTTTCACGCTCCTCGCTGCGAGGCATTGATTTCATGTAAAGAAGCGTGAATCAGTATTCCGATACACCATTGCCAAATAAATCCCTGAGACGCCGGCCGTGCTCAGGTCTGCAGGATTAGAGCGAAGCCCAGAACCGATACGTCGATCATCGCTCCGTCCTCCCGCCGTGTCGTCGTGTCATGAATTCCGGGACGAGTACAGACGTCTATTCTGTGTCTGGACGTGCGTGGTGGTGTCAGATCTACTTGACATTTGAAAGGTACACCACGAGGGGAGATGTGAGGAAACAAAACGGAACGTTCGTTGTGGCGTCTTTCAGCAGGAAGCTCTGCAATGCGTACCGCTCTTCCACCAGACACCTGGAACACAACAGGACTTTGGTTCCGTTGGTTGCTTGACATTTCTTGAGGAAAAACAACTCTGTTCAAGCATCAAAAAAATTCGTCAGATTGCGGCTGCTCCATTCTGCTTCAACTCCCTGATTCATCGGATGCGTTTTCTTGTCGGTTCAGCATGCATCAGATGGTATCCATCTTTATTGATCCAAGAAACTCGTTCTTTTCACCTTTCTTCTGCGACGCTGGACGAAGTGTCGCCTTTTCCAGCTAAATTCAAATGCTTCAGTTGACTGCGCAGGAAGAAGTGGAGGAAAAGCGAGAGGGTGCGTGATGTGCGTTTGTAGGGAGATTGATTGATCGTGCTCCTGTGCTCCAAGTCATCTGGGAGTTTTGTCAGACCTCGAAACCCAGACGTCAGACAGCCTCCAAATGCTTACAGGCCTGGGATTGCTGTATACTTGTTTTTTGTTTCTTGGACGCTTTTCTAAGTCGTGTACAATTTCTGTTTTTGCTCTTGGCCGGTTTCGCTGAGCAACTAATTGCATGGACGTGTCAGGAAAGATGAGTTGCAGTGTGAAATTCTTCAGAATTCGCAGCCCTTCTTTTGTGTGAAAGTGATGTGGCATTAAAGGCACTCTTTCGGCTTTTCGTTGTCTCCTCAAAAAAGAGAAGGAGTTTCACATTTCGTGGTGGTTCAGTTGTTCCCGCAGTTCCGACATTGTCGATTTTCGGTGCTCGAGGGAAATTACAGCTACGGATCAGGTGTGGCTCCAACAGGAGGAAGATGGAAACCACGCTGCAGAATGATGTCAGGAAGCACTCGTCGGAATATGACCCCGCATTTCTGGCCAAATGTGTGTGTGTGTGTGTGTGTGTGTGTGTGTGTGTGTGTGTGTGTGTGTGTCGCGTGCGTGTGTGCGTGTGCTTGTGCGTGTGTTTCCGGCAAACTCGTCGTACACTTTCAGCAGTGAGAATGCTTTCGGCCAGGTGATTATGTAGTTCCACGTGGAGCTTTCTGTGGAGTACATTCAGCTTGCAAGGAGGAAAGACGGGTTGTCTCTCAAACGAACGTCCATTCTAGTTCCCGATTCACTGGTAATGCACGAGTCAAAATGGAAAAGACCTCCCCGCGAAATGTAGTAGTGGAGAGATGAAAGGGAAGGCGGGAGCAAGTTGTGGACAGAAACAGACGAACAGTGCAACTTGGCCATCGAAAGTCGTTTTTGAATGCACTGAAAAAAGGCAGTGTGAAATGAAAGCCAGCCGCCGTGAAGGTTCTTTTGGTCAACGCAGCGCCATCACCAACGCTGCAGCAACCTTTCCCTCCGAAATCTGAGCCAACACAAAGGGAACTGCTTCAGTTACATGTAGCGAGACGACAGATTATTAGTTTCACACAGGCCCGCATGGAATGTTCTCAAGCGCATTGAATCAAAGAGGGACGAGATTTCTCTGAGGCAATCCCTAATGGAACTGCTTTTGATTTAGCATTGTTGCAAAGCATTGAACAAGAAAACCAGTGTGGAATTCTAGCTCACATCCGAGATTTCATCACGAGACGAAACGATCTGAAAGGGTTGGGTGACATGGCTCTCATGGAATCATATATTTGTAATTGCATCAGACACGACAGGTACACAGCCACGCTGTCACACCAACGCGACAACGCGTGCACACACCTGTACCCGCACTCACAAACGCATACATACGAACGCACCACCGATATGTTTTTCAATGTGCAGAGGCTTACAGGGAGGATGAGTGATTTCAGAACCAACGAACAGTAAACACATTAGCTTGAAGTGTTGCCGTGACAAGAAAGCAGATGTTTTGTCCCTCCATAGATTCAAACGCAGATTCGCGCGGCTCGGAATTTAGACGGTGTGTGGTGAATCTTGTTTCCAACGCGACCGGACGATAATTGCGCCGATCTGTTTCACCTGAATATCACCATATTTGCGTGTAGACTACAGGAGTGATTTTCAAGTTTGCTTCTGGAAGAAGAAAATTGGATGGATCGGTGCAGATGGGGCGTCGTGTCATTGAATTTTGGTGAATGGGGAAACAAACATGGCAATGGACTAAACGTTCGTGTCCGTCGAATGTGTCCCTCTTCACCACTTCTTCTGTGTTTCCAATTTCGGCACATCGACGACCCTCTATCAATCAACCCGTCCAACTGAGTTCTCTTCCCTGAGCACCGCACATGTAGCGCTTTTCCTTCGGCCCTTCCTGTAGATCACTCGACATCGTCGCAGACAGCACAAGAACTAATTGCTTTCTTTAGGTTAAATTTAGGTGAGCTTCATTCCCGGAACCCACCGGTAATTGCTTCCCTGCAACTCCACAGCAAATGGAAGGGGAAATGGTGTCTCGCGCCTTCTCACAGAAGTTCTTTCGGGTGTTACTGCTTCATCCCCCACGCTCCCGAGTCCGCAGCAGAAACTCTGCACTTGGTGACTCGTCTTCAGGACACGTCTTCAAAACGAGAAAATTGGTCAGGGAGAATGTGAATTTTTCAACAAAGCAGGAGAGCCAACAGATATTCTGTTGTGCAGATCTGCCAGCCATAAATGCCCCCTCCCCAGACAAGAAGCTTCGTCCTCTGACCGGTGAACCATTCTCCGGCAATTCATGCGGCCCCGGATGCCCCTGTGCACCGTGATCGTCACCTGACGTTCAAACTGATCAGCAGAGTTTCATATGAGAACTCCGCTGCAGACTCCAAGCTGTGCCAAACGAATTCGATTGTCAAATTTTATGCACATGAAATTCAATTGGTCTGAATGTCTGCGATGATGGAATTTTTGAAGCACAATGATTTGATGGGTGAATGTGCATGGAACAGCACTTCATTGCAGCTGGAGGGAACGAGATGGAGAACTATTCCACAGGAACCGGCCACAGAAGGACCAGGACGCGCTGCTGTCAGGAGATTAGAATGAAACTTTAGTGGTGATTCCAATAGACAAGTCCTAGACGATGCACGGACGGCAGGTTCATCACTAGCGTAGACTGCACGGGACACTTGGTGGATGCACGGATTCCTGTTCACCCTGAGGCGTGCGCCTCCCGTCCTGCACTGACGATGGCGTCTCGCGGGAGCCGCTACCGGCGCAGCAGCGTCGGTCGCATGGAGCTCATCGAGGAGTCGGCGCACATGCCTGCCGCGGCGTCGCGTCAAGTCAAATACTTCGAGGCGCCGCCCAACGCCCGCAGCGGCGACCACCCTGCGGCGGCAGCAGCGGCCGGGGTCGGGCCTCGCCCATCGCAGTCCTCTGACTCGCTCGAGCTCAAGCGATCTCGATCTTTCACCACAGATTCGACGCGCAGTCGAGTGTGTTCAATGCCTGCTTATCCTGAGCATGTTGGTCACGCGCTACTCGGTAAGTGGTGGAACTCAACCGTTCAAAAGGAAGTTGTGGTTTTACCAGCACGGTCAGAATGGCAATGGAATTGAAGTTTGTGAAGAAGCCGTCTTTCGGAGGAGAGAAAGGCGTGCAGAAGGAAACTGAAAATCGGGTTGACTCCATCGAGTGATGGCGAGTTTCGAGAGATTACACGTCGCCTTTCTCTGAACACGTCACCTTTTCTCGGTTGTTTCCTTCTCTCATTTCTGGACCATTAGCCTGGAGCGGAGCTGTGAATAATTGATGCAGGCGCGTACGTTGATGGAGATACCTTTTCTCGCTGGAACCTCAATTCACGCACATGTACCTTCCTTGCTAAAACCTCACCGCGGGAGCGAAATAGCGTTTGTGGGTGTCATAATGCAAGACGTGAATATCGTGGATTAACTTGATTGTTCCGAGCTACGCAGCACAACATCGTGCGGAATCGTAGTTGTCACATTGCAGACTCGGAATGAAACAACGAGCTGCCCAAGTCTGGCAATTGTTCCCTGACTGGTTTGTCAGGCTTGAATCGATTTGGCCCGCAGGAGAGTTTTGAAAGATGAGAACGTAGGATGTCAAAACAAACAGACAGTTTTAATTTCACAATTTGTGACACTTGAATTCGCTCACGTTGAACCGATTCTTGTTTCGCCGCACGCAGGTCTGCAGCAGGATGAGGACGCGGGTGCGGGTGCGGCGGGCCTCAGCGCCGGCGCGCTGCTCGACCCCGCCGCCCGCGCCTCCCCGGGCTTCCAGGCGCAGCGCAGCAAGGTAGGCAACTGGTGTGCGGTGTGGGGGCCACAAGGCTGTGCACATTTGTTTCCGAAAGTGCCAAGGTGTTTGTGAGTGTGAGTGATCCGACAATGGAAAACGACCAACTGTTGCAAACGTGCACATATTCCGTTTGTCAAGAAAGCGTACACCAAAGACAGACCCATCCTCGTGCAAGTGAACGAAGTTGGGTCTGTGCGTGGTGCTATGGGTGTGTATGCGGCCTGAGTTTTGAAGAAGACGCACGACTTTCAGAAAATGGTTTGATTGAATGGGACCCAGCAAACAAGAGTAAGTTGGTGAAGGGATTGTTCTCGCAGAAAGTACTGGCTGTTGGAGAAAATGCACCTGACAAAATGAGTCGAAATTCAGGCTCTTGGTGGTGAAGTGCAGTGCAAAACAGACTGCGTTTGCAGCATGATTCGGACTCCTTTTCATCTTGTCGGTGCTTCGCCAACAAACAGGGGGTTCAACGTTGAAATCTTTGGTTCGTAGCTTGGCTGACCAAATTTCAGATGTGTTTTCCCCCAACATGTTTGTGCTGTTCTTCTGGTTCGCCTTTTGTTAACAACGTTTACATTGTGCGTTCAGATCTCTTGCGATGCCCAGCATGCGAACGATTCAGAGGTATTTTTCCAAGTTGTTTGCGTGACACCCTGCGTTGCTAACTGACATCACCGTCTTTACCAAGTATAATACGAATAAATCTCTCTTTCAAGAACAGAACTTTGTGGGAGCCTGCCTTTCTTTGTAATTCTTTGACTTGTAAGGAAGAAGTGAAAGTAATCTCAAGAAATCCCTAGAAGTTTGGTCTTCTTGGTCCGACACAAAAGTGGCTGGATTGTCTGGTGTCGGGTCAAGTGGGCTTGTTCTTGAGCCGCTGGAGTTTTTTCCCCTCAGCCTTCGTTTGATTCACCATTCAGTTTCATTGGAGTATCTTTTGTTGCACATTTTCACATGTTGTCTGCTTGTCACAGACCAATTCTTGATGATGATCAATCTGACCTGTTTTCAAATGCGAATGTTTCTTTGTTCCTGTCCAGTGGTGGGCATCGCCCAAGAAGTTGTTGAGAACGATGGTAAACGAGGACAACTTGTTTTGTGACGTTTTTTGTTTTCTTGTTGAGGTTCGGTTGACGAGTTTTTGAGAACAGCATGTCGATTGACAATGATTATTCACTGAAGTCGTGACCTTGGTACCTTGTGGTTTTGCAACCGTTGTGTGTGGCGTGTGTGTGCGCGCATGTGTCCTTGTCTGTGCATGTGTGTCAGAGAGAGAAACTGCCACACTGAAGTTTCATTTTGTCATCTACTGTGTTCTGCTTTGCAGTCCGAAGGAAAGCTGTTCAGTCCGCTGGTTCCGGACACGAAAAGCGCAACTCCAGCCTCGGCCGGCACAACGCCTTCCTCCAAAATGTCAAAACGAGAAACTCTCAAGGTGGGCAGGCAACGATGCTAGTTCGTGTGTTGATCATCAAAAGTGCAGTTGAACTCTTTTGTGCAGTCACCTTTGAGATGTCTGGACTGTTCCTCTTGCGGACAGTTGAAATGCGGACAGACCCAATGCTGGTCAAACGGGAAAAATCAGACAATATCTCTGCCACGCCAGGGAAGTCTGCCATGTCAGGAAAGCAGACAACATTTTCAAGCGTGTGGTCCCGAAGGGTCGTCACCACACGCTTAGTGTAATCACCATCAGTCTGTGTGTGTGTGTGTTTGTCTGTCTGTCTGTGTGTGTGTGTGTGTGTGTGTGAATTTGGAAGGTGGGGATAACTCAACATGGTGAAATTTAGCCAGGATCATTTTCAGGCCATTTTAAACATTTTTGATTTTTTTACTCAAGTTTAGTTGGCCAGCTCATATTAAGTTATGGGGGGGGGGGGGGGGTTAACTTTATACATTGAAATTAAAACAGGATAATTTTTAGGCCAACAAAAGCATTTTTTATTTTTTGGCTATGTTGAGTTCCCCCCCCCCTGCAAATACTAACTTAATATGGGCTGGCTGGCTAACTCAACATGGAAATTTTTTAAATTTTCTGAAATGGCCAAAAAATCTTTCACGTGAACGGCGTAAGACCACACGCTTTTTATGCGTAGCATTCTTGTTGAGAGCGTAAACAATGTTTGTGTTTAATTTCAGGTGCAAAAGAAGTTTTATCGCAAAGAGAAGAAGCGCGCCACCAAAGAATTGCTCAGCACGCTCAAGGACCCTTCCGTTATTGTCATGGCTGACTGGCTCAAGGTAGGAAGACTGTTCTAAAACACAACACATCAGAAGCGCGTGGAACAAAAAGAAAAACACAGGTGTAAAAGGCGATGAACATGAACACACAAGACCAACCTGTTCAAGCTGCACTCGAGCTGAACTTGGAAAAGCCACAAAAAGCGCTGATAAAGTGCAGTTCTGAAGGCAGCAATTCTTCTGAAGTTTTCAAAATGGTGTTCCATGTATCTCGTGTCGACAGGTTCGTGGCACTCTGAAGTCGTGGACCAAGCTGTGGTGTGTCTTGAAGCCCGGACTTCTTATCCTCTACAAAAGCCACAAACAAAAGGCAAGTGCATCTTGCATCCGTACCCAACCAAACAAGGCCTGTCCGTAATGTGATCACACACGAAGTGAGAAAAAAAAAACTGAACTGCCAAAACATGATCAAACGGAAGGAAAGAAATTTTGAACACAGAATATTGCAGTGCTCTTGCAAGAAATACCGGTAGTCTGGAGAAGAATCGTAAGTGACCGTTTTTTCTGGTTTCACAGGCCGGGCATTGGGTGGGGACGATATTGTTGAACACTTGCGAGCTCATCGAAAGGCCTTCGAAGAAAGATGGCTTTTGTTTCAAACTCTACCATCCACTTGAGCAGTCAATTTGGGCGACCAAGGTAAGTACGTGTTCGCCGCGTCGTTTCCTTTCTTGGAAAACACGATTGACAAGGAACGGAACATTGCTGCAAATGACTGGGCGTCGACGTTTCATGTCATGGTGACAGTCACAAAGCCTAGACTGCTATGTGGAGGTTGCTTCTTTCCTTTCCAGGGGCCAAAAGGAGAAAACATCGGCGCCATCACTCAGCCGCTGCCGTATTCGTATCTGATATTCAGAGCACCGTACGAGGCTGCGGGTGAGATTGCTGAATGTTTATCGCTTGGATCGAACCACGCTTGGCGTTTGGTGTGTTCTTCTGAATGTTCGCATCGTACTGTGTCTGTTTGAAGCAGAGTGGTTGCTCCAGTTTCAGTTTGGCTTTGGCTTTGTTGTTCCAGACCCATCCAAATCCACAGGTCAGGCATTGAGATGTCTTGCTTGCATCATTGTGGTCTTGACAATGACGCAAAACTGTTGCTGACTTGCAAGTTTTTGTTCGTAGACACTTTTCTTTTGTCTTGTGGTTCGAAAGCGTCATGAAAGGATGTGGAAGCCTTCCGTCAAAACAGGCTGGTCTCATTCTCGTGCCAATGAGTTGTGAACCAAACTCCTCTTCGCTTGTGTACAGAACCTTCAGTTGAAAAATAAATCTCTCTTTATGAAATCTGGAACTCCAGAGTGGGAAGTCTGTGTGAATTCGGCCGTTCGAACAAGTCAATTCTCGACACACTCTTGGTGCGGCCATGGAAGTTATTCGAAAAGCGGGTATTTTGAATCAAGTTTCGACTTGGCTGAGAGAGGTTCCGTTTTGCTGATGCGTGTGCAGAATGCCACACCTTTTCCTGGCTGACTGTTCATATCCCATTCCTTCTGAAGCTCCAGCTCTTTCATGATACATCCAACTGTTTATTTCCACACCAGGTTTATTTCCATGATACTCGTATGTGCTCCATCAACGGCGAAAACGGCAGCGATGTGTGAGATTCGATGTCGATCAAAGTGATACGAGGTTTGTCCCTTAATTTTCCTTCTTTGTTGGCGATGGCAAGGAGATGGGGAAGATGCGTCGGTTGTACCCTGCTCGGTGGATCCCTGTGATGTTGACCTTCACTGTTTGACCCGATTTGGCCAGTCTGCATGTTGCCTTTGATCCCAAAATAGGTCAAGATCAAGCACAGCGAGACGACCTTCGGCGATGGCTTTCATTGCAGTGGCAGTTTTCCTTTTCTGGATTTCCCTTGAATGCAGGATGCAGCAGCGTGCAGCCATCAAGACCTTCGTGCGGGTAGGTGACTCTGTGAAGACTGCCATCCAAAAACTGAATGCTGCTTGGCCCGGACATGCACTCAGCAGTACTCAAGTAAGATTTTGGTTCAGAAGATTCAGTGCAGAGCCAGACAGGAGTGTGAAGGATGGAAAACACACTGGACGCTGACGATCCAAGAGAACAGCTGAAAGTGCACAACAGATTGAAGAGCAGCTTCAGGCCGAGAAACGGATGACACTGCGGCAACTGGCGACCGAATGCAACATCAGCAAGAGCACAGCACAAAGAATTGTGAGGCAAGACTTGAAAATGCGGAAATTGGCCCCAAAATTTGTTCCAAAGGTTCTGACTCCTCACCAGCTTCAAACCAGATTGGACTTGTCCACCTCAAATCTCCAGAAACTGGATGCTGACCCTTCCATTTTATCCAAACTGATTGCCACCGACGAGTCTTGGATGTTTACTTACGACCCCCACACAAAGTTTGCTGACATGGAGTGGACCAGACCCGGAGAGCCACGCCCTCGGAAGGCGTTGCGGAGCAGATCTCAGCGCAAGACACTCTTGATTTTGTTCTTTGACACCCATGGGACTATTTACTGCTTCTTTTATGACGATGGGAATGTCGATGCTGAAGTTTACATCCAGTCCATCAGGGAAATGAGGGAGGCCTTGCGCCGGAAGAGACGCCAGCTTTGGAGGAATCAAGACTTTCTACTGCTGCAGGATAATGCCTCCCTGCACACATGCACTGAGACAGCAGCTTATCTCTTCGAGGTGGACATGGCTGAGAGATTGTGGCCCCACCCCCAGTACAGTCCTGACCTCTCACCATGTGACTACTGGGCATTTCCTATTCTGAAGTCAAAAATTCGTGGCCACAGATTTCAGAATTTGCAGGATGTCAAAACAACAGTGCGACGCACCTTGAGGGACATTCCACTCCATGAGTACCAGAACTGCTTCGATCAGCTGGCCGTGCGGTACAGAAAGTGCATCCAAGCAGGTGGTCACAATTTCGAAGGTCAAGGGAACCGAGGACTTGCTCATCCACAGTGATTTGATCCATGTTGTTCAAGGATTTGCATTGTTTTTTGCTGCCAAAAGTTGGTTGACTGTGATGAAGTTAGTGTGTTGCTGCATCGCCGACCATTCTCAATTTGCATGTTGAAAGTTCTGTTTTGAGCATGGAAGAAATTTTTTGCAATGAATTTTGACTTCAAATTATTAAATTTTATGTTTGAGCAACCAATCAAACCAAGTTGTTCTTCTTTCGGTCGCAAATCCGGCCCACCATCGCAAAAAGAAGGAAAATTAAGGGACAAACCTCGTATCATTCCAGAACGACAAGGTAGTGAGTGAGGACAGCGACAAACGAGGCCCTGTGAGCTCATGAAGTGTTTGTCGTCTGCAGGCAAGTGTTGGATGGACGCGCTCGAGTTGGCGCTGCGCTGCTCGAGTCTGCTCAAACGCACGATGGTGGTGGACGGAGCGGAGCCGAGCGTGACGGACACGAGTCTGAGCGGAGTCGACGCTCCCGACGACAGCTTTCTTTCGCCGCTGCGGAACCGCGACGCGCTCAACGAAAGCGACTGTGAGCGCCACTTCCAGGACTACGGGCTGGAGGACGATCGACCGCTGACGGACCGCGACGAGGGGAAGAAGGAGGCGAGTGAGAGCGACACGGAACCGTCCGAAGAGGAAGACGAGAAAGAGGTGCGTTCTCCTGGTCCTCTCACCAAACGGTGTGTTGTGTCTTCTTCTGTCGATTTGGAAGCGGTGAATGCAAAGAAGATTGGCCAAAGGCATTCATCCTCAAAACTGGGATGACAAACGCATGGACGGCTGTGTCGCAGGTGTTTGACGACGACCTGCAGCCGATCGAGTCTCCGTACCAAGAGAACGCGGAGGAGGAGCTGGGGCAGCAGGGAGACGCCTGCCAGACGGAGGAGGTGGCCGACGAAAACAAGTCTCTCATCTGGACCCTGGTGAAACAGGTCAGCACGCACATGCAAACGCGCCACACACACACACACACACACACACACACACACACACACACACACACACACACACACGCGCGCGCGCGCGCGCGCGCGGGAAGTATTTTGGGGTGGATCAGGTGGAAGCAGCTAGGCTTTTGTTACATACCGACGAACAGGGACACGTAGGTGTTGGGCTTGGCTACTGCGTTGCTCTGGTGGTTGGCGCGTCTGGCATCCCCCTGCAGAAGGCCAACCAGTGATTCAGAGCGCGTTTATTCAAGTCAAAAGTCGAAAAAGCAGGGACAAAAGAAAAATCAAATCATGGATTTTGGCAGGCCATGTGGGAACAGTCACTGACACCTTTGACTTTGTGAAGTTGGCGAAGCTGCTTACTTTCATATTCTATTGTTCTGTTGCAGGTGCGACCTGGCATGGACCTGTCCAAAGTGGTGCTACCAACATTCATACTGGAGCCGCGTTCATTTCTTGACAAGCTTTCTGATTACTATTATCACGCCGACTTCCTGTCCGAGTAAGTTACTGTGTTCCCAAAGAGCTGCTGCCTCAACAGTTCGTCATGACAGAACAGTTTGTCTCATGCGGTTCGTTCTGTTGCTTCAGTGCTGTGAATGAAGAAGATCCGTACAGTCGAATCAAAAGTATCACGCGATGGTACATCGCCGGCTTCTACAAAAAACCAAAGGTGAGCCTGGTGAACGAACAGAAATTGATCCACTTTGAGAACGTTGTGGTGATTCGGTTTGATCCTGTTGTTTTTGTTTCAGGGCCTCAAAAAGCCGTACAATCCGATCATTGGTGAAACATTCCGTTGCCACTGGAAACATCCCAAAACTGGATCACGAACATTCTACATTTCAGAGCAGGTTTGTGTTGACATGCAGCATGCGCACAGGCTTGAAAACTTTGAAGACCTTTTTGCGTGTGAGATCGGTTTCATCTCAAAACATCTTTCCTTTCAAACTAAGCGTGGCTGTGCCAGGCGAACAGCAAAAAATATTCCGCTACATTTTTACGTTAAACACAGATGTCATCGGCCGACGCCATTTTGGACATTCTGTGAATGTGGGTTTGTGTGTCACCACAGATTTCGCATCATCCCCCTGTGTCTGCGTTCTACGTGACGAACCGGCAGGACGGCTTCGCCATCAACGGCAGCATCCTCGCCAAGTCCAAGTTCTACGGGAACTCTGTGTCAGCCATTATGGACGGAGTCGGGCGGCTCACTCTGCTCAAGCGCGGCGAGGACTACACCATCACCATGCCGTACGCGCACTGCAAAGGTGCGTCCACTTGTTTGCTGTGTGCTCTGGCTTTGTGCTGTTGGAAGTCGGCCTGCATGGCGCGCCCCATGACCCGTCGTTCGCCCCACTTCTCTTTTCATGTCAAACTAGCTGCTTTGTTTGTCAACGACGGTGCAAGCTTTTGTACTTCCGGCGCAAATTGCTCAGATTTCGTGCGTGTGCTCAGCAAAATTTCAATGGCAAGCCCAAAGCAGTGGATTCAGAAGGTTTTATGTCGTTGACTGGACCTTCCCAGACAGGCTTCCTGTCTGATCTCAGAATGAGAGCCACCTCGCAGTCAAACAGAAGGAACTCGTTCAGACAAACAATTTTGGGGCTTTCAGGAATTCTGATAGGAACCTTGACGATGGAGCTGGGAGGAAAAATTTCGATCGGGTGTGAGAAGACTGGCTACAGAAGCGAGTTGGAATTCAAATTGAAGGTAAGACCTGCAGATTCTTTGACGCGTTTGGGCCTGTTGGCGTCCAAGAGCAAGTCTGTGGAAAGGGCAACAAAGTAAACGCAAATTTAAACACATGACAGGAAAAAAGGGGAGATACTTGTCTGTTTCAGCCTTTCCTGGGCAGCGGTGAAGCGTCGAACCGAATCGTGGGAAAGATCAAACTGGGATCCGAAACGTTGTCCACAATAGATGGTCACTGGGACCAGGAGGTCTTCATCAAGGAAAAGCACAGCGGGGTACGTTCAGTCACAAAGAACATTTGTAGTTCTCTTGGTTTGTTTTTTCACCACGTCAGTTGTTCATGTGTTGGACGTGTTGCTGTTGCAGGAACCCCAGCTGTTCTGGAACCCAACTCCTGAGATAAAGCGGAAGAGACTCAAGCGCTTCACCGTCCCCGTCGACGCGCAGGGTGACTTCGAATCTGAGCGGTGAGCAACTCAAACCAGAAACTTAACTGGGGCAAGGCTTGCACAAATGTTGACAGATTTTGGGCATGCGACTGCCTGGACAGCAAGTGCCTGTCAAATAGCTTTGGGCACCGTCTGTGGACAGGGGACCCGGTGGCTTTTCAGGCGGGGAGATAGACCTCTGAAGGGCATTTACCCTTGCAATCCCTGTGCACGGCTCGAATCGCGTCTTATCAATTGGTGTTATTCTTGCTTCAGCACAATGCGTCTCTCGTTGGCGCGGGTTTCCTCAATGATTGATGAGTGTGGCAATATGAGATTGAAAAACGTTCACGTCGAACCGGTTAATTCACAGGTTGTGGGCAGCAGTGAGCGCTGCGATTGCGCAAGGCGACCAAAACGCGGCAACGCACGAAAAGTACCTGTTGGAGGAGAGGCAGCGGCAGGACGCCAAGGAGCGCAAAGCCAAGATGGTCGACTGGGTCCCGCGCCTCTTTGAGCGAGACCCGCTGACAAGCGATTGGGTTTACAAGTACGCGGAGTAAGTACCCGCGGGTTTTCCTTCGGTCAGAAAGAGTTCTGTGATGGAAGTGTGTGCCGCTTTTCACGTTTGAGATGGAAGGCAACCAATTGCAGTTCTGAATCTCGTTCGTCCCTTTACACTTTCTGTGCACGTGTGTTTTGCAGCCTGCGACCGTGGGATGCGATGAATGACGTGATTCAATTCGAGAACGACTTCATCGTGCAGACGAAGACACGGCATCGCACGCCGATTGTGCGCACGACGAGCATAACAAACGTGGACGAGTCGAACCGTGGGGCGCGAGCTGCGCGTATCAAACGTGCGAGTATAAAGCAACTGGCCCGGGCGGCGGCGGCGGCGGTGGTGGTCGAGCACGAAAGCGGTAGCTCAAGTCCGGATCCCGGGGATCTGGCAGGTGGGCTGAGGCAACTCAGGCAGCAGGATAGTGACTCCTCCCCTGATGATGGTGCTTATCACCTAACATCGCTTTGCATGCGTCGTGCGAACACACGCCATGACTGTTAGTTGTCCTATCCACGATTCAAACGTAATCGAAGAACCAACGAAAGCTTATTTGGTGAATCCAGTCGCTGTCGCTCACGCTGTCTGTAGTCACCTTTCCCGTGCTCTGTACAGTGAACAAACTTTTCTGTTGCACCTTTCGAAAGATTTTCAGTCCAAGAACAAAGAATTCTGCTTGACTTTTTGTGCACGTGGTCTCCATGTGGCTTTTTCATGTTGAATACACAATCCCTGCTTCTGTCATTGGCGTGTGTAGCATGGTGCACATTTGCATGAAGTCAGTGTGTCTGTGTTTGCAAACTTCCTGCTGCTTTGCACACCATTACCCTGTTGCCTTTGTTTGTGTGACGCTTGAGTTTTGATTGGTTTGTTTGTAGAGTCTGAATGTGTGAGAAGCGTTCGTTCATCATGATTTCGGCCGGAGTTGTCATGTGTCTGTGTTTCACCCGAGACGACAAGTCAGTGTTGTGGTTCTCGGGGAAATTTTGTTGAGAAAACAGTGGAGTGTGAAAGTTTTGTCTTTGTTGCCTGTGATGACACGCGTGTGGCATGTTTGCTGATTTTTTGCACGGAACCTACAACAGTGCTGCCTTTCCGAGGCAGCCATTTATGAAATTTTTTCTTCGCACGATTTGACATTTGTCCAGAACTCCTGACAGAGTGACGCAGTTTCCGTCTCGCGTTTCAGACGGAGACGACGTCGGTGGAATGCAAGACGGCGGGACCGTGGGGCGAGCCTCCCTGCAGAAGGCGCTGCAGCCGCTGCTGCAGGCGCAGAAGGACCAGACGGACCGGCTGACGTCTCTGCAGCAGCAGCTGGTGGCGCTGCAACGCGTCATGCGGCAGCAGCAGGAGATCGGAATCCTGCAGAGCAACCGGGACTGGATCCTCCTCGCTATTCTCTTCGTGTTTCAAGGCATCCTCTTCTGGCTTTTCAAGTAGAAAACATGCACATCAAAAACAGACGGTTTAAGCATCAACACGGAAATTGTGATAGATCTTGCTTTCTACATTTGATTTTTGCTCTGGGATCGATTTATTGTCAGTTATCAACTGGACTGCACTGCAGTTGTTACATTGATAGATCGCAACTCCGAGAAAGGCTACTCCCATGCTGTCATAGTTATGCAACGTATTTTCCTCGACTAAAGTTTCTTGCCTAAATTCAGACTGTCTTCAGGAATTTAACATGTTCTGTTTCGTGTGTTGTGTTTGGGTTTTATAATTGAGATGTACCTTGTATCTGCAGACTCATGTGTACCTCAGTTCGAAGCAGTAGCTGTTTTACAGACTCGAGCAGGAACTTTTTTGCGTTGTTCAGTTCATATCTTCGTTGTCAACGTGCACAAGATGTAGATCTACATCTTCCATGAGGTGGAAGGGTCAACACTGTCATTTCTGTGGAGGGCGATTTGAGAGAACTTCGTGGTTGTCCTGAAGATCGTCTGGTTTTGTCGAAAGATTCCGTCTGTTTGTCGTTCCAAGAAGTCTGTATTGGTAAAAGGCTGTGCTGTGTTGATCGGAAACGAAAGGAATTTTCAGCCAGTCAAACTCGGGCGACAACAAACACAAAAGTGATTGTGCTCTGCACACGCACCTTTTCACCAAGACACGACGGGCAAAATTGGGTCTTCGTTCGTTGCGTTGTGACTGTTTATCAAGAAGAAAAAATCGCGAGGTACCGAAAACCACCTTTTGGGAACATTCTGAGACCACAGCTTGGCCATTGTGTGAGAAAGACAGACCAGGGTCATCCTCTGCATGCCGTACTGACTTTGCAGTTGCAGTAACTAGCCCATGTCGTGGATCTACAGACATATCTTCAAGCGACATCACGTACTTTTCTTGGGGCGGGGCAAAGTGGTTCCAGGTGAAAGCCCTGAGCATTGCTTTCTAGTTTCCAGAAATTCCAGCAGCACTGTCAAAAATGTCTTGTGTTCATTTTGTTTCGTGTACACTGTAGTACTTTTAGCGTACACTGGATGTACGACTAGGAGTGTACACATGGCAGATTTAGCGGCAGCATCATTTTGTTCAAGGTTGGGCCATTGTGGTTCAGTTTTGATTTCCTCTTTACACAATTGCGATGAAGTGGGCCGGGCACCTGACACTGGCGCCGCTTGCCGCACTGTCAGGGCCAAGTGTCATTGTGCCGTTAAATCTGCCATTCATGTTGCCATATTTGTACGTTTCATAGATGACCGTTACATTCAACTTATATTTTATACAAATAAACTGCTAGGATTAACCCTCGTTTGGTGTGTTCGGTGTCATTGTGCGAAGTCCCTTCAGGGCGAAGCACCACGTGGGAGTGCAGTTATGGCAAGGTGGATGAAATATCCCCTGCCCCCCTCCCCCCACTTGGACCCCCCCCCCCTTGTGGGGAAGACAAGGAGGACAAGGAAGAATCGACATTACCGGCAAGGAACTTCCCACTGCAGTTGCCTTGAGCACTGCTTCTTGTTCCTGAGAGCACTGGAGGCCTGATCGTGCAGAAATGAGTGACCGGCCGTCAAAGCACAAGGAAAACGAACCCGTTTCTTTCCTGGTTTCGATGACCAATGTTGCAGACGAAGATCCCACCACCAGGGTCCCACTGTGACGGTTTCACCCAACCAAATATTTTGAGCAAATGAGAACGTCTGTCAGTGCAGATACGCGCCGTGCCAGATGGACCTGGCAAGTAAGTACGAGATGGTCACCACTTGAGTTTGGACATTTTCACAGACGGCGCGTGCAATCTTGCTTCCACATGTTGATTTGACCGAAACGGGCACACGGGTGTCTGACAAAAGGACAAAGCCTGTCACCTTGAGACGATTTCTGTTTATTCCTGCCTGCCAGTATTTTTTACACAATAGAATCTCGAATTTCTACCGTTGTAGACAGACGTCACGGCCGTGATCAAGAAATCGCTGCTGAACAAATTGACAAATGATCTGCATTTCGGCTGCAAAAGCTGTTTGTAAGGGGAGGTTCTGCCACACTTCAAATTCCGATGCAATGATTTTGAACAATTAAATTTCCAGGAAGGCGTGTTTGTGTTGCGAGTGTCGGGGGGAGAGGGGGTCCTGCCACACCCTTATTTCTGATACAAACTGATACAAAGATTTTTGGGCTTGATTTTGGAACTTTCAATTTTCCAAGGAAAGCGTTCCCATCACACCCTGATTTCTGATTCAGCACCCGTCGTCCACCCGAACCCAAGCTGAAGCAACTCATTTGGATTCCGAAGAGGTAAAATGTGAACTTTTGCCCAAGATGAGGGTGTCTGCACGTGTGGAAAAATGAAACAGTCTGTGATGCTCCTTCCTAGCTCGCGCTGAGAGACGTGCACTATCAATTTGGAGACCACGCCTCTATGGAGTCCAGATCACGCGTGAGATTTTCAGTCTTGTTCTCAGGTCTCCATTTCACCTTCACTTTGTTGTCCGCTGACTCCCTTCGACGCAAGGAATATAATGTCTTCTGCAAATGAACAAAATGTCAAATTTTAGTTCCTTTCAGAAAAAAGGCACTCCAATAATCTGGCTGTTCGCTTCAACTGCCGTTGCCATGGGATTTTGGTCTGCTTGACTCCGAACCAGAGCAACGCAAGTCAGTCGCTGCACTGCCAAGCACGTTTCACGAGGAAAGCCAAGTGAAAGTAGGAGACCAGTGTACGGACACAACAAGATTGCCACGGGCCTTGAGTCGCGCTGTGAGTTCACCAATGCAGACAAGAAGGCGAAGCCAAAAAAGCGCGCGGTTCACGCCATGAGCTCATTGCATACAGAGAATTGGAGGAACTTCAGTCTGACAGTTTGAACATGCCATATTGAGTTGAGCCAGCCCATGTTGAGTT
>JAAUXT010015450.1_pt1 | contig 20566 bp, 27 predicted proteins | sample 7278171 | NCBI WGS metagenome assembly JAAUXT01 (sample SAMN14350112, study PRJNA611818) | marine sediment metagenome | isolation source: surface marine sediment (1.8m) | place: French Polynesia: Moorea | collected 2018-08 | reverse complement strand
CCACCCCCTCATCTTTTTTGCCTCCACCCAAAGACAGATGTTTGACTCTGAACAGAGTTTCTTTTGGAGTTCTCTCATTGCGAAGGGTGCTCCACGGAATGGCAAGATGTTATCGCTGTAATTGCAGCAAATTTTAGGGTGAAGAGTTTCGTCTTGCTATGCGATAGGCGGCAATTTTGCTGTGTTTTCAGTTCTCCAGATTTTATCTCCATAATTGTTGTAAACAAAGTTTGCTATTGGTGTCCGACATATACAGGGTACAGGGTAGGGTGTCAAAACATGAAGTTTGTTGTGTGGAAACTTGTGCGTGTGTTTGTGTGTGTGTGTGTGTGTGCGTGTGCGTTGCCGTGTGCGTGCGCATGTGTGTTCACGTGCGTGTGCATGCCGTGCGTGTGTGTTGCGTTTCATTGTGTCTCGTTCATACATCTGAAGCCAGAACTGGACCCCAAAATCTACCGATGATGCGACGTGGGAAACGCCCACCCCCAATCATCACGTTTTCCTGAAGGAGCCTTGCAGTGGCGCATGACTGACAGGTTCCTCTTTTCCCTTCTTGCGTCAAAATAGTAGTACTATTCCAGGTTTTCCAGGTGCGGTGAGACACCTGCACTCGTTGCTCAAATATTTGATTTTAGACTTTCGGCAGATCAGGTTGAGCGTCCCCACCCTGCAGACAACGTAGCGATGCCGCGTCAAACCTCGTCTGCAACTCAGGTCCGATTGACCCGTTCACCTTCCAAAATTTGTCGTGTCAGACTCACCTGAACGTCAGACAGAAAGGTCGGACAACCCTCGCACGCACAGCTGTTGATTCACACGAAATGATCCGACCTTGTCCGACTCCCCCTGTATCTGACGAGTCAGATGTTGGTTGATGTCGGATTGTTCGGACCAAAGCTCTGGGAAACTAGCTCAACACGTCAAGGCATCTTCTCCCACATTCCTCTCTGTGGACGCTTGCGTGCGCAGTTGTGGAGATCAGACAGATCTACGTCCCGACGTGGCTGAATACGACGTATCCGGAGACGCAGACGAACATCGCACCTTTGATCAACAACTTGACAACATCTGTGTGTGGTGGGGCACAGAACGCACACACACACACACACATACACACACAAACACACACACACGCAAACACACACACCACACATGCACACACATACACACACCACATACGCACACACATATACACACCACACGTGCACACACATGCACACACACACACACACACACACACACACACACACACACAAACACAGGCAAACACACACCACACGCAAGCACAAACCATATTTTTGTACTCGACTGATCCTGCAAGCCAGACACATCTTCTGCAGCAGGGCACGCGCACACACAAACACACACACACACTAACACGCACACAAACACACACACACACACACACACACACACACGCCAAACACACACCCAACCACAATCCCTCAATATCTTGCAGATCCTTCAGCTCGACTGGACGCACCATGCAGACCCCTCTCCTCCTCCCTCTCCTGCTCTGCACTGCTGCGGCAGCATCAGGCCTCACGTGCGGGGACGACATCCCCGGGTGCTGCGGGCTCGAGGTGGGGCGGCTCTACGGCCGCACCCTCACCCCCGGCGGCAACAACACGGCCGCAGAGACCCGGGCCGATTTCCAGCTCCTCGGGGCGCACTGCATCATGAACATGGAGGTCACTAGTGAGTGGACGCACGCATAAACGAAGCCACGCACACAACCCCACGCGCTTGCACGCACACACACACATACACACACACACACACACACAAACGCAGGCACGCAAACACACACACACACACACGCGTGCATCACGCGTTCTTACAAGCAAATGCACACGCACACACATTCTCTCTCTCTCTCTCTCTCTCTCTCTCTCTCTCTCTCTCTCTCTCTCACACACACACACACACAGACACACACGCACGCACACACACACACAGACACACACCAAACACACCCGCAAACCCAAGCACCCACAAACACCCGTATTGACGCGCATACACACACCCACACTTCAGCCCCCTCACGTGGCCACTGTGAGCCTTTAGTGACCCCTGGATGACCCCCGGACGCTCTGAGCGGCCCCGTCTCCCCGTCTCTCCCCAGGCGCGACGCACGCGTGCTGCCGGCGGGTCGAGCTGCGCTGGCGGCGGCCGGGCGGCGCCCTCAACCACCCGTGCCCCCGCTTCGAGTTCGTCGAGCGCGTGTGAGTGAGGACGCGTTCAGGGGGGGGGGAGTCACGGCGGAACGGGGGGGGGGGGAGAGAAGAGAGAGGTGGAACCAGAGGGGGAGGGACCAGGCATGAGGGGGAGGGGCGGGACATCAGGGAGAAGGGTGGAAGCAGAGGGGAGGGGCAGAACCGGAGGGGGTGGGACATGAGGGGAGGGTAGATCCAGAGGGGCAGAGATGGAACCAGAGAGGAAGGAGTGGAAAGAGGGGGAGAGGTGGAAATAGAGGGGAGGGGTGGAACCAGGGGGGCAGAAGTGGAGCCAGAGGGGAGGGGCGGGACCAGGGGGAACCGGCGTACAACGAGCCAGCACATTTCAACGGAACAAGGGTCAACAACGCAACGAGAAGTGTCGTTTCCAATGCAGGGGCGGGGATTGGGGTCAGGGGTCGTTTCAGAACAAGGAGCAACAAGTCACTGTTTTGAAATTGTCTGACTCGCACCAACGCATACATTGACGCCTGAAACTGGGACATCTGAACTTTGGGTCCTGATTTCGTTGGCGTAATGCGAGCGTTACGTTCGCCATGTCGTCTTCAGGTGCTGTGGAGGCTGCAAGATCTACAACGAGGACAGACCGGCCCACATTCCTCCCTACAGTGACGTGCGCTGCTGGTGCCAGGAGGACACCCCCCAGGTGAGGACACCCCTCAGTTGAGGACACCCCTCAGGTGAGGGCACCCCACAGGTGAGGACACCCCTCAGGTGAGGACACCCCTCAGGTGAGGACACCCCCAGGTGAGGACATCCCTCAGGTGAGGACACCCCCAGGTGAGGACACCCCTCAGGTGAGGACACCCCTCAAGTGAGGACACCCCCCCCAGGTGAGGACACCCCTCAGATGAGGACACCCCAGGTGAGGATATCCCTCAGGTGAGGACACCCCCCAGGTGAGGACACCCCTCAGGTGAGGACACCCCCAGGTGAGGATATCCCTCAGGTGAGGACACCCCCTCAGATGAGGACACCCCTCAGGTGTGGACACCCCCTCAGATGAGGACACCCCTCAGGTGAGGACACCCCTCAGGTGAGGACACCCCCAGGTGAGGACACCCCTCAGGTGAGGACACCCCTCAGGTGAGTACACCCCTCAGGTGAGGACACCCCTCAGGTGAGGACACCCCTCAGGTGAGGACACCCCTCAGGTGAGGACACCACCCAGGTGAGGACACCCCCAAGTTAAGATACCCCCAAGTTGAGGACACCCCTTCCTGCTGACAATGACATGACGAAGGGCACCGGAACGACACCCCATGAGGGAGGAACCACACCGGGTTTAGAACAAAAGTGGAGTGGTTTGTAACGCTCCCACTTGTAGTAAATGACCGGGTTCTGTCTCTTCTGAAAACATCCAAACATCAATTCGTTCCCATTCTGTGTCACCCGTGTGTTCTCTCCTGACCACGCCTCGCACCCTCTGACCGCGCCCTGCAGCATCGCTCCTCTCCCGCCGCCAGGTGACGCACTCGTGCGGGGCGGGAGACGGGCCGCAGCGCTGGGAGCTCGTCGCCGCCATGGTGCGGGACTGTTACTGCGGGGACCGGGCGGGGGCCTCCGCCGCCGAGCCCGAGCCCGAGCCCGAGGCAGAGGCAGAGGGGGACCAGACCAACGTCGTGCAGCCCTGAGCTGGGTCCGTCCTGAAGGGCCGGAACACCTGGTACAAGAATCACGGGTTGATGTAGCCAGAGTTGTATGTAACACCCGACGGTTGTAACACCCGATTGTGATGTTTTTGTACAGCCAGGGCGGTCATCTTGTACAATCAGGGCCGTAATCACTGATCAAATGTACAGTGAAAAGACAAGAATCTTGAGCTGGTGTAGCCAGAGCTGGAACACCCGACCAGACAGCCATATCCTCGTGCAACAAGAGCCTTAAACTTGTACAACTAGGGCCGTAATGTTCACCTGATCAAATGTACAATAACCTGAAAGAATTTTGAGCTGAAGAAGGCAGAACTGTAACACTCGACCAGCCGATATTTTCACAAGAGCCTTGACTGTGTACAGCTGGAGGTAACATGGGGTAACACTGCAGAAACTGACCCGAAACCTGGTACCGTCAGAACTGTGATCTGGACTTGTAACACTTGACCAAATTGACTTGATACTCACCATTTGAGTCTCGATTGCTGCGCATCTCGACCCAAATAATGAGTACTCGTGTTTTGTACAGCGTTCAATATTCCTTACGTAACGCCTCACCGACGTGCAACTGGGCACGATCAGAAACAGCACCCGACCCAGCATCATCAGACCAGAGCCGTTTCTTTCTTATTTTTCCCAGAACCTCAAACAGATGGACAGAGTAGCCTGACAGTCTCACAACCTCGACAACAGAAGCTGACAGAACCAGACCTGAACTTTCCGACCAAACGAACAGGCCATGAAACCCACACCCAACCAGAACCGGAACACGTCAGAGCGAAATCTAACCAACCACTCAGAAATGAGACACGAACACTTTTTGTTGATGCAGATGTAAAATCCAAGAAATAAAGTTGTTCATTGCTTTCAAATGCTGGAGTTTGTGATGACAGATTCAGTGATACTGACCACAAAGAGCGGGCCGAAAAGTTTCGACAAAACGATTGATACAAAACCTGTCGTATCGTATCTGCTCACATCGTGGTAGAAATGGGTTCTCACCTTACAAAACGGTTCCTGTTCAATCACACAACTCTTTTCCCAACCAAAGATCTCGAAAAATCATAGCGTGACTTCACAGGAGCCATTAGGGGTTTTCACATTGGTGACGTGCGGTTGGGCGGCGTCAGAATTTTGGAGGGGCGCGTCAAAAGTCAACATGATGCCCAATGGAGAGCATCAAATTATCGGTCCAGACGGATCACAGACTTTTTGACGCGCGCGTCAAAATTTTGTCGCCGCGTCACCAATGTGAAACCCCTATTTGCTCGTATGTTCAGTGTGTGAACCTTGTCCGACAAATTGGTTGACACAAAGGAACGTTGGCACAAGATTTTTCCGTCTGCTTCAACTTTGTGGGTTTGTGAACGGATCATGGCTTCCGGTGTGTGGGCATCCGTTGGCACGCTTCGCCGGAAGGTCAGCGCCAACGAAAACGCAGACCAAATTGGGCTTCTGCCACTCAACTCTACAGATCTACAGACTGGCTCTGAGTTTTTAGTCACGCCAAGACAATTCTCAGCCACTTGTGATGGGTTGCTTCTCGATTTGTGGTTTGTCGCAACAAACGAGGCCTGGATCCAGACTCTTCACTGACGTCAGTTGTGAAGATATGCGAAACATTTTGGTCACCACGGGAGGTGCGTGGAAAAGGGTTTCAAGTAGAGATCAACTCCCGCCAAACTCTAATTTATCCTTTTCATTCTGGAAAGAAGTTGAACCTGTTTGGTCTGTGTGCACACAGGGATGTTTTGACTTCAGCAAAAACTTTCCCTGCAGCTCATTTTCAGTCATGAAGCGGCTGAAACACGAGAAGCCTCTGCGGCTGCAGCTGCTGCTCTCACCTGCTGTTTCACCTGCAGCTGCAGCTCCTGCCTGACCAGCTTCAGCAGCAGAACTTGTCAATGTGTTGAATTTCAAGTGTGAGCATCTTGGGGCCTGAATCAATAAGTGAGAACAGACAAGGGGACTGCCACACACCTGCAAGAGTACTTTGTGCGGAATATTGGTGTGTTTGCAGCAACTCTGCTTGCTTCTTGAGGTCGACACATTTTCAAGTTGCCAAAGATGAAAGCGTTAGCCCTGCATTTTATATTTGGTAAGAATTGGGTCAAACAAAGCGCACAAAATCAAGAACAAAAATGCACAGTGCATAAAGGTGAAATATTCTGGTTTTCATTTCAGGACTTAGTAATGTGCTGTTCTGTCCTGTCAACCCTCATTCAAAATATGACAGGGGAGAGAGAAGAGTGTGCAGCACTACGAAGTGTCCAAAGCCTCCCCTGAGGCCCAACATGATGCTGATGCCAGTCAAGGGAGGTCAAACAGCCTGTTATGAGAAGCAAGTCAGATATATGTGCAACTGTGCCAAACTTGTCAAGGGTGGAGGCACCTCTGAATGCACACCTGACAAGGAGTGGACTGATGTTGAACCTTGTGTGGATTTGACATGCAAAAGTCCTCCAGACATACCCAACACAACCAAGAGGATCACCAAACATGTTGAAACCCACAAATATGCCTATGATGACCTTTTTTGTCCAACATCCAAGGTGCACTATGACTGCAGGGAGTGTGAGCAAGGAGGGGGAGAATCCAAGTGCCAAATGAACAGGACATGGACAAAAGTACCAAAGTGCACAGTGATTCCAGGCTGCAAGCACAGTGAGAAGTTTGACCCTAGTTTTGTATTGGAGTGTTGTGTTTGCCTGCTGTCTTCTGATGAATTTTCTGATTTTTACTCTCAAGAGCTGTTTTGTGCTTTGTCCCGCAAATTGAAAATTTCCAGTACTTGGTTTTTGACTCAGACTCAATGGAATTTTGCCATCAGCAGAGTGTTTATCTTTCTCTGTTGTAGCTTGTACACAACCTCCAGCTTGGATGGTTCTAGAGAAGCAAAAGGAGAGGTACAGTTCCGGAGACCTGCTGCCCACAGAGTGTCCGAGTATTTGTCACGCAGGAGGGAAAATTATCTGTGAGGATGGGAAGTGGATGAATTTCTCCAAGTGTGAAAGTAAGTACAGGGCCAGAAGAGTCACTGGGCAGAATAATTTATCAAAATGAGTAACACACATCAACTTACTCCAGGAATTGTAAAAATTAAGGCAGATAAATTTGAAAAAAATATGGTTCTTAGTGGATTGTGATTGAAAAGAAATTCATTGCAAAAAATGTGTGTTCATTGTTTCTCTGTATGGCAACAAATTTCTCTTTGTGCACTTTCAGGAATTATGTGCCCAGTGCCCCCTGACATCCCTCACGGGTACACTGAGCCCCACGGGGTGAACGGCTCGTGTGGAACCTTCGTGAAATACAAGTGCAGCATGTGGTGGGAGGCAGAAGGCACCCCTGATCTGGAGTGCCTGCCCTCGGGTACTTACGGCAACAAGCCTCCCAAGTGTGTGCTGAAAAGTAAGTTTCTTTTCTTTGCCCAACCCTGCCTCCACTTGATCTCAAAGGCGGTACATATCTGTTGAAATTTGCGCACAAGGAAAAAGCCCAATTTCCACACGGGCAAAAGAGAAATTAATCAGTAGAGCAGGAATCACAACCTCAGTTGCACAGCCAGTCATGTGCAGTGTTTCCATTTTTGTCTTTCAGGATTCCAAATATTAGGTGCAAGTACAATCTCCATAGTGGCGGGAATAGTCGTTTGGAAAATTGCTGGAAAGTTGTCGTAGCTTGGGAACACGTGTTGTGAACGGGGCTTGTTTGTGAACCGGTATTGGAATCTGTAGTGTCTGTGCTTCACTTTGCACACCTAACTGATTGTATTTCCATGCAACAATGCTGGCTTGGAAACTACAGTTGTGGAGAGCCGTGACAAGGGACCACAATGTGTATGAAGCCCAGTGTTGTGATGCCACTTCATGAATGGATGCAAAAAGTCTTCTCCAGTTGGAGAACTGATCTGACCCAGACACTTCTTCATTTTGTAATGCTGCTGCACACTGTCCAAACCATGAAAAGGAGTTTCATGTTGTGATTTTGTGGTGTTTTTTGCTGCCAGTGAAGAAATAAATACCCGTAGGTTTCCTTTTGTTTTGTTCAACCTCAAAACCGTGTGCGGCTTCAGACTCGATGGGTCTCGATGGCTGGGTTTATCTTTTCAGTACCAGGGGCGTCACAGAACCAGCAATGTTATCATTTACAGCTCGAAATCTGGAGTGTGAATTTTATTCAAAATGGAACATCGGAGAGGCCGGTGTCTCAGGACCAGACCCCGACCGCAACATTTCTCCAACGTCGTTGTGTGGTGCTGACATTTCAGGACCAGACAATGATGTGGTTGTCCAGTCCTAAAAAAATTTCAGGACCAGGTTGTGACCTGCCTGGCAGTCCTGGCAGGTTGGAGCCTGGTCCTGAAATTTTAGGACCACACAACGACCTGGGAGTGTGGTGGTTGTCTGGTCCTGTTGCACTGGGGTAGAGAACCCTGGCTCTCTCGATCCGTCACTGCATGTCACGTTGCGTACACAATCGCTTTGTTCTGTCACACCTCAAGTTTCCCACACAAAGCTGACGAACCACCGACACTGTCCATGACGCCTTACTTGCAGGCAGTCTAGAGTATCCACCCACAATATTACGGCCCCCAGGCTCTTGTTCAGATGCAAACTTTCTTTTCACCAGTGATCGCATGTACAAAATATGTTTGTTTGAGGAGTGGTTTTTCTTTTGAAGGTTTTCATGTTTTATGTCCCCCACCCACCCCAACTGGATAAATACTGGACCGGTGAAATAAAATGAGGAAACATGGGCTGACCAAGACTCGAGTACCTGGCCATGTCAGGTTGGACGTGAAATGACCAGACACACTGGGTCCACTGGTTTCAGGTCGGCAAGGCTTGCTGAGGTGTGACTTGAAATGGCCAGACCCTCATATCTTCTCGTTTCGGGGTCTGGTCATTTCATGACTGCAGTCTCTAGCACTGACAATCCCATATGTTGTTACTTGGTACTTTGGCAAGATATTTGCACGGGCTGCCAGAGGCTGCTTGGTCAGAATACTGGTCACAAACCGCATCCAACTGGAGAGCAGTCGTTGGCAACAGGCAACCAACAGAACGCTCATCACCGGTGTTCACATTCAACATCTGTGTGCCAATATCACTCATACTACGGGCACAAAGAGAGGACTTGATTTCGTAATATCCATCGTCAACAAAATGATTGGCACCAACGTCCAGGGTTGCCTCCATCTGTCGACAGTCACTTGTTCAATTTCGCATTTGGCTTGTCAACATCATTGGCAACAAGACATGATGTCCAACAACTGTTTGTGAAGCGGATGATTTTTGGTTGGTACTCGTTCGAGCGGACAGGCTGACTCACGGGGGTTCAGGAGCAGGACCAGGCCTCCATTGTCTCCCCTTCCTTTGGGCTGGCCGTACACAGAGCGTCATGTCACAAAAAATGACCCTCAATGACGTGTCAGTAAGATTGCCATTGACACTCAATGGTATTCTACCAGGACAAAGGAATTGAATTCAACTGAACAAAGAAAATGTTTAATTTTTCATTTGATCTTTCCTGTGTCTCTTTCTTTCATCAGCAATCTTTTACTGAGATTCTATTTTTCATTTCTGAAAGACCCGAAAAGAATGAACTAAATATATATCAATATATTCTTGAGGGTCAGTGACGCGTCTTGTGACGTTCTGTGTTGTGACGCTGAAGCCCAATTATGATGTTTTACTGGACTCATTCATCATTTTGTATTTCTGTGTCAAACTTTGCCCCGACAAGAGGATGCCCCCACCCCCACCCCCCTGTGCCCGAGTCTGGATCCTCTCCGGGTCTGTCCACGGGGCTTGGGTCGGATCAGAGGACCCGAGCGTGAGGCTGGGAACCCACGAGCAGCGCTGCGACACATCAACCTGCTCGTTTCTCCATACGTCCTCAAAAAGCGAGACGTTTTGTTGGCAGTTTGGCAAACATCAACAATATATCAATTTGATTGCGCAAGTGAGTGGGCATCTGAATTCTCCATTCAAAGTTGTTGACTCCATCAAGAGACATTCTTCAACTCGACGCATTGGGACACACGCACACAGGAACGCCGCTTTTGTTCTCAACAGGTAAGACCCGAGTCATTCCCGGGGGCCATTCTATTTGCACCGAATTCTGTGTTTCTCGGAGGTGCGTGGAGAGTCCCCGAAACGCGGCAAAAAGAATGGTTTTTCGGGGACGGTGCTCGCGTGACATCAGAGCAGCTTCAGTCACGTGATCCAGCGAATGGCGGGCAACCAGCAAGTTGACTTGGCTCCCGATATTTTTGCGGTTTTTATGTGTATTGAGGATGTGTTTGCTGAAGAGGAAGCTGCAGTTGGAACCAGTAACTATCAAGGCAGAAAGAGGATAGCCGGTTTGGTGTTGAATTCACTGTAAGTGTGTGTTTTTTGGCTGTATTTGTGAGTTGAAGTATCGAGAAGCTGCACAAAATGGTTGCCGACTTAGATCTAGTCGAAATGTTTGTGTTTTCTCAGCATTCGGGAAGACGTTGCAAAGCAGACTGGGTTCGTGAGTGGTTTGTGCAATTATAGTTCGCAACAGTGGTTGGAGTTTTTCCGTGTCAAATCATCTACAGCACAAGCACTTGTCGAGGAAATTGGCCCTTTCTTCAGGAAAAGAGATGGTAGTTTTGAATCCAAGTTGTGGTTTTATGTTGCAGTTGTCATGACTTGCACATCAGCGTGTCACAAACCATGTGGGTGTGTCTGTCTTTCAGGAAGAGGCAGGCCGCAAGTGCATCTGCAGGACCAGATTTTGATGTTGTTGCATTTTGTTGCACACAAAGGCAAATACGGTCTTCTGTCCAATAAGTTTGGCATCACGAGGTCATGCTACTTCAATTGTGTTGAAGAAATGACTCTGATTGTGACAGGGGATCTGCTGCGAAAGCACATTTATTGGCCTTGTTCCGAACGTCAGAAAGAAATAGCTGACTATTACATGCAAAGGTTTGGTTTCCCAGGGGTGATTGGGTCCGTGGATGGGACACACATCACGATCAGTAAGCCTCCAGGTGAACAGTTCTCAGAAGATTACTTCAGTGTACGCAAGAAAATGTACACAATGTTACTGCAGGTACAGTAATTCTAGACCCTTTCTGGATGTGTGAAATGTACTGACCGTCCCCCTGTTCCATGTATTAATGTAGCACCGTTTAACTGTTTCAGCTGACTGTTTTGGATGATTTGACAATCAGTTCCATTGATGTGGGGCACCCTGGAAAAGCGCACGATGCGCATGCTTTCAGAATGTCTTCCTTGTGGGTGCCAAATGGTGGTAGGATTGATCACATTGTGGCATCACCATCATATTACTTGCTTGGGGATGGGGCCTACCCAACCAAAGCATATTTGCTGAAGCCATTCCGAGATGACGGTTCTCTCACCCGGAGGCAATGAAATTACAACAGAGTTCATTCTGCAATCAGAAGTGTTGTAGTAGAACGGGGAATTGGCTGCATGAAGGGTCGATTTCAAAGCTTGCAATTCTTGGATGTCAGGAGCACTGAAAAAGCCAAACGCATCATAGCAACTTGCTGCGTGCTTCACAATTTTGCCATAAGAAAAAAGGACATCACTGATGAAGAATCCAATGACAACAATGATGGGCGTGAAGTCCCTGAAGACGTTGACATTGAGTATGGGCTTGATGAGGAAGGGGTGGACAAAAGACAGGCTGTCATGCTGTCCTTGCCAATGTGAGAAGAGTGTGTCTTTTCTGGTTTGTTGTTGTGGTCACCTGTTTCCCCGTTCGTGTGTGTGAGTTGTGGTCATTTCATTTGTTACTTGTTTGCAGTTGCTTTTCCAACATGTAGTGGTGTGTGACAAAAATTCTGGACCCTTTGTGCACCTGATAGCGCTGACAGAATGCATTTCTGAAGTGCCAAAAGTGATAATTTCAGTTGCCACAAAAATTCTGGACCCTTGTGAGTGAAGAAACTGATATTTTTTTTGTGTTGCTTTGCAGTTAGCAATGGCAAGCAAGTGAGTGGTGAATCCATCAACTTCGCAGCAGGACTCAGACGATGTACAGGTGTGTATGTGTGCATGTATGTTCATGTGTGTGAGCAAGTGATTGTGCAAGTGATACTTTACCTTGTATGATTTCTGGCTAAGAATTTCTGAAAAGAAATATCATTTCAGATTTGGGTGCAAAGGTTTCGAGTATTTGTGAAGATGAGTGACCTGTGTGCATTGGAACGCTGTTGTGTGCATCTTTCTGTCACACTACTCTCCTGCAACTTTTGTGGAAAAAAATGCATCCATGCTCAAGAGGATCTCAGGCGACATTTGTACATCGCTCACGGGGTTGCACAGTGTTGCAAGAGCGGCTGCCATCGGCTTCTGGTGCGTGTGTGTGTGTATGTGTGTGTGTGTATCTGCAGATGTTACTTTTTGAGCACAAACACTTGCTGTTGTACACAATGCACACCCCATGCACTTCTACCCGAATACTTCAGCCATTTGACATTTACCTGCAAGTCTCAGCCAAATGACATTTTAGCATTTCCTTGTGTTCCACTTGTCAGTGAAGTGTGTGCTTCACCTCAAACTTCACATACACTTCATTGATGTTATTTCTGTGTGAATGGAGGGGGGGTGGCACAGTCTTCACTGCGATTCTTGAAGCATCCCAGTTACAAATTGCTTCCTTCTTTCAGATGGCTCCAAAGAAACTGAAAGTACACGACTCCTTCCAAGTAATGCACGACTTCGCCCAAGCGTGGAAACAGTATCCCATACTTTATGATGAGCACGTCAGGAACCGGCACTTCTCCGAAGATTTCAAGGGGACTGGTGTGTACATGAGACAATGCTACGATGCACTTGCAGCCAAATTGAATACGACTCCAGAGGATGTGCGCAAACGACGGATCAAGTATGTGGATGCTGTGACAAAAGCGCTTGGACAGTTGAAACAGGACATCATGAATGAAACGACGAAGTGCCCCATTCCGGCGATGTACAAGTTGATTGCTTTTCGCTGGCTGTGGCCGTACTCAAAAAACTTACGAGCAGCTTATGGAAGGAGTTGTGTTTGATGACTACATGGAATGAGCTCTTGTGAGGGACCTCAAAAAGCTCACCCGCACAAAACAGGATATGTCTCTTGTCCAGAAGGCCTTGACTGTGGTCAGGGATTTCCAGTCCAAAAAAGTGCTTGCGAAGCTGGACTTGAAAACTGCAAATGAGGTGGATGCAGATGCCGATGTTTTCAGGGATGCTTCTGCTCTCATTGACATTGATGAAGTTGAACAGTGTTGGATGATGACTACAGTGTGTGCGTATCTACCCCCTTTTCAAGTATGCCGAAGCTGGTTACACAGTATTCCAGGATAGTGTTGCTGTGTGTGATCCTTCACGCTCTAGGAAAGGAATCTGCAGATGCTCTGACATGCTGTTGTTGGCACTGAGGCATTCAGGTGAAGTGGCTGCGAAAGCCACGCAAGCTTTCAAACATGCCAGAGATGCTGAACATTTGTATTATGGGTCGCGTTTGGCTATCCTTGCTCACAATGAATTGTCTGCTTCAGGAGACAAAAGCAAACATTCCATCGTGCAGCTGCAGACCGAAGTTTTGAGACGGTATGAAGTGTTTCAACAGAGTGTTTTGTCTGCTGTCAAAATCACAAACGTGTACAAACAAGAATACGCCAAGCTGTGTGATACAGCACGACATTCTGTTTCATCGTGCTCAGCTTCACGTTCGAAACGAGCCATTGACGAAATAGCAAAGCTTCGCAAACTGTGGGACAAATCCAAGATGTACTCGTCTGACAAATGGATTTGTGTTCTCATCAAACAATTGTGAAGATGCTACATGCGTTTTGAACATTTTATTCTTTCAGCGAACATTTTTCTGCACACTACTTGTGTGCGTCATGTACAAGTGTACACAGGACCTTCCATACAGAAAAAATGGACCCTTGACAATTATCAAGACATGTTTCTCTCAACACAGCCATTGATCATGGTGTGCCGGTGGCAGTGCGGATTTGACAAGGAGTTCTTTCATTCATAAATTCTGGACCCTTGCGCAAGGAGCATTAGAACCGTTTGTGCTGAAAAACAGAATTTCTTTCCTGTTTTAACAGTTATGCGAGAAAACAGACCGTTCGTGACAAACCTTGTCGACGTTTGGAACTAAAGTGCACTTTAGACTTCTGAAATAAAATTTGTCAACGTGTTTTTTAACAATGAAACATGAACTTAAAGTGTTGAACAAATGCGGCTTCCAAAGTGTACGTTAGGGAAGCATTTGCACAAATCAGCCCACTTGTGCTGTGTGCATCGAAGAGGACAACAGTCGAAATGTTTGAGATTTGGGCAATCCAGCAAACACTGCTCAGCCACGAAATCTCCCATGACAGCATTTGTCACAGCTTCTTGAAGGTTCAGACAAAGAGAACATATTTGCCATACGTTGAAAGATGCCACATTCGGTACCCCAGAAACATCAACAATGTGCAGAGACTTTGAGCATCTCAATCTTTGAAGAACCTCCACCAAGGTATCGACATCAAAGTTGGGGCAGTTCAGCAGACGCAAGGTGTGCAATTTTGGTAGCAGTTGCACGAAGTACCCCTGAGTGAAAGCCCCTGATTCTACAGACAAAGAACGCAGGTTGACCATTTTGGTCAGGATACCCTGTGGCAGTGACACAACATGGGGCTGCTGAACCGACCCTGTGTGTTTCAGTGATATGTGCTCCACCTTTGGGGCAAATGGTATCATCGCCAGAAACGTCGCGTTCGTGAAAGACCAGTTGCTGTGCATGGTCACACACTTCCAAATCTGCTTGTCGTCGATGAATTTACGTAAGTACACATGTGCTTTGCCAAGATTGAATATTGACCTCGGGTCCAGATGCGTACACACAGCAATGATTACTTCTCCCGGCATTGCAAGAAGCTGAAAAGAAGCACAAAGTATTGGTACAAATGTGAACAAAAAGGCCTCTTTTTGTGTTAATCTCTTTGCACAATTTAAGTTCACCCAGTTATGTGTTTCCCATCTCGTCAAGTTCTTCATGCGATGCACCCACCATCTGACAACAACAATTAAACATAGAATTGAAACAAAGGCACGCTTAGCCTCACTGGGTGTGTAAGTGTACTGTCAAAATGCACAAATGTTTGTGTACATTCACCTTCGCCAATAGTCCAATGAGTTGCTTTTTCATGATTTTATTCTCTTTGTGCATGTCTTTTGCAGCTTCGTCCTGCGAAGACAGAATTTGGCACTACAGTCACAACCCAGAGATGCAGCGTGCCGAATGCAACATCGTGTCAACACAAGGGTCGTGAGTACTTACGGAAGCCTTGAGGTACGTGAGTACTCTTTCTGATTGGTTCATTCTTGATGTCAACTTTTTGGTGCTTGAAGGAACCACTGCGTCTTGTGAACCAGCTGGCGAACTCTCATCTTCTTTCTCACTGGACGTCTTGGCAGGACCAAAGCTGGTGATCGTTTCTGGTTTTATGGATGGCCGTGCCCCTGCCAAGAAAATGCACTGACATGGCATTTGTGTGTTTTATTCTTGTACTGCAGCACAGCTCAAAATTCCTGTTACTCACCGCACACAGGAATAACACGCTCTTCAAGAGACCAAATTGACTGGTTGGCTGCACCACTATGCCTCGCTGTCTCTCGAGCTTTGAAATGCCTCTCAATATGGTAGATCTTGTCGTCCACTTGTTTCCGCTGCACGTTTATGTCAAGGTGAGTATCTGCAATGATGATGTGTTCATGTTTCACTAGAAACAACACAAACAATGCTTACTTTCAGTGAAAGGTCAAACACATAACATACTGAGAAGGGTCATGATCTTGGCAACGATTTGGGGCCTGGTCATATTGTCTTTGCCATGATACAATTGCAGCTGGAATTTCTCCACATAAGACCACAGAACATCCATTTGCTCGTCAGTCCAATAGTGTGCTGTCTGTGAACCTGAATTGACAGGCAAAATGCATCTCAAAATAACCTGAAGTGAGATGCAAAAAAAAATGTGTTCCGCGATGCTCTGAAATGCACGCATCAAAAGTACCTGCAGAAGTACCCTCTTGTGCCTCCATCCCGCTCTCAATGAGAACACTGTCACGGTCGGCATCACTTGCGAAGTTAGTTGTTGCACCAGTGAGATTGGGGCCAGTTGATTTGCCTTTCTTCTTGCTCAGAACTTTGGCTTTCTTGGAAGGTGGGTGAAATGTACCAGCTGGCACACCTGGGAAGGGTCCAGAATTTTTAATCCACTCGTGTGGGCGTGTACTTCTTGGTGTGACAAGCATACCATCTGCATTGAGTGCATGACATAGGGTCCAGAATTTTCAAAATTACGTACGTTTGGGTTTGGGTTTGGTGCCCGTACTTTGCATGGCCAACAACCCATCCACTGCCACTGATCTGTTGGTTCTTTCCTTCTCCTCTTCCCGTTTTTGTTTCTCAATATTAGCCAGCACTTCAGCGCTATCGACACAGCACATCCCATTTTCCACAAGGCCATTTGACACCGCATTTGCATAAAATGCGCCCATGTATTGTACGAAATGGGGATCTGCAAAACATAACACAAACCTAACAGTAAATATTCTTTCCATTTCTTCATCTGTACACATGCAAAAGCAACAAATGTCAAACCTTGCTTTCTTTTCATTTTTGGGATTCTTTCAACATGACTCGCTGTGCAGGCGATGACAATCTCCACATCATCAATGCGTATTCCAACATGAAATATGTCCTGAAATGTTTAACATTACTCAAGTAATTTTTTTCAAACAAAAACCACAGCCTTCATGCTCGTGTACACACATAATTTTACAGAAATTCATGTTTACTTCTGCTTCGTCTGCAGACGACATCTTGGCGGACAGCAAAACAAGGTGAAGGTCATCTCCAAGCAGCTTCATCAACCAATGACAGCTGGTGTTCCTCAAAGCGGCAAATTTGAAGTGAGTAAAAATTGACAAACATCAACAAATACCATGAAAAGGCTCAACAAAATCACTGAAACCATCAAAAAGAGCCCCAACACAGAGCCTCAGAACGTGTGGAGGCTCGGGGTCCCCGAAAATGCAAAAAGAACAGGTGCGGGTTTCGGGGACAAATAGAATGGGCCCCCGGTGGGGCTGACGTCAAGGGTGCAGGGAAGACGCAATGAGGGTTTTCACACAGACGACGCGGCGTCAACATTTTGACGCGACGTCAGGAACGGTTGGACTGTTCTTTTCGACACTCTCCATTGGTCGTCAGTCAAATTTGATGTGGGGCCAGAAATCTCTGCTGATCACAACTTGGGCCAATTCGAAGGAAGAAAGGTCAGACCTGTCTGCACGTACGTTGTGGTGTTGGGATGTACTTGCTTCTGTAGTTGTCCACTCAAAGAACCTGCGTGCAAATAGGGGTTTTCACATTGGTGACGCGTGGTTGGGCGGCGTCAAAATTTTGTCGCCGCGTCACCAATGTGAAAACCCCTAATCTCTCAAGATTTCGTAACAAGTGGGACCAAAGACGCAGCTGCTTGGTTGATCAAGGCACACATGTACACTATTCCCAATGTGCCCAGGTTGACAGAACAACGCGATGCAGACTTTACTGCTCATCCTCCTGGTTCTCTACCCGGCGAGCGGGGCCAGGGCGACGCAGTGCGCGTGTGAGGAGGTCCTGGAGTGCTGTGGGTACGAGGTCGGGCAGGACTACCCTCGCGTTCTCAACGGCCCCAGCGGTGGAACAGAACGCTTCCTGCTGACCGGCGCAGAATGCTTGACACAGAGTGAGGACAAAACCCACACACGCGTGAATTTGCTCACAAAAACGCACACACATGCAGGTACAGTCCCGAGCACACAAACACACACATGCGCACACATTAATATGTACTCAAGCACACACACGCACCCATGGACAAAAGACGTACACATGCACACGTACAAAACACAAGCAAACACACACACTTTGCTCACCTTCTTCACTCTGTGAGGTAAGAGTGATCCGCCTACTTTGTGATCCGATCAGCTGTACCATTTTCAAAACATTCAGTGGCCCTCCGGGCTCCTTTTTTTGCATTGAACAAGAAGGCTATCGCCTAAAATTGGCTCCATGGAGCTTGCGGCGATTTGAGGAAATTCTGATTTTGCTCACTCTGATTTTGGTCACTCTGATTTTGCTCACTCTAATTTCAGTCACTTCTTTTTTCAAAAATTCTTACTTTTTCACTCACCATTCACAAGTTGGGAACTCATTTAGTACACATGCAAATGGAACGAATTTAAGCACATGGAACTTTTACACATTGTTTCACAACAATATCCATATGCAACCAAAATAGTTGCCCAATTTCCATTCAGGCCAACCTAAAAACTATGTAAAAATTTTCAAAAACACAAAAATCAAATATTACCACTGAAACCCCCATACAATAGACCACATTTCATCAACATACTTCTTTCACCAAATTTTTATACTTTCTCAGATACAGAGCCATTTCTTCATCCATACCCCACATTTTCCACATTTCTAACTTTGAACTTTTTGACCTAAAGAACCCCAAAATTCAAAGTTCCTGAAATCCTTCCCAGTGCATTATCCCCAAACCAAATTGAACCAAAGGAGCCCAAAAGATCCAAAATTGATCCTCATTTTGACCATGAAACAGGTGTACACATACTTTTGGAAGACCCAGCCTATAGGTGATTTGATTTCCCTTGCACTGATTTCACTCACTTGTTTCCAAAAACTCAACAATCAGACCAAGCTCCTCAAATCACCTGAAAAGCGCGTGGTCTCCACAGCCAATCATCTCCGAGCTCTGAGCTCTGATCACGGTTCAGTTGGCCAGTTCAGTTGGCCATTTGTGGGGGAAGGGGGGGGGGAAGTAACTGAACTGTGGCCAAAAATGAAAGTTACTTGAAATGGCCCAAAAGCATCCGGGTGAATTTTTGTGATGGTTCAGTTGCCCCTCACACCCCCCCCCGCCCCCAACCCCCAGGTAACTCAACCAAAATCTCCACGTCTTCAGGTGGATGCTGCCGGATGGTGCGTCTAACGTGGCAGGGTTTGAGTGGACCCTGTGAGGACTTGACGTTCGACGAGCGCGTGTGAGTACCAGCGTGTACTCATGAGATTCAGAGGTGAAACATGTGCCAACACTGGTGTGACGGTTCTCAAATGACCTCGGGTTCTCAGAAACATCCGCTGTCTGGGTTATCACATCCCAGAGAACTGTGACACCATACCAAATCATTGCAAAGGACTTGCTGAAGCTTGTGAGAAGCACACTGTGCAAAGCGGACGTGGCTCCCACAAGGAGGTGCAGGACTCGAGTTGGAATCAACAACATTTGTGAGGGGAACAAAACGTGTGTTTTGGGTATACATCGGGATCATTCAGCTTTCCGTGTGTGTTTAGATGCTGCGGGAGGTGCGACCTGCCCATCGTTCCCACTGAGAGAACCTGCAGGAGCCTTGGTACCACAAAGGTGAGTGAGAACGCTCCAGGCATGAAGGTACCCCCACCCCCGCCTCAGGGTACGTGTGAGGGCGTACCCAACCCGTGCCTTTTGGGTTCAAACCCCTTTCGCTGAAGTCACCAGTTGACACCACCTGACGACCAAGGAAACATTGAGGTTGTTGCTGGGTCACGTTTTCAATCAGTAATGGGAGAGCCATTCATCCGTCTGAAACCCTTTCACCTGAATCTGGCCTGACTGTATCATTCTGTCATTGCAGACTGTGACGCACTCTTGCGGGAAGAACGTCAATTTTGACGCAACATTGGTGGATGACTGCGCATGTCAGACGTAACCGCGACATGGACGAGGCCAACCCTGAGCAGATCCTGAACCCCGAGATTCACCCTGCACTGGAGCTGTCACCAGATGATTTGTGCATAAACGCACTGATTGCACTTGGTTTCCATGTTTGGCAGGCATCATAGGTTCTGCAGTCAACTATAAACCAAGTTACAGTTGACTGCAATAAAAATGCAGTAAACTGCAAACTCCCAGTAGCAATTCAATATGAGTTTTCACATTGATTTTTACAGTTACAGCCAGGAATGGACTGTACCATTTTTTGCAGTCAACTGCAAGCTTCAGGGGACAAATTTGCAATTGAGGGTCAGTTTTGCAGTTCACGTCGGCCCAACGTGTTGACCGCTTTATTCACTGAAGCTTGACCCTGAACTCGACGTGTCTGTCTTATCCAGCTGGCCCCACACACCCACAGCAAACCTCGTACACCCTCGGGCTCACCCTGACCTGACTGCAAACCCTAGACCCCCGCATTCCCCTTCCTCCATGCAAAGTCTCGAACTCTGACGTAAACGTTCACTCCGTATGCTTCGTTTTTCAGTTCAATCAACCACAAGTTTCTCTTTTAAAAGTCAGACTCCCGCTAGAAATTGAACTGGGCTTCACTGCATTGCATTCTGATAACTGGAACTGTATTGCTTTTACCAATAAATCAGAGATACTTGGGTGTGTGTTTACGTTGGACGTTGCATGCCCGTCAGTTGTTCCGAATGGGCACACTGACCCAGCACCACTCCCCTTAACGAGAAGCAGTGCTCAAGGCAACTGCAGTGCGAAGTCCCTTGCAGCGTTGCAGTGGCGTTAATGTCATCAATTCTTCCTTGTTTATCAATTCTTCCTGGTCCTCCTTG
>JAAUXT010000395.1_pt1 | contig 20567 bp, 22 predicted proteins | sample 7278171 | NCBI WGS metagenome assembly JAAUXT01 (sample SAMN14350112, study PRJNA611818) | marine sediment metagenome | isolation source: surface marine sediment (1.8m) | place: French Polynesia: Moorea | collected 2018-08 | reverse complement strand
TTAGAGGGGAGGGGGGAGGTTACATTCCAAAGTGTGGACAGACACACACATGAATACTAAGGGTTTTTAAGCCAACAGCGTCACCTAGATGGCCGGCTACGCGACCATCAACAAGTTTCTGTCACTTTCATTCGTGCCGTGATCAAAACAGAACAACCGGACCCCTCAGTTGCATTCGGCATATATCGTCCATTTCAGTTCGTACGCAAGCTTTGCAAGTCCAGCTGCCACATTTGCACCTCTCTGCATGTTCTGTTTTGACGCGAGTACAGGCATTTCTTCCACGCCGTCGTATGAACAAGGCAAGGGGAAGGAAGCCGTGCAGCGCGAGTTCCGCATCCAGTGCGACGCCTTCCGCAGACACAAGGTTGACGTCATCCTCGGAGAGGTGAGAACAGTCACCCCCGCGGCTCACAGCGAGTCCAGGATGACTCTCTCGGAAATGACACATTCTCGAAAAAGACCATGGCATGGCACATCGTTTAAATACCTGCGGACCGCTGTTGTTCTTTGCTGGCAGCTAAAGACCACATGAAATTCAGTATTCTTGGAGCAAACAAAAAGAACCAAAGGAGTTTTCATCACATACCCATTTGTGGTCGATCATGCAGAATTCTGCACGCAGGCAGACCAAATCTGTGGCAAACACCAATTTTACGCTGAAGCTGTCCGACACAACGAAAGAACCATGCATGCACAAACCGTAAAACCCCTCGTGTCGTGTTTGTTTGTATCCGTTCTTGACATTCGAAAATACGGGTGCGCCTTGTTTGTGGCCTTTTCCAGTCTCAGCTCGTATCTGACCCTCAAAGGTCAGAAAATTTGAGGTCAGAAAATGAGGGGCGCCAATATAATTACTTGCGAATTGCATTCTTTTTGGTTGGAGTGGTTGGAGTATGGCAATTTTTACCAAAGAACAAACTACAAGTATGTTTCTTGTCTTTCGTGCAAGAAAATACACATGCAGAAAAAATGGAGAAAAACAATTGACCTGCAGATTCCGGGGGTAAATCTTTGAGTGTGACTTGCTGGCTTGTGATTTTCAGTACTTTGCCCATGTGGAAGAGGCTGAGTGGGCGATCGAGGTGATGAAGGAACTTGGAGTGCCCATTGCTTGCACCATGAGAATGGGCCCCACCGGGGACCAGCATGATGTATCGGTTGGAGAATGTGCCGTCAGAATGGCCAAGGCCGGTGAGGAGACAAAGCCAAAAAAATCTCCCTCTCAAGCCCTTTGGTGGTGAGGTGGTGTCTCCAATCTTTTCTTGCTGCAGGTGCTGATGTGTTGGGAGTCCATTGTTTGTACGATCCCACCATCTCCATCAAAACGATGAGACTAGTGAAAGCAGGGTTGGAGAAAGAGAAGTTGAAGCCGTTCCTGATGATGCAGCCGTTGGGATTCCACGTGCCGGAGACTGAGAACTGGAAGGAGGGCTACCACGAGCTCCCAGAGTACCCTTACTGTAAGTCATTGCCCTGTTCCTTCCTTTTGTCTTTTTTGTCACACACGGAGTGTACGGCCAGGCGACAATTTTTCCTTCAAAAACTGATGAGAGAACTTTGAACGTCTTTTTGAGTCAGAACCCAACAAATCTGATGTTGAGAGACACACGGAGGGGATGAGAATTCAGAAGCGTTTTGGGAAAGAATGTTTGAACATGCAATGATCCCAGAGATTTGAGGACGCAGAGAACAAGATCTGGACGTGCAAGTTGTGCCTTGCAGCTGTGCGTAGTGGTGTCGTTCATACTGTCCGCTGAGCGGTGTCGGGCTTTGAATGGACGCACATCGCAAACACAATCACCACCACCCTGTTCCCAAGTGCCAGTCAACCAAGGGGATGCTCAACCTGGGGGCAGGACCCACCTGGTAGGACTTGCCTGGGCTCAGCACTTAAATGAGTGGTGCCTGCCTTGAGTATACCAGAGGACCTACCTGCAAGGGCAAGCACTTTGAAGCAAGACCAATACCCAGAGTAGACCCTGCACTTACTCAGGGTGCCAGGGTAAAGGTAAGCTGAACCTGTACAGGGGCAAGAAAAACCCTCGTTGTTGCACCAGAGAGATGTCAAACTGTTTCCTTTCTACACAGGTTGGTCGTTCCCCTCTCTGCGTTCCATGCTCACACGCATGCTCACTCCTTCAGGGTGCGGACACACTGAGAGGCGACGGGGCAGCCCGTGCTGTCAGCCCGTTCAGTGCAGTGTGAACCCAGCCTCAGACACGCCTACGTGAAAACTATTGTTTCCTTTCTTCTCTTGGACGAATATTTTCTCACATATGCAGGCCTGGAACCTCGACTCCTCACACGTTTCGACTGCCGACGCTACGCGAGAGAAGCCTACGAGTTGGGCGTGAGGTACTTCGGAGGCTGCTGTGGCTTTGAGCCCTACCACATGAGGGAGGTAGCTGAGGAAGTAAGCACATTCATGAAAGCTATGTTGCAGCTGCTGTACACTTTTGGCAATGCAAAAACCCTTGCGTGCTTTCTCTCAGGCCAGCATCAGCTCTGTCTGTTTCGACGGCGAGATTCCGCCACAAAAATCTTGTTTTCTCGCGGATTGTAGTTGGCGGAGGAGATTGGAAGACGACCTCCAGGCCACGACAAAAATGGCTGCTTTGGAGTGAACATGAGAACCTCGAAGGTCGAATCCATAAAGAAAAGGTGCATCAACAATTTTAAACATTTGTTCCTTTGATCGAACCATTGCGACTCGCGAGAAGAACCATGCGCCCATTTTGAAAAACAAACAGGACAGCAAACATTGATGTCAGGAAATTTGAGGCCAACCACTTTTATTTTTTGAAAGTCAGGTACTGAAGCCCATGGAACTCTCTGAACCTTCCTGAATTTTTGCGCGGAGAATCAAATAATTCCCGATACTACAACTTTGCGATCACACAACCTCTTGTACGTATGTGCTCGCATCATGGTAGAAATGGGTTCTCACCTCACAAAAATGGTTCCTGTTTAATCGCACAACTCTTTTCTCGACCAAAGGTCTCCAAAAGTCATTGTGTGGTTTCACAGGAACCATTTTTGTTCAGCGTGAAAACCCTGTCATCCCAATCTGGGAAAGTGTTGCGAAGTTCTTGGCCTCGCACTGAGGGACATAAAATATTTTGCTCACAGGATCGGCAGAGAGTACTGGATGAATCTTGTCCCGGCTACAGGACGTCCCGACAACCCAGTGGTGTCCGAGTCGACGGAACTCTGAACATCAGTTCCTCCTGGTCTGAGCAGCAGAGCACACTTATAACACTGCGACATGTGCAGAGCAGAACAACAGAAACACCGACTAACGACGTGCACCATTTACACTTTCTCTTGGAATACACGTGTGAAACAAAGATAAAAGCTGCGCGTGGGTGTTCTATTTATCTCAGGTTCGGCACATATATCACACTGTCACGAACCGTAAGACAAGACACAAAGGCCCTTTCAGGTGCAGAGATTTATTCGTAACAATGTGTCATCAAAATTGGTGCACCGAGGCGAAGGAACAAGCGACGCAGTGGAACAACGAACGCACACTGAACTCATGTGCACACGTAAAAACGTGTTATGTCTTTCAACAGCAGATGATACAAGAAAATTCCCTTTTTCCTCCAATTTGTGTGGGTGTAGAATTGTCAGACAAAGCAGTCAAAGCTCGATTTTGTACTTTTTACGCGCCAACAACCAAGACATGAGCGCTATTTGAACAAAACCGACCCCACTTTGAACAAGCCGACCCTACCAGTTCTGCATGCTGGGACAACGATCAGGTCAGGACTTCCTTTTCCTGGATTCACATCAGGATGGACTCCATAAAACACAAGCAAACTTGACCTGCTCAACTTAGATGAGATTCAATTTGGTGTGTCATTCTTCAAAAGCTTGCAGAATGATTGACGTTGCACGGGTTTGGGTTTCTCCTTGACAAGGGGTTGAAGTCCTTCCACGTATCTTTACATGCCTGTTCCATCAAAACTGACGAAAGTGACAGCAAGTGGGCTGAAGCAGAATTGCTTGTTCACCAGCACAAGTTTGAAAGTTTTTATGAAGGAAATGTCAAATGATGCCGATTTGCCTTTGACTAGATCCACGCAAAAAAAAAACTCACTGATAAATTGTTCAAATTAAGCACTCACGCACACTTGCACACATGACAAGAACAACTCAGACAGGCAGGCATGTATACACACACACACACACACACACACACACACACACACACACACACACACACACACACATTCGAGCTGATACAGAACGCAGACGCAACAGTTGAAACTGCACATGCAGCAAGACTCTGCTTGACTTTGCTTCATTCCAGTGTGAAAAATTCCAGGGTTTATGTGAGCTGGAATCTTGCAACCGACTGAAACCAATTTTGAACGTTCTTCTCGTCCCACAACGTTTCGGTTTGCATTTCACAATCTTCAACACCCTTCACGCGGACACATCGTATACACACCAACTGAAGAAAAATTTGTCAAACACGGTTGTCACAAACGCAGAGTCGTTCGCAACAAAATAATGCCACAAAGCTGGAGTGTCTGTTCGCTGCGGCGTCACCTACACGATTTTATATCCGCCACTGCGAGGGACACTGACGTTGCGTCGAATGAAGACGCCGCCTTCGTGTGACGCCGGGCGACGCCTGGGACCCGCGCCCTTTTTCCTGGCGCCGCCACCGCCGCGTCCTGCGCGTCCAGAGCCCGGCGCATCCTGCAGTAGAAGAGTAACAAAACCTGTCACGTGCTGCATGCGTTTCCAACGAATGAATTGTCCATGCTGGCAAACTAGGGATCATCGCTGTGTCCCTTGGCTTTGACAGAAAAGACACAGTGCTCTTGAAAGTCACTTTCTGATATTTTACTGTTTCTCCCTGTTGAACATGCTGGAATTGTTCTTGACTTTCCTTCATTGGGACTGATGTCATTTGAACTGTTGTATATATGAGTGAAGCCCCAGTAGTGATATTGTAGTATAGTTTATTGTAGAGTATGAGTTGGAGCTCAGTGGTTTAGGCTACCTTCCTCTATGGTGTCACAAGCTATTGTGTCTTGGCAGTCTGGGTCATGTGCCCAGCTTAGGTTAGTGGCTCCATCTAGGGGAATGATATGATTGGCTGTGGATGTTGCTGTGGCTATGGAAGGCCATGGCAGTACATAGGGGGTGGTCATGGTAAATATATATAACACCATGTCTCTGCGACTTTTCTATCGATCTGAGACTTATGTAACTGTGCCGATCGAAGACTACCGATCATACGACATTGGCCTTTGTGTCCTGGATTGTGTGCAGGTTGTAGAACACAGTGAAAATTATTTTCAAGCCGCCAAGATGCCTGTCAAAAGAGCATCTATGAGTATGAACATTCCACTGAAGATGATCCAGTGGATTTGCATATGGTTTTGCTACAAGAAAGGGTTGACTCCAACTGAAACTTTCAAGGACTTGAAAGATGTATTCTGGTGGTTTCACATGAAGAAAAGAACAGTCTTCTTTTGGCATAAGGAATACCGTGATGGGCATTTGAGGCCAGGTGACAAACCCAGGAGTGGGCACCCAAGAGTGAGGAAACCAGCACTCATTGCCAATTGCAAAACTTTGATTCATGCTGACCAGCGCATTGGCATCCACCAGCTGTCCGTGTCCTTGCAAGTGTCCTATGGAACTGTCTACACCATGATCCACAAGGACTTGGGACTGACCAAACATGCAGCGAAATTCATTCCTCATGTTTTGACTGATGTGCAAAGGGAGAACAGAATGGACTTTGCAATGGAATTCCTGGATCATTTCGGTGAGGAAAATTTGTGCCACCTGGACTGGATTGTAACATGTGATGAGGCATGGTTCCATTTGTTGGAACCAAACACCAAAATACAGAACATGCAATGGTTGGAAAAAGATCAGCCAAGACCACAACAAGCCAAATGTTCAAAGTCAAATGCCAAAGTGATGCTGATACCGTTTTTTGACTCAAGAGGAATCGTGTATTGGGAGTACTTTGAGAACCAAACTATAACCAAGGAGGTTTTCTTGCCACTTTTGGCACGTGTGAGACATGCTATCAGGGTGAGGAGGGGTCACCAGATCTTCAACAAAGGATACAGATACTTGTTACATATGGATAATGCACTGTCACATAACTCTGACCTTGTTCAAGGTGGCCTCCGAGATTTCCACTGGTCTGTTTTGGAACACCCTCCTTACTCTCCTGATTTGAGTCCCTGTGACTTTTTCCTTTTCCCTCTCAAGAAGAGACTCAGAGGGAGAAAATTCAACAACACACAGCTGCTGAAACAGGAGATTGACCTCCTTCTCGGACAGATTTCAACTCATCAATGGAAAGCTTGTTTTGAGGACTGGATTGTGCGGTGCAAGAAATGCCTTGTTGCGGATGGACGCTATTTTGAAGGTTTACACCTCAAAGTTTGACTCTGTTTTAACAAGGTATTTGAACCAAAACAATGCCTGCTTTTGTTTACGTTGTTGTTCGGTCTTGTGCCAAGTCAGTGCAGAAAGGAAAAATCAATCAAGGTCGCGTGTCACCAGTCGCAACAGCGACAAAGTCCGAAACATGGTCGTGGCAAGAACTATTAGATAGAACCTCGTACATACCGACCGACTCACAAAAAGACAAATGTGCCAGAAAGTCAAGAAGAGGCAAAGTAATGAGGGCATGACAGACTTTTCAAAAGAATCACTGCGTGCGTACGAACGAGAATGCAAAAGTGTCTGTGCATGTTCCTCATTTCTGTTGCGGAAAACTAATCAAATGAAGTAAAGATTCGAAGTTTGCTGCCAAAGTCGGCTTTTTGTTGGTATAACTTCCACAGTTCAGTGCACGCCTTGCCAACCTTGGACGGTGCTAACTTGCACAAGACGTACACTGCAAATGACTCTGTGCGTTTCCGAAGATGTCTCGTGGTCGCCATTTGAATGAGTCGAGCCTCTCGCTGCAGCTATGAGGCCGGGATTCGGAGCGCCGCCGCCGCGGGGTGGCGCGCGCTGCAGGGCGGAGGCAGCGCCGTCGACGCCGTGGAAGCCGCCGTCGCCTACATGGAGAAATGTCCAGTCTTCAACGCAGGTCAGTTGCCGAAGCCCCGGGGGCGTTTCTTTTTCGAGCAGATTGACCAACGCCACATTCATCGTTTGGACTGACAACAGAAAGAAACTGAAGTCTCCAGCATGCACGAGGCTTCAGCGGGGGCCCAGTGAATTTTCGCTTTCAAAATTTGTGTGCTTTGAATGCTCCGGACAGGTCGGGGCTCCTACTTGACGGCGAACGGGGAGGTGGAGATGGACGCGTCCATCATGGACGGGACGACGCTGAAAGCCGGAGCCGTGTGCGCCGTCAAGAACATCCTCTATCCAGTCAAGCTGTCCAGGATGGTCATGGAACAGGTACAAGCGTGCGTGTGAGACCTGTGATTTTCGTGCCGAGTGCACACACATATGGGAGCAGTGCATTTCGATTGAAGTCTTTTCATCCGACTGACCAGGCGAATCTCAGAACATTTGTGAGTCATGTGACACTACCAGATTTTGCAATGTCGGCACGCACCGCCTCATCTTCAGTCGGACCACTGCATGCTGTCGGACGAGGGCGCCAGAGCGTTCGCGGTGGCGCACGGCGTCGAACTGGTCGACAGCAAGGACCTAATCACCCCGAAGGCGATGATCAGGTTCCGCGAAATCAAGGAGTTCGTGCCGTCTGTGGAGAAAGAGTTCGTGGAAGGCAGCAAACTGTAAGTGCATCCCAAAAAATGTCCCGAAAGTGAATGTTGACGACGTGAGGCGAGAAAAAATCAGCAAACGTCTGAAACAATGAGGGAAGATGCAAAAGACTCAACGAAATATGTTGACGCACAAACTGCTCGCGTCGGGTTCTTTGGCGTGGCATGCTTGGTTTTAACTCCAACGAATGTTGATGTCCTTGATTCAAATCACCAAACTTTTTGTGGAGCTTGCAAAAGCGTGACTCAGACACGCACACACAGTGACGCACCCCTCGATGTCACTTGCATGTAAAATTCAAACAATCTCTCAAATTTGCTTGTGGGACATGCAGGGACCAGTTGAAGAACGCGAACCTGGAGGACGGACACGACACAGTCGGCGCCGTCTGTCTGGACGCCGCCGGAAACATCGCCTACGCCACGTCCACTGGTGGCATCAACGCCAAGATGCCAGGCCGCATCGGGGACAGTCCCATCATAGGTACAGGGGGGGGGGGCACCGGAACCCGTCTGGGCCGTGTCCATGTCATCCTGATCACACTGTACCGCCATTTCACGCTGAACGTGAAGACATGCAAATTATTTTGTGGTTATTGAGACCCTCCTTGACAATGCGCCCTCGCCGCTACAATTTGTGCTGATGGCACTTGTTCTGTGTCCGTGGGTTGATACATGTAGTTTCTTCCGGCAACTTCTGACTCGAAACATCAGCTTTTCGCCGCCAAACGATCTTTCAGAATATTGAACTACGCACCAGATGAGGTTTGATCGTGTTCCGTCTCTTGGTGCAGGTGCGGGAGGGTACGCAGACAGCTGCGTCGGAGCCGTTTCCACCACGGGACACGGAGAGTCTTTCATGAAAACCTGCGTGCCGCTTCGGGTCGTCCTCGACATGGAATCAGGTTTGTCGTGGTGCCAAAAAGTCGACATCTCAACAAGCAGTTCATTCAGTTTTCCACATCAAACTTCTTGATTCTTGCTTGGTTCAGGCAAATCACCACAGGAGGCTGCGGAGAAAGGAATGAAGTTCATGGCTTCGAAGGTTGGCGGCACAGGCGGCGTGATCGTGCTCAACAAGCAGGGAGACATCGGCATCTACTTCACCTCGGAAGGCATGTCCTGGTCTTACATCACGTCCGATGACGACTCCAACGTTCACTATGGAATCTATCAGGACGAACACAAGACGATGCCCGTCAGTGCTGAGGAGTCGTAGAACGATGAGGACAAACAATACTTTACCAAACTCTGAAGAACAGTTCGACTCGAGAGTGAATCGGAAAATGAGAGACAATGCAGTTGTTTTCAACGTCGCTTTATTGCACCAGCAAGGCTAGAGTACTCACAATACAGTGGCAAGTCCTAAACGTCACGAGCTATGCCATCATCACCCCTACTTATCTTGAGATCACTAGCCGAATCTGGGGAGTAATCACTCTGCTTCCAGGTTGGTACGCAACAATGCCATACATTGGTACAAAGGTTTGCACGAGTGGGATTCCATACAAGTAACAGTCGTTTTACAACAGTGACAAGAGTCCTCCAGGCAGACCTCGGTACGCGACGCACGCACCGAAGTCGGAATTGTTTGGCATCTACCAACATTTTTACACGGCGAGAAAAAACACTGAGCTTGAATACATATCCATTTGCAATCACGCAAATATCAATCGGAGTTCACTGAGAAACTGATCTGGAATGTTTTCAACACGCCAATTTTCTCAGCCGCAAAACACCAAATAAATACCGGTTTCAAAATGAACCATTTGCGTCTCGCGGTCCGTTTGCGAGCCACACTTTTAGTGTCACTCTTTTTGACCAGATCACCTCGGGCGAATTATAACCAATGGAAGCTGACAGTAAGTCGGGTACTACAAACAAAGCCGATCACACACGCACGGTAATGTAAGGAACTTTTTTTCGGATGGCGGGCACAATCAAACTCCCGAGGCACAAAACGTTCACATTTTAACTGCACTTGACAAAATAACCTCGGAACATTTCAACAGCTGCAACAGCAGACACGAAGGAAGGTTGCACTCATCTGCTGATCACCAAGGAATCATGCATGTGATGGCGAGTTTCGAGTCGGAGCCACCACCACCTTTGAGAGAGCATAGAAGAAACCAAACGAACAAATCTCGTGGATAATATTGGCAGGACATTGCCGTGTAAAAACTGAGACGACAAAAACCGGCCCAACCGAAGTGCCACCCAGTGTCGCTTCACTGCCCCCGATCATTCCGGCGCAAAAAACAGAGCGAGCACAGACACCTGCAATTGTTTTCGTAAAATGGCTTCACAACAAACACGTTGCTGCTTTTTCTCTGCACAGTTCGATTCAAAACGTAAACTCAAAAAGTAGACCAGGAACACACAGAAACTTGAAACATTTTTTTTCCGGCGAACACAAAAAAACTTTCGGACGTAAGCCCCACTGGGGCAGGAAATAATACAACACACAATTGAAATACACCAGTTCTCATAGCATGCTGGATTTTGACTAGAAGGCTGGATAACAGAATTTTACGAGAGGTGCAAGCAGACATGTTCACAAGTTGCGAAAGTGACGCAAAATATGTCAACAAGGTGTGGGCTTCACGGGGGAAGGAAGCACAACATGCAAACTTTACCAGCGTCACGAAATCTGCACGAACAAAATCTACTCCCTTGGTGAACCAAGGAAAACTGCAAATCAAACCGTTTGCACAAAACAAAACGACTTCTCGACCACGTACACCAACACACAACTTGTTACAATTCTAAATTTTCAGAAGAATGAAAACGGTCTTGCACGAAGTGTTGTTGACATGGACACGGTTGTAACTGAACGCTGAACAGTTTGTCACAAGTCGCGCCGTACCATGTGTACCTTTTGGGACAATGTTGTAAAAAGGAAAACAGCCGAACGTGACACAATCCCTTTGACATTTCAAGGATGGCGCAAAACTTGAATCACGGTAACACGAACACGCAAGTTGATCATTGTCATCAGTTTGACTAAATTTCAGTCTTACTTTGTATTCACTGACCTGCAGGATTCAGCTACATTTGACAAGCACACTGACCTCGAAACAAAAGGGACTGAGAGTAGGTTTCAACCACCCGCCGATGCCCACGAGCTCTCCTCAGTCAAACATTACAGGGTGGCCAACCGCATCCGTTTGCAATGAAGTCAGTGTCCTTGTACAAACACAATTACTCGAAGGTAGGGCTAAAACAATGAGACAGCAGTGTTTAGCTATTTTGGCAAAACCCGTTGTGATTTGCAGGGATGAATTTTACGGTATGTACGACGTTTGCATCTCATCATTTTAGTCACGCCTTCGCACTAAGTGTTTGAGTTGTAAGTCGTCTGCGAGTGGTTGAGTGGAGCGGTGCTCGGTCGCTACAAGGCCGAGTACTCCGGGTTGAACATGATGATGGGAATGTGCTTGATATGCGTCTGCCATTGAGCGGACAACTGGAAAAATTTGACTCCGTTCCAGTCAACGCCGTCTATCGTTACTGCAACGAAAAACAAGTCCGTCTGGTTGAACTCTTGGTGCTTTCGACCGTCTCAGGTTGCACACAAAAGAACCCACACTGATGTACCCTCTCCCTGTTCTTGTTGGTGGTCCCTCCGATGGCTCCCAATTGATTTGGTTTGATTCAGGTCTTTACTTTCTCTTTTCAGTCGGAGTGAAGCTCTACCCTCACCATGGGCCCTGGTCAATACCTGGTTGACCACGAGTACCCCAAGAGCAGACGCGGCGTGCCTCACCTGTGAGCGGGTGGCTTTGTGTCTTCGATGTGCAAATGAGACGGTTGATGGCGTCGATCACCTGACTCCGAGACTCTGCCTCCTTCGACTTCTTCCCCAGCCGCATGACTGTAACATGACACTCAAACTGAGCTCTGACATCGGACAAACATCTTCACGGAAACAAGATTACCAAGAAACGATCAAGGAAGGTGACCAACCATCGGTGGAACAAAATGATCACTCACTCTTCTGCTTCTTCTCTTTCGTGACCACCATCATGGAGAGAGTTGAGGGTCCGTCGGCGGGCATGTTGACCTGGGAGCGGTACACCTGCAAATCGGGTGCAAATGAACACACTGGAAGCGCAAATTCTTCACGCTCTTTCAATTTCAGGCCTGGCATTAGACTGGAAGAGGGTGGAAAGACGACTTCTTCAATCTTATTTATCGCACAAAAAGAAACAACTGACCTGAATACTTTTGAATGCGGACTTGAGAGAGGCCTTGCTGTCCTTCTTGACGAGTTTGTCGCGCGGTCCGGTCTCCAGCTTCGCCTCCGTCGTCCAGTAGTCGATCTGCAGGTCGAGGAACTCGGGCGGAACGACGCCGCTCGGGCTCATCAGCTGACTCGACGCGCTGCACACAAACCGGATCTCCTTCTATTCTCTGTTTCTCATCAAGAAGCGCGCACAGCGAAAGTCTGCACAGTGCAGGAAAATAGACAGAAAACTAGCGTGCTGCTGCAGCCTTGCGCAAAACCATTGTTTTCAGGCCACCGCGTTTGTCTCCTGTGTCGGCAACGAAACTCACCCACAGCTGCAGATGCAAAGAAATGGACTCACCCTGATCCGGGGAATGGGTTGTTGATGTTGGGGGAACTGGGCGGTGTGTGGCTCTCCTTCGCCTTTTCCAGCATCCCTCCACCACCACCGCTGCTGTTGACGGGCGGCGCGGACTGGGGCGGTGAGCCCGACGCGCTGCCGCCCACGCTGACCGCGGGCGCCGGGAACAGCGTCTGCACCACTTCGTCCAGGTCGACGGACGTGGACGGAACGGCCCCCACCACGTCGATCGGGCCGATGCGCACCTCCTGAAACACAAAGACAGCACCATCAACTTGGGTCTGCTCACAGCAAGTTCTGTTCTCCCCCAAATGTCTTCCGTTCGTCGAAATCAACCTGGTCACTTACATTTATGAAGGGAACAAATATCTGTGAAGACTCTTCGTCCGTGCTGCAAAAGAAGATAGCATTCGATGAACAAATGGAAACATGACAAGCACACTCCCTCAGCAAAACGGCTTTTCTCGTGGGACTGTCTCTGTTGTATTGGACCGTCCACTGTGAGTGTCACACCGAGTTCTGCGGAGGGTTGACTGGAAGTTTGAAACAAATTTGGTGGACAGATGAACATGCTGGTTGTGTGAAAACGCAAATTATTTTGCAATAAAGTGATCAAAGGCCAACACGAACAAAACACGTTGCATCTTGGAACAAAGGTTTGCAGAAAGCCACAAAGTTTGAGGGTTCTCAGGTACCGATCGAGGAACAGAAATCATTTCGTTTGAATGAGAACCAAACGTGTTACAAATGAAGTCGTGCATTGCCTTGATCAAACGAAAGGAAACAACTCAAAGGAAGATGAAGGTGGGGTGCATACCGGGAATACCTTTTCTCCTTGTACGTGATCATCGCTTCTGCAATGGGCAGCTGCAGCACCTGCGACGCGTTGTTCAGATACCGGGTCACGCGACTCACCACTTCCGACATGTCTGCAGTGAGAGCAGCGTTTTCACCACCGACTTCCGTCAGACAAAAAGGACAGCAAAAAACAGAGCACTTTCTCACAAAACAAAATCCCGCCCTTCTCATCACCTCCGTTGCCTGATCTCTGGTTGTCATTTTTCTCAAACATGTCTTTCCACGTCGAGTCTTGAAACAGGTTGTTGTACGTTGTATCCAGAGCACCGAGAAATTTTCCAAGCGAGCTAGAACCTGGAATGAACCGAAAAGTTCACCATTTTCCTTGCAAATCGCGCTTTGACAGAGCTGGACCAATCGATCAAATCTGCTGTCGAAAAGCTCACCAAGAGGAATGAAGAGGAATTTGATGTAGTTTTGCCAGTCGTGGGATTTGGTTGAGAACTGTTCGACGTACGGTCTGAGCACCATGTTCATGTAGCCGTCGCCGCCCGCGATCGCCAGTTTGATGGGCGCCGGGGAGCGCGGGTTGCTGTTGCAACTGCAAACACAAGTGCGACGCGTCAGGAACCTGCTGCTCCCTCTGCTCCAAAATATTTCCCCCGTTGCCCGTTTCAGCAAGCCATTTTGAAACTGGTTCCGAAAAAAAACCCCGTACGCTTTCATGACAGATGTGATTCAATTCAAGTGGTGTCCTTTTTGTTGTCTGCACACGAAAAAAAAAGACAGTTTCTGCTTGACCAACACTCAGGTGCGCACGCACTCACACCAGTGGAGAATCCAAAACACAAGTGTAAATTACAGAAGGAAGAGAGACTCGTGAAAAAATGTTCATTGCAAAATCAAACTGGATATGTGTGACTCCTACAATTTTCTATTTCTAACTGCCTGCCCAATACAATCAGCCAAAGAATACAAAGATGCACCAATTTGCTGTGTGTCAGTGTAGCATGTCAACAAAAGCACGTCGGGAGCTACCAAGAACCAAATTGTCGTGTCTTGTCCATTTGTGGACATTTTTTCCAGCCGCATCTCCTCAAGTGGACTAAATGCAAGAAGCTACTGCTGCATCTTTCACACAAGAAAAATATTTTGACAAAGAAAGTTTTGTTTTTTTCAACAACGAAAGTCTCAAACCCTCTGTTCCAATCGACATTGTCAAAGCTGCCCCTCATTTGGCTAAACAAATGATGCCTGGGGAACAGAAAACAGTAGAACAGCGGTTAGTACACCAAATTGTACCCCTCAGTGAGATTTGTTTTACGAATCTCAGTACTACAGCGAAAGCTGAAGAGACTTACAACTTCTGAATCTTGTTGACCACGAATGAAATTGAAGCCTTCACGTCGGCAGATGAGCAAGTACAGATGATCCGATGCTGCGGTTCCTGCATCGCCTGAGCCAACAGCTGGAGAACAAAGAGAGTCAGCACCATTCACATCTCGCCACACCAACAGAAAACTTGCTGAAAACGTATGAACCGTTCGTTCGCGTGACTCTCACAAGTTGAGAGAGACAACAAAATTCAGGATTTTTAAAAAATCCGTTCCATATGCTCACCTGACCCTGCCAGTCGTTGGCGTTGACTAGAACAAAGCTTTTGGGAAGAGACTCTTCTGAAGATAATACTGAACTGAGTTGATCAAGGAGCACTTTTCTTGGCTGAAAAACACATTTGTGACAATTTCATCTTTGTTTCTTTGTTTGGAGTTGTTCACCCTGAAAAGACAATTTTCATTCACTTCGCGTTTTTCACTTGCTCTTCTCGAGAATTTGTCGTCAAATCGAAACCAAATGCGCTGTGCGTTTCGTGATAGACAACGTCGATCAACAAAGTTCACGTGCAAATGTACTGTGAAGGTTGATGAGAGTCTACGGCGCAGACACGTGGTCAAGAGGATGCAAAGCTTTTTGGTTCTTTTCAGACGAGAAATTTGACAGTTTCAGGGGGTTCGGTTTGAATAAAGCACAATTCTTGCATGTTTTTGTACACCAGAAAGATGGAAACAATTCGTTGGGATGCGCTGCGGAAGCGTCAACTCCACGGCTTGAGAAAAATGTTCATGTACATTGCAAGTTTTCTCACAAGTCAACGTTCTGAACGAGTCACACACGACGACAACTGCAAATGGCTAGTGAAACAAAAGGAAAAAGAACAAGCATGCGGGTAACATGCAGAAGGACGCTACCTCACTTACAATCGCCTCTGCATTGCCAGCACTATTCCGCCTGTCAACTAACTCCTTCTTACTGCTCGTGCCCTTCTTTTCTCGCATCGAAGTGCACCGCTCTCTGTTGGCGAGCAGGTTGGCGGCAGTGGCGGCGCTGACTGGAGGAGTTGCCGGTGTTCCGGCGGTGGTTGCGCTGGTGACGGCGGCGGCGGCACTGAGCGGTGATGGGGGCACGGCGGGGTGGAGCGGCGTGCTGGGCGCCCACAGCGCCGGGGACGCCGGCTGACTCGTGCGAGCAGGGCTACTGCCCAGCGGCGCCGCCTCCGCCGTGTCGGAGGTTTCACCCGGGTCGGTGAAATAATCCTGGAGTGTGGGAGGAGGAGCAATCGTGAGTTTGTGAAAAACACGTTCTGCGCTGAGGCTCACCTGGCTGTCCTGTTCCTGTCCATGTCACTCAAAACAATGGCAAGCTGTGGTGCCCAACCTCAAATTTCTCGTTCAACTTGTCAAACGGTGTTCCGGAAATTACCGGCAGCAAATTTTTGTCTTTTCATGTATTCTTCATCGTTGAAAATTGAGGAATGGCATCAACATCTGGCAAGTGCAGCACTTGGATTGGACTTCTCAAAACATTCTAAATCATCCATATTCTAAAATATCCATTCTAGAAACATTATTATCAATAAAATATAAAGTAAACCATTTCACTACCACTATGAGGTGAATCAAATCAAATCACTCGATGAAATTTTTTTTAATGCTATCTTGTTTGACAAAACATCATGCTTCAACAATTTCTTTGTTACTTATGTGTTACGCACAACAGGAATTCAGAAAAAAATAGCAACAAAAAAACCACGAATTCAGGACAAACACACTCCGCGGTAGGAAATAAACCAGGAACAATACCCACTAACAGTTGCACAGCACATGGAAATTCAATGCATTTCAGTGCATTCCTCTCGGTTGCTGCGCGCACGATAAAAACACTCACAGACCAGCTTCCACGAGTCAGATCATTTCTTGGCCCTTTTCTTTTCTTTCCAAAAGGGCCAACGGAGAAAACTTTCAGACTTACCAAATGACTATCTGAGTCATAGTGTTTTGAGCTACCATCACTGAGTCTACCAGAATCCTGAAATGCACAACACCACCATAAGCACACCGCCAAAAAGTGGTGCCTCACAAGTTCAGTGCACCACAAAAAAGAAGAAAATAACTCACGACAAGTTTCACAGAACTAACAAGTTGCTTGCTTTCCCATTCGTCTTTGCACAAAAATCAATGAAATTGCCATACCCTGGGCACATCCAGTATGTCCTGGGTGCTACCCTTTCCGGAGAAAAATGGTCTGCAGCGAAAAAGAGAATTTCTTCAAACAGATGCTATGAGTTTCATTCGGTTTTGTTCTGGGAGAGTCATACACTGACGACAAACACATGCGTGTGTGTGGATTTGAGCGTACTTGTCTGTCCGAACTGTGTAAAAATTGCAGTCTTATGCTCGGCGCACCTGAGCTTGGGTTTGGGCGTCGAGAGGACGCTGATGGTGTCCATCTCGGGGCCGCTGTCGCTGAGGTCCTCGAGCTCGTCGAACAGATCCTCGATCTCCTGCTGGTTCGCCACGTCCTGCACCGCCAGGTCGGGGTCCTGCTCCGAGTCCTGCAGAAACAAATCAACGCAACTCATTCTCTGCTCAGCAATCAGTGTCGTCGATTTTTGGGTTTCAAGCATATCCACAGGGAAAGATTTCCTTCCTTCTTACTTCTTGCCACAGTGAAAGGGGATAGGATACACGAATCGGGAATCCATCAAAGTATTTGGCGACAAAGTACTCCGCACTACGTGACATAAACGCGAGATAAAAGCTGCAGCATTACCTCCTCTGAGACTTTAAACCGTTTGAGCAAAGCGATGAATTTCTGTTTTATGTTTCTTTGCTGAAATGGAAGTGAGAGAAAATGCTGATATATTTCACCAGATGGGTTGTTAACCCGCGCAGTGATTTCGGTATCCTACGGACAAGATTGTTTTCCCGATTGCAACGAAACTATCTTCAGCCATTCACACACCAGCTCAGAATTTCTGCGCTCGGAAACTTTCGTGAAGACGCGTTGGTGCCAATGGACTTCACCACTTCAGTTGCGCTCGCTGTGACACAGCGCACGTACCCTCGCGGCGGCAGGTCGGTTGGGACCGCGGCCCGACTTGCGCGTGCGCGTGCGCATCCGCGTCGTGTCGTCGTCGTGCAGCGGCTGGTCCGAGTCGCTGAGCTCGTCGTTGGACCAGTCCTCGACGTCCTCGGGACCCTCGTCGTCATCAGAGAGGTCCACGTCCGGAGACCGGTCTGAAGCGCAAGCACACCGCATCTTAATGGCCGACAGCAATTTCGCGAAGCGCTTACACCTCAGAAAATCGAGTTTTGTTTGCGCTGTTGTGCAATGCGAAGTTGCCCACGCCAGTTTGACGTCTTCTACGACCGCATTGCAAATTTCTGCACGCCACAGCACTTGCACGTTCCACGATGATGTGGTCTACAGTGGATCTAACGGTTGGAACGGTGTCTCGTTTCAAATGACGCCTTCTTTCAGTGCTGACTGATTTTTTTTTCAAACTCACAGACAGGCTGTGTAATGCTTGCAGCGAACTTGCTGAACTTCCATGCAGCAACTCGCTGTCAAAACAACAGCTCGGAAGCTGCTTTCAATTCAGTTAAATTTACAGAAATGAAACACATGAAAAGTACTGTTAATTTCAATCATGCAGAACTTCAGAAGCAACTTGTGTTCAGTGACAAACGAACACAAACATTAACGGTGCGTTGCTCTTCAACAAGTGTAGATTCCTGTGACCAAAAACTTCACCAGCAGTCTCTCCCGAGAGGTAAGAAAACAACAGGAGACGAGTTTCTGCACGCGAAAGAACAGTTCTCCCTTTCCGCGTTACTCCACGTTTTATCAGTACTTTCACCCAGAAACCAAGACCAAAGAGAAACGAAATTCATCACAACACTGCAGAAAACGTGACATTTCTCACATACGTATCATGCACAAACGCGTCCGTGTGCTTTGTTGCGAAATTTCGTGTTCCCAAGAACAAAGCAGTTCTTGTATTCAGATTCTGATTCAGAATTCTCCCAAGATATTCATATCACTGAAACTGTCACACGGCATGTCTCTTGCAAGAACTCTTCAAAGAAATGGGTGTGTTTTTCAAGAAGGCGTCTTGACCGAAAACCTCTTCTGAAATCCCAGCCTCAAACGCCCTTTCAGCAAATGCGTTTTTCCTTCCTTCACCGCAGCTCAGAGACAGGGTGTAATGATGTTAGTGAACACAAAGTGAAACTGAAAGTAGTAGATGGTTTCAAAAGGACAAAATGGACACTACTGTGAGTGCGGTGTAGTTTGTGAAATGATTGGGAAGGGCAACTATTTGTCAGAAAATCCGTGTAAAATGTGAAATGAAAGGTAAAACTGGTAAATCTTACCGTCTGCATCTAACAAAACAAATCAGAATTTTGCGATCATTTCTCTACCTGGTTTGTGTTTGACAACTGTTTCATCTAATGCTCTGCACACGAGGAAACATTTGACAACAATGGTACGTTTGCGGTTGCCAGCGGTTACACGAGAACGAAGCACTTTCTGAAAGAGTTCACACACGTTGAAAAATGGGATCCTGTGAGATCATACAACCAGAAATTTGGTCGAGAAAAAGTTGCGTGATTGAACAAAACCTTTTTCAAAAGTGTCTGAACTCACACCTGCAACACCGAGAGCACACAGGTGAGGTCTTCTGACCGCAGTGCTGTAGAAATTTCATCCTGAAACGCCTGCGGCTTAATCTTTTTGCCGAACAAGAATGCACGAGCAGAAAACACGAAATTCATGAAGTTGGTGCTTTCGCCTTCTGCCTCCCAGCGATTCTGCCCAAACATCCAGCAGTTGGTTTCACACTGCTCCAACATCTCATGCAGACCACATCGAATTACACCGGCACTGCACTTTTGAGGAACCGGACATAATAATCTCTACTTCATGCAGTGCCATTACCATTCTAAGCCACAATTAACATCTTGCGTCACATCGACAACATTGCAGTTCAAGCTGAGCTGTCTATGTGTACACGAAGTGAGCAACAACTGGATGAAACTTTTCTGCGACGACAGCTACCTTGGTACCACAGCGTCAAGTAAATAATGGATATCAAGCACACATTCTTCATTCCTGCCTTCACCGTCACTGAAATATTGATCAAGCGAACGCAGACCGAACGCCAATTTCGATTACTTTGTCGGATGTGTGCGAACATTTTCCTGTTTGGCGGAAGACAGGAATGGTGTGCACAAACAGAGACCACATTCTGGAGTGTTTTTGACTCACCTATTTCCGTTGAACGGATTTTGAAGCGACCATTCTCCTCGTGATCGACCGGTTGACTGGAGAGAGACAGCATCATGATCTGAGCCACTTTGTTGGTGCGCTCCTTCAGGTCGCTGTACATGTTGAGTTCCCGGTCCACCGACTGCTGCAGAACCTGCGCAAACACAAGCTCACAGTGTTTGACGTGTGGCAGTTTTGCCTGTTGAGAGCATCGATTTTGTGGCGGTCCACGAGAAACGAGAATGCCACGGGCAGTGAGTCGCGCTATGAGGCATTGAGTCGCGCTGTGAGTTCACCAATGCTGCACACGTCACAGAGAGTTTGGAGAACACAGACGATCACAAGTCCAACTCGGGAGCAGATGTTGTGTGACCCCCTTGGAGTAGATGTTGTGTGACCCCCCCCCCCAATCACACAGCATCTACTCTGAGGTGACCAACTTGGAGCATATGTTGTGTGAGCAGGGGATGGGTGTGAACAACAACGACAGGTCCACCCTCATCGCGCGACTAACAAGAATGCTACGCATAAAAAGCGTGTGGTCTATACGTTCGCAGTTCATCACTGATCATTTAAAAAAAAAAATAAAAGAAAAAAAAAATTTCAAAAGCGGGTCTGACCCACTTTGGCCCTAACCAGGTGGGGGGGGGGTTGGACCCACTTTGGGAAAAATGACCAGAATTGAGATCAGTGATGCTCACTGACCATTTTTCCCAAAGTGGGTCCAACCCCCCCCCCCAGGAGGACCCGCGGTTGACGGACGGACGGTCATGCAGACGGTTGGTGGTTTCTTTAAGCGTGTGGTTCGCAGCCCTTCGGGCGACCACACGCTGGC
>JAAUXT010048303.1_pt1 | contig 20568 bp, 12 predicted proteins | sample 7278171 | NCBI WGS metagenome assembly JAAUXT01 (sample SAMN14350112, study PRJNA611818) | marine sediment metagenome | isolation source: surface marine sediment (1.8m) | place: French Polynesia: Moorea | collected 2018-08 | reverse complement strand
GGGACTCACTCCAGCAGATCCAGGGACTCACTCCAGCAGATCCAGGGACTCAATCCACCAGATCCAGGGACTCACTCCAGCAGATCCAGGGACTCACTCCAGCAGATCCATGGACTCACTCCAGCAGATTCAGGGCTCACTGTACCCGGTGCAGGAACTTTTTGATCAGATCCATGGCTCAGTGTCTCACCACAGTGAACCCTGTGACTCCAGCAGAAGCAGGGACTCACTTCAGTGAAACTTGGGACTCACTTCAGCAGATTCGCAACACCAGAACTTTTCAGAAACTGACTCTTCACTTGACTCAGCAACTTGCTCTTGCAGATTCAGATTCGAAGTTGTGAGAAAGACGAGCCCATCCTGACTGGTTCGACCTTTCCAGGAACAAATTTGTGCAACAAGCACGAGAACAAAGAACAAACAGAGGATCAGGGAGGCCCAGCCTTTGATCCACTGGGGACTCCAATAGCAGAGGCCATCGACTCTTTATCGCGTGCTCTTGGGGCCAGAAAATGAGACAGTCACTTTTGGCACGAACCTTCTCGAAGTTCAACTTCGAGCCCTCGGCGGGCAGACCTGGGACACCTCCGGACTCCATTCGTGGTTCCGCCAAACGCTACCAGTCCGATCTCTCAATGTCTGCAAGGCGTGTCCCGTACCACCATGTTTGGCGCGGTCTGCTTTCAATTCCTTCCGAACCGAACGATGGGCTTGTGATAATTTTTGTGGCAAACGAAAATCATCTTGCATCTGGGACACAGAGGGGATCAGAGTTGCCCAGGCGCCAAAGCCTTCCTGGGTCGACTTCGGGCGAAAGTCACATCGTCCTTGCGCCCTGTCCTTGCACCAAAGTCTCCTGTGCCCGAACTGCACCGAGGCTGCAGCGACGGAACTTTCATCAACACGCGCTGCAGATACCAATTAATTTGGAGAGTGTCACCTTGAATGTCAGAAAACACTCAGTCGTTTCAAGGGAAAACAGGAAAAGCAGAGGAAATAACGAGCACATAATCGCGTTCAAATAAGACACAATGACAGTTGAAAGTTTGTTTCAGGACATGATGTTTCGTCAAGGTTTGTTTATGCTCAATTCAAAACGTGTGATGCGTGTGCAAAACGAGCCTCAGGACGGGACCATGTCCCAGAACTTCCGATTCTGGCGGAAAGCATTTCAAAGAAAATTGGGCCACGACTTCACTGCTGGAATTGTGGTACCTGTTTTTGAACAACAGTCTTTGGTTCACTCGCTCAGCATGGAAGAACAACTTTTCCTTGCAAAGAACGAAATAAATTTTGCCTGCTACTTCCGTGTAGGAATAGACCCCTCCGAACACTGACTCTCCGAGGAAATTGTATCTCACAAACATGGTGGAGTCTGGGGCACTTCTGGACACAGCACTTGCAGAGCTGAACCCCGTGTCTTCGATACGGCCATTCTCCAAGTTTATTCTCCAAAAGAATCCACGCTTTTATCCCCTGAGAAATCAAAGAGCTTCGGCTCAACTCTTGCAAAAATTCAGAGAGATGGGACGCGCTTTTGGTGGATGCGCCCAAGACTCGGGTCCACTGAACAGACGTAGAATGAATGCGTCAGAAGAGATGCGTTTTCTGTGTGTAAGGAGAGGTGCGATTTCCGGCCGGGCTGTAAAAGGAGAGTAACTGTCAGTGTATCGAGCACTTTTACAGCCTGCGATCGACAAGGTCGCATCAGAATAGGATCCCCGGGCCGTGGTTTATGTCGTGCGAGACCTGTAGTTTCTAAGAATAGGCGAGTGTGGAGGGGACGCGGTCACAGGAACCACGTGTGTCAGGGGCTCAGGCAGGGAGGGATTCAGGGGACTCTTGACGTCTGAAATAAAAATTGGCCTCTTGTTTTGTGGCGTAAGAAAAATGGCATGGGTATACCGGAACACTGGTGCACCGCAGCACAGGTGCACCACCACGACTCGGATACACCACATTGTGGACCCCAGGTGCAGCGCAGCAGGGCTGGGGACCACAACGCGGGCGGAATCAGCATGGGTATGCCTTGCGCTGGGTGGGTCTCAAGCTGGGCAGCAGACTGTCATCCTCGCTTCACAGAACCTGCAACGTCCGCAGCTCTGCAGTGTAGGACCGCGCACACGCCCAGCTGGACACCACCATGTGAAGACGCTCCAGCCCAGAGCAAGACTCTTCCTTCCTGCACAACACTCAATAGAGGCCTGGCTCCAACTGCACTCGGGACCGCGGCAAAGTCAATCTTTTCACAGGCGAGCTCTTTATTCGGTTACTGTGTATCTGCGGCAGATAGCCACTTGCCCCGCCTCGCTTTATTGGCCTTGTAAATGGAATCGGCCGCTGTGCGCATTGCTCGGGCCCTGGGTGAGAAGTGGGGAGCGCCATTGTGAAGATCTTTTCCATCTTCCTTCTGGAGAATCTGGCGAGGTTCAGTCAAGAGGAAGGTTCGTGTGGTTCCAAGGCACCAGCGCACCCTGTTGACTCAGATTCTCTGTGCTCCTGTGTGTTGGTGTATCTGTTTCTCTGGTGGATCCAGGACTGAGGCAGAGAGACCCACCAGGTCAAGTCTCGGGGGAGAGAGGAGAGACCTTGGGCGTGGCCTGACTCCGACGTGTGAAAAGCAAAGTAGTTTGTAGCGAGAAGTTGTGGACGGTTTGGACTTGCTGGTGTTGCGTCAGAAAACAATTCAACCCTGCCGGTGCTGGTTTTGTTTCTATGATAGCACAATCTCTCTTTTTGCAACTGATGAACGTTCAGGGAGGGGCACATCTGGGGGTAGAACCAGGGGCATAACCAGAGGGCAAGACAAGAGGGACCGGTGTCTTTGGAGCATCCTTGTGTTGGAAGTTCTCCCAGTTGATGACACTGTTTATCTTTTCTTCAAGCCGATGACGAATTTTCAACACGAGATCCCCCGCTCACATACACGCCGTCCGTCCCACCGAACCCTGGATCCATCCATGGTAACGGGACACATTCTGGGGCAATGAATTTATTCGACAGTCAGAGGCCATTGAGCTCCATGCAGAATCTTCCAGAGAATCCGGACATCAGAAGCAGGGAAGGACCCAACCGAATGTTTCGTGTGTGATTTCATTCTCTGGAAAAGTGGTTTATTCACCTTTTGATATCCAGTGCTTGATCCGCGCCAGAAGAGTCGAACAAACCGGGCGGACCTAGCGGATCCTGCTGCCGGAAAACCATACCGTTCGGTGTCGTATTGAAGGCGCCATAATGGCATGAAAAACCTGTGAAAGTCGACCCACACCCCATCGGATCAAGCCTCACCTGCAATCTTCCGGTGGTATTCGCGACTGTGCCCTGCCCCTGGGCTCCTGCTCCTGGGTCCTTCCCCTGCCCTTCCACTGCGGCCCCCCGCCCCTGGGCTCTGCGCGTGGATCCCCGCGCTCCCGACGAGGGTCCCGTTCCAGGAAAGGTAATCAGGCGCGACACGGGGACCCGGGCCCCGAGCCCGATTCACCTGGGAGCGAGTACATCAGTCGTTATCGCTGCCGCCGACGGCTTGATGGCCGTTTGATCGCCCCACGTTTATTGCCCTGATCAATCGCCAGAGCTCCGTCACATGTCTCAGCTAATCAAGTCATTAGTTTGGGAGGAGGGAGAGTCGTGTGCTCCTGCAGATTCACAGAGGAGGGAGGGGTTTAACCGCAATGGATCCAGAGAGCCAGGAGGAATGTGACTCCAGGGAGGAGGAAGGGCCAGTGCCTCCAGGATGAGTCTTGAGGGCAAGAAACCCTGATAATTCTTGAAGAGATTCTGGCCAAGCCTCTCTGCACAGGTTTGGACTGTTGAGGACCGGTGCAAAATTTGGCGGACAGAAAGTTTTTCAGCGCCAGCTGGCCCGAGAATTCGTGGGTCTGCCTCTGCATTGCAAATGTGCGATGGACGAAGTCAGGCGTTGAGACAAGTGCAACGTGGTTTCCGGTTCGGCAAGCAGTGGAACAGGGGGGAAACGTGGCTGGAGCACACTTCACCCTGGTGGCAGGAATGAACTCTTCAAGACGTCCTCCTCACAGCGATCAAAGACCAGCCTCGAGACCATCTCCATCTTGGAGACGGCGCCGTGTGGCACCTCCCGAACAGGACGAGTCTTCTCGGTCCTGCGCGGTCGATACAGAGACGCTGACTGGGAAGGAAGTCTCTCGGGCGTCGTTCAGTGTTATTGACTCCTGCCTGACAGTGTCAGGTTCCAGGGGAGGATCCGAGATGTGGTCAGCGGGCCAGACTCGTTTGGAGACCGGCGTTCACTTCGTGTCTCTGGCAAAATTGTTTTGCGCCTGTAGTGAAGAGTGGCGGGGCCAAACCATTTGCCAGGGTCAGGGGATGGAAGCTCCTCACGTGGAGATAGGTTGATCTCAAAGGCGGAACCTTGAAGTTTTGCATAGTGGGTGGATCCACGACGTTCCCTGAGTTGGGCGGATCTTTGAGGTTCTGGACTACTCGCCCAGTCCTGACATGGGCGCTGGTTTCTGGATGAATCCTCAAAGTTTGCAGCCACGGACCACAAAACACCCGAGAAGACCCCTGTGCTAAATGGCTTGGAATCAACGCAGGACTTTCTGAACCTGATACATCCAATTTGAAATGGAAGATGTACTCCCCAACCAAGCAGCTCTCCACGCCCCAAACATTCACCCCTTGTTCTTGACCATCCAAGGATCCCGACGTTGGCCGAGGGCGTTCCCTATCCGAATCCTCAATCCGAAAACAGTGGACGGCGAAGTTGGTTGCAACACAGAGTCATATCCCGCATTGTGGCTCGGAACAGACTCTCCTCGTCCCCAGATGGAAGACAAACAGCTGGATGTGGGTGTGATCGCACTTCATAGAGAGCAGGAAAAGAGGCCAATTCATTCAGGAACACTCATCATGGTGGAGGGATGCAAGGTTTTTGAGCCTCAGCCATACTTGCAAGATTGACCGCCTCCAGCGCTTCATTTGGAAAACTCAACCACAGTGGAAAGCGTGAGGTGCCAGGGACCTTGGGGTTCCCTGTTAGGAGGGACCCTGGAGATCACGATCCTGGATCCAAACTCTCATCCACCCTGGCAAATCCAGGATTGGTCGGAGCACAGGTCAAACTTCAAACATTCCCTTTTCGGTGCACCCACGGGGCAACATTGGGGGCCCAGCTCCTGGCGACCAGATTTGAATCTGCTGGAGACACTCCAGCATCCTTGAACAAGCCTGACATGCCTGGAGCGGCTCGCGCGAATTCCGTCGCAGTTCCCGTGTGGGAGGGAAGTCTCTCCTGCCGCTCTGCGGGAGGTTTCGCCGGCAGGAGGCGGTGTCCGCCTCACGCCCCGATGCGTATTAACGACCCCATAAATCGGGCCCCACTCGAGACGCACCGCAGAGAACATAACGCGCTCTTATGTAATTCTCCCCGCTTGCCTCGTTTTATGGCTGACCCGATTGGTATACATTGCGCACTCCATATTTCAATTGTCGGCAGCTGCGGCTGAGGGCGGCCGCCGCGCGGCGTCTCGAGACAAGGGAACAGTACAGCTCGGTGTGTCTGTTCCCTGCCCTCTCACTCACTGCCTCTCTTTCTCTGCCTCTGTCTGAGTCAGTCATTCACTCTGGGTGTGTCTCTCTCACATTCTCTCTTTCTCGCCTTTTCTCGCTCTTTCTTTCTCTGTTGCTCTCTACTTTCCTTCCCTCTCTCTCTCTACCTCTTTGCCTATGTTTTTCTAAGTCTTTCTCTCGCTCGCTCTCTCCCTCAGTCTCTGGACTTTTCTCTCTTTCTCTGACTTCAGGCTGCGAGCGGATCCAGGCCTGCAGCGGAGCCACCTGCATGAGAGAACAACCGAAGCTGCAGTCCCAAAGTCCTTTGCTCAAAACAAAGGCGTGTGTGGAGTCTCACTCGCAGAGCCCCCTCTCTTCACAGCATCTTACCTGGTGAAAACACACACACACACACACACTGACACACACACACACACGGACGGACACACACACACACACACACACACACACACGCAATGCTGTTCACTCCACTGCTCCAACAGATGTTGTTTATCACAACTCTGATAAGTGCGATACCTGCAGTTCGTGTCCCCTGCTTCTCATCAGTGGAATTCGCGCATCTCTCTGATAATTGGATCTCATCATAAAACGACAACAAAAACTGCTCTTAATCCACAAATGTGGCTCGGCATGGGGGTCGTGTCATTGCCAGTTGTTGTTGTTTTACAGAAACACTGAAGGCAACGAATCCTAGCAGTACAAGTACACGTTCCGAGAGAGAAAAGCTATCAACCTGACGTGAGTTACTCGCACGTCCCTTTGATGACGTGGTTGACTTTGAGAGTCGTATGTGAAGCGCCATGAGCGGATCTGAGGGGCTCAGGGCCTGGGCGCTGGTAGACGTCCGATCCCCGAAAATCCACACGTTTGGCATTCCAGATGATGCTGTGCGATGTACCCCAACTGTGTGTGGGACGTGGGGTTTGTTCTTGGCAAACTGTAAGGTAGTTTGCCTTTTTGGACGGCCACAGGGGAGAACCCAGAGGAGCGCCCCCCAGCCCCCCCCCCAAAGAAACACTTCAGGTGTTTTCTTTTCCACACAGCACACAAGATTTTGGAATTCAGCCACAAGAAATTTCCCCTGGACCAGCCCCTAAAAATTTATCATGGCCAAACCCGCCTATTCTCGTGGCTTGATTAGGTTCTTATTGCCTCGCCATCCGACTCGAAACGTAATTACCGGAGCGGGTCAATACCGCGGATTCGCAGAAATCTACTCACGGTTCTACCCCTGTTCTCCAAACGCTTAATTTCTCTGTCTGACCGCGCACTCGAAGGTGACACCCACAGAAGTACACAGAGGGGATCATGCAGTTCTCTCCGTGTATGAGAGGTATAAAATGTGCGCGTGTGTGAATAAGGTGTGGGGGTGTGAGGTGCATGCCTACGGGTCGTGTGCGTGTTGAAGTGAGTGAGCGTTTGAGCGCTTGTGCTTGTGCGTGAGAGCTTGACAGAGAGAGAAAAGAGAGTGAAGTTTCTGTGTGTGGCTTGAGAAAAAGAAAAGGAAGACGAGAGAGAGAGAGAGAGAGAGAGAGAGAGAGAGAGAGAAAGAGGGACAGGCAGACAGACAGACAGACAGACAGACAGACAGACAGACAGACAGACAGACAGTGCACATCGATCTTCATGTCTCAGAGCTGAACACGTTTGAACGTGGATCCGCTCGAGTTCTCTTTCAAACTTCTTTTGCAGGGAAGAACGCCCACATCCATTTGTAGCAACACGCATCTGGAGAGGCAACCACGCAAACAACGCTTCTACTGCGAGCTCTAAAAGCCTCGAGACGAAATGAAAAACTCAACCAAAGAAAACGGAGAATCCAATGCGAAAGCGAAGCTTGAGAAGTGTTGAACTCGAGACCTGCGAGAGAGGAACCCGCGAAGCCCCTCTGAATGAGTCCTGCCCAACTCAAACGAACGTAATTGGACTGATTAGGCAATTGCGGGGGAACCTAACAATGGAGCGGTGGGTGAGGGATGGAGGGAGGGACGGCCCGCCCGTCGGTCCGGCCGTCCGATGCTGCTGCGGAGAGAGAGAGAGAAGAGTGGTAGGGAGCGAACCCAACGGACGAGGGAGGGAGAGAGTAGAGAAGGAAAACCACAACAGAGCAGTGAAGAGAATTTGGAAAGGGGGGAAGAGAAGGAAAGAGAACGGATAATCAGCGTTCCCTTCCGAGATCGAGAACTTTGAACAACACGGCAATCTGCATCCGTGTGCAGATCCTTTCCGCTTTTCGCCTGTCAAGCAGCCCGTCTCACACTGGATGCGCTGTGTGTTCCGTGGCCGTGCACGGAGAACCAGGTTGCATCTATCAGCACAGGAACATCCGACGTCACTCGGTATGCAGCTGGCCCGGCGCCATGGCTCTTTCTCCGGTGTGACTTCTCGCCTGTCTAGGGATTTCAACCGGATCACCGCCTCAACCGGAACCTCGCGTCCGCGTCCCGTGTGGCGCAGCCTCAGCACGTATCGCGTGAGGAAATGGCGCCCACTTCCCTGCCTGACGGCTTCGAAAGAGATCCTGTCCACAAGATGTACTCTGGCCGTCTTGTCTGTGAAAGTGAAAGTGAAAGTGAAAACGAAGCACACAGCCGTGGACACGTGACCTCATTCTGTCTTCCTCACCATCCTCACTTCCGGAACTTGAGGCAGGGAGTCCAGTAGATCCAGGACTCGGGGTCGGCGGCCCCGACCTTCGTCTCGTCTGACTCTCAAGGGCACAAACTCAGGGGATGATATAAATGGAGGGGATACTCTGGGGACCCAACTACCACCTTCAAAACTTGTGCCGGAAATTTTGGGGAAAAAGAATTTGAAAAGGGAGGGGTGTTATTGGGCAGCCCTCAACACCCTGTGAGATTCGCAAGAGCAGGTAACACCAGTCTTGTCGGGGGATCGCCGGGTGGGACCAGGGACCCGGCTTGAGTTCTGATAAAAGACAAGCAAAAGATGCCCACCAGTTTGCGCCACAGTTGAACCTTGTTGCCCTGCTCGCGGCGTTGGACCCTGACCGGATCCTCCCCTGGTTTCTGTTGAAGGTTCAGCCCTGGGGCTGCGGTTCCTCCTGAGGAAGCCTCGTCACTGCGCATCCTGTTCTCACAGTGTGTGAGAGCGAGGAAGCGGAGGCGTTTCATCAATGGACTGGGGGGGATCGGGGTCACACGGGTCACGTGGTCACGAAGCGTCCTTGAATGAAGCCTGTGAGTCTCACGTGTGGAGCTGTGTGCGCCATTCAGGTCCCCGCCGGTGCTCAGAGCTGGAGATGGGCTCCGGTGACTCGAGTGAATCGAGGATAGGAGTGGAGGCACGCTTCATGTTCCTCACACGTGTCTGGCTCAGGCCTGCAGGTTCCCTGGCTTCTGGGTCTGCTGGACACTGAGTGCCACCGGAGCCTGGAACATGGGATGACTTCCCTGTCCGATGCAAACAAGATCTGCGCAATTCCTTCTGAAACATGGCTTCTTGCGTATGTTCCATAATCTGGCATTCACGTGGATTGGTTTGGGTCCATTCTCGTGGTTCTTGGATGTGTGTGAGGAGGGTCCAGTAACTGATCAGCTGGTGGCTCCCATTGACAAGAACAAACGAAATATGGTCACGCTTGCAGTGAAAAATTAAGAGTCCCAAATGAACGCTTTGGGCGCAGGAGGAGACCCCAGATCCCCGTTCATCCTCCTGCCCTGAATGACGCATCCAGTCCACAGACGTGTGCCGCGCATGACACATCGCTTCTGAGCGTGATTTCCGGCAACACAGCAATTACGTGATTGGTTCCGACCTCCCCCACATCCAACCAACGGTGTTTATCCTTCAGCCGATTTTTGCCATCTGGCGAGGTGGCCGACGTTGGTTTCGGTCAAGGTCTGACCCTTGGAGGAATTCGACTTTGAGGGTCAGAAGGCCCTGGCCCGAGCGCGCCCACGAGTCACGAGTTTGTCCTGGGAAGCCCAAGAAGCAAAATCAACTTCAAAACTTGCCCGTATGAGTAAAGACAGTTTTGCGCCTGTGGGTTTTGGCATCCGGGAATGGATGAAAGACGTCATGGGGTTTGCGGAAGCTTCTGAATCACCACGGAGCAGGAAACAAAACAGCGTGAGGTGACATCTTTCTTCCAGATGTGCACCAAGGCTGAGGAACTCCCCACCTCCCCACCCTCCAAAGTTGTCCAGTTCATTGCTCAATTTTGTGCTCGCTGCCTGTGCATGTTGTCTCTCCTGTTCTTGCGAAATTGGAGATTGAAGTCAGGGCCATGGATCTAATCCCCCTCCACCATCCCGAAATTATTTTCATACCACTGAGAGTTGGATGCTGGCAGGTCGCAAATGAAACACAGCCAGTTACCTGCCAAATTGAAGACACTGCTGAACTGGTGTCAGGTCGCAGGGACAAACCCAACTCAGTCCACTCTCACAAGTTGGCAGACCTGAATCCACAGTCGACACCACTGCAATGTTTCCACTTGTTTCTTCTCTTTTTGTTTCTCCCCAAACAGGCGTTTGTTCCCGAGTTTTCGCGTCCCAATCCATCCCAGCCACCATTTCCTCGCAGCTGCAACATGTTGCCACTTGGGATGAAAAAATTGACAGAAATTATTTCAAGAGAATCTCATAAAGACCCTCATCTTGCTCGGATTGATCCGCCGTGGTCTGCGTGATTTATCCGCCGCGAGATCTGTCAGACGCGCTGTGCAGACTCAGCCTCCCGAGAGCCAGGAACAAGCACGCCTGCGCGTGTGGGCACGCCCCTCACAGTGGTAACTGTCGTACAGCACAAGTGCGTTGAACAAATCAAAGTTGAAATGCAAGTCGCCTCCTGCGCGCAAACCAACCCCTCCAAAGCTTGCGCTTCTGAGGGTGAGACTGGTCGAGATGGCGGTCAGCCCCCCACCCTGCCATGCTAGATCCGCTGAAGTCCAGGATCAGACTGAGTCCGCAGAGGCCCCGGGGCTTCGACCCTGGATCCGCCGGAGACCGTCTTCCCGTCGGCGTGGCGGGACGATCGCGTCTCCATCGCTTCTTGATGATGCAATCAGGGGTCGGGCCAAGATGGTTTCTTTCACACATCGATTTCGTATAAATTTCACGGCCGGAGATGGAAGGATTTATGGCGGCGCGACGCGGCGCTCGGTCGGGTCGGCGCCCTGCCTGGAGTCCGCACCGTGTTCTGATTCATGCACCCTGCAGCTGGGTTGAGTTTGGGGTGGACCCGGGAGGGAGCAGGATTCACCATCTGAGCTGTCAAAATTACAGGCAGAATCCAGAGCCCGCGTTTATGTGGGGATGGACGTCCGTTTTCAAAATCAGAATTATTCAACAGAGGAGTGCACGCAACACAAGACAACACAACAGAGAGAGAGAGAGATAGAGAGAGACAGAGAGAGCGAGAGCGAGAGCGAGAGCGAGAGAGAGAGAGAGAGAGAGAGAGAGAGAGAGAGAGAGAGAGAGAGAGACAGAGGGTCCCTTGTCAGTGAGAGTCACAGAATGGATGGAGCCTGATAACCGCCTTCCCAACGCGGGTCCAGAATTCGAGGATCCCCATTCCTTGCTCGCGATCACCCATTGAAACAACAGATGATTTGCCCTGTCCACCTTCTCGGGCTATTCATCACCTGCACCCCTCCTCCTGGTTCGCCAGTTTTACCCGTGTGATCTCTCGTTCTTCACGAAAGCAAGAAGAAACACAAACACATTTTCACCGTTTCGTCTCGCCAGTCCACGCAGTCGACACGGATGTCGGGAGAAAGAAGATGAACCACTTACGAATTTGACAGGATGTTTCTGAATTTGGCTGACAGACAAAAGGTGGTAGACTGGTTCAAACAAAAAAAATTTTTTGCTCAAGCTTGCAACCCAATTTCAACGTTTTGAATACAACTGAATTCAGTCCGATTGTGTCCATGCTCGCTTGGTTGTGTGTTCTTTGACGCAGTGTGCAAACACACGAAGTACAAGAACAGGCATACGAGGGAGGTCCAGGAATATGCGGTTTCTGTCCAGAAAAAGACGAGTACCAGTGGTGCGATTGCCATGCCAACTTTAATGTGAACACATAACATGCCAACAAATGCCAACAGTAAAAAATTTGGTAAAATGCATGCCAACAAATAGTCCAAAAATGGACTTGAAAAATGGAACTAAATTGTCAAATGGCATCGGGTGAACGTGCGACAGTCATAGCGAAACACTGACTGCCATGCACCCACTGAACTTAGATCGATCCTGACACCATTGTCTGGCATCGTGACACAATTCTTTCACTCTCAAAACATGCTCCTGACACTTCTGAGCAATCGTGGCATTGTCCAAGAAAAAACAGTGCTCCAAAAAGTGGATTTTTCTGGACAGAAACCGCATATTCCTGGACCTCCCTCGTATAACTCGTCAACATAGGGGTCCTTCGTGTGACGCATTTTTAATGGATCTTCCTGCATTTTATCTCACGTGTTTATTGCTTTTTCGTCGTCCTCTTCTTCAATCACGAACTTCTTGGCTGGGCAATTGTTGCACGGATTTGTTGGAAAACGGTCTTGTGCTGAAGAAGATGCACGTTGGGGTCAGAGCTCCAGACTAGGCTGACCTTCAGAACACTGCGACCCACCCACCCAGGCCCTCTGACCCTCGGGGATAAATGGTCAGGTTCCCCCTCTCCTGGCTGGCCTCTTTGACCAGATCCTGACCACTGCGCCGCCCACCATTCTTCAACCAAATCACACGCAAGCTCTCGTATTTTTGTGTTACGAGGTACGTCCACGAATTCCTAGTTTTTGTCCAAGAAGAGCCTGTTTTTTGGAGCATTGCTCAAACTTTAATGCCTCGAATGAACCAATACAAATTCCCGAAATGGATAAACATGCCAAACATGCAAAAATCTTTCAAAACCATCCAAAATGGAACATCCATAAAACAAAGGCATCAGGCATGCGATGCTCAAAACTAAGTAAAGTCAATCAGAGTCACTTTCTTCTTCAATGTGGCCATCAACCAGTTCCATGATCAGTCCGTGGTCAGCCTCAGGGTCAATCTGGATGTGCTGGCCTTCGAAGAAGTCTCCATTGGCCTTGAAGCACTTCATCCAACGGATGGGTAATGATGAGATCCCGAGGGAGAAATCTTCTGGTTTGATCTGCTTGAGGGCCTCTTTGACACCTGCCTTCATCTGGTTGAGGTTGCAGAACCTCCTCCCCCAACACAAATTCTTCAATTTTGGAAACAAAAAGTAATCCGAAGGGGCTAGGTCGGGGGAGTAGGGTGGGTGGGAGATCATCTGAATGTTACTGGAACCAATGAGGGCAATGGTTGGACCAGCTGTGTGGCTGGAGGCATTGTCATGTTGAAGGTAAAATGAGCGCCATCCATCATCTTGCAGAGCCCAAAGATCCGGACGTTTGCGCCTCAGCCGCTCCTTGAATAACTTCAGTGTTTCACAGTAAGAATCTGCACAGATGGTGTCTCTGGGGGGGGGGGTGAACTTGGCCAAAATCACTCCTTTGACGTCGAAAAAGACTGTCAACATGGCCTTCTTCTCAGCCCTCTGCCTCATGGCCTTCACTGGATGCCTTGTGCCACGCCCTTTGGGCAACCACTGCCAAGATGACTCCTTCCTTTCGATCTCCAGAACACTCACCCAAGTTTCATCCCCAGTCACAATCTTTGCAAGCAAACCCTCATCCTCTTTGAGCAGATCCAAGTTGAGTTGGCACCACTCCCTCCGTGCACGTTTTTGCTCCTCTGTCAGAATCTTTGGAATGAATTTGGGTGCAAGTTTACTCAAGCCGAGATCTTTTTTGACAATGTTGTGCACAGAGGACTTCTTCATCCCCAAGTCCTCAGCCATCTGCCGCACTGTTTTCCGTCTGTCACCACCCAAATGAGTACTCACAGCCTGGATCTGTTCGGCACTTCTTGCGGTTTTGGGCCTCCCAGTCCTCTTCTTGCCTGCAACTGTTGTTTGACCTTGCGAGAATCTCTTGTGCCAAAATTGCACAGTGCTCTTGGAGATGGAGTTCCCACCGAACACGCCCTGCAGCTTCTGCCAGGATTGAGCTGGAGACATACCGGAATTGGTCAGGAACTTGAGAACGGTGCGCTGTTCATCCCTCTCAGCCTTGGAAGGCATGGCTGCAGGAAACAGGATTAAAATCCAAAGAAAAAAGCAACAGGCTCCAAGCAACATTTCACACAGACTTTGAGCGTTGCGAGATCGCCAGATCGACCTCAGTGACCTTGATTGCTCAGACAGGTCGACCTCATTCTCCTCCTTGAACAGCTACATTGCTGGGCAACCTGGTGACGATGAGCGTCTGTGTCCAGGAAAAACCTGGGTCCATCAGAAGTACCGAAAAATGGACAAAAACTAGGAATTCGTGGACGTACCTCGTATAAGGTGCAAAATCATCACCCAGAAAGTTGTACCCCAGTCACGACCTTACACCGCCGCCTCACGCACGTAACACCGATCCTGAATCTACTTCAGCTTGTCTGTAAGGGCAACTCTCACCAAGGGAAAACAAACACAACCTTGGAGGGCACGTTTTGTTCTGCGAGAGCCCAAACAAGCCATACACTCTTACATCTGGTCTTACAATCAGGCAAGAAGACCTTCACCCAGATTACCAGGCCTGCAATTGAAGCGCTGGAATCAGTGGTGGTAACCAGAATCTTGCGCCTGCGCACTCGAGTCACCTCCCACGTGGATCCTGTTGACCTTGCCTCCCTTCTTCTCCTTGCTGAACTTGTAGCAGACGGAGACTGCGAAGCTGATGGCCTCGAACACGGACAGAAGAGACGCCCCGATCCAGAGTCCAGCCACGCCCCCCGCCCCCGACCAGAAGTCCACCAGGCTGGTGGCGACCACCTGCTGGTGCTGCTGCACAGTGCCCTTGTTGAAGTAGATGTTGAGTCTGTAGAAGGAGTTCTGAACCCAGTGCTCAATGGCCTCATCCAGTGTGTCCTTGTCGTGGATGTGGTCTTTCCCGAGAGTTGAGGTGAAATTGGTCGCCAGTAGCGCTGGCTGCACCCGCGGGTCGCTGAGGTTGAGCGCCCCGCCCAGTAGGTCCCGGATCATCTGCAGGAGGGTGGGGCCGGTGGGGCGGGAGGCGGACGGGTCGAAGTGCGCCGCCAGGGCGCGCAGCATCGCCCTCGCGTACGCGTTCTCCGTTTGCGTCAGGTAGAGATGAGCGAAGTGCGGGATCGTCGGCCTCTGCGGCCATATCGCCTGCGAGATGGACACGTCGTAGTTGGTTTCCTCGCAGACCCAGCGGCACTCGCAGTCCAGGGCGTTTTTGGACATCTCGGTGAACACGTGGAGCTCGCAGAGCGTCCTGTTGATGCTGAGCTCGGGGTCCGACATGTTGATGTAGGCGCAGTAGCCCCGCTCACCCAGGAGCGAATCCGAGACCATCACGTCCACGAAGGACCCGACGCACCCGCACCGCTCAAGGATCCACTCCTGCAGACACTTGCGCATACACATATCAGGGTTCTCCAGGAACTGTTTGTCGTCCGCGATGTACGTCTTGCGGTCCTGACAGTGCGCGTAGGGGCTGCGGAGGCGGCGGAACTCCTTCTGCGTGAGCGCGAGCGACGTGGACGTGCCCGGGAGGATGTCGATCCCCGTGTTGACCGTGGAGGGGTCCGTGCCCGGCTCGTGCACGGAGACGCGCAGGGACTCGACGTTTCCAGACTTGAAACGAGGCTCGTACAGCGGGTTGATGACGTCACCTTGCGCCACGAGAATCAGCGACAGCCCGTTCTCCGGCCCGATGTTGGGTGTGGTCGCGTTCGCCTCCGGGACGCCTTTATACGTGTGGCACGCGTAATACGCCGGCGTCAAGTACGTGGAGAAGTGCGCTGCTGAGCACGAGTGCAGCCCGTAGTGACAGCTGACGACGAGGTCGCTGCTCGAGATTCCCATCTCCGTCCTCTTGTCGCTGAGCACGTTGCTCGTCAGGGCCTGCGACGTGTTGATGAGCGACCAGTACGTTCCGAGCCGGTCCCGGTCTCCCCCGCGCATCATCTGGGTCTTGACGTGCAGCGACATCAGGTGCCACTTACCCAGCATGGAGAAGAAGGTCGTCTTGAGCAGGTCGCTGCCCACCACGTACTCAGACGCGAACTTGGTGTCGCAGATGGTGACGTGCGGAAACACCAGGGGTCTGTCCAGGGTATCACGTACCACATCGTAGTACCTGTAGGCGAAGTAGTTCCGTATCAAGCTGTACAGGTGGATGCCGAACCCGACGGTGGCGGCCACTACGATCAGCAGCCAGATGGCCCTGAGCACTTTGGACTGGATGCTGAAAATCTGGTAGTTGTTCTCGAAAACTCTGGAGCCTGTCTCTTTTTCTGGCGCTGCCATCGCGTCGCTGTCACGACAGTCCGTGCGCGACTGTCCCGCAGACGTCGCCTCATGCACAGTGCAGACCGGGGTTCCTCGGGTCTTGAACTCACGTGGTGACGCATCTGCATCAACACTCGCTCACCGCTCTCAAACAGACCAATGAACAGAATCAGGGGGCGGATTCAGGGCACCCCAGGAACCTTTCTCTTGCCTCATGAAAATACATCCGTGTTTTGGGCCTTGGGAGCAAAAGCTTTTCTTTACTTCGTTTGAAGTCGCCCCACCTGATGAGTCGGACACCCCGCCCCCTTGACCAAATCCTGGATGTGCCCCAACCGGAATTACATTGGTCTCCAAGGTCTGCGCTGCATTGTCGCCGAGTGTTGATGCAAAGAGTAACGCACACATGAATGGAGCTCCATTAGGCCTCGAAATCGAACCCGTTTTCCAGGCCACACTACGGCGCTCGTCACCAGGGTGCCGCATAAGAGATCCCAGGGCAAATGGGTATTTAATTTTGCATTGCGATATGCAGACAATGATGGTCTAACGAACCATGCAGCGTCAATTCAATGTGGACCATCACTGACTGAATGGAAAGCCCAGTTCGCTCGGTGCGCATCAGTTGCGGAAAATCAATTGGGTCAATCGAATTTATTGTTGCGGAAAGAGCAGAACTTTTTGAGTGTTGTGTTTACAAATGGCTTTCATGGGGCTTCAAAAGGGAGATCAGAGATCAGACCCTAAGCAGCCCCCTTCCGAAACAAGAAGACAGTGTGACTGACATTGCAGCACTGCAGCACGGGCATGAGCACCACTTCCAGACCCCGTTTAGGTGAGGTTAGGTATTGCCCTGGGACCTGAATACTCCATCGGAGGCGGGGGACACCAGTTCTGGTATGAGCACTGTTGCTGAACCCTTCCCTCAAAGACAGTATGGGTTCTACCTTGGGACTGAATCTGGATCAGGTCGGACGACTTGGAGCGGGCCAGTTCAAAATGTTTGGCTGCAGATATTTCCTTCCGCAATCGGCTTGGCTCTACTGGGCGTAAGCGCAATCGTTTTTGCTTTTCGTTGTCAAACTTTTCATTGTTGGGTCCACCAAACGTTAGAGATGCTTGACCTCAATTCTGGACCTCCTCGTGGTACTGCTGGTTGTCGGATTCCTTGATCGGATTCATGGATCTGCAGAGATATCCTGCAGTTCCAAGATGTTGCTGTCTGAGAGCGAATCCCAGCGAAGCGATCTCAGTGCAAACGAAACGTAACCGTGCACACAAGCAGCATGCACTGAGTAAACTGAAATGCATTAAAAGAAATGGACGAGTCTGAAGCTGAAATTGACACAATTTTCTCTTGCTCAGCGCAGATCAGCAAAGTTCGCGGGAAAAGAACAAGGAACCATTGTGGAGGTTCAGCAAACACGTCCGCTCCTTTTTCGACGTGCCCCCAAATGCCAGATTGGTGCCACAGATTCCATTTGGTCACTTGCCACTGGTTGTCAGGTGCAAATGAGGGGAACTGTGCCACCGATCTGGCAATTGGGGCACCGCACGTACGGAATTTAAGGCCTGCTGAACCTCCCAGTTTTGCCACATACGCATGTGATTTGAACCAAAAATCTTGGAGTGTTGATGACATCAGTCAGAGTTCACATTCTGACGTGTGTAAACGTCAGAGTAACATTGGAGTGAGAATTTGCATCGGGTGAAAAGGCGTCACGTGATTGGACTCCCGGCCATCGAAAGAACTTTGATCCTGCGGGATGGAGACGTGCGGAGTGCGCGGGCGGCGGCTGCCCGGCCTGACGGCGCTGCCGGGGCTCGCGCTGGGGCTGCTCGGCCTCTCCCCCCGCACCCCGCGCAGCGCCGCCGCCGGCGTCCACACCGCGCTCGTGCTCGCCTATCTAGCGGCGTTCCAAGCCGTGAAATTCTACCTGCACTGGCACGCGATCAGACAGGCTCCGGAACTGGACCTCACAGAGGTACGTATGCGCTCGTGGTGTTTGAGTTTTATCAATGCAAGTTTCACGTTGCGCAGCTGCAGCTGACCCTGGTTCTCTCCTCTCAGTACATCAGAGTCATTCGGGACGCTGTGTACGTCGCCTCCGTCTGCATCTTCATCTGGAGCTTCTTTAACAAGAGCTTCATCGAGACCCTGAGGACACTGAGCACCCTCAAGAGTCTCCGCCACAACTACATCCAACTAAACCTGTGCCTCCTCATCCTCACCTGCGGCATGTTTTTCCTTTCCTTCTACAAGAATGAAATGTATGTCATCACAAATGATATTCACTCTCAAGCCAAAAGGTATGAGGAGACATTGAAATTCCTGTCACCCAGTGGTATGTTGAACTTGGCTTTCGTTCTCAATGTCCACATCTCCACCACTTGGCTGGAGCTCTTCATGTACTTGAGTTCATGTTACCTGGCTGCTCTATTCTTGAGCATCAGAGAAGAACTGACCCTCCTGAACCAAGACCTTCTCCGCAAGGTTGTTTCTGGAGACATCTACAGACCAGGCAGCTTCTCAAAGTGGAGGTGTGAGTTTCAACGCCTGCTGCACCTCATTGAGAGGCTCAATGAGGCCACGAGCTCCTATCTGCTGTTCCTGGTGATGACGGATAACCTCGGGCTGATGCTGACCATGTTCAACACGAGCGCGGCCTGCGACTCCGGCTGGGAGGTCCTCTTCTGGATGTGTCGCTTCGGGGTCCCTCTGCTCGTGCTCACTGGGCCCGCTGTGCAGGCGAGTCAGCAGGTACAGACCTCCCCGGGACACCCGAACCCGGTCAATTCGCATTCTTGTTGACGCAGAAGGACACTGCCACCAAGGTGTTGTCACCTTGGGAGCGTTGCATTCAAGTGGGTGTCTGGATAAAGGTCCATCCAAATGACACTCCTACTCCAAGCTTCAACACGAAAAGCAAATATTGTGTGGCTGATGCCAAACTGTCGGTCATAAGTTCACAGGTCAGGGTCGCCCAGCCCCTACGCCCTGGTTCCCAGGACAGATCTATCTTCCATTTGCTTCGCATTCCTTCAGGGAGAAGCTGTCGGTGGAATCATCCAGAAAATCAACTTCCAAGTTCTGCCTCCGAACACTCTGGCGGAAATCAGTAAGTTTTTTTTCATACATACATACATACATACACACACACACACACACACACACAAACACACACGTGCTCACATTCAAAAGAAGCCATGACTTCGTTCCTGGCATCAGACAGACACACAGAGGATCTGATGTGTTTACTTTGGGCTCATAAGTGACGTTTCAGACGCGTTCCTGGCGACGCTGCAGAGCGCTCCGGTCGCGTTCACCGCTGGAAGCGTCTTCAGCGTCGACATGGCGGCCTTCAGAACGGTGCGTCAAAATCGACACGTGTGTGTGTGTGTGTGTGTGTGTGTGTGTGTGTGTGTGTGTCTGTGTGTGTGTGTGTGTGTCGTCGTTCACATGCTCTGGTAGATTGAGGAACATGCATGGTTGGGGGTCCGACCAGTTCTGACTGGGATCGAAGCCCGAGTGAGCAAAACCAGGATTCGGGTTGGGATTCCGACCCAATCCTGCTTGGAATCAACCCCGGGTGGGCAGATTCGAGGTCAGGCCAGTGGCCCAACCCGGTCCTGACTCAGGTGCGACACATACAAGGGGTCTGACTGGGACAAACGTTCAAAGATTTTTGGGCGAAAATCATGGCAATATTTGTTCGCGTGTCTGAGGGCAGTTCCTCCCTGGGTCCACCAGAGGTGTCCCATCACAGATCTGTGTTCCGTACGGCGCAGGCAAACGAGCACACGAGGTGAAGCCACTGCAGGTTTAGTTTTGTGTAACACGTGCAGTATCCAAATATTTGAAGTGTGTCACGTTTTGCACACATCAGACGAATGAAAGTCTGTCTTCAATGTTCGGAAAGAAAAAAGTGTCACAGACCTCCAGTGGATCCAAAAGGGACAAGGGGCGACCTCGGTCCAGCGTGCATCTCTCAATTTTTAAGGAACGGAGAGGAGGGTGTCGTTCGTCGGAGGGGGTTCCTGACAACCATCAAAGTAAAAATCGCGTGCAAACTGAAAGGGGGTTGGGGTCAGGGGTGGGCTCCCTTTGATCCTCTGGGTCTGAGACCATTGCCAGTGCCGCTTTGTTCCCAGATGGTGGGGACGCTGGTCGCCTATTGGTTCGTCGTGAAGCAGTTCACGGATGAGAAGCGGCAGCACTGCGTCGACGCCGCTGTCGCCAGCACTGCTGCTTACGTTAACGGCACAACGAACGTTTCTCTCACCTGAGTCAACCACGCCTTCACCTCGAGTTCGAAGTTTGTTTTCAGGTGATTTGAGGTGGGTTGCACGATTTGAGCCAAATCGGTGCGAGCCAAATCGAAGCACCTATAGGCGTGTCTTCCAAAAGTATGTCAGCAGCAGTTTCATGGTCAAGATGAGAATTGATTTAGGACCTTTTGGGCTCTTTTGGTTCATTTGGGTTGGGGATAATGCGCGAGGAAGGAATTTGTCAAATTTGAATTTTTAGGTTTCTGATGTCAAAAAGGTCAAATTTGGAAGTATAGGAACAATGGGGTGTGGATGTAGAAATGTGTCTATATCTCAGAAGGCACAAATATTTGGTGAAAGGAGTATATTGACAAAATGTAGTATATTGTATGGGAGTTTGAGAGGTGGCAT